>Ga0207695_10005964_pt1 | contig 15935 bp, 11 predicted proteins | sample KBSC54metaG_FD_184354 | JGI IMG/M metagenome (GOLD analysis project Ga0207695, IMG submission 184354) | Corn rhizosphere microbial communities from Kellogg Biological Station, Michigan, USA - KBS C5-4 metaG (SPAdes) (version 2) | ecosystem: Host-associated > Plants > Roots > Rhizosphere > Soil... | reverse complement strand
TGATAGCGGTCTGGCCCGCAACGCGGCCAACTTCGTCCCGCTTACCCCGATCGAGTTTCTTGCCCGCGCGGCAGACGTCTATGGTGACCGTCTGGCGATCGTGCACGGCCCCGTGCGCCAGAACTGGCGCGACACCTACACCCGTGCGCGGCGCTTGGCCAGTGCGCTGGCGCTGGCCGGCGTCGGCCGTGGCGACACGGTGGCGGCGCTCCTGCCCAACACGCCGGCCATGGTGGAGGCCCATTTTGGGGTGCCGATGGCGGGCGGCGTGCTCAACGCGCTCAACATCCGCCTGGATGCCGACAACCTCGTCTTCATGCTGCGTCATGGCGAAGCCCGCGTGCTGCTGGCCGATACCGAGTTTGCCGACGTGGCCCGCCAGATGGCGCTGGAAATTCCCGGCTTGAAAGTGGTTGCCGTCAACGATGCCCTGGGCCCGCAGGCCGAGCCGTTTGGCGACACCGATTACGAAACGTTCCTCGCCTCGGGCGATCCGCACTACGACTGGCAGATGCCGGCAGATGAGTGGGATGCGATTGCGCTCAACTACACCTCGGGCACCACGGGCGACCCGAAGGGCGTGGTCTATCACCATCGTGGCGCCACCATCAACGCGGTATCGAACATCCTGGAGTGGGATCTGCCCAAGCACCCGGTCTACCTCTGGACGCTGCCGATGTTCCACTGCAACGGCTGGTGCTTCCCGTGGACGATCGCGGCGCGCGCGGGCGTGAACGTCTGCCTGCGCAAGTTCGAGCCGAAGCTGGTGTTCGACCTCATGCGCGACGAAGGCGTAACGCACTACTGCGCCGCGCCCATCGTGCACACCGCGCTGGTGAACGCGCCGCCTTCTTGGCGCGAGGGCCTGCGCGGGCCGGTGCGCGGCATGGTGGCGGGCGCACCGCCGCCGGCCGCCGTGCTGGCGCAGATGGAAGCCATGGGCTTCGAGCTGACGCACGTCTACGGCCTGACCGAGGTGTACGGCCCTGCCGCCGTCTGTGCCGAGCAGGACGAATGGCGCACGCTGCCCGAGCACGACCGCGCCACGATGAAGGCGCGCCAGGGCGTGCGGTATCACCTGCAATCGCAAGTGGCGGTGCTCGACCCGGAAACCATGCAGCTTGTGCCGGCCGATGGCGAGACCATTGGCGAGATCATGTTCCGCGGCAACATCTGCATGAAGGGCTACCTCAAGAATGAGAAGGCCACGCGCGAGGCGTTTGCCGGCGGCTGGTTCCACACCGGCGACCTGGGCGTCTGCATGCCCGACGGCTACATCAAGATCAAAGACCGCAGCAAGGACATCATCATCTCCGGCGGCGAGAACATCTCAAGCGTCGAGGTGGAAGACGCGCTGTACCGTCACCCCGCCGTGCTGGCTGCCGCCGTGGTCGCCCAGCCCGACGCCAAGTGGGGCGAAACACCGTGCGCCTTCGTTGAACTCAAAGACGGCGCTACCGCCACCGCAGAAGACCTGATCGCGCATTGCAAGACATTGCTCGCGGGCTTCAAGGTGCCCAAGGCCGTGTTCTTCGGGCCGCTACCCAAGACGTCGACGGGCAAGATCCAGAAGTACGAGCTGCGCCGCAAGGTGAACTCCACCTCGGCGATCGACGTGTGAGCCTGGTGCGGGCCGCCGCATGGGCCCGCAACAAGATGGCCACGGCCAGCGGCTGCACCCACCGCGGCTGGGATGGCGCTACTGGGCGCGCCCGAGCGGGCTGCATTCCGGCCGGGCGGCCGCCTCTGCCGTGTCCCGCACGTTGGACAGACGCAGTACCGAAAACGGGCCGAAGTAGCGCTGCGTCCGTACCAGGCATTCATAGCCCTGCGCTTGGGCATCGTCCGGGGCGTAGGCTTCAAACGTGTCCAGCGTGCCCAGCAGGGCGGTGTGATCGCCGCGCCAGACAACGCGGCTCGGCCTGCCCTCAACCGACTCAACCGGTGCGGAAGCCGCATTCCGCTCGATGCGGGGGCCGGGCAGGGCCCGGAATCCGTGGAACGCGTACGTAGTCTCTTGCGTGGTGCCAACCGGCTCCGGTTCGCCGCTCGTGTTGGTTGCAGCGTCTCTCAGGTGAACATGCTCAATGCTCACGTTGTCCGGCGCGATGGCCAGCACCAGCAGCGCCACTGCGGCAGCAAGCGCAACACCAACCTGCCGATACATCCCGCCGCGCACTCCCGGCCCGCGCGTCACCCATAGCGAGTAAGCGAGTTGCGGCAGCATCAACAACCCGCCCAGCCACAGCAACGCAGTGCCCGCAGCGTCATAACCGAGATGCCAGTTCAGCGCGGCCAGCCAGCCGATGTCTTTGGACTGGCCCAGCGCGAGGCACAGACCGCCGGTGATGAGCAGCAGGGCGACAACGGCGCTGTACCGGCGAAGGGGTTGGCGGGAGGGTGGGTTGGACAGAGTTTTCATGTCGCCAACTTGGTGGATCGACCTACTCACCATGCTTGAACTGCTGTGAGATGGCCCTTGCTGTCGTACTCGCGATCCGGATCATCGCGACAACGCGATGGGTTTGCATTCCGGCTGCTTTGACGCCTCTGCAGCGTTGCGAATGTTGACGGTGAACAGCCCGACAAATGGGCCGAAGTATCGCACTGTGCGGACAAGGCATTCGTAACCATGGGACCCGGCGTTGCTTGTGGTCTGGGCTTCATCGGCTGCGTAGGTTTCGTACGTGTCGATTGTGCCGAATACCACGTTGTGCGTGCCGCGCCAGATAGTTCGGCTCGGCCTGCCTTCTATGGACCGGTTTGGTGCCGTATCAACCTCATGCTGGCGGTAGAAGCCGGGTATTGGGCGAAAGCCTTGGAATGCATAGAGGCTCGTGCGTGTGCCGCCGGCAGTTGGCTCGTCCTCACTCATCGCTGCCGTGTCTTGCAAGTGGTACTTCTTGATCATCAGGTTATCTGGGGCAACTGCCAGTAGCACGAGTGCTATCAAAACCGCAATGGCGGCGCCGGCTCGCTTGTGCCATCCGCCGTGTGCGTTTGGTCCGCGATTGAGCCAAAACGAATACGCCAACTGCGGAAGCATCAACAGTGCACCAAGCCATAGCAATGCCACGCCGGCCGTGTCGTAGTTGAGATGCCAGTCCAACTGCTCCAACCAACGGATGTTTTGCGATTGGCCCAACATCAAGCACAAGCCACCAGTGATGAGCAGTAGCGCGACAAGGGCGCCGTACCAGCGGATAGGCTGGCGACGCGATGGCGAATTGGAGAGAGTGTCCATGGGTACAGTGAAGGCTACGAAGCTAGAGAAGACATTCGATTGTGTGCCGTCTCAAAATTTCTGGAGTAGTTCGCCCCAGATTTCAACCAAGAACGGTTGAAAGGCGACGTGGAATACGAACCCCCATGCGATTACTCCCAGCGCAATGCAGACAGCGCATACGATACCGATGATCCAAGTCGCCTTACGTCGGCCAGCGCGCTCATCGGAGGCTTGGCTTCGAACACGGTACGGGTTGGCCTCTTCGGTTGTTCGCCCTTCGTCTGCCGTCCATGCGGCAGGCAACTGCGCCTCACGCCGGAACCGCTCATACAAAATGGTAGACAGCGGCCCAGGCCAGAAGGCGGTCCACCAGAAGATGCGGAAAGGTCCGATGGCGGGCCACCAGTTACGTTCGCGCAAGCGCCCAATGACCCCCGCGGCTATCTCCTCTGATGAATCGGAGAGGCTGACCTCCCGCATCGGCCCAAAGTCGAGCAATGCGCTTTGCCATGTACGGCCACCGGGTACCACCTCGAGCTCAGGCATTTGTTCCGGCGCCTCGTCCATGTAGCGTCGGATGAGTTCCCACAGGCGCTGGCATGCATCCCGGTCGGGCAGGATGCCTTGCACGCGCATGCGTTGTATCGGCCGCGGCGATGGCCCAGCGCTGAATTCCACCAATGTCAAAGCCCAGGCCGGCAGCGCGCCCATGGTTAGCGGACCCGGCACGGCGGATGCAAAAGGGCGCACATGGTTCCAGTCGAGGCGAACGGCGATTTTGCCCTCTTGGGTGTACACGCTACGCGTCTGTCGATTGAAGTGGAGATTGGCGTAGCGGTTAAATAAGCTGATTTTGAGCAGGTAGAAGATTCCAGCAACAAAACCTGGAGTCAGCAAGGCGGCTATCGCACCCATGATGAGTCGGCCTGACCAGGGCTGGCTGTCGTCGAAGATAAGCAGTATCGAGGCCGGCACGATAAACGCCAGCATGAACAGCAGCGCCAGTGCCATGAAAGGGCTCAGTGCCTCCACGTCGGATGCGATCTCGTCGTAGGCCCAGACCATGGAGTGGGAGTCCAGCTTGATGATGCTGCGCGGTGGCCCTTCGGGTGTCGCATCGCTATGGCGCGGCAACTCGCCCTGCAACAACGGCTGTGTCCCGTCAGAGGCAGAGACCGTTGGTGGGTGCGATGCAAGATGAGATGGCTTACGCATGCCACGTCTTAACCATGGGTGGGCTCCTTTTCCTTGCTTTCTGCTACCTCGTCGGCGGAGCGGCCATCCACCACGAAATCCTTGTATGCGGCGCGGTTGGGCCAGTACTGGACTTCGGCCCCCGGGACGCCCTGGATTAAGGCTTGGGCTGAGCGATAGATGCCCGCGGCAGGAAAGATCGCGTCTGTGATTGCCTGCCTCCGGAGAGCGTCCTCTAGACTTGCACCCCCCCCGATCCAGATCATGATCGACAGGCCATCGCCCTCCAGGCTGGCCCGGGCGTGCACCTGTGCCGACGCTGGAGTGTGGATCACGTTCTCGAGATCGAACTCCTTGGCGGTTGTACTTGACCTCCCTGCACCGCTGAGCTGATACCTCGCTATTACCCCTTGCCCGGAAGACTTTGGGGCTTTGACTTGGATGTCCATCTCGGTGGCATCGCCAAATACAGGTATCTCGATTTTCATGGCATTGGGGTTACCAAAGGCGGAAGCCTTTTCGAGTTTGACCGAGTAGAAAAGGCGCAGTAGTGCATCGAGCTGCTGTCGAGTTGTTGAATACGCACCCCCCCATTTCGGGTTGGAATGCGAACCCAACATGCAGCGGTCTGCCCATTTTTCAAACGGACTGGTTGTAAAGCGATCCGCAAAATAGCCCAGGCCCCAAGACGTTGCTGTCAGCGCAGCAGACGCGATGCCAATCCACATGGCAACTGGAGGCGCCTCGAGGGAGACTTCTGCTCCTACGGCTGCGGTTTCACCCGCTACAGCTAAGCCTGCGGCGGCCTCGCCCACGGTGGTCAGCGCTGCGCGTTCTGCCATGGCTTTCAACGCGGCGTTCGCCACCATGCGCGTGTAGGCGTAGTAAACGACACCGCTTGCAGCGCCTGTACCGCCGGCACCCATCTTCAAACCGCCAGCCAAGCGGTCACCTTCTCGCCAAAGCTTGGCGCCATCTAAGATGCCCACACTGCCTTCGATCACGGAAACCGCCATCACCAACCTGCCGGCAACGGCTGTCAGCCGGTAGTACTCCGGCGTTTTCACGCCTTGGTGAGCAACCTGTTCGGCGACATATTTGAGCTCGTATCCTGCTTGCCAGATCGCAAATGCCGAGGCGGTCGCTTCTCCAAGATCTTTGGCCAAGCGCCCCAAGTTGACATCACCGGATTGCGCTTCGCCAATATCGACACCAAGCTCGTTCAGACTTTGAACAAGAGAGAAGATACGCATGACGGCAAGCCCTGCGGATGCAGCGGCGTAGACTTTGGCCCCGGTCAGCGATAGATCCTCCTTTATCTCGAGAATCTCGCGCTCGGGAAGCGCATGCGTGGCGTCGGCGATCTCCGCAATCTTGTTGAACTGCGTAGGCATCGTTTCGCCCTTGCGCCACTCCTTGCCCAGTACGTCGAAATATTCGTCGATCTGTTTGGTTGTCTTCGGCACCTTGGTCATGATCTTGCCGCCGGCCTGGCCCTTCAATCCATCGGACACTGCGTCGGCAGGCAGCGGGCGGTTGTAGGACGTCTTGGGAGTGCCGACGCTCAACCCCTTGGCGTCGCCTTGCTTGCGCCGCAGGCTTGTGAGAAGTGCGGTGGGCCCGCCTTTGCCAGGGACTTGAATGAAGGCGACATCCTCTGCAGTCAGGGCTGCGGCCTGGATGCGCCGGAACGTCAGGCGGAAGAGTTTTGGGTCCGCCTTGAACAACTGTCGGGCGCGCGAGCCAACGGCTTGCATCAAGCGCTTCGAGCTCTCGCTATTTTTGAGCGCAGCCTTGTTTCTGAGCTCACGAACCTTGCTCAGGAAGCCGATCTGCTCACGCCCTTCAACGTATATCTTGGTGGCTTCACCTACCTTTCCTTTATGCTGCGAGAGCAATGTCAGCAAGTCGTCTTGGTTGGCGGCAATGCCTCGCCAGAAGAGTTGCTGGGTACTCAGCGTGTCGAGCATGAGCTGGGCAAGCAGCACCTTTTCGAATTCATCCTTGCTGATCCCGCAGCCTTCATACAGGTTTGCGACGCAGTGACCAAACAAGGCAGCCATCTCTATGTCCGTCTGATCGAATAGTTCGGGATGCCGCCGCTGCGGTACGAACTTCATCCACGCGATGTAGTCAGCAGAACGCTTGTCGAAATCTGCGGAGGCGTCGGCGCATCGGTGATAGCTCTCAAGGTATTTTTTGTACGCTTGAGGATCCAGCATGGCTTCCACTTTTCCTTTCTGGTTTCCAAACGGTGTGCTTTCAATCAATCCCGCCGTTGCCATCAGATCGCGCTCGGCATCGGTGTACGGTTTTCCTTTCCCGTCCGTATTCCCCATGATGTCGGCCAGCGCGCAGTTGCGGTAGTAGTTCAACTGCGTGGCGATGCCAATGTCATCTTCCAGCGGCAACAGAAGCCCCTCAATCTTGTACGGAGCGTTGTTGCGCTTCATGACGTTCAAGAGCGAGGCTTCCGTGCACGGCGCGGGCCGGCTGTAAGCCTCTACCAGCAAGGTGCGACGGTCAACGCGCTGCTGGAACCCCATCACCTGATTCTTCAGTAGGCCATCGCCAATCAGGCTCAACGGTCCCATGTTGGCCATCACGGTCGACTCGCACACCTTCTTCGGCATGATCTTCTTCATGTGGAAGGCGGCCGGGTCCTTGGCCACGTCGTCACGCACGCGCTTCGTCCAGCGTGCGTCCGAGAAGCCGATCCAGGCGGTAGGGCGCTTCGTTGGCTCGGCGATGGTGAGCAGCAGTGCATCCGGGGTGTTGGCCAAGCGCGAGCATGTTGCGGGATGACCGCCCATTGCCCCGGCCAAGTCCGGCGCCATGCGTTGCATACGCCCGTCGGGCTGCACGGTGTAGATTTCCCACGAGGGGTCTTCCGGATAGTAGACATAGAGCCACCCGGCGCGCATGCGGCGCAGCACATATTGCGATGCTTGCAACGGCCGGCCAGCGAGGTAGCCCTGCTGATCGAGCATGTCGGCCAACTGTATCCAGTCGGATTCTCCTGGCCGAAAGTACTGTGGCGGCAGGGCAGCGTACAGCGTCACGAGCATCGTCAGGCCCGACTTGTCGCAACTCGGGCACTTGGGCGGCTGCACCGGCAGATTGTTCTCTTTGGCCGCTGCGACGGCCTTTTGCAGCTTGGCGTGGTCAGGCATGGCTGTGTCGCTCCCAGAACGCTGCGTCGAAGCCGGCGAGTGCCGCAATGGGTGAGTCACCCTGGGCACGCGCGGCGAGCATGGCCTCGCGCACGGTGGTGTCTTGATCGAACTGCGGGGAAATCAGAACGCCGTACAAGGCGTAGATGATGCGGTCGAGTTCGTTGGTGAGGCTCCACGCGCTGCTTGCGCGTTCGACCAACGACAGAATGGCGGCGGCCAATGGAGGCTGCACGACGTTGTGTTCGGCGTCCTGTAATGCGTTCAGTACGGCGTTGATGGTGCTGCTGTTGCGCAGCATCGCCTTGGCGGTTTCCGGCCATGTTGCGTCGGCCAAGGGCGTAGTCGTTGCCGGCGCTGGGTAGCGTTGCAATGCGCCTGCACGGTTCAGCCACCACACGCCGTTGGTGCTGGGTGCGTAGCGCACCGGCGGTTCGGCATCGCCCAAGTCAGTGAGCAGTTCAAATACGCGCGGATCCCACAGACGCAGATAGCGTGCGTGTGATCCGGGCCAGCGGTGCCTGGCCTGCATCGCCATCTCGTGCGCAACGTGTCGGGCCTGCTCTGCAGGAAAGACCAGCCATGCGCAAACCGATGAGCCGCGCGTCTCTCTGTCGGGATGGCGGGTGGCTTCGGCCCAGGCGAGGTCGAGCGTGAAATCGATCGTGTCATCGCGGCCGAAGTCGCCGAGCGGAAGCAGGTAAGGGCGCTGCGCGGGCTGGATGATGTCAGGCTCGATGGGTAGCGGCACGGCTTCGCTGCGACACCGTGCGTTGGCAAGCGGGTCCGTGATCTGCGGGCTGATCAGTACCCACAGTGACGATGGCGGCGGGCCGTCTAGCAGCGGGTCGACTTGCGCAAACAGGTGGTCCCGCAGGTGTTGGAGCGTGGCGGTATCGGCCAGGGCAGTGCGCTCAGGGCTAGGGCGCGCTGCCATGCTTTGTGCCAGTTCCTGGAGGATGCTGTTGGCCACGTTACGGCTCCTTGGGCGGCGTCACGCCCATGTCGTCGAGTGGGTCAACACGATGGGCAGCGGTATCGCGAACGCGCTCTGCCGGTGTTCTCGCATCACTCAAATGAAGCGTCATTCGAGGCGCCGCCGGCCTGGGCTAGGCGATGGTATTGGAATCGCGCCCCGGGCTGGATTAAGAGGTGTTAATAAACTGCAGAAATGGCACCTTTCAGGCACTGCAGGGCCCGATGGGTGAACGCCGGAATACAAAAAAGCCCCTCGCCGTGGCGAGGGGCTTTGCATTCGCGCAAACCGATTCAGTCCAGCCTCAAGGCACCGCCACAATCGCCATCCCGCGCGGGATGTTGCCGGTGGCGGCCGATCCGCTTGCGACGGCGGTCAGCTTGCCGGTGCTGCTGTTGATGCTGTACGCGCTGACGCTGTTGTCCACGGCGTTGACCACATAGGCAAAGGTGCCGGCGGGGTTGACGAGCACCGTCACGGGCGCGTTGCCGGTGGGCGTGGTGTCGATCAGCGTGAGCGCGCCATTGGCGGAGTTGATGCTGAAGACGCTCACGGTGTTGGCCAGCACGTTGGTCACATACATGAAGCCGCCTGACGGTGCGATCGCGATGTAGTACGGGTTGGTGCCCGCTGCCACCGGTGTGCCCGATGCGGTGAGTGCACCGGTGTTGCTGATGCTGTAGACGTTGATTGTGTTGTCTGCGGCGTTGGTCACGTAGGCGACGGTGCCTGCCGGGTTGACCGCGATGAACTGCGGCGTGTTGCCGGTGTTGACCGCGGTGCCCACCTGCGTGAGCGCGCCGGTGGTGGTGTTGACGGCAAACGCCATGGCCGTGCCCGGCGTGGCGCCGCTGTTGGCATTCACCACGTAGGCGAAGGTGCCTGCGCTGTTGATGGTGACGGTGTACGGATTGGCCCCTGCGGTGATGGGGGCGAGCGCGGTAAGCGCACCCGTGCCCGTATTGACCGAGAACGCTGAGAGCGTGTTGTCTCCATAGTTGGCCGTGTACGCAAACTTGCCGTTGGGCGTGCGCGCAATGCTGTACGGCTGCATGCCCGTGGGCGTGGCCGAGCCCACTACCGTGAGCAAGCCGGTATCGGCATTGATGGAGAGCGTGGTGACGGTGTTGTCGTTAGCGTTGGCCACGTAGACGTACTTGCCCGCCGGGTCGATGGTCAGTGAAAGCGGCCCTTGCCCCACGGGCACCGATGCGCCGATAGCCGTGGGCATGCCGGTGGTCAGGTCCAGCGTGAAGGCGGAGATCGTGCCGTCGTTCGAGTTGACCGCGTAGCCGAACAGCGGCCGCGGTGCGCAGGCCACCGCAATGGTGGTCACGTTGCTGGTGCCCACGTTGCCGCTGCCGTTGGTGACGGTGCAGTTCTCGCCCAAGGGGCGCGTGCCCACCGTGGCCGCATAGGGCTTGCCTTGCGCGAGCTTGGTCGGAAAGTGGAAGCTGCCGTTGGCGCTGACGACGACAGCATCGCCGCCGTTGTCCAGCAGCGTGACGGACGTGCCCGTGGCCAGGCCGCTGACGGTGCCGCCCACGGAGTAGGTTGCCGGGGCGGGTACGGGCGCCGGCGTTGGCGACGGTGTGGGCGCGGGTGATGGCGTTGGCGCTGGCGTGTTGTTGCTCGTCGGCGGGGGCGTGGTAGCAGCATCTTCGCCGCCACCGCAGGCGGTGAGCCCCAGCGACAGCGCGGCGGCCATTACCAGCGCGGCGCCGTGCATGCCGCGTGCGTGCCGTGGAGCATCGGGTGGGATCGGTGCCGGTGTCGGCTGTGCGTGGGCGCTGCTGCTGCGTTGCGCTTGGGCGATCAAAAGCTCGGCCATGGCTTCCCCCCCCGGTTTTTCGTTGTCGCGGTTTGTTGACTCGCGTTTCCCCGAAGCATAGGTACCCGGCCTTGCACGCCGACATAGGCCAATTGACGGACAAAGCCCTCGGCTTCATGGACGGAGGCGCCGCTGTAGGTCGAGTGCATGTGATTGGCGCGATACTGGCGGCTCTCGCCCGCTTCTCGCCCGCTTTTTGCCTACACGCGCTGTCAGCCATGTCCAACGCCAACCTGAGCAACAACGCCGTCGTGATCCGCCAGCTCTCGTCCGCCAATGCGGCCGATGTGGCGGACTACCGCGCTATTCGTCTGGCAGCGCTCAAGGATTCGCCCGATGCATTCGGTTCAACGTACGAGGCCGAGGTCGGGCTCTCGATGGAAGCGTTTGCTGAGCGGTTAGCTACCACCATCGTGCTGGGCGCCTATGCGGGAACCGGTAGCGACGCGCGCATCATCGGCATGGTCGGCTTCAGGCAGCAAACGATAGCGAAGCTCGCACACAAGGGTTTTGTGTGGGGCTTTTACGTGGCGCCGGCAGCGCGAGGGCGCGGTGTGGGCGTGGCGCTGGTGGAGCGCATCGTGGCGGCAGCAACGGGGTTGGTTCAGCAGCTCACGCTGTCGGTGGTGCAGGGCAACGATGCGGCGCTGGCGTTGTACGAGCGTTGCGGGTTTGAAACCTACGGCGTGGAGCCGCGCGCGCTCAAGTCCACCACCGGCTATGCAGATGAAGTGCTGATGGTGCGCTTTCTGCGCGACTGAGCCTGTAGGTGCAGCGCCTACGCGGGCACGCAGGCGCTGCTGTACAGCGATCGTTGTACTGGCGCCAGAGTTGTTACGCCGCTGCAACGTAGGGCGCCTTCAGCGGCACCGGGTTGCGCAGGCTCACGTTCAGCAGGTTCCAGCTGTTGATGGTGACGATCACAAAGCTCAGCTCGGCGATCTCTTCATCGCTGAAGTGCTCGCGCAGTTTGGCGAATTCTTCGTCGCTGGCATCGCTGTGTGGGGTGTTGGTGACCACTTCGGCCCAGCGCAATGCGGTGCGCTCGCGCTCGGTAAAGAACGGGGCCTCGCGCCAGCCGGCCACGGCGTTCAGGTGGCGCGGATCTTCGCCCATCTTGATGAGGTCGCTCCAGTGCATGTCGATGCAGAAGGCGCAACCGTTGATTTGCGACACGCGCAGCAGCACGAGGTCGACCAGCCTTGCGCCCAGCAAGTCGCGGCGCAGGCCGTTCGACAGGTTCAGCAGGTTGTTGAACGCCTTCGGTGCGAGTTGGAAGTAAGCGATGCGGGGGGCTTGCGACATGAGCGGCTCCTAAAGGGTTTGGGTTGGTGACCAGGAGCAATGGCAGGCGTTGCGTTGTTGCCGTGTATCGCTCCATACCTTTAAGACGCCCCGTTCGGCCGGCTTGTGACAGCCCGGCCAAAAAATGTTTCGCTTTCTTTTATGCGCCGATGCCGATGTGCGCCAGCTTGTCCGGATTGCGTACCACGTAGATGGCCACGATGCGGCCGTTTTCGATGACGAACGACTGGGCCGATTCCAGCGTGCCGTTGACGTAGCGCAGCAGGCCGGGTTCGCCATTCACGCGGGCATGCGCGTAGCGGACTTCGCCCATGGCGCGCACCAGCTCGCAGTAGATCTTGGTGATCTGGCCGGCGTCTTGAATGATGCGCATGAACGAAGGCACCTTGCCGCCGCCGTCGCCCACGAGCTGCGCGTCGTCTGCCAGCAGCGCGCGGATGGCGTCGCGCTGGCCCGTGCGAGAGGCTTCGGCAAAACGCTCAAGCAAATCCCGATGCGCATCGGGCGCGACATCAAAGCGCGGGCGCTCTTGCTGCACGCGGTCGGATGCGCGGTGCACCATCTGCCGGCACGCGGCTTCGGTTTTGCCCAGGAGGGCGGCAATCTCTGCGTAGTCCTGATCGAACACCTGGCGCATCAGAAAGGCCGCCCGCTCCTCGGGCGAGAGGCGCTCGAGCACCCACAGCAGGGCCATCGACAAGTCGCCGGCCAGTTCCACGGCGGCCTCGGGCGTGGGCGCGGCGGATTCCGGTTCGACCAGGGGCTCGGGCAGCCACCAGCCGACGTACGCTTCGCGCTCGGTCTTGACGGCGCGCAGGCGATCGATCGACAGGCGCGTGACGACGGTCACGAGCCACGCCTCGGCCGATTGCAGCGCGTTCTGATCGGTCTGGTGCCAGCGCATCCAGGCGTCCTGCAGCACGTCTTCCGCGTCAGCCCGGCTGCCGAGCATGCGATAGGCAATCGCAAAGAGACGGGGCCGCGCGGCGGTGAAGGCCTTGTCTTCGCTGTCGGTGCGGAGGGTGTGGTCCGGGTTGGGCTGGGTCATGGCGGGGCGTCGTCTAGGGATGATGCTCCCTAGACGGGCGAGCGCGATCGTTTGTGACAGGGTGCTGCGATTATGCGGCGTTCGTCACATCCCGTGTGTCGGCTGCACCTATGTTGGCGCTGAGCCACGGCATCAGCGCCTGCCGCAGCGTCAACAGGTCGATGGGTTTGCCGAGCAGGTGTGCGCCGGCAATGGGCTCGCCAATCTCGGCCTCCGTGCCGTAGCCGGACATCAGCAGCACGTCCACCTGCGGCTGCAGGCGCAGCAGCGTGCGGGCAAGGTCCGCGCCGGATTGGCCGGGCAGGGTGAGGTCAGTCAGCAGCACCTGAACGGGGTGTGCGCGGGCCAGTGCAAGCGCGTCCTCGGCATTGGCGGCGGCCACGCATTGCAAGCCGAAGGTGGTGAGCACCTCCTGCATGGCTTCGCGCGAGGCGGTGTCGTCTTCCACCAGCAGCACCGTAGGCGGCTGTGACGCGTCTGTCGCCACGGCATGGTCTACCGATGGCGACGCCGATTGCGCGTGGGCCTGCGCGGTGCGGCTCGCGGTGAGCACGTTGCGCACCATGCGCGCCAGGTCGTCACGCCGGTAGGGTTTGCCGAGCAGCGTCACGCCGGGCGGTAGCCGGCCGTCGTGCTGCACCTCGTCACGCGTGTAGCCCGAAACGAGCAGCACCGGCAGGGGCGGCACGCGTTGCGCAGCGCGTATCGACAGTTCGCCGCCCTTGATGGAGCCCGGCATGATCACGTCGGTAAACAACAGGTCGATGGGCGTGTCGCTGTTCATGAGTTCGAGCGCGGCCTCGCCGTTGGCGGCCGTGAGCACGCGGTAACCGAGCTGGGTCAGCATGTCGACGGCGGTCAGGCGCACGTCGGTATCGTCTTCCACCACGAGGATGGTCTCGCGCCCGCCCATGGGCGTGACGATGGTGTCGCGCAGCTCGACGGCATCGTTCGGGGCTGCCTCCGTGCAGCGCGGGAAGTAGAGCTGCACCGTGGTGCCCTGGCCGACCGTGCTGTCAATGGCAACATGTCCGCCGCTCTGCTTGACGAAGCCAAACACCATGCTCAGCCCCAGGCCTGTGCCGTGGCCGTCGGGCTTGGTGGTGAAAAAGGGCTCGAAGACGTGTTCGACCACTTCGGGCGGCATGCCCACGCCGGTGTCGGTGACAGAGAAGACGAGGTAGTCGCCGGGGGCGGGCTGGTCGCGCCCTTGCGCTTGTGTGTTGCCGAGCGAGACGTTGTTGGCGGCGATGGTCAGCATGCCGCCACCGCGCATGGCATCGCGCGCGTTGATGGCGAGGTTCAGCAGCGCGTTCTCGAGCTGGTTGCAGTCGGCCTGCACGTTCCACAGGTCGTCGGCCAAGCGCGTTTCCACCTTGATGGCTTCGCCCAGCGCACGGTGCAGCATCTCGCTCATGCCTTGGACCAGCCGCGTCGGGTTGACGACCGCCGGAGAGAGCTGCTGGCGCCGCGCAAAGGCAAGCAGTTGCGCTGCCAGTGTGGCGCCACGCTGCACGGCCCGGGTGGCAGCGGCAATCCGATGCTGCACGCGCGTGTTGCCCGGCGCTTCGACTGACAGCAACTGCAGGTTGCCGGCAATCACCTGGAGGACGTTGTTGAAGTCGTGTGCCACGCCGCCGGTCAGGTTGCCGATGGCTTCCATCTTTTGAGCCTGTCGCAATTGCGCTTCCACTTCAGCGCGGGCAGACAGCGCATCGGCCACGCGCTGCTCCAGCGTTTCGGTCAACTGGCGCAGGGCCTGCTCGGCGGCCTGCCGTTCGCGCTCGGTCTGCACGCGCTCGGTGGTTTCCACCACGATGGCGAGCACGCCGGCTGGGCTGCCGGTGTCATCGGGCAGCGGGCTGTAGTAAAGGTCCATCCACACGTCTTCGGGGCGGCCATTGCGCAGCAGGACGAGTTCCTTGTCGCGGTACGACAGCGTGCCGCCACCCAGGCAGACATCCATGACGTGCCGGTTGAAGTCGGCCACTTCGGGCCAGCCGAGTTCCACCGGGCAACCAAGAAGATACGGATGACGCCCGCCGGCAAATTCGGCGTAGGCATCGTTGTAGATCATGTAGCCATGGCGGCCCCACAGCATGACCAGCGGCACCGGGCATGCCAGTACCATCTGCACCGCAGCGTGGAGACTGCGCGGCCAGTCCATGATCGGCCCCAGTTCTGTGGAAGCCCAATCGAACGCCAGCACGCGCTGCGCCATCTCACCCTTCCACCCGAGGCAGTCATGGTGATGCGCGAGAAACGGCATAAGGTCTCCTCTGGGGCGGGCCGCACAGTGCACCCGCGTTGCGGTCATTCTAGAAAACGGGGAGGCCGGCCGGCGTCGGCATCAGACGGCTCAAAGCGACATTGCGCACGCAGAAAACGTGCCCGAGGCGGCCGGCACGCTTTGCGCTGGCTGTCTATCATGTGCATCCGTGCCCGCGCAGCCGCGCGCTTCGCACCGGAGTTTTCTACCCACCACACGCCCACACTCGCCAGGAGTTTTCATGAAGTTGATCGGCATGCTTGATTCCCCGTACGTGCGCCGCACGGCCATTTCGCTCAAGCTGCTCGGGCTGCCGTTCGAGCACGCGTCGGTGTCCGTCTTCCGGCATTTCGACCAGTTCAGCGCCATCAACCCGGTCGTCAAGGCGCCCACCCTGGTGTGCGACGACGGCACCGTGCTGATCGACTCAACGCTCATCATCGATTACGCAGAAACGCTGGCGGGCCGCAGCCTGATGCCGGCCGCCATTGCCGAACGCCAGCACGCGTTGCGCGTGATCGGCCTGGCGCTGGCCGCGTGTGAAAAAGCGGTGCAGATCGTGTATGAACACAACCTGCGCCCGACCGAGAAAGTGCACGGGCCCTGGGTCGAGCGCGTGCACAGCCAATTGCTGGCAGCGTTGGAAGCGCTGGAAGCGGAGTGGAAGGACGCGCCGCTGCCTGTGCAGGCAGGCGAGCTGACGCAGGCCGGTGTGACGGTGGCCGTGGCCTGGGCCTTTATCCAGTTGATGGTGCCGGACCGCGTGCCGGCGGCGGATTATCCGCGCCTGGTGGCGTATTCGGCGGCGGCGGAACAGTTGGGCGTTTTTCGTGAGTTGCCGATGGATGCGGTTTGATAGGCCGGCCGATGCGGACTCGCGCCGCGACCGCATCGGCGGCATGCACAACTGGGC
>Ga0207695_10005962_pt1 | contig 15938 bp, 15 predicted proteins | sample KBSC54metaG_FD_184354 | JGI IMG/M metagenome (GOLD analysis project Ga0207695, IMG submission 184354) | Corn rhizosphere microbial communities from Kellogg Biological Station, Michigan, USA - KBS C5-4 metaG (SPAdes) (version 2) | ecosystem: Host-associated > Plants > Roots > Rhizosphere > Soil... | reverse complement strand
CTCGATCTGCCGCCAACGCTGCAAGGACAAGGATTAGCCTCACTGGGATGCTTGGTGGATGGTATTATGACGCCGGCAGCGATGCCTTGTACACGGCGAATCTCGTGCCGGCTCAACGCGTCGAGAACCCCGAGGGTGTACAACTTTGCCCGATTCTCCTCAAGCCGATCGCCCAGAAGAGCAGACATCCGAAACGACCCAGCTGCTGCGCGCATGGGCGGAGGGCGATCGGGGCGCGCTTGAGCAACTGACCCCGCGTGTGTATCGCACACTGCGGCGCATTGCCGGCTACCAGATGCAGCATGAGCGGGCTGGAGACTCGATGCAGGCGACCGCGCTTGTGCACGAAGCGTACCTCGAGCTGATCGATGTGAAGAGCGTGGATTGGCAGCATCGCGCCCATTTCTTTGCGGTGTCCGCTCAGATCATGCGGCACATTCTGCTGGATCGCGCGCGGCGACGGCTGGCTGCCAAACGGGGAGGGACCGCGGAGCGCATCAACCTGGACGAACTGCCGGATCTGAGCAGCAACCGCGCCAGCGAACTGATTGCGCTGGAAGACGCGCTGAATGCGCTGGCAACCAAGGACGAGCGCAAGGCGCGGGTGGTTGAGTTGCGGTTCTTTGGCGGGCTCAGCGTGGAGGAGACCGCAGAGGTTTTATCCGTTTCGCCCGAGACGGTGATGCGCGACTGGAAGTTCGCGCGGTCGTGGCTGCACGCGGAGCTCAGCAACGGCCAGGTCGATTGAGAAATATTTTCGAGTGCATGCCAGTTTTCTGGTCGCGATTGCGCCTAGAGGGTTGAAGGCAATCAGAAATGGTGCGGAACTTATCGGCCGTCTGGTTCGCTTACCCAATCAATCGCGAAAAGGAGATCGACATGAAGAACCCTATGTTCCGGATCTGCGCAATGGTGATCGGCGGCCTCGCTTCACTCTCAACCTTGCAGGCACAACAGCACACGCTGGAGGGTGTGTGGAACGTGAGCGTCACGGTGACCGATTGCAATACAGGCGCGGTTATCAGAACGGTGCACTCACTGCAGGCTTATCATCACGACGGCACGCTCGGCGAGACTGCCAATACAGCGCTGCGCGGTCCGAGCGAAGGCGTGTGGAAGGCAGCCGGGAACGGCACCTACAGCGACAGCTTCTATTTCTATCGCTACACCTCTACTGGAGCATTCGCCTCTCTTGCTCATGGAACCGACACGATCACGCTGGGTTCAGATGCGGGCACCTACACGTCAATCGGACATGTGCAGGACTTCGACGCGAATGGGAACCTGCTTTCGACGGGGTGCGTGCTTCACACGGCGTATCGGCTGGACGATTCGGAGCAGTGAGTCCTGAATGCTGCTGGATCCGAGCAAAGGATTCATTTCCCGGTCCCTAAACGAGGGACCGGGGATACCCCGGCAACTGCGGATGTTGGTTCCGCAACTTTGGTAAGCGATGACATGGTTACTGACTGGCGATTGTGAGGTGGGCTGGAATCCGGCTATAAATCAGGAAGTTCTTGGTACTGCTGACAACCCCTATGGCGAACGCTGTGAAGTTCTCTCATCGTCAAAATTCAGATGGAACCGTCGATTCAATTTGTCACCGGTGTTTCATCACAGTTGCAACCGAGCAAACAGAGCCTGCGCTGGATGTCAGGGAGCGCTCCCATCGCTGCAATCGAGCGGTGGTTGAGTGGTATCACGGACTCTCCCAGCAGGTGATGCGCACACAGCTCAACTTTTCGAAGACGGGGTGACGGATCGCCGCCCCTAAAACGACGGCCGTTTCCGGCCCGTTACGGTCGTTGTCGCGGTACGGTCCGCCATTGAAGCTTCAGGGGCAATGGCGGCCTGTATCGGGCGCTTGTTCGAGCTGCCAGTTGGGTTGAGCCTAGGATGCCGACGCAAATTGAAGGCACACTGTTCTCCGTTTTTGAGATTCAGCCACTCAAGAACGACCATGGCTTGAAGAGTGGTCCGGGTGATCGGGACATCCTTCACGACTCAATGAATATCCGGCACTTGACAGGAAGCTATACAATCGCTGCGTCCCAAGAAACCGAGTTGCTCCCCCCTTGGCCCAAGTACTGCATCTCGTCCACTCGTTGAGGACGATTTCACGAGGGTGCCGGAAATCCAAAACCGGCTTTGACCACCGGAGGTGAATGCACATGATTAGCCGTCTATCCTGGGTCGCATTACTCTGCACGCCTGTTCTTTACAGTGCCAGTTCGCTGGCGCAAAGTCCATTTGATGGAACTTGGAAGAACGAGCCGTCGAAGATGAAACGAGATCCCAAGCCAGTTGTGGAATACATTGCGCAGGGCTGGTACCACTGCGAAAGCTGCGTTCCTACGTGGTCTGTGAAGGCCGATGGTACCGACCAGGCTGTGTCGGATCAAGATGTCGATACGCAGAACATCAAGGTTGTTGATGACCATACTGTCGCTGTCGTGGGCAAGAAAGATGGGAAGGTGGCCTTCGAACAGACGGCCACCGTCTCGGCAGACGGCAAGACCCTCACAGTGAAAGGAGTGGGCCATCCGCCGAACGGCGACAAGCCTGTTGAATACACCACAATACTGAAGCGAGTTGGTACTTCGCATCCTGACGTGCACGCCACCTCTGGCAGATGGCTGGTGGCCAGCGGGCAGGCAAGCGAATATGCCCAGGTGACCACCTACAAGGTGACCGGCGACGAACTGAAAATGACGCGGCCCACAGGCGAGTCGTACACCGCGAAGTTTGACGGCAACGATTACCCTGTTACCGGCTCCTATGGCTATGATCAGGTCTCGCTCAAGCGCGTCAATGCGAACTCGTTTGAAGAGACGGACAAGCTGAAGGGCAAAGTGGTTGAGGTGGATACGTGGACGGTTTCCAAAGACGGCAAAACGCTGACCGTCGTGGCTGTTTCGAAACCGAGTGAGCGTACGGATACCTTCGTTGCTACCAAGATGCCTGCTAAGAAATAGTCCTTTTTCAGGTGGAGGGTGTTGATCGCGTTTGATTCCAGATCAGTCCCCGGCCCCAAACGCGAGGGACCGTTGGGGCACCCGCGATCCCAGGTCTCCAAAATTGGGAGACCTGGGGCACCCAGATCTTGAAAATCGGGAGACACTTCGGCTTCGCTCAGCGCAGGCTCTGGGCACCTGGATCAGTCGAGGACTTCTTTCACCTTTGCCCAGTTTCAAAGTTGGATACTCAAGGTCGCCCAGATCTTTTGGAGTATCGAGCTCCAATCCGGCGTGTCGCAGTGATGAAGAGCAACTGCGGGTTCCTGACGATTTACCCAATCGACGATGGCGGCTTCGGCTCCGTTTGGAATTAGGTATACTTTCGCAGCAGCAGACAAACGCATGGAAATGGCACACCGATTCGTCGCCGTTCTTGTCTTATGGTCGGCAGTTTGCGGGGCGCAACAGGGGGCAGACCGCAAAGCTACCGATGCACCCGGTAAGCCGTCGGCTAACGGCATAGTGACGGGACACGTTTACCTTGACGACGCGAAGACCCCGGGCAGGAAGGCGGTTGTCTACCTTGAGCCGGCGGCGGCGATGCAAGCGGACGAGCCGCCCGATCGGGGTGGGGATCACGGCAACGGGCCGGCCACGCTGGTGGTTGAAACGCAGTTTGATGGAAGCTTCCGATTCACGCACGTGCCGGCTGGATCGTACTTCCTAGTGGCAACGTGTCCCGGGTATATATCGCCGTATGCTGCGCTTTCTAACGCAGAGGGGCGCTCCGAGTATGAGGAGTGGGCACCTCTTGGGCTGGAACAGAAGGCGGCGAAGAATCGCGTGCTGGCGGCATTGCCGAAGGTGAACGTTCAATCGGATCTTCCGATTACCAGCGATGTGGTTCTTGAACGTGGCGGCGCTGTCAGCGGTACAGTGACGTACGACGATGGCGGACCTGCTGCGGGGCTAAAGGTGAAGGTTCTGGCCCTCATGAAAAGAGACGGCAAGGAAGAATGGAAGCAAATCGGTTCCTCAATTCATAGCACGTCGTTTACTCTGCCACCTGCCACAGACGACCGCGGGAACTATCGAATCAGCGGCTTGCCTGCAGGCAAATATGTGGTGGAGGTGAGTGTCGAGTTCTCAGACACGAAGAGATATATCTCATCTTCCGGTGGGGGAACTTTCACGTCCAGGGCGCATACGGCATCACTTTCGATTTATTCAGGGAATAAGCCGCGTAAGAAGGATGCAGCCGCGTTCTCATTACAAGAGGGCGAAGAGCGCACAGGTGAAGATGTAGTCATTCCCATGACGAAGCTTCATACGATACGGGGGAACATCGTGTCCGCGCGTGACGGGCACGTTGTAAACAGCGGCACAATCGAGCTTTTGAATGCAGACGATCATTTTCCGGTCGCTCAACAGGCTCTGACCGAGGACGATCCGACCTTCACACTGAGTTTCATCTTCGAAGGGGAATACATACTCTCCAGCCGGATATCGGCGGATGTGGACTACGTACCCACTACGCAGCAAAATGGCGGAACGGCTCTGCCGCAATACAACGCGAACCCGCTGCATTTTTATGGGATGACGACTGTACCGCTCCATGTGGATGGCGATATGGACGGGGTAACGATCCCGGTTCCCGAACCGACCGCAAAGGAAGCGCAGATGTATAGAGAGATCCAGCGACAGCAGGAAGAACGGAATCACACTGCGGGTCAGCAATAGAGCCCGTTTGATATTGCGCCTCCAGGACAGAGTTCTTCGTTCCACCGGTGCTAGAGAGCAAATGCGGACTTCAGTTCAGACGTAATCGATGTCGAACTCGAGTTCTAGTCGTCGAGGTCGGAGGGGACGAGGGCGAGCTTTTTCAGCTTGTAGCGGAGGGCGTCGCGGCTGATGTCGAGCAGCTTGGCGGCGTTGCTCTGGTTGCCGTTGGCTTGGGTCATGGCGAGTTCGACCATGGAGTGCTCGACTTCTTCGAGTGAGGTTCCGCCTTCAGGAATGTAGAGGCGCGGGAGTGAGCGGCCGTTGGGCAGGCGGCGTCCGGCGTCGGGCGGAGAGGTCCGCTCGAAGAGGGTGCGGCCATTGGATTCACCGACGGAGAAGGGGAGATAGATCGAGCGAAGCCAGGATTCCTCTTCGAGGATCATGCCGCGCTCGATGGTGTTCTTGAGTTCGCGGACATTGCCGGGCCAGTTGTGGCTGAGGATGAGATTTCGGGTTTCGCTGGTGAGGCCGCGAATGGATTTTTTGAATCGCCGGTTGTAGCGATCGATGAAGAAGTCGACCAGCGGGAGGATGTCTTCTTTGCGATCCCGCAGCGGCGGGATGAAAATGGCGATGATGGCGAGGCGGTAGAAGAGATCCTGGCGGAACTGGGATTCCCGGACAGCTTTTTCGAGGTCGCGGTTAGAAGCGGCGATTACGCGGACGTCGACCTGGATGTCGCGGAGGCCGCCCACGCGGCGGACCACCTGATCTTCGAGGACGCGAAGGAGCTTGGCCTGAAGGACGGGTGAGAGCTCGCCGATTTCGTCGAGGAAGAGTGTGCCGCCGTCGGCTGCTTCGAAGAGGCCCTTCTTCATCTGCTTGGCGTCAGTGAATGCGCCTTTTTCGTGGCCGAACAGCTCGGCTTCCATGAGGGTTTCAGGGATTGCGGAGCAGTTGATGGCGACGAATGGCCTGTCGCGGCGGGCGCTTTCGTAGTGGAGCGCTTTGGCGATGAGGTCTTTGCCGGTGCCGCTTTCGCCCTGGATGAGGATGGTGGAAGCTTCGCAGGAAGCGACCTTGCGGACGAAGTTCATCAGCTCGGTCATTTTGGGGGAGACGCTGACGATGCTTTCAAAGCCAACGCCGGGGCGAGGGCGGGCGGGCAGAGACTGAGGATCGCCGCGGCGAGCGCGGGATTCTTCAAGGGTGTTGAGGATGACTTCGTGGAGGAGTTCGAAGTCGATGGGCTTACCGACGAAGTCGACGGCGCCGAGCTTGATGGCGGCTTTGACGTCATCGAGCTGCGGGTCGGCAGTGATCATGATGACGGCGGGGGCCGTGTCGGGGTTTTTCTTGAGCTGGTCGAGAACCTCGATGCCGGTGAGGTCGGGGAGTCGGACGTCGAGGAGGACGAGGTCGGGGTTGTCGCGCTCGGCGAGACGGAGGGCGGGTTCGCCGGCGTCGGCTTCGAGGACCTGGAAGCCCCACTCTTCACATTTTTGACGCAGCGACCAGCGCACGAGGCGTTCGTCGTCGACGATGAGGATTTTTTCTGCTGGCATCGGTTCTCTCATGTACGACTGAATGCGACCGTTTTGGGCAGTTGCCGTTCTTTATGCATGCGCTGTGGTGATGGGGATCTTTTGTCAGCGGGACCCTGGGTGTGTGATCCCCGATACAACGCTTGAGTTCATTAAAGGCGGGAAGGGGCGGGAAGAATGTGATGAGGATCACGGGACAGGGAGGGACAAAGGGACGTGAGGGACTGACAATGGGCCGACGCGTTGGCAGGCAGAACGCGGAACTTAAGGCATGGGGAACGTGCACTTCACGAGTGTGCCATCTCCTTTTCGCGATTTGATCTCGAGGGTTCCTCCGATGATTTTTGCCCGGTTCTCCATGGTGTAGCGCCCGAATTTGTCCACGACCTGGTCTGGATCGAATCCGACTCCGTCATCGCGAATCAAGAGTATTCCGGAAGCGCCGTTGGAGGAAAGGCTGACCGAGATTACAGACGGCTCAGCATGCCTGAGGGCGTTGTTGAGTGCTTCCTGGGCAATGTAGTAGAGGTGGTACGCCACCTCCTGACTGGTTATCAATACCGGCGGATCGCATTCAAACCGGCAGTCCAGTTGCGCGGTCTTCGAGATCTCCTCGGTAGTTCGCGCCAGGGCCGTCCACAAGCCATCATCCCCGATCAGCACCGGCGCCATGCCGCGAGCCAATTCCCGGGTTCTTTGGATTGCTTCACCGATCAGTGAGACGATTTTTCGTGCCTCCGCGGTCTCAGGGCGGTGGCCTTTGTCCAGACTGTTTTCAAGGTATTTCGACATGAGCCCGATCCCGGTAAGCCGCTGTCCGAGGTCGTCATGGAGATCCTGTCCGATGCGACGCTGTTCCCGTGCACTTACATCGAGCATTGCCCGCTCCAGCCGCTGCCGCGCTTGAACTTCGTCCGCGAGCTTTGCATTGGCCATGCGCAACTGCGCCGGGCTGGGGATCGCCATGGCCTGGGGGATTAGTTTGAGAAACAGTACTGCGGTCACTGCCGAAGCCACGGCTGTGATGGCTTTGACAATGCCTGCGAACCGGTAGGCGGGGTGCCAGATGGTCCAGACCTCCAACAGATGCGTCGTGCCACAACCGAAGATGAAGACTCCGAACATGACGAACATCCAGTGGAACGGAACGTCAGGGCGCTTCTTCACGAATGTTGCGAGGGCGAGGGGAATCATGTAGTAGGAGAGAGTGATTATCACGTCAGAAACGGCGTTCAGCCAAAGCACCTCTGGCGCCCAGCGGTAACAGAAACCGTGAGGCATGAAATCCGTTGAGAAGATGTGCAGAAAGAAGTTCCACATACGTTACTTGCTCCGCAGTGTCCCAGCCTCCACAATCGCTCAGATGAGATGTTCGAGGAAGCAAGAAAATGATCGACTTGGGCGCGAGAGAATGGCAAGCACTAAATGGAAGGAACAGCATTAGGATTGTTCTCTATCAAAAAACGGAGGAACCTGCGGCACGCGAGCCGGTTGTGGAATGACTCATCAAGGACTGAGATCCGGGCCCGATCATTCGGAGATTGTTTGGCGAAATGTCACACTTTGGCGTTCTATGCCGTCCCGCCTTTGAAGCTAGAGGAGGAAGAAGCTATGAGACGGGCCTTGATTATGATTTTTGGGGGTCTGGTTGCAGCGGCTCTGTTCGTGGCGTTTGTGCATGCTGTATTAGTGGCCGCGCACCTTTCAACTTCCGCGGCCACCACAGTTCAGGGGTTAACTCCGCGGCGTGTGTGGGCCTCAGTGGCGATTGCACTCGGCCTGGCAGGAGTCATCGCAGGATCGATGTCGCTGGTGCGCGGGGCTCGTCGGATTGGAAATCGTGGGCGGAAAGGCGCAATCGTGGCCCTCGTGACCGGGGTTCTTGCAGTGATCAACGGTGGTCTAAATCTCGCGGTCGCGACTGGCGGACCGGGCAGCGGCAATGGGGTGGTGGGAGGAGCGGCTGCGTTTGTCCTTGGCTTGATCGGCATGGCCATGGGCGGGCTGAACCTGTTCCGCAGCCGCCGCAGGGTTTTACAGTCGGAACAAGCGATGTGAGGTAAATGAGCGAGAAGTCGAATCCATCTGACAGCTTCGAGCCCTACCGGAGGCGCCTGCTTGGGCTTGCATACCGCATGCTTGGCTCGATGGCGGACGCCGAGGATGCAGTTCAAGAAGCTTACTTGCGCTGGCACTCGGCCGATCGCGACAGGGTGTCAGAACCCAGGGCATTTCTTATGACCACGACGACGCGGATTTGTCTCGACATGCTGACTTCGGCACGCGCCCGGCGCGAGGAATACGTTGGATCGTGGCTTCCCGAACCGATCTTCGAAACGGCAACACTGGCGCCTGATCGTCAAACGGAACTGGCTGGGGATCTCTCATACGCATTGCTGCTGACGCTGGACCAGTTGTCGCCGCTGGAACGAGCAGCCTTTTTGTTGCATGACGTTTTTGACTTCTCGTTTGCCGAAGTGGCTACGGCGCTGGAGAGGAACGAGGAGGCGTGCCGGAAACTTGCCTCTCGGGCCCGCACAAATATAGGCGCGGTGCGCCCACTTGGCATTGCAGCCCGGCCGGCCTCTGCGGAGGGAATCGCTCCTAAGCATGCGGAGCTGTTGTCGGCTTTCACAAAGGCAACAGGCTCAGGAGATCTCCATGCGCTCATGCAACTCCTCGCGAGCGACGCGCGCGTCATCACTGATGGAGGCGGAAAGGTTCGCTCGGCATTGAAGCCCGTTGAGGGTGCAGATCGCGTCGCTCAGTTCCTGGTGGAGGTTACCCGCAAGCGTCCAGGAGCATGGTGGCGGGATGATTTTACGATGCGCTTTGCGATGATCAATGGTCTGCCTGGCGTGGTGGTGGATGCGCCGGAGGGACCGGTGCAGACGTCCGCCTTTGAGATTGAGGACGGCCTTGTTCGAGCGCTGTACATCGTGCGCAACCCGGACAAATTGCGCCACCTTGCAACTGGGAGGGCGGCGAAATCTGGGGCAATTAGTTAACGGACCCAATGAGTTCCGAAGGACAGGTAAGCACCCGCACAATCGTGAGTCAGGCGACCTGAGCGGACTCGGGGGTTTGGGTGAAGGGGAGCTGGACTTCGAAGGTGCTGCCCTTGCTGGATTCGCTGCTGACTTTGATCTGACCATCGTGTTCGTCGATGATGCGGCTGACGAGCGAGAGGCCAAGTCCGGTGCCGGTGGGTTTGGTGGTGTAAAAGGGGCGAAAGATCTGGGTGATCTGCTGTGGAGACATGCCGCGGCCAGTGTCGGTGATGGAGATGATGGCGCGGTCGTCTTGTGAGCTGACGCGGACGGTTACGGATCCGCTTCCCTCAATCGATTGAACGGCGTTCAGCAGGAGATTGAGAAGGACTTGGTGGATCTGGTCGCTGTCGTGCTCGACATCGAGGAGATCGGGCGCGGTCACGACCTCGATGCGTATGGGTTTGGAGAGGACCTGCTGGCGGGCGAGCATGACTGCGTGTTCGACGGTGGTGTTGAGGTTGCTCTTCATCATGCGGGGAGGATGAGGACGGGCCGTCTGGAGGAGGTCGGTGAGGATGCGATTGATCTGATCGATCTCGAGGCGCACGTCTTTGACCATAGCGCGGGCTGGGCTGGTGGCGGGGAGATCGCGACCGATGATGTCGACGACGCCGGCGATTCCGGCGAGGGGGTTGCGGATCTCGTGGGCCAGACCGGTCGCGAGTTCGCCGAGTGTGGCCAGGTGCTCTGCGCGCGACATCTGAGTGCGATGCATGGTTTCTATCTCCAAACGGCTTTCTTTTAATTGCTGCACCATCTGATTGAAGTTGCGGCCCAGGTCTCCGATTTCGTCGTTGCTGAGGCAGAAGGAGACGGTGGTGTCGAGGTTTCCGCGGCTGACGAGCGCCATCTTCTCCTGGAGCTCGACCATGGGGCGCTGGACGAGATAGGCCAGGACGGCGATGGTGACTCCGCAGACAGTGACGGATCCTGCTCCGGCAAGGAGGAGGAGGGCGTCGCGATCGGGATCGCGCAAGGTGAGCGTTGCGATGGTGAAGAGGAGCAGCCCGGCAATGAGAACCAGGACAACGGGCAGGATTGCCTTGATCTGCCAGTTGACGCGTACGTTGTGCATCTGGAAATCCCTTTAATGGGCCCGAGCAGCCGATCCCAGACAGAGATAAGCACGTGGTTTTCCAGAGGCGGTTGGAGGAATGACGGGCAGGACGAAAGGAGTTATGCGGTTTTGGGAAGCGGCTTCTGGGGAAAATCGCGCACGTGATCAGAGATTTCGCGCAATCAGACAGCCGTTGGAGAGCGGATCGGGCGAGATGGGGCTTTTGGCGGGCGAGATGCGGGAGAAGGCCCATGATGTGATCCAAATCACGGATGGGTGGCAATTACGGATATCTAATCGAGTTGCGAAAACCCCACATTCGAGTCGGATTAGAAGCAGTGGTGGGATCGCGACACAACTCCCGGAAACGGCGAGATGTTTGCAAGAGAGTTATCTAGAGTTCGTATGAAATTGCTTCCTCTTCGCACGCGGCCATGGCACCTGCTCGGTGATGCGGCGATCTATGCCGGGATATTCGCGCTTCTGATTCTTCTGTCCGGGACATGCGCTCGTGCAGCTGTGCATCCGGTGCCGCTGGATAAGAATGTGGACGCGAAGAAGTGTCTGGAGTGCCATGAAGACAAGACGAAGCACAAGTTTGAGCACTCGGCCATGCAGGGAGGATGCCTGACCTGCCACGAGGTGCGGGTGAGCAAAGAAGTGACGCGGGTGAAGCTGACGACAGCGACGACGTCGGCGCTGTGTCTCTCGTGCCACGAAGACAAGACGGCAAAGAACATCAAGGGCGTGGTACATCCTCCGGCGGTGCGGGATTGCATGACGTGTCATGACGCGCACGGGAGCGAGAACAAGAATCAGCTGGTGAAGGCTGCGTCGGGCGATGCCAAGGAGAACCTCTGTCTGAATTGCCACCAGACGGGAATGCACGTGGCGGAGAAGGGGAGCCGTCACGCGGCGCTGGATGCGGGTTGCGATACGTGCCACACAACTCACAAGACGGGAGCGGAGCCGACAGTGGAGAACCGCTTCCACTTGACGAAGGCTGCTCCGGCGCTGTGCGTGGACTGTCACGACGTGAAGGATGCAGAGCTCCAGAAGAAGCACAACAACCAGCCGTTTGGGACTGCGAACTGTTTGCAGTGCCATGATCCACACCAGTCGGACCAGCCGAAGCTGATGGTTAAGTTTCAGCATGCGCCGTTCCAGGGCAATGGATGCGATACATGCCATCAGCCTGCGAAGGACGGGAAGGTGGTGTTGACGCAGACGGACGTGAAGCTGCTGTGCGTGACCTGCCACGAGGACAAGGGTAAGGAGATTGAATCGGCAAAGGTGCCGCATCCGGGAGCAGCGGGCGATTGCACGGACTGCCACAATCCGCACGCGAGCAAGCAGCCCGGATTGCCGAAGACGGATTCGGTGAGCATCTGCCTGGGATGCCATAGCGACATCGATGAACTGCGGAAGAAGCCCGCACACCATCAACCGGCATTTGCGCAGGGATGTTCGACGTGCCATACGCCGCATGGAGGAGAGAACGATCACCTGCTGCGTGCGAAGGGAAATGCTCTGTGCCTGGAGTGCCATGGACCGGATTCACAGGCGAAGCGGGATGAAGCGAATCACGTGTTGACGATTTTCAGCGGGAAGGTTCGTCTACCCGAGGACTACTACCAGAAGAACAAGGTTGCGATTCTGCCGCTGCGGTTCGGACTGGGGCACCCGGTGGAGTATCACCCGGTTTCAGATGTGATGGATCCTTCAGACCAGACGAAGTTGAAGACGCCGCTGAGCTGTTTATCGTGCCATCAGCCGCACGCGTCGAGCCAGGCGGGATTGCTGGTGAAGGACCAGACAAACAACATGGCGTTCTGCGACAACTGCCACAAGAACCGGCTGAATATGAAAGACACGGTGCTGCCCGGGAAATAGGTTGGAGATTTGAAAATGTATTTCTTCCTCTACAAATCGATTGGCAAACGCGTTGCGCTGGGGATGGTGTTTCTGGTTGCGGCGTGCGCGCTGGTGACCCCTGGTGCGCGTGCTGACAAGAAAAAGAAGAAGAAGGTGGAGGCTCCTGCTGCGGAGGTAGGGCCGAGGAAGTTCGGTTTTGATCCGACGAAGCTGGTGTGGCCGAGTCCTCCGAATGTGGCGCGCGTGAAGTGGGTGAGCTATTTTGCCGGACAGAAAATCGATTACACACAAACAGATAAGAAGAAGGCCAAGGCGAGCTGGATGGATCGGCTTGCGGGTGGGCAGACAGAGCAGGAGAAATTCAACCCCAAGGATTTTCCGTACCAGATGATTGGGCCGTATGGGATAGCAATCGATTCGAAGGGACTGGCCTATGTTGCTGACCAGAGGGTCGGTGCAGTGTTCATTGTGAACACGGAGACGCAAGATGTGCAGATGATCCGCAATGGGTATGAGGCGCATTTTGGGTGGGTGAACGGGGTGGCGATTGACGATGACGACCGGCTGTTTGTATCCGATGGGAAGCTGCACAAGGTGCTGATCTTCAATGCGAAGCATGAGGTAGAGGGACAGATCACGGAGGGTTTGGAAGATCCGGTGGGGCTGGCGATCGACACGACGAACCGGTTTCTGTACGTGGTGGATACGCAGCAGGACCAAGTGATTGTGTACGACGCGGACACGCTGAAGCTGCTGAGGCGGATCGGGACGGGCGGGAAGAATCATTTTCTGACTACGCCGGGAGATTTCGGCGCGCCTCAGGGAGTGGCGGTTGATGGCGAAGGCAATGTGTACGTCACCGACACGATGAATAACCGTGTTGAGATTTTCGATGCGGATGGCAATTTCATCAGCGAGTTTGGGAAGAACGGAGATGGGCCGGGATATTTCGCGCGCCCGAAAGGAATCGCGGTGGATGCGGACGGCCACATCTGGGTCGCGGACCAGGTACAGGACCGGCTGCAGGTTTTCAATCGCGAAGGGCAGTTGCTGACGTTTGTGGGCAGCGGGCACGGGGAATTGCCGGGGCAGTTCAAGACGCTGGTGGGTGTGGCGATCGACAAGCGCAACCGGGTGTTTACGACGGAGCAGGAGCCGGGCAGGCTTCAGGTGTTCCGGTATGTGACCGACGCGGAGGCGGCGGAGGCAAAGACGAAGAAGGAAGAAGAGCTGCAGAAGGCCGCGGAGCGCAGGCAAAAGGCTGCTGCTCCGGCGCCAGAGAACAAGGCAGCGGAGGCAGCCGCACAGAAATCCGCGGAGGCAAAGCCGAACTGACACTTCGGTAATTCGAAGTATTCACGCATGACGACTGGGCCTGATCTACATCAGGCCCATTTTCTTTGCAGAGGTTTGCACGTGCGTAACAAGGGGGCCGGAGGGAAGTAACCCGGGTTGGGAATCGAACTAGCCACAGCGCTGCCACCCTCGGAGGATTCACGAGTGATCGAGGAAGCAATAGTGTCTTTGTATAGGGCAGGAATCCGGGTAGTTCAAGGAGCCTGTACCGCGGTTCGAAGAAACCGATGTGGAGTGATTTTCTCTCTGCACGAAGTTAAGGCTTTTACGGATTGAATCCTCAGTTGCGTTGGAGATCGGCCATGAACGAGAGAGAGCAGACGTGGGATGTTGCGGCGACAAGGATCGCTGAAGATAGCAACGGCAGGGTTAACGAGTCGTTGTTCAAGCGCCTTTTGCGGAAGATGTTCCCGGATCAACGTAAGCAGCCACGCGTTCCAGTACCGCCGCTGGTGGGATACCTGGGGACGGTGCGCGGGTCGAGGCCGTTTGAGGTTGGGGATATCAGCTTGTCCGGTTTCTCCCTGGTAACAGAGGAGCGGTGGGAACCGGGCACGGAGATGCCGATTACGCTGCAGCGGACGAATGTTGCGCCCGACGAGCGCGAGGACCGGTTCACGATACAGGCCACGGCTGTTCGGACGACAGGGGATGGTGTGGCATTTTCCGTGGTTTTGAGTGAAGAGGAATCCGTTGCAGTTTCCGATAACCCTTTCCGAGTGCCGTGGGCGAGCAGGAAGGAGATGCGGATGTTCCTTGAACGGCTGAAGGGACCGCAAGAGGTCGAAGCGCCGCGTGTCGAGGCAAAAGCAAGCGGCTTGGAACTCGACTCGATCAGGGCTGCATTCCATCGTGGTAATTCTGCGTTGACGCATGGGGCGGGCGACTAGGGGAAGTCCCAGTTGAATTGCGGAGCCTTCGCAGGCGAGGATATGACAAATGACCATCAGTCTTGTGCTGCACGTTCAGAGCGGAGACGTGCTGCTGTTTCATGGCGCCGCGAACGAATGCCCGCCGATTCCTCGCACGGGCGACGAAATTTTGCATGAGAGCCGTCGCGTGAGGCTCGAAGGAATCCAGTACACCTATCGTGACGGGCACGTGGAGATTTCGTTGCTCGCCTGAGCGGCTCGCGGCCGTCCACGATATAGGAAAAAGGGCCATGCCGCCGAGTCTCGGCGGCATGGCGGAAGATGCGCTTCAGGTTAAGGCATCGTCACAAAGCTCCGGTCGGAGCAATCTGAAACAGCAGACCGATCCCTGAGAGATGCAACAAGAACGTTGTTGTTTCTCGCGCAGTTGCAGAGCGCTGCGAAGATCTGGGTTACACTTGCGTGCTCAGCGCGAACTCTCTGTGTGAATGGCGGCATATTGACCGCAACGGAGTTGTAGACGAGGTAGTGGAGAGTCTCTTTGACCTGGCTCTGGAGATCCTGCAAGAGCGGTTGGATACGATCGAGCGCGGCAACCTGCGAAGGTGTGGCTTTGTAACGGAGGGCGTCCAGGCGGTTGTAGTCCGCGACCAAGGCGTTCACGTGATCCTGAACCTGCTGAAGCCGGTGGAAGTGGACCTGCCAGGGAACGCCTGCTTTGGAGTAGGTCTGAAGCAGCGCGAGGTCCGCTGCCGCCTGCGTAGCATGAAGCCGAGCCTGGTGCATGCTGATCGAGATCTGCTCGGAGTAGCCGGTCTTGGCGGATGCGACAAGAGCGAATCCCAACATCAGTATGGCGATCACGACGTTGCGGATTTTGCTGGTATTGATTCTGGGTCTCATATTCCCTCCTTTCGCGAAGAGCAAAAGAAACCCGGAGCGTTTCCTTTGCGGGATGCGCATGGTTGATCGAGTGTGTTTTCCGGAGTGCCGAAACAGATGATTTGCTCAATACGTCGGTTTCGCTGCGTCGGATGGCCAGAAGCTCGGCCGGGGGCCCAAAACACGGAGGCATTCTGCCCTGATTCGGTCTCTGCTGCAATGCATCGGAGGTGATTTGAACATCACACCGACAGCATTACGCAATGCGATTGATTTGCTGAAGTTACAGCGGATGACACAGCGGGAACCTGCAGGTGGTGCTACACTCTGGCGCATTCACAAGCGCGCAGATGGCGCAATCATGGCTGTATCGGGCCCGACATTCCCCTCGCGGGAGGGTTCTTGCCATGGAGAGTGCGATCGGAGCGAATCGCCTTCGCTTCAAAGCTTTCGAACTGGACACTCACACCCGGGAACTGTACAGAAACGGGATCCGGCTACGAGTTCAGGGACAGCCGATTGATGTGCTGGAGATGTTGCTGGAGCGGCCGGGAGAACTGGTCACCCGGGAGCACCTGCGGCAGAAGCTTTGGCCGGAGCACACGTTTGTCGATTTTGAG
>Ga0207695_10005961_pt1 | contig 15941 bp, 16 predicted proteins | sample KBSC54metaG_FD_184354 | JGI IMG/M metagenome (GOLD analysis project Ga0207695, IMG submission 184354) | Corn rhizosphere microbial communities from Kellogg Biological Station, Michigan, USA - KBS C5-4 metaG (SPAdes) (version 2) | ecosystem: Host-associated > Plants > Roots > Rhizosphere > Soil... | reverse complement strand
CGCAGGTGCATACCGCCGGGCCGCTCTGGCTGTGGCTGCGCGCGGCGAGCGCGATTCCCGGCGTGCTGCCGCCGGTGTTCCATCGCGGCGAGGTCTATGTCGACGGCGCAGTGATCAATAACCTTCCGGTCGATCCGATGCGCGCAATGCAGGTCGGCGACGTCATCGGCATCGACATCGGCGCCGACGACGTGTTGCGCGCGCAGGTCGAGGAATTCGCCTTGCCCTCCGCGTTGCGGCTCGCCTGGCAACGCCTGCATCGACGCGGCCTGCGACCCGGCATCCTCAACATCCTGCTGCGCGCAGGCATGGTTAATTCCGAAGCCGCGAGCGCGGCGCGGCGCGCACAGACCAGCTTGCTCCTCGCCCCGCCGATGCACGACATCGGCCTGCTCGACTGGGACGAATACGAGCGCGCGATCGCCGCCGGTTACCGCTATGCGCGTGAGGTCCTCGGACGAGGCGCCAAGCCGCGCAGCCTGCCGTGACGCGAGGGCCCAATCATATGGTGTCGGGCCCAGCCTGGGGAGTAGTATCGCCGCGGTTCTGCGCATAGTCCGAGGAGTTTATGGCTACCTTGATCCTGCGTCGTTTTCACCTTGTTCTCGCGGCGGTTTTGGGTGTTTGTGGGCTATGTGCTGGAGATCCGGCCATCGCCGGCGTAGTCGGCAGCGGTACCGCGGCGTCCTGCACCGAATCCGCGCTGGCAAGTCAGATCGCGGCAGGCGGCACGGTCACGTTCAATTGCGGCGGCGCCGCGACCATCGCAATGACGACCGGAATAAGCATCAGCTCCGGCAGTCCGGCGCTGGTCGTCGATGGCGGCGGCGTAATTACGTTGGATGGCGCGACGATATCGCCGCATCAGCCGATGATCTCGGTTCAAGGCGGCAGTTCGGCTTTGCCGAGCATCACGTTCAGGGGCATGACGTTCAGCAACGGCAATGCCACCGGCACGGGACTGCAGGCCGGCGGCGCGATACTCAATGCCGGCAACCTCACGCTCGACCATGACGTCTTCACCAACAATCAGGCTCCGTTCGGAGGCGCCGTGATGCAGGAGCGCTGCAGCAGCGCCGGATCTCCAGCCTTGCCTTGCGTCGCTGCCAGCCTCACCGTGACCAATAGCCAGTTCAGCGGCAACAGTGCGAGCAACAGCGGCGGGGCGATCAATCTGCAAAGCGACACCGTAAATATGAGCAATTCCACTTTCACGGGAAATTCTGCCAACACCGGTGGCGCGATTTTGCTGTACGCCAACAGCACCTTCACGACGAGTGGAACGATCACCGCAAGCACGTTCAACGGCAATACCGCGACTTACAATGGTGGCGCGATTCTGGTAACAAACCTGCAAGGCGGATCAGCGACGATCACGAACAGCACGTTCAACGCCAATCAGGCTGTGCATTTTGGCAACGGCGGCGCGCTCTTAATCGGAGCGACGACGACGCTGACTAACGATACGATCGCCGGCAATTCCGCATTGAACGGTGGCGGCGTATATGTTGTAGCGACACTCACCATGCAGGACACCTTGCTTGGGAACAACGGCGGCAGCTGCTTTGGCAACAGCTTCAGCGGAACCAACAATCTGCAATTCAATGACAGCAGCTGTGCAGGGGTGCCGGTTGGCGATCCGAAGTTGGGTCCGCTTGCGAACAACGGCGGACCTACGCAGACAATGGCGCTCGGCGCGGGCAGCGCGGCGGTCGACGCGGGCGACAACGCTACTTGCGCCAAGACCGATCAACGTGGCATCGCACGCATCGATGGCGACGGCAACGGCAGCGTGGTCTGCGATATCGGCGCCTACGAGGCCCCCGCCGGAACCGTAGTTGTTGTGCCGCCTCCCGCCCCTGCCGTTTCGGCGCCCATGTTGAGCCGGATCGGGTTGTTGCTGCTTGCCGGCTTGTTCGCGACTCTTGGCCTTTCGGCTTGGCGGATGCGCGTCTGACGGTGGTCGAAAGGCGCCGGTGACTTGGCGCCTGATCAGATCGGCAGATCAGTAGCGGCCGGAACCAGACCGGTACTCGCGCAGTCGCGACTCGATCTTCGGCGTCATCTCCTGCACCGCCTCCTCGGCCTGTCCCTTCGCGGCAAGACCGGTATAGACGATCGATTCGCTGAAGCCACTCAGTTCGCGGCCGCTTTTCATCTCGAACACGTTCACGTTCAGTACCGCGGTCGTTGCCGTATTGGACTGGCCATAGGCCGACACGTCCATCTGCCCAGTAGGTTCGGCGGCGACGGCGACCAGTGCGTCGACACGACCGCGCGCACTGGCGCGCGAGGCAACCATTTCGACGACGTAGCCTTGCTGGGTCAATTGCGCCTTGAGCATGCGCGCCGCGGGCTCCGCAGCGCGTCGATCGCCACTGAACGTGATGCCTATCGTGGGAACGTGCGGCTTCGGTGGTGCCACAGGCGGTGGCGGCGGAGTTACCTTGGCGATCTGCGTAGCGGCTGGCGGCGCGGGTGGGTTAGGCGGTTCGACCGGGGCGGTTGCGGAGACATTCCCGGCCGCGGCAGACGCGGCAGAAGTCGCGGCGACCGCAGCCGTCGCGGCGGCAGGAGACGCCGCCGCATTGCCGCCGGTCAGCTCGGTCAGTGAAGCGCCGTTAGCGGCTGCCGCCGTAGAAGTGGAATTTGTTGCATTTGCTTCTTTCGATGCATTTTCCACATTTGTGGATGCAGCCGTGGTCGAGGTTGCTACCGACGCTGCCGCTGGCTGCGTGTCGGTCGGCATCGTCGTTGTGGCGCCCGTCGCCGCTGTGGGCGCGGTTACCGGAGTTGCAGGTGCCGTACTCGGTGCGGTTGCCGTCGCAACCTGTGCCGGCACCGTCGTGACTTGCGCCGTCGCGGCCGATGTCGTCGAGCCGGCCAGGCTCGACGGCAGCCATTGCCTCACGAAAGCGAGCTGGTCGCGGTAGGCGTAAGCGCCGCCGCCGAGGCCGAGCAGCAGCAGCGCGGCGATCGCGAGCGGCAGCGCGGGCGACGCGGATTTCTTCTTCGCCGCTGCCGCCTGGCGTTCGAGCAGCGACTGGTGCGCGCCGTCCGGCAACGTCACCGCCGGCAGAGTGGTTTGCTTGGGCGGCGGCGTGGCCACGGTGGTCGGAGCGGGCGTCACGTTCGGCAGCGGGCGCGGCGTCGGCGTCGTGTTCGGCAGCGCGCTTTGGCCCGAGACCGGCGTCTTCATGCCGACCAAGGTTGCCGCGGCCGGCGAGGGCTGGGTGCGCAGTTGCAGCGTCGGCCCGTTGGCGAGCAGTGGGTTGCGTGCGAGGTCGGCGGCGAGATCCTGGCAGCTCTGGTAACGGTCGGCCGGCTCCTTGGCGATCATGCGCGAGAGGATGCGCGAGAGTTCGGGATCGACATCGGCGTTGAGCGCGCGCACGTCGGGAATCTCGGCCTTGACCACTTCGAGCATGAGGCCGAGCGGGGACTCGTCGGTGAACGGCATGCGTCCGGCGAGCATCTCGAACAACACGATGCCGAGCGAAAAGATATCCGAGCGCTGATCGACGATCTTGCCTAGGCAGACCTCGGGCGAGAGGTAGCCCGGCGTGCCGACGAATTCGCCGGTCGAAGTGAGCTTTTTCGAAATGTCGGCACTCGACAGCGCGATGCCGAAGTCGGCGATCTTCACGTTGCCGCGGCTGTCGATCATGATGTTGCCGGGCTTGATGTCGCGATGGATCACGCCGCGGTCGTGCGCGGTGGCGAGGCCGAGCGCGGTCTGGTAGATCACCTTCGCGGACTGGTCCGGCTTGAGCTGGTGTTCGCGCTTGAGTACGGAACTCAAGGATTCGCCGTCGACGAATTCCATGACGAAGAACGTCTGGCCCTCGTCCTCGCCGATGAAGTAGATCTGGATGATGTGCGGGTCGTTGAGCGCTGCCATGCTGCGCGCCTCGCGCAGGAAACGCTCCTTGATCCCTGGATCGTGGGCGAGCGAATCGGCGAGGACCTTGATCGCGACGTAGCGATGCAGCGACGCCTCATAACCCTTGTAAACCACGCCCATGCCGCCGCGCCCAAGTTCGGCGACCAGATCGTAGTGCCCCAGTTGCTGCTTCATGACCCCTCCAAGGCGCTTTGCGCCCGTTCAAGTGCGAAAAAGTCTAGCACTGCACATTCTGCGCTTCCGCGTTGCGATTGGCGGGAGCGACCGTGCAGAATCGACGCCGCACCTGCGCATTGGATCACATTTCCGCTTGGGCGCCGTGGCGATTGTTTCCCGTCACAAAGCGCCTTTAGACTTCCGGCCCTTATGCCTGCTTCGATCCCAACCGAGCCCCGTCCCGCCGAGCGCCGCCTCGCTGCCACGCCGCGCTGGCTATGGTGGGCGTTGGCGGGCTGCCTGCTGATCGGCCTCTGGCGGCTCGGTGCACTGATCGCGCATGACCCGTTGATCGCGCTGGCCAACAGCTACGACGAGGTGCGCTACAGCGCCTGCTTCGGCCTCTACCCGGACCGTCCCGAAGCGGTGCCGCCCGATCGCAACAGTCCCGCCGCGCCGTATTCCCGGTACAAATTCGTCGCCGCGAAAGACCCGATCTGCTACTGGTCCACCGAATTGCTGTTCCAGGGCGCGGCGGCGGCCGTGTTCCATGCCGGGGAAGCCGCAACCGGCACGACGGCGCATTCGGTGCGCTGGATCGGCACATTCAAGATCGCGGCGATGCTCGCACTCTGGTTCGCCTTCAGCATCGCTTGGCTGCGTAGGGGCGAGCCGTGGTCGGCGCTGGCCAACGGCCTGTTGCTGCCGCTGCTGTTCGCCGATCCGGCCAACACGATCTATCTGAACACGTTCTATGCCGAGTGGACCGCCCTGCTCGCACTCTACACCGTCGCCGGCCTGATTCTGATCCACGAAGGCAAGCCGGCGCGCGGCCATGCGTTTGCCCTGCTCGCGTTTGCCGCCGCGGCGCTCGCGGTGAGCAAAATCCAGCACATCGTGTTGCCGTTCGGCATCGCCGTGGCCCTGCTCGCGCTCGGCCGCTGGCGCGACCGCATCTGGCTGTGGAAAGGCAAAGCGCTGCTGATCGGCGCGTTGGCCGGCATTGTCGTCCAGGTTGTGCAACTGCAGCGCGACAGCGACGCGATTCGCGCAATCAACGTGTTCAACCAGGCCGACGTCGTGTTCACCGCGCTGTTGCCGAATTCAGGCGATCCGGCCGCGACCGCACAATTCCTCGGCCTGTCGCCGCAATGCCTGCAATATTCGGGCAAGCGGGCCTGGCAGATGCCCGGCTTCCCGGCGGATCTGTGCCCCGAGCTGACGAAAGCGTCGCGCTCGCGCGAACTCGTTGCGCTGCTGCGCGAACCCGGCATGACGTTGCGCATCGGCTGGGCCGGCCTCGCCAACCTGCATCCGTGGGTGGCGCCTGGACTCGGCCTGGTCGAAGGTGGTGACTTCGCGCCGCTGCCGTCGCAGTTCTTCTCCTGGAGCGATCTGTTCGCCGAACGACCGTTGTTGCGCACGCTGCTGTTCGGCGCCCCGTTCGTGGCGTTCGTCGCCCTGCTTTGGCGTCAGCGCTGGCGCGCCTGGCCGCGCCTGCTCACCGTCACCGTGCTTACGATCGTCGTCACGCTCGGCACGCTCACGGTCACCGTGCTCGGCGACGGCCTCGCCGACGTGCCCAAGCAGGGTCATCTCGTCTACAACGCCGCGCTGGTGTGGTGGATCGGCGCGCTCGTTGTCGGCGGGCGTTCGCTGTTTCCGGCTACGCGGCGACGTCAGGCGTCTTGAACGCCGTCGATCTCGACCAGTAGCTCGCTGCGGCAGATGTCGCCCCGCAGCAGCAGGGTGGAAATCCGCGCCGGCAATTTTTCGCGCAGCAGCGCGCGCGCAGGTTCGGCGTCCTCGCTGCGGCGCACGTAGACCTTGAGCACGGCACCGGCGCCGAGGCGCGCGGCTGGCGCGACCTGCGCGGCGGCGAGCACACTGTCGATGTTGGCGAGCGTCTCGTCGATCTGTGCGGCAAGGTCGTCGCGATGATGCGAGACATGGCCGACGATCGCGGCGGTACCGGAAATGTATACTTGTGCACTTTGCGTCGGCGCGCGCGTGGCGCGGGCGAAGGTCGGCGCCTTGATGCCGTACTGACGCGGATAGCGCCAGGCGCTGACCTGGCGCGGGTTTTCGAATCCGATGCCGGCTTCGCGCGCGGCCAGCCAGTAGACCTGCAGCACGCGGCGGCCGTCGCGCACGCCGATGCCGGTGGCAGCAGGGTAGGCGTCGACGAAGCCGTGTTCGAGCCCTGCGGCGCGACCGACGCAGAAGCGGCGGTAGCGCTCATCGTCGCCTGCGCCGAGATTGATCGCATCGATGTAGTTCCAGATGCGCAGCACGTGCGGCGTGTCGCTCGCGGCAATCGCGGCCAGCAGCTTGCGATAAGCAATCGCGGCGGCGTTTTCGATGCCGCCATGCGCGGCTTCGTCGACCTCGATCGCGCCGAACGCGTAGTCGCCGTCGAACGACTGGGCGATGCCGTCGTCGCGCCGTGCGTGAACGCTGCCTTGCACGCGCCAGACCTCGAACGGCGGGGCCGTATCCGCGGGCTCGAGGTTGACGCGCAGGTAGCGCGGATCGACATGCGCCGTCGGCGCTTGCGCGCCGAAGCCGAACACCGCGAGCACGCGGTCGTCGCACAGGATGGCGTCGAGTCCCGTCGATTCGTAACGGATGCCCAGCGGCGGCAGGCCATCCGTGGCGGGATGCGGAGTGATGTCTGGTTTCGCGGAAGACAAAGGGCGGGTCGCCGTTTGCGCGGCGCAAGGTTTTCGATGGCGCAATGATACACTGCGTGGCCGCCGCGCCCGCACTCGGACCGCGCCCGCATACGGAAAACCGACCATGTCACAGCAGACGCCCGCCGAAAACGAGCTTGCCAATCTCATCGTTTCGAGTCTGAATCTGGAACACCTCAAGGCCGAGCAGTTCGCGCCCGACGCAGCTTTGTTCGGCGCTGAAACCGGGCTCGATTCGATCGATGCGCTTGAACTCGCGCTGGCGGTGTCCAAGCGCTACGGCTTCCAACTGCGTTCCGACAATGCCGACAACAAGCGCATCTTCTCCAGCCTGCGCGCTCTTTCGCAGCATATCGAAACCCATCGCGCGAATTGACGCGCTGCGCATGCGCGTCACGGTCTGGCTCGCGATACTCGCGCTCGCGCTGGGCGGCGCCCTGCTGCACAACGAGACTCTCACTGCGGCAATCGCCCCGCTTGCGCTGGCGTATCTGCTGGTCGCCTCGCCGCGCATTCTGCGTTTTGCGATCGCGGCGATCGTGGTCGTCGAAGTCGCGGCATGGTGGATCGGCGGTGCGCGCCTGATGCTCGATCTGCTGCCCGCGGCGATCGCCGCCTTCGTCGGCTGGCTATTTGCGCGCAGTCTCATTGCGCCGCGCCGGCCGCTAATCGCGCGCGCGATCGCGGCGATCGATGGCGCCGCACAATTGGGCGAAATCGCTGTGGCGCGCTACGCACGCCGGTTGACTGTGCTCTGGGCCGCGTTCCAGGCGTTGCTCGCGACGCTCGGCCTGCTTTGCGTGCTGCACGATCGTGGCGCGATCGCCGTACCCATGCCGTCACCGCAGGCCTACGACCTGATCCTGCCATTGGCCGTGGCGATGTTGTTCTTTGGCGAATTCCTGCTGCGCCCGCGCCTGTTGCCGCAGGTGCCACGACATACGCTAGTTGGTTTTCTGCACGAGCTCGGCCGTGTGTGGCCCGAGCTGATCGAGAAGTAAACAGTACGAACCGCGTCCGCGGGAAGCAACGCGTTCCAGCTATCATCGGCCCATGATTTCCACGCGCCTGCGCATCGCCGCCGACCATCCTGCATTGCCTGGTCATTTTCCCGGGCGGCCGGTCGTGCCCGGCGTGGTCGTGCTCGACCGCGTCGCCGCGGCGATCGAGCGCGAATACGGCGCGCGCATCGTCGCCCTGCCGCAGCTGAAGTTCGTCGCGCTGCTGCTGCCGGAGGAGGAAGCCGAACTGCGCGTCGAGGAAAAGGCCGGCCGGCTGCATTTCAACGTGCTGCGCAATGGCGTGCCGGTCGCGAGCGGCATCGTCGAGACCGAGGCGGCGGCATGAGCGCGCAATGGAGCGAGCGGCGCGAGGCCGGAGGTCGTTTCGCGATCTGGCTGATCCGCGCCGCCGGCCTCTACGCTGGCCGCGGCTTCGCGCGCGTTGCACTGTATCCAATCACGCTCTACTTCTATCTCCGCCGCGCGCGCGAACGGCGCGATTCGCGCGAGTTCCTGACCCTGGCGCTCGGCCGCCCGGCACACGCGCGCGACATCCTCAAGCACATCCACTGCTATGCGGCGACGCTTCTCGACCGCATCTACTTGCTGCACGATGCGGATCTCGACCGCTTCGACATGCAGGTGCACGGACTCGACCAGATCGAAGCGCAGATGGCGCGCGGCTGCGGCGTGCTCTTGCTCGGTTCGCATTTCGGTAGCTTCGAGGCGCTGCGCGCGCTGACCTTGCGCCGACCCGAGGTGAACCTGCGTGTCGTCATGGACTTGAAGCAGACCCGTGCGCTGAACGAGTTGCTGCACGCGCTCAACCCCGGCGTCGCCGCGAACGTGATCGATGCAGGCGTCGATCCCGGTGCACTCGCCTTGTCGCTGCACGAGGCCGCGCAGCAAGGCGCGTTGATCGGCTTGCTTGCCGATCGCGCACGCACACACGAGCCGACCGCCCCGGTCGAGTTCTTCGGCCGCACCGCGCACATTCCCGTCGCCGGCTACCAGATCGCCTCGATGCTCGACCTGCCCGTCGTGCTCGCGTTCGGTGTCTACCTCGGCGGCAACCGCTACGCTTTGCACTTCGAGACGTTGGCGCAAAGCATGAAAATTCCGCGCAACGACCGCGCCGCGCAACTGCAAGCCTGGGCACAGCGCTATGCCGCTCGGTTAGAAGACTACGCGCGCCGATATCCGTACAACTGGTTCAACTTCTATGATTTCTGGGATTCTCCTCGCGAGCGCGCTGATGAACACCGCGGCTCCGTCGTCTCCGCCGCCAGCTGAACTCGCTCCGGAAACGGCCGCATTGGTCGCATCGCTGCGTCGCCCGCCGCCGGCCGACACGGTCTACGCCGAAGTGCGCTTCGTGCACGTGCTGCGCCGCCCAATGGTGCTGCGTGGCGAGCTGCACTATGGCGGTGCGGGCCAGCTCGGCAAGCGCGTCGACACGCCGTATCACGAGACGACGACGATCGCCGGCAGCGACGTGCGCGTGCAACGCGAGGGCAAGGGCGAGCGCAGTTTCTCGCTCGACCGCGCCCCCGAGCTGGGCGTGCTGTTGTCCGGGTTTTCCGCGTTGCTCGGCGGCGACAGCACAGCCTTGAATCGCGATTTCATCGTCGAAGCCGTGCGGCACGACGAGGATTGGCGCCTGACCTTGAAGCCGCGTTCGTCCGCGCTCGCAAAACAGCTTTCGGCGATGATCGTCGATGGCCGCGGCGGTGAGCCGCGCTGCTTCACGCTGCAAGAAGCCGACGGCGACGCGAGCACGATGTTGCTTGGCGATCTGGCCAAGGCCAAGCTTTCCGATCCGCCGACGCGCGAAGCGACAGCCAAGCTTTGCGCCGAATTTCCACGTTGAGCGAGCGGGTCGTCTTGCATCGCCATCTTCTACTCGGAATCTGGATTCTCGTCCTCGCCGCGCTCGGCTTCGCGGTGCATCGAAGCCTCGTCGTCACGAGCGACCTGCGCGCCTTCATGCCGCCACCGCGCAACGCGGATCAGAAACTGCTGCTTGACCAGATTGGCGAAGGGCCGGCGTCGCGTCTGCTGCTGCTCGAAATCGCAGCGAAGCAGGAATCATTCGAACGCATCGCGGAGCTGAGCCGTGGCCTCGCGCAGGTGCTGCGCGGCGATCCGCATTTCACGCGTGTGCTCAATGGTGAGGTCGATCTCACCACGCTCGATCCCGCGTTGCTGCCGTATCGCTACCTGTTGTCGCCGACGCTCGATTCGCAGAATTTCGGTGCCGATTTCCTGCGCGATGAATTGCAGCAGCGTATGGAAGATCTCGCCTCGCCCGCGGCAGGCATGCTCAAGCCGTGGCTAGCGCGCGATCCGACCCTGGAAATGCTCAAGCTCGCGCAGCGCTGGACGCCGGCCAAGACGCCGCAAATGCGCGACGGCGTTTGGGTCGCGCCCGGCGGCGGCGCACTGCTGCTCGTCGAAACGGTCGCGCCGGCGTTCGATCCGGCTGCACAGGGCATGGCAATTGAGGCGCTGCGCGAGAAATTCGATGTACTGCCCGACAGCAAAGGCGCAACTCTGGAAATCAGCGGACCCGGCTATTTCAGCGTCCTCGTCAACGCGAACACGCGCGCCGAAGCCGAATGGCTCAGCGGCATCGGCACGTTCGCGTTCGCGCTGCTCCTGCTGATCGCCTACCGCCATCCCGGCGTGCTGGTGAGCGCAGCATTGCCGATCGCGAGCGGCGCGCTTGCCGGCATCACCGCCACCGCTCTCGTGTTCGGACCGATCCACGGGATCACGCTCGCGTTCGGCTTCACTCTGCTCGGCGTCGCCCAGGAATATCCGCTGCGCCTGCTCAGCCATCGCCGCGCGGGCGCGAGTGCGCAGGAAAGTCTCGCCGGTGTCTGGTCGCTGCTGCGCCTGGCGATCGCGTCGGCCTGCATTGCCTATCTCGCGTTCTTCGCTTCCGGTGTTGCCGGCCTGCAGCAGCTTGCGGTGTTCACGATCGTGGGCCTCATCGTTGCCGGTTTCGTCACGCGATATCTGTTGCCCGCGGTGCTGCCCCCACGTTTCCACGATGTCGCCGAGTCGGTGTGGCTCGAACGCCTGCGTTTGAAACTCGATTCCGCTCCGCGCCTGCACGCGCTGCCATGGATTCTGCTCGTGCTCGCCGTCGCCACGATCGGCTTCGCGCCGACGCCGCTGTGGCAGAACGACCTCTCCGCGCTGACGCCAGTGCCGCCGAAGCTGCTGCAGCGCCAGGGTGAACTGAGTGCCGCGCTCGGCTCCCCCGACGTGCGCTATCTGCTCGTGCTCGATGCTGCGGATACCGACCGTGTGCTCACGCTGTCAGAGCGAATTTCTCCACAAGTGGAAAAGTGGATTTCTGCAAAGATCGTCGACGATGTCGAGTTGCCGAGCCGCTATTTGCCCAGTCTTGCCACGCAGCGGGCGCGCCAAGCCAGGCTGCCCGATCGCGCTGCGTTGCGGGTCGCGCTGACGGAAGCGGAAAAGGACACCGATTTCGACCCGGGGCTGTTCTCACCGTTCCTCGACGATGTGGAAAAAGCGCGTGGATTGCCGTTGCTGACGCCGAAAGCCTTCGCTGCGTCGCTGCTCGGCGCGCGCCTCGACACGATGCTTGGCGAACGCAACGGCCACGTGCTCGGTTTCGCCACGCTGAGCGGTGTCCACGACGCATCGGCACTGGCGAACGCGGCCACGCAACTCGGCGATGGTGTGCGCCTGCTCGATCTGAAAGCCGCCTCGGAATCACTTGTCGCCGACTATCGCACGCGCATCGGCATTGCCTTGCTCGCCGCGCTCACGCTGCTCGCCGTCGCTGTTGCCGTCGCCTTCCGCGACGTGCGCCGCGCCTGGCACGTGATCGCCCCGATGTCGCTCGCCACCCTGCTCGTGCTCGCGGTGCTGCGCGTCGGCGGCGTGTCGCTGTCGTTGTTCCATCTAGTCGCACTGACGCTGGCCGCGGGCCTCGGCCTGCATTACGCACTGTTCTTCGAGCGCCGCGTCGACGATCCGGCCGAAGCGCGCCGCACCCTGCACGCAACCCTGGTATGTGTGATCTCGGCCGTGTTCGTGTTTGGCCTGCTCGCTACTTCGAGCGTGCCCGTGCTGCGCGCGATCGGGCTGACCGTCGCGCTAGGCGTCGCGTTTCACTTCTGTCTGTCGACGATCATGGCGCGGAATTCGCAGCATGATCGCTAAGCCGCAATGGGAACATCTGATTCCGCACCGTGGTGCGATGAGCCTGCTCGATACCGTGCTCGACTGGGACGATGAGCGCATCCATCTGACCGCGACCTCACACTCGCGCGCTGACAACCCGCTACGCAGTGACGGCCTGCTGCGTGCGCTGCATCTGTGCGAATACGGCGCGCAGGCGATGGCTGTGCACGGCGGTCTGCTCGCACAACGCGCCGGCAAGGTCGCGGCGCCGGGTTTCCTCGTATCGCTGCGCGGCATACGCCTGCATGTCGCGCGTATCGATGACCTGTCCGCTGCGCTCGACGTGCACGCGCTCAAGCTCCTCGACGGCGGTGCGAGCTGGCAATACGAATTTCGTGTCGAGCATGAAGGTCGCGCGCTCGCTGAAGGCCGCGCGGCGGTGATCCACGCCGCGTCCTGACGGATTCAGGCGTTGTCGGGACTGGCGGTGCGCGCGGCGACGAGGCGTCCTAGGTAATGCCAGGCCAGGATCCCCGCGCCGATGCAGAACGGAATCAGCGCGAATTGCCTGCCGGTAACGCCGTGCCACAGCGCCGTTTCGTCGAACTCGAAAAACTCCGCGATCATCCACCACGCGTTCGCCGTGATCCAGAACACCACGGCGAGGTTGTGTGCGAGATCCTCGCGCAGATGACGCGCGCGCCAGGTGATGAAGATCGCCGCACCGAGCGTCGGCACGATCATGATCATGCCGAGCGTGCGCCACATCAGGCACCAGCTGATGTCCTTGACCAGCCAGAACACGATATGCAGGTTCTCCGTGCGCCGGTGTGCGAGCGGGACGGAATACATCGGGGTGGACATGACGATCCTAGGCTGCGTCGCGCGGCGGTGCGCAGGCACATAATGCCCGATCGCGGCTCGGCTAGAGGGGAATGATTCAATCCTGCCGCCGCTCCGACGCAGCAATCGGCAGCTGCGCGATCCAGTAAATGCGCACGTTCGGGTCTGCGCTTGGAATTTCGAGCGCTGCGCCATTTTCCACCTGGATACCTTGCGCCGCTGTGGCCGCGCGCAAAGCCGCCTCGAGTGCTTGGCGGAAGCGGGATTCCGGCGAGCTGTGATGCACCTGCCACGCGAGGCCGAGCGCGGCGCCGAATACAGCCACCGAACTTGCGCCAAAGAGTGCGAACGCTGGCCGCCAGTGGGAGCGTGGTGCGCGCGTGATTTCGACGGCGTCGATCAGACGCGCAAGGCCACCGACAGGTGGATCGAGCATCTCACGCCAGTTATCGCGATGGATTTTGTTCACGGCATTTCCTCGTTCAGTTGTGCGCGCAGCCGCGCCAACGCCTGATGCTTGCGCGAGCCGACCGTGCCGGGCGGCACGCCGAGCACCTGCGCGATTTCGGCGACGCCAAGACCGCCGAATTCGGACAGCAGCAATACCTGCCGCATTGCCTGCGGCAGCGTCGCAAGCGCGGCACGCAGGCGTGCATCGCGTTGACGGCGGGCGGCGGCTTCGAGCGGATCGGCGCCGGCCAATGCATTTGCTTCTTCATTGGGCCCGGAGAAACGCCACAGTCCGCGCCAGCGCAGGCGATTGCGTGCGAGGTTGAGCGCGGTCGTCCAGACGAAATTGTCGAGCTTCGCCTCATCGACGCTCCCACGCTTCTCCCAGACGCGCATGAATGCATCGTGCATGGTGTCTTGGCATTCCTGCGCCTGCCAGAGCCAGCGATAGAGCACGTTGTAGAGCGGCTTTTCCATGCGCCGGTAGCAGGCGCAAAGCGCTCCTTCGCTCAGGGGCATTTATTTCGATGAAACTTCTTCGACGCGGATGATGTTCAGGCGTACGGTTTTTGTTGCTGCCTCGCCGTCGGCTTTTGCCGAAGTATTCATCACGGGAACATCGGAAAGCACGATGGTTTGTCCGAGCGCAATAATGACTGCCGTCGAGAATTGTCTCTCGGTGTATTGCGTCACATTGCCCGTAGTCTGCGGAACCGAGTCCGTAAGCTGAATGTTGAGAAGTATCCCTTCCGGTTTGGGAGAAAGCGAGTAGCGGAGGTTGCCTGTATATGCGCCGGCTCCCGCGCCAGACGTGTAGGTCGTGGCGACCGTCTGCCCCAAACTCGAAATTCCACTGGCGCGGCTGTTCAACCGGAAATGTACATCGCCGAGATTCTGATGAACCTTCTGCAAGGCCTCGCCGAGTGTTGCCAGTGCGGGGTCGTCCGCACCTTTGCCGGCAATCGCGTCGACATTCCAGAAATTCAATTGCAACGGCTTTACCGAGAGCGCATCCGGTTTCGTCTTCGCAATCAGCTTGATCGATTTCAACGTGTCGCCGATGCTGCCTTGGAGACTGGCCGGAGCCAGGACGACGATCTGGCCCGGACTCGGGCTGTTGGCGCGGCCGATCGCTTTGTCCCCCATGGAAAGCAACTTGTTCAAGGTGTCCACCACCACGCCCGTGTCTTCCGGCGCGACCTGGTAGATGCGCATTTCCATCGCCTTGTCGGAAGCGTCGGAAACACCGGTCCTGTCGCTGCCGCAACCGGCCAGCGTGGCGAGACACAGCAAGGTTGGCAGAAGAATTCGTTTCATGCAGGGCTCCTCGTGACGGATAAAGGGGGTTCCAGTTTCGAATACACCCGACCGCGCGAAATTTTCATTTTGCGCCAGAATAGGGATGACTCCCCACGGAAAGACCTTCCATGACGACGAATCCACGCCGCGCCCTCGTCACCGGCGCCAGCGGCGACATCGGCGGGGCGATCTGTGCGGCGCTCGCCGATGCGGGCTGCTTCGTCCATGCGCAGGCGCATGCGAATCCGGCGCGTGCGCAGGCGACGATTGACGAAATCCGCGGCCGCGGTGGCGCGGGCGAAGTCGTCACGTTCGACGTCACCGATGCCGCGGCGACGCGTGCTGCGATCGAGGGGATGCTCGAGTCGGGGCCGATCGACATCCTCGTGCACAACGCGGGCATTCATGACGACGCTCCGCTCGCGGGCATGAGCGAGGCGCAATGGCATCGCGTGATCGATGTGTCGCTGCACGGATTCTTCCATGCGACCCAGCCGTTGCTGCTGCCGATGGCGCGGGCGAAGTTCGGACGCATCGTCGCGGTGTCGTCGGTGGCGGCCCAGCTCGGCAACCGCGGCCAGGTCAACTACGCGGCGGCGAAGTCGGCGCTGCACGGCGCGGCGAAATCGCTGGCGCGCGAGATGGCCTCGCGCGGAGTCACAGTCAACGTGGTCGCGCCGGGGGTGATCGCGGGGCGTCTCGCCGAAGCGGCATTCGACGAGGCGCAAATCCGCCAGTTCGTGCCGGCCGGGCGCGCGGGACGGCCCGAAGAGGTCGCCGCGCTGATCGCATTCCTCTGTTCCGAATCGGCCGGCTACGTCAACGGCCAAGTAATTGGAATCAACGGTGGCATGGCCTGAGGCGTGGTGCCTTCCGCGCGCCCGGACTCGCCGCTATACTTTGCCGCCTTGCGCATGGCTCGTTGCCGTGCGGATCGTTTCCCTCGGCCGGACATGGCCGGTTTCTACAGGTGCTGACCCGTGACCAATCCCGTTACCGACGCCGACCGGACCTTCCTCAAGCATTTTTCGCAGCTGATCGGCTTTCTCGTCGTGGTCATGTTCGCGCTGATCGGGCTGGCGCTGTACCTGTATTCGAACAATCCGCCGCCGACCAATCCCTCGCACGTCGAGGAAGTGCAGCAGCGCATCGCGCCTGTCGGCGGCGTCTATGCCGGCGACACCGGCAAGGCAGCGCTCGCGGAAGCACAGGCGGCAGCGGCCAAGGCTGCGGCGTCGCAGGTGGCCTACGGCGGCACGACCGACGGCAAGACGATCTTCGGCAACCTGTGTCAGACCTGCCACACCAACGCCGCCACCGGCGCCCCGGTGATCACCGACAAGGGCGAATGGGCGCCGCGCGTGGCCCAGGGCCTCGATACGCTGGTCAAACATGCGACCGCCGGTTTCACTGGCAAGAAAGGCGGGATGC
>Ga0207695_10005956_pt1 | contig 15957 bp, 13 predicted proteins | sample KBSC54metaG_FD_184354 | JGI IMG/M metagenome (GOLD analysis project Ga0207695, IMG submission 184354) | Corn rhizosphere microbial communities from Kellogg Biological Station, Michigan, USA - KBS C5-4 metaG (SPAdes) (version 2) | ecosystem: Host-associated > Plants > Roots > Rhizosphere > Soil... | reverse complement strand
GATGAAGAACCGGATTTCCGGTCTGCTGATGGAGACCGGAGTGACCTACAACAAGCGACGGCTGCACAAGGTCGGATACTTCGCCGATCTGATGGCAACCAACGCGGAGATTCACGACTGTATCCGGCCGCTGCTCAGGCTGAGCCGCGAGCATATCGAACGTGCGCAGAAGCTGTACTATGCCCTGGTCAGTTCGCTCGAGCGCGATCCGCTGCTGAAGGAGAGATTGCGACGGCTAAGAACCGTGCCCGGAGTTGGACCGATCACGGCATTGACCTGGGCGCTTGAGATCGGTGACTTCAGGCGATTCCACTCGATCAAGGAGGCGATCAGCTACTGCGGCCTGTGCGGAGATGAGAAGAGCTCAGCCGACAAGGTGATGCGCATGCCGCTATCGAAGCAACGCAACAAGCACATTCAGCGGGTGCTGGTCGAAGCGGCCAAGCTCGCGCCCAGAGAGTGCCACGAACTGGCTGTAGTCAGAGAACGAGAACTCGAGCGAGGTAATTCCAACCGCGCCACGCTGGCAGTGGCGAGGAAGATCGTCTGCTACCTGCTCGCCGTTGAACGCGGCCAGCGCGACTTCGTGCCTGCCGAGCAGTTCTCTCGCACGGCGGCGTAAAAACCCTTCCTAAGAAGGGAAAAACATCAGGATCTTTCGGTGCGCAGGCTGCCAGGTCCTGCAAGTGGGGGACTGAGCAAAGGAGAACACTCTCCCGAGGCTCTCTACGAATTGTTTCGGGACTGGCAGTGAACACATACTCAATCTTCGGTGACAGCTCTGCGGAGCTCGAGACCGCAAATGGATGTCTGGTTCTGCTTGGAACGCAGGGACCACCAGCCGAGAGGCATACACGCGCAACGAACGACCCCGATTAATACGGTGCGCGCTCTCAGGAGCGCGCCATAAGACCTCGCGTTTTCTCTTGACAGACGACTTACATGGACGTCCCCTACTCGGAACTAATGTACAAGAAGTTGGCCGCGCCAAGGATTAGATCCGAGTAGGCGGTGATAGGCCCGCAACCGATCTCTAAACCTGGATTGGGAGTATTTGGCGGTCCCGCAGGATCGCTCTGAGCCGCCAATCGATCAAGTTGAAGTTTCCGAATCCTGATTGCGAGAGCACGCGAATGTCGTTGATTGGAGCTTTGACGATCTTGCCATTCTCATCCACGATGTCGTAGTCATGGGGAGAACCTGTGCCTCGATATCGGACGAAAAGATGGCGGTCTAGTTTGTCGATTGGACGGACCGGCTCCGAGGCCACAATCTCCCAGTAACCACGAACCCATCCGAGATTGTTGACGACACAAGGCCCAATGATCAGATTCGACGGAGATAGCAACTCGGGACGGGGACGCTCTGGGCCAATCGCGTCGTATATGTAAACCAAGTTGAATGGAGCGTTAAGCCCGAAGAAGTTCGATCTTTCAATCAGTCTGCCCCAAAGAAACACGTTTTCAAGCGGTGCGAGTCGGAAGATGTCGCCAACCTTGGCGATTTGACGCTTCTTGACAAGACGGATTGCGGATACTTCGTTCGCTTCGTCGAGGCTTCTTAAGACGTCCATGTTCAGTTCCAAACCTACGCTAATTCGATATTTCGGTCAGCGCCGAAGTCAACTGGGGTCGTCACGGTCGAATCGTCCCCTATCCGGAAGTAATCAGATATGTGACGCCTTCATGTGAGCCACGCATATATCGTGCAACCTGCTCCCATTAGAAAAGTCATGATGAGGATCGCCCAGAATTCTGTTCGTTGTCGTTGCCGGGTCCGCTTGCTGACCCCAAAACGTTGTACGACATTCGCCCACCCTCCGGCCATGAGCCACCCATGCAGTTGCGAGTGCAGGCGGCACGACGATGTCAAGAACGATCAGTTCTGAGAGGGGCAATGAGCCAGGGCGCATTGGACATGCTCCTTTGGACTTCTGCTGAATCATATTCGTTGTTGCTGTGTCTCAATCAGATTAGGGAGTGGATCGTCACCTACTCGGAAGTAATCTCCAAATGGACAGTTTACTCTGCATCCCTCCAACCATAAGGCAGGTCAATCCTCTTTTATGGTAGCGACAAGTTTTTGTTCTGGGCTAGACTTGTCGCACACCATGCACCGAAAGCTCCTCATTCTATCGCTCTCAGCTGCGATGGTATGTCCATCAGCGCTCGCCTCTTCCGATCAGTGGATAGAAGTCAGCAGTAGTCACTTCACGGTCCTCACGAACGCGAACGAGAAGCAGGGAAGGCATGTCGTCGACCAGTTCGAACGAATGCGCTGGGTCTTTCAAACCCTGTTTCCAAAAGTCAATACTGATCCGAACACGCCAATCTTTGTCTACGCCGGCAAGAACGGTAAGACGTTCCAGGCAGTCGAGCCACAGGCGTATCTTGCGAAGGGATCATTGAATCTCGCAGGCTACTTCATGGACACGCCCGATAAAAACTACATCCTACTGCGGCTCGATGCCGAGCAGCAGAATCCGTACGCCACTGTCTATCACGAGTACACCCATCTCCAGTTCCGCAGCGCCGGTGAGTGGATGCCACTCTGGCTCAACGAGGGCATGGCGGAGTTTTTCCAGAACACTAACGTCCAGGACAAGGAGGTTCAGCTCGGCCAACCCAGTCCAGACGACATTCTCTATCTGCGACAGCAGCGCATCATCCCACTCCCCGTACTCTTCAAAGTGGACGGTAACTCGCCCTACTACCATCAGGAGAACAAAGGCTCAGTTTTCTACTCCGAGTCGTGGGCCCTTACACATTTCCTTTTCGTTTCCGATCGTGAGAAGGGCACCCACCACGTTTCGGAGTACATGACGCTTATGTCACATCACGAAGACCCCGTCGTCGCTGCGCAAAAGGCCTTTGGGGATTTGCCACAGCTTCAGCAGGCTCTCAATACATACATTAACGCCGGGCAGTACAAGCAATTCCTGATGCACACCGCAGCTGCCGTTCTCGATGAGTCTTCTTACTCGGTTAGGCCCGTTGTTCAATCCGAAGTCGATTCCCGCCGAGCAGAGATTTTGGCATTGGTGCACCGTGAGTCCGAAGCACGTGAACTTCTCGCCGCTGCCCTCAAGGTGGATCCCAAAAATGCTCTTGCAATGGAGACCATGGGCGGAATCGAGCTTCGCAGTGGTAACCACGATGCTGCCCGCAAGTGGTACGGAGATGCCGTTCAACTCAATCCGAAGGGCTTTTTAGCCAATTACTACTACGCTTCCACGGCGCTGCATTTCGGGACCGGAGAGCCGGATCCGGCCATTGAGTCAAGCTTTCGCGCTGCCATCGAAGCAAATCCGAAATTTGCGCCCGCCTACGATGGCCTAGCCTCCTACTACGCCATGCATCGCCAGAACCTCGATCAGGCTTACACGCTGGCAGCGAGGGCTGTTGAACTACAGCCGGGCAATTTCTACTTCCGCATGAACACCGCAAACGTAGCAGGTGTGATGGGCAAATACGATCAGGCTGTCGCCATCTTTCAAGCCGCGTTGAAGCTGGCGCGCAATCCCGGCGAGATCGCCATGGCACAGGGACGCATATCCCAAATCCAGGAGGCGGAACAGGCTCGAGCACAAGCTGAACAGCAGGAACGCGAGTTCGAATCGCAGCAAAAGCAAGAAGGTGGCGTCGAGTTGGTTCACGGTGATGCAAAGCCAAAGCATCCCAATGAAGCACGTGGCCCAAAACATAAGCTTTTGGGAGTCATCCGCGACGTAACCTGTAGCTATCCCAATCTGCTTGAGATGCGCCTCGAAGGCACGGGCGGCAAGGTCATCAAACTCTATAGCAACGATTTTTTCAAGATCAATCTGACCGTTGTCGGCTTCTCTCCTCAAGGCTCAATGAACCCTTGCGTCGACTTCAATGGCCTCAAAGCCAAGGTGGAGTACGCAGAAACGACCGACAATTCTGTCGATGGTCAGATTGTTTCTGTCGAGCTTCATAGGTAACGCTTGAATCACTCGCGAGACCCCTCCCGGGTTCCGAGGGTGAAGGATCGTCAAAGATCCGAGTACGCGGTCATTCACCCGGACGTGGTTGTTTAAGAGAGGTGATCCGTCTCAACGAGATTGCCGGATTCGTAAACCTTCACACCGAGCCTCGACAACTGCTTGCTGAGCTTCAGCAGTAGACTCAAGTCCGTTGATGAAAAATGAAGGTCTTCGTCATTGCAAAGCGTGAATCGCATCGGCACGCCGACAGGAGTGAATTGAAAATCTGAACCACCGCCCCACTCGATGGTTCCATCTCGGAATCCTTCCTCCATCATGGCCTTCAACCTCTCGATCGGCACGGTACAGTTCTCCGGTGTCTTCTCACCACGAAGGTCACGGGCTAAGACAAAGCCAAACTCAGCCGTGACGTTCTTGGCGTTTCGCTCACTCAGGAAGCCGACGATGGTTGCCAGAACGTCCGCCCATGAGGATTCATCAAGGATGTTGGTGACAAACTCGTGGCTCATGGTCGCTGGCGTAACCTGTTCGGGCATGCGGCAATCGTACCAGCGCCACCGCCCCGCGAAATTTCGAGGCGAACATTCGCCAAAAATCCGAGTAGGCGGTCACTCGCCCGCAGGCAAAGTTATTGCCTAATTCGGCCACTCTTTGCATATTGCAGCAAGTGCAGTTACAAGCATCAAAAAAGCACCAACGGCAGCGACTTTTGCGGCTCCCACGCTCTTCTTGGGATCAGGCTTGACGGTGATTCCCTTTTCGGCGTTGCTTCGCTGCTCCCTCTTCGCTTCGATTGCTGCCCTTGAGAAGCGCCAAGTCATATAGGCGAGGAAGCCGACGAATACGAGCATCACGTATTTCCCTGGATACGGGCTTCCGACTGGACCTTGAAATGTCATCTTGCTTTCTTGCTCGATGTAAAGGAATGCCGAATCGAGTGTAAATCCTGTATGGTCCCCAGCTCGGAAGCAATTTCACGCACGGGATTCCCTTTACGCAGCTTACGGTGCGAAGATCACGCGAATCAGCTGACTGAAGAAATTGTCTGGATGTTCCACTGCCCAAAGCAACAAAGCGACCATCATCGTGATTGTGGCGTAGGTCTTCCACGGGACCAGCGATTTACTCTCGGGTTCTGCGCCCGTACGGGTTGTCCTGTTGCGCATTGGGAGTCTTACCGTCCTTCGCCACGACACTGGCGGCCCGATTGTCTTTCTGCGATCTGATATTACGACGAGACACTCAAAGGCGGCTCATCGGCAAGTTCTTGGATGGATGGTCGCTAGCCTTGATCGGAAACGCCTCGACAAGAAGCTTGTGTCTTTAGCCTGGAAGGTTGATGCGAGGCGTTTTCGATAAGGAGACGAGAAGGAAGCCGCTGACGTCTGCGGCGGACGCGGTGATCAGCGACCGGGACTATGGGTATTGAATGACCCTTTTGTGTCCGACGGAACATCCGGTGGAAGTGCGGTGGTTCGAGTGGCGTGGTCGAGAGCGAGCAGAACGGCACGAGGGAAGGCTTAAGGAATCGTTTCTCGAAGCCATTTCCAGACGAGAGATGGAGTGCAGACACACGCCGGCGCCGGCGTGCACAGGCAAGTCGCAGGGACGAGATGGTTGCGGAGTCATGAAGAGTCGATCTCCAGAGCGGTGAGTCTGCGGGCAACACACATCCGTCCGCCGCAGCGTGGACAGTGCCAGAGTGTTTTCTGTTGCTGTTGATCTTTGCCGGGTTCTGCGCTTGCGATGGGAGTGAGCACGCTTTTGGCCAGAGCGAGGTTGTAGCGCCGGAAGCGGTTGGCGAGCAGGCCGAAGTGACGAATGCGGACGAAGCCTTTCGGAAGCACGTGGAGGAAGAAGCGGCGCAGGAACTCTCCTGCCGCGAGCTTCATGGTGCGTTGCTTGCCGCCATGGGCGTAGTCCTTCCATCGGAAGGTGACATGCTCCTGATCGAAGTCGAGCAGCCGGTGGTTGGAGACGGCGATGCGATGGGTGTAGCGGCCCAGATAACGCAACACCTGTTCGGGACCGCCCATGGCCTTCCTGGCATAGACGACCCAGCGTCTGCGATAAAGAGGACCGATCAGACGCAGGAACTTCTTGCGGTCCCTGTACTCGGCGGCCGGTCCTTCGCAGCATAGTCGGCCCTTTTTATAAAGCCGTCTGAGTCCATCGAGGAACTTGCCGCGGAAGACCTCGCGCAGCACATCGAGTGGCAGGAGGAAGCGCTGTTCTGTGTGAATCCATCGGGTTCGGTCCGGTGACAGTCCTCCGGCAGGAACGACGCAGTGAAGGTGAGGATGCAGCAGAAGGTTCTGTCCCCAGGTGTGCAGGATGGCGAGCGCGCCGATGTCGCCGCCGAGCCGCTTCGGGTTCTGTGCGACTTCGATCAGCGTCTGGGATGCGGCTGCGAACAGCAGATCGTAGAACCGTCGAGGACTGGTCAGAGCAAAGACGCTGAGTTCATGCGGAACAGTGAAGACAACATGGAAGTAGCCGATGGGAAGCAGTTCCTGTTGTCTGGCCTCGAGCCACTGCTCGCGGGCCCGCCCTGGCACTTGGGACAGTGCCGGTTGCGGCATGAGTTAAAGGAAACGCCAGTCTCGAGACCGCAGTTGGAACACACGTCGAAGTGTCCGCCCAGCGAGGCGGTGCGGCAGGCGAGCACGGCGCGATACACCTTCAGCTGCTGATAGCTGGTCGAGTGCTGATAGCGTTCGAGGAACCGGCTGCCCTGAGCACGGAGGATATCGGCCACCTCCAGTGCGGGCTTGCTCACGACTGTCGACGACGTCTTGAGCCGAGGCTCTGGCTGAGGCTGGCAAGCGGCAGAGTCTCGATGGGGTTGGCGACCTGCTGCAGATGCTTGGCCGAAAGGTGCAGGTATCTGGCCGTTGTCTCCAGATCCTCGTGGCCGAGCAGCAGCTGTATGGTGCGCAGATCGGTTCCGTCTTCGAGCAGGTGCGTCGCCCAGCTGTGACGCAGCGTATGAGGCGTAACCCGCTTGCGGATGCCGGCCTGTCTGGCCGCCTGAGTTGCGATTGCCACACTGCCTTGTCCGTAATGGGCTTCTCGAGCGCGCCGGAATAGCGCGAGGGAAACAGGTAGGTGGCAGGCTTGAAGCAGCGCCAGTGTGCGCGCATGGTCTCGAGCAATGCCGGACTCAGCGGCAGGTCGCGATCCTTGCCTCCCTTGCCGTTGACCACGCGGACGATCATGCGCTGGCTGTCGATATCAGCCCACTTCAGGCGCGCCGCCTCCGAACGTCGCATCCCGGTGCCATAGAGCAACATCAGCAGCGTGCGGTTGAACAGGGTTCCACTCGAGTTGATCAGACGCGCTACTTCTTCCTTGCTGAGGATGCCGGGAAGCTTCTTCGGCACGCGTGGATAAGGAATGTACTCGCGGAACTCATAGCGCTTCAGCGTACGCACGTAGAGAAAACGCAGTGCGGCTACGTGGTTCTCGACCGTGCCCGGCGACAGCTTGCGCGTCTTCAGCAGGTACGCTTGGTAGGTGCGCAAGTGATCAGGGCCCAGCTTCTCCGGAGACTTGCCGAAGAACCGGGCGTACTGCTCAACCCAGCGGATGTAGTGGCGGATCGTGCTCTCGTCGTAGTTGCGGCGCTCGAGCTCTTCGAGCATCATCTGGCGTAGTCGGGTCACAAGTTCCTCCTGTGACCCTCACCTTATCCGCCAGCCCAGCAACTGCTCTCCTCGCCAGCCCACGCGGTAGCGTCCGCCGCGTCAGCGGCTTCGTTCTGGTCCGCTACTCGGAAGTAATTAGTTTTGGTTTTGCCCGAACCGCTAAATCCGATAATGCCCTGGACGTTCCTTTGTCAACCCGCAGATTCACGTTGTCCAGGGCGCGGACGGGGCCGCCAGAAAGCGTATACATCTTGGACAGATTTTCGAGTGAGATCGCGGACATGCACTAATTCTGCCAATGCTCCATTTCACAATCTGCGCACGGTAGTTCCTTGGATGCTGATCTGCGGACACGTCGTAATTGCACCGACAGATCACAGAATCAGAAATCGAGGTGGAGAGACATCTGAATCTGCCGCGGGCTGCCGATCGTGTGCGTCACAATACCCAGGCTTGACGGGCAGTTGTAGAAGCTCACGTTCGTTTGATTCCCGCTCGCGTCGCAACCCGTCGGAAGCGGATCGATGTTCGAGCTTGAGGGGAAGGGGTTGTAGAACTGGTTCTGCGACACCTCATTGCCAGGCACGTCGAAGCTGCTCGTATTCGTAAGGTTGTACACATCAAACGTGAACTTCAGGTTATAGCGCTCCTTGATCGCCATCACCTTCTCGATCGACGCGTCTGCACGCTTCTGGAATGCCTGCCGGAAGATATTGCGCTGTCCCGAAGTAAATCCGGTCTCAAACGGATCGGACATCGGAATCGCGCCGTCGAGCCCGCCCGCGGGAAGAATCGGCAGCGTGAAGCACGCCGGGTTCAGTGCCGCTTTCCCTCCTGCATAGAACCACGCACCCGTAGCTCCAGTCTTCGCAGATTTTGGCGTGCATCCATTCGCAAGCGGGACAATCGGATTCGTAATGCCGTCCGCGGTGGAGTAATAGATGCTCCCAATCGCGCCGGAGAAGTCGATCACGCTGTAAGGCTGTCCGCTCTGCAACACCGTAAGCCCTACGAGCGACCAGTCGTTGATGGCGTACCCTGCAAGCGATCCTTTGCGCGCAGCGTTCGGTACCCGAAGAATGTAGTTGAAATTGATAACGTGGGTGCGGTCGAAGTCCGCCGAACCGTAGCCGCTCCTCAGATTGAGCGGGTTGTTGCCGTTGTAGAAAAGACCAAGTCCGCTCTGCTCATCGAGCGCGTGCGAATAAGTGTAAGACGCACCCACTTGGAACCCGCGGCTCATCCGCTTTTCAAAGTGTGCCTGCAGCGCGTTATAGGCATCGATACCCGCGGCTTTATAACTGATCGATTCAGCTGCATAGCCGATATAGGGAACGCGCAGATCGACGTTGCCGCCTTCGTAGTTCGCCTGGTAGTAGCTGCCGTCATCCAGTTGCCCGAATCCTACGTTGTACCCGTACGTATAGTTCTGCTGATATGGCGTACCTGCCAGAAGTGGATGCCCCGGAGCTGCGATCCCAGGCTGGTTGAAAGGGACGGGGATAACCTGGTGTCGCCCCAGATTGCCCACATACCCAACTTCGATCGCAATGTCATTCCGCGGCTGCCACTGAATATCTAGCGTGTAGTTGTAGGTGTATGGCAGCTTGTTGGTCCGGTCGTAAACACCAAGCGAGACAGGTTGCCCGTTATTGATCACTCCGGGCAGGTTCGAGTTGTAGTTCACGATGCTGTACGCATTCGGTAGGTAGTTCGACAAATCCGACGCCTTGGGATTGCTCGGCGCAGCGTGCTGCAACGTTGTTCCGTAAGGATTCTCAAGATTGCCCGTCTCCGCGGTAGGCGCTTCCTCCGGCGGTTCAAATCCGCCGTTGCCGCCGCATGTGGGAAGGTAAAACTCGTAGAACGATTGCGAACTCGTCGGACAAGTGGAAACATTCACGAACGGCAACTGCTGGTTCACGCCAAACGGTCCGCCAGTCACTGTTCCAATTGCGTACCCCGGCGAGAAGTAGCTGAACAATTCGCCGCGGTCGTAGTAAATTCCGCCGCCAGTGCGCACCACCACCTTGTTATGCAGGAACCCCGGCTGCCATGCCAGTCCTACGCGCGGAGCAATTCCCCACTGACGGCCTGTCAGCGTCGTGGAACTTACACCGCTCGTTCCGTTCTTGTTGTTGCCCGCAATGATGAGTCCAGAGTCGGCAATCGTATCGGCATCAACATCGTACCTGTAGCGCCTCGGATCGAAGTTGAATAACCGCCCATACTTCTCGGTCAGGCCGCCGTCCCAGTCATACCGCACCCCGAGAGTCAGAGAAAGATTAGGCGTCACCTGGAACTTGTCCTGCACATACGACCCCAGCTGGTTTGCACGATAGTAGCGGTTTGCATCACCCTGCAGGAATGACGTCACGTAGAACCCGCTTACTGCTCCACCGGGCGTCACGTAACCCTGTACCATCTGGCTGAAGTCATCCGTGGCCACCGTCCCTGTGCCGGTCCGCTTGTCGATTGTGTTCAGCTGCGTATACGTGTAGTTCGCGCCGAAGTTGACCGTATGCCGGCCCTTCGTCCAGATCGCACTCGCCGACGGCGCAATTCGATTCTGGAACACGCCCGTATTCGCCGACTGTCCCTCTGCATTGGGCCCGATGTTCAGGATTGCCTGGGAAGGCTGCCCCACCGGCTGGTGAATGCCAAGCACGTTGTAGATCGAGATCCCCGGAAAATAGCTGGACCCGAACACATTGATCGATCCCGTGCCGTAGTTGCCGCCGGGGATATTATCCGGGCCAAATGCCTGCACGTTATCGCCCCAGTTCTTCTCACGCAGCACACCAAGCGTCTGCGTCGTGCTCAGGCTCGGCGTGATGATGTAGCTGTTCGTAAGCGAGAACACCTGCGCCCCCGAGTCGAGATGCTCCGTGAACCCAGGCACGCTGGAGTAGGAATACGGCGCCAGCGTCGGATCGTGCTGGTAGTAGTACTTGGCTGAAAGCGTGTCCTTCTTTGTAGCGTTGTAGTCCAGATCCGCTACCGCAAGATCGCCCTTGAAGAATCCCGTTCCCGGCAGGAACGCATTATCGATGTGCGCCGCGGTCGGAAGAATCCCGCCATCGTTCGGAATGAGCCATCTCCCTGGCTCACCCGGCAGCGCCGGGGCATTGAAAAGAATCAGCGCCAGGCGGTCGATCTGACCCGACTTAATCGTGTTCCCGTTGATATCCGAGAACGACTCGTTCGCAAGCTCTGCCAGCCCGGCCGGATCACGATTGTTGTCGTTCAGCCCCACAGGAACATCAAGAAAATCATCGCCAGCCTCCTGATCCGAAACATGCAGGTGCTGGTAAGAGACAAACCCGAACAGCTTGTCTTTGATGATTGGCCCGCCGAATGTTCCACCCGCCGTGTAGCGGTGAAGCTGCGGTACCTTCAGGTTTGCCGGAATGCTCGGATCCTGATTGAAGAAGAACGGAGCAGCGTTAAGCCAGTCCGTCCCGCGTCGGACATAAGCACTTCCGTGATAAGCATTCGTCCCTGCCTTGGTGCTTAAGTCGATGTGCGCGCCTGAAGTCGATCCCTGCTGCGCGTCATACATCGACGAGTTAACGCGAACTTCTTCCAGCGTCTCGGGCGCCGGTGTCGGAATCGCATTGCCGATCGAAAGGTAGATCGAAGCGGTAGAAGGAATTACGCCACCGGCACCGATGCTGCTCGATACTCCAGTACTGTTGATCACGCGAGCCGAAGGCACCTGGCTCGTGCTCTTCCCGTTGAACAGATTGCTCGCATCGACGCCATTCAACGAGAAGCTGTTGCTCGTATCGCGCTGACCATTAGCCCAGATCGGAGCATTCCCCAAACCGCTGGTCGAACCAGTACCTCCAGGCAATTCTGCATTCACACCCGGCGAAAGGATCGCCACTCCCGTAAAGCTCCCAGTTGACAGCGGAACCGCATCAATCTGCGAAGTATCCAGCACATACCCCACGGTGGTGTCGACGGCGTTCATCAGCGGAGAAGCTTCCACCTCAACCGTAGTGGTCGTCTGGCCCACTTTGAGTGAAGCATTCACCGTCGCGGTGCGGTTCGCCTGCACCCCGATGTGCTGCGTCTTCTGCACGTCATACCCCTCGGCCTTGTACGTGATCGTGTACAAGCCGATCGGAAGATTCACGAAGAGATATGTACCTGATGCGTTCGTAGTAACCGTTCGCGTGAGCGAAGTCTGTTCCTCGAACGCGGTGACGGTTGCATTGGGAATCACTCCCCCCGAAGCATCCGTGACTTCACCGGTAATCCCGCCAAGAGTCTGCTGCGCTGCTGCGACCGACCCGGCCAGAACCAAGAAAACGGCAACCGTACAAGAGGAAAAGAGCGACGTAGCGTTACGGCGTGTGAAGTGCATGGAATTCTAGGCCTCGAGAAATCGTCAAGTTCGCTCTTCCTCAACCCCTTAAATGCCGGAGCATGAAGAGCCTATTCAAACTGAACGGAAAAGGGGAAGAATCGCCGCGCTCAAAAAACTGCCTGGTTGTGCCTGCGTAGAGCCAGCCTAGCAACTCGTCCATAAAATTGCTGTAAGGATTTAAGGCCCCGCAGCCCGGTATCCGCCGCTACTTCCAAAATGTCGAGGTTCGGAATTTCGACAACAACCGGTAGCTCGTCTTCAGGACGGCGAAGTCGCCGCTACGCAGTCAAGCTCTTTCTTGCGCTTGCTCCGTACCATACAAGTCCCGCGGCGATGTAACCAAGAAACAGGTATGGCAATCGCGCATGTGCCACGTCAGCCGTCGAGCGCAGATCAAAAACGGCAATAAACCCAATCACGATCACCGCAAGAACGCTGATCGCCGCGACAACGCCCGAATGTCTATCCCGTGCCCTGCGCGCAAAAGGAAGTGCAATGCAGACAAGCGCGTATGCGGTCAGAAACCCGAACACTCCCAGCGATCCGGAAAGATCGTACGTTTCCGATCCGCTGATTCCGTGAACCGCCATCATCCCCGCCGCCGTAAGTATGAGCGCCGTACTCAAAACAATCGCCGCGAACGGAGTCCCATGACGCCCCGTCCTCTCGAACATCATCGGAACTAGTCGATCGTGTGCCATGCACATCAGCACCCGTGAAGCCGCCGTCACGCAGGCCAGAACGCACGCAACCATACTCACAAGCGCCCCGAAATCGATGCCCGACCCCAGTGGAGAAACTCCGGCCTTATATGCCAGCAGATGCAGCGGGCTCGCCGACTCGCTCAGCTTCCCTAACGTACCCCGAAACCCAAGCACCTCCGAATACGAGCACAGCACAAAGAACACCCCCGCGATGACGGCGCACTGAATCACCGCACGCGGAATCGTCTTCAGCGGATTGCGTGCCTCCGCTCCAAGCGTCGTCGCGCTCTCAAAGCCGACAAAGCTGAACATCGACAGCACTAGAGCCGGTCCCAGCGAGGAAAACGACACAGCCTTCAGCCGGAACTGCTCCGCATCTACGTGCAACCCGCTCCGCACCAGCATTAGCGCCAGCACGATCACGATCAGAGTCAGTGAGCCAATCTCGATCCACAGCATCAGCTCGGCCGAGAGCTTGACATCACGCCATGCGACGAATCCACCCAGCGCGCACACCACAATTAGGGTAGGCAGTGCGGGCGGTGTCCAGTGAAGAAACTCAGCTCCAAGAAGATTCGTGTAGTAGACCGCCCCGCCTGCAACCGAAACGCCTGTCGCCAGGTAAGCGAGCAGCAGTCCCCATCCTGATACCGCTCCGAATACGCGCGGCAAGGTGTCATGCGTGTAGGTATACAGCGACCCCGGAGAAGCGGAGAGCTGCGCAAAGCGGCTGACACAGAAGCCCACAATCAACGTCGCGCAGGTTGCCAGAAGGTAGACCAACCACGTCGCGTTCCCCGCAAGGGAAAAGACAATCGGAATCGTGAGGGACGGCGACGTGGAAGGCGCCATTGCCGAGACCGATTGGGCCAGCGTCTCCATCGGCCCCAGCACCCCTGCATGCAGGCCACCTGAATCCTCGCCAATGCTGGCTGGAGACGCCTCAACTATCGAGCCAGACCGGCTTTTCAATGATTGCTGCCCCCAAAATCATCTTTTTGAACAGATGACTGAATCTTGCGTTACTTAGAGCAGGGCGTCAACTCCCGTAGCGCACCTTTTATGTGCTAGCTCAGCCCGAGGGGTACTGGCCGAAGCGGCGGGCAGCGATCAGACCGTCACCCTAGTTCAGAACTTCACAGGTGCGCTGAAGAAGTGAGAGTTGAGGAAAGCTTAGTTCGCAATGAGGTCCGGACTTGTGATGACCGCATTTATCCATCACAGCCGGACCATTTCTGGGTAGCGGTCGACGCAATTTGCGACTACTTTCCTGAGACTGCACCACTTCACGAGAGCTGCGCCAAGTTGCTGCACAGGTCCGGGCTCAAACGCAGGAGCAGCCCGCATGCATCGTCAACTCCCAAGTCCCAGCTGGAGCATGTGTCATCGCATGGTGGATGCGGCGAGCGAGACAATGGAGTGTCTGCCCAAGAAGAAGCTGCCAACGGGCGGACCGTGGACCTATGAGCTAAAACTCGATGGCTTCCGAGTTGAAGCGATCCGGACGGTGGACCGTGCCAACCTTGTATTCGAAGCAAGGCAAAGGGTCTCAGATTTGACATTCACGGATCTCGATCGGTTCCGGGCAAGTTGACGAATTGCGCGAATCACGGCACTCAAAAGGCTACAAACACTGCGACAATTTTGGCACATTTTGCAATGTAGGGATCTGTGCTCCAAAAACATTGCGATCCTGATCAAACTGCCAATCATCTTGGATCAGAATAGTGTTGTTCCCTACACGAAAGAGGAAATACGCGCGAGCATTGATGCCTGTTCGAGGTTCGGTCGGAATTCCGTAGCTTCATCGAGATGTGATAGACATGACGCGATGCTCAATGATCCCAATCAGAGCTTGATTGAAGAACGAGATTTGGCGATCACCCCGTAGCGAATCTGGGTGGTCAACAAGGAAACTGGAGCTGTAATTCGTGACGTCTCTCAATTCTCGCTCGCTAAGGATCTACCTAACCAGCAACGATTGGCGAAGAAACTGGTGCATTGACCGTCCGGCGTCCGCAATCGTTCTTTTCCCCAGAATTACGAATTACTTCCGGGTACGCGGTAATTCGTCCGTAAGCCTGTTCTTCCCCACCAACCTATTTGAAATGAATCAAGATCGTTGAAGTTGAGAGAGATGTGTGTTGCACTCGGATACGCCTTCCCGTATCCGGAGCGAGTCATAGAGGTGACGCGCCTCCGACCACAACTCTCTCGCCGAACCTAAGTCCCCCTGCTCTTCAAGAAGTAGGGCGTAGGGTCGAACCGTATTTGCGAGATCAAGGAGCTTGGTGTCGAGATTGCTCCGGTAAATCTCCAAGGCTTCTTCATATAACGGCTTTGCTGACACGAGGTCCTTCTCCTCCTGGTATGTATCAGCAATGTGCCGAATCGCGTGAGCATAAGCTAGAGTGTCGTTCTGCTCGCGGTAAAGCTTGGCCGCATCTTGATAGTGCCCCCGAGCATCAGACAACTTGCCTTTTTTACGGTTTGTGGCTGCCTTGGTGACAGCCTCACTTGCAGTCATCATCAATGAAGGATATCCGAACACGATGACCGTGAAAACGAACAAGCTTCCGCACCACCGCTAACTCGACAAGAGCCTAAGAACGCAAGCACCAGAGTCGTCATTCATCGGCTGCGGTTGGTTTGTTTGGATGTTAAGTCGAGGAGGAGCGCGAGGTGTTGCAAGAGGCTGGACTCAGCGATGAGGCTGATCCAGAGAACGACCTCGGAGGCTCCTCAGAGACTATGTATTACATCGGACTTGACGTGCACAAGAAGACGATCAGCTATTGCGTGAAGGACGCGGCTGGTTGTGTGTTCAGCGAAGGCAAGATCAACGCGAGCCGGGCGTGATCTGGATGACTGGATCAGGACATTGTCGCAGCCCCGCATGATGGCCATGGAAGCGACCTTGTTCAGCGGCTGGATCTACGATCACCTGTTGCCTCATGCCCATCAGGTGAAGGTGGCGCACCCGCTGATGCTGCGAGCCATCGCCGCAGCCAAGAAGAAGAACGACCGCATCGATGCAGCCAGGATCGCTGATTGCCTGCGATGCGATTTCCTGCCTGAGTACCACATGTCCTCGACCGCGATCCGTGACCGGCGCAGGATGCTGCGTTACCGCAACCTGGTGGTCAAGCAATCGGTACAGATGAAGAACCGGATTTCCGGTCTGCTGATGGAGACCGGAGTGACCTACAACAAGCGACGGCTGCACAAGGTCGGATACTTCGCCGATCTGATGGCAACCAACGC
>Ga0207695_10005953_pt1 | contig 15959 bp, 16 predicted proteins | sample KBSC54metaG_FD_184354 | JGI IMG/M metagenome (GOLD analysis project Ga0207695, IMG submission 184354) | Corn rhizosphere microbial communities from Kellogg Biological Station, Michigan, USA - KBS C5-4 metaG (SPAdes) (version 2) | ecosystem: Host-associated > Plants > Roots > Rhizosphere > Soil... | reverse complement strand
CGTGAAGTACCGCGAGTGGCTGGCGGTCCTGCACTTCTGGATCACCTTCATCGGCGTGAACCTGATCTTCTTCCCGATGCACTTCCTGGGCCTGCAGGGCATGCCCCGGCGCTACGTGGATTACCCCGACGCCTTCACCTACTGGAACCAGGTCTCCTCGTTCGGTTACGTCGTGACGCTGGTGGGCGTGGGCGTCTTCCTGGTCGTCCTGCTCGACGCGATGGTGTTCCGCCGCAAGGCCGAGGCCAACCCGTGGGGCGAGGGCGCCACGACGCTGGAGTGGACGCTGCCCTCGCCGCCGCCGTTCCACCAGTTCAACGAGTTGCCGGTGATCAGGGCCGACATCCACTAGCCGGCGCCACCCTCCCCATTAATGAGGACGGGCGACAATCCGCCGAGCGAAGCGAAGAGCCGATGGTGGGAGGGGCGAGCAGTCGCACGGTCCGTGGCTCGCCCCCTCCACCACGCCCTCTGCGGGGCGCAGTTCGCCGTAGACGGCGGACGCAGGGAGCGCGCCCTTCGAGCATTTGAGAGTATAGACTTCATGTCCATGGCCCAGGCCGCCGACAGATCGCACGCGCCCGCCCGCTGGCAGGACTTCATCCAGCTGCTCAAGCCCCGGGTGATGTCGCTGGTGGTGTTCACCGCGCTCACCGGGCTCGTCTGCGCGGACCGGCCGCTCAACCCCGTGCTGGCGGCCGTGGCGATCCTCTGCATCGCCGTGGGCGCAGGCGCCTCGGGGGCGCTCAACATGTGGTATGACGCCGACATCGACGCGAAGATGCGCCGCACCCGCGGGCGGCCGGTGCCGGCCGGCCGGGTGCAGGGCGCCGATGCGCTGGCGCTAGGCGTCGTGCTGTCGATGTTCTCGGTGATGCTGATGGGCATGGCGCTGAACTGGTTCGCCGCGGCCCTGCTCGCCTTCACCATCTTCTTCTACGCGGTCGTTTACACGATCTGGCTGAAGCGCTGGACGGCGCAGAACATCGTCATCGGCGGGTTGGCCGGCGCCCTGCCGCCGGTGATCGGCTGGGCCGCAGCGACCGGCTCCGCGCCGCTGAACGCCTGGCTGCTCTGCGCGATCATCTTCTTCTGGACCCCGCCGCACTTCTGGGCGCTCTCGCTCTACACGCGCGAGGACTATGCCGAGGCCGGCGTGCCGATGATGCCCGTGGTGGCCGGCGCGGCCGCCACCCGCCGGCAGATCCTGATCTACTCGCTGCTGCTCATCCCGCTCTGCCTGGCGCCGGCCTTCACCGGCTTGGGGGGCCCGGTCTACCTCGGGGTCGCCGGCGCGGGCGGGCTGATGTTCCTGCTGCTCGCGGTCCGCCTGCTCCGCAGCCACGCGGGCGAGACGCCGGACGCTCGCAAGGATGGGCTCTACGATGTCCGCGCCGGGGCCAGGGACGCGCGCAATCTGTTCGCCTTCTCGATCCTCTACCTGGCGCTGATCTTCGCGACCCTGTTGGGCGAGCACCTGGTGGGCGCGGCCCCGCTGACGCCGCTCCTCAGATGAGCGATCCGAACCGCGAGACCGAGACCGAGATGAAGGCGCGCAGCGGCCGCAATCTCGCCATCGCGATAGGTCTTTTCGCCTTCGTCGTCATCGTCTTCGTCGTCACCATCATCCATCTGCGCAGCAATGTCGCCGTCCCGCACTCCTGAGCCCCCAGGTCTCGATCGACAGCTCCGACGCAACCGCAACGTCGCGATCGTCTGCGCGGCGGTGTTCCTGGGCATGGTGGGCGCAGCGTTCGCCGCGGTGCCGGCCTATCGCGCGTTCTGCCAGGCGACCGGCTACGGCGGCACGGTGAGCCGGGCCGAACGCGCGCCGGACACGGTCATCGACCGGCAGCTGACGGTGAGCTTCGACACCAATGTGCGCGATCTGCCCTGGACGTTCACGCCCGAGCAGCGCTCGCAGACCATGAACCTCGGCGAGACCAAGATCGCGGTCTTCAAGGTGACCAACAATGCCGACCATCCGATCACCGCGCGGGCGCTGTTCAACGTCGCCCCCGACCAGGCCGGCGCCTACTTCCGCAAGCTGCAGTGCTTCTGCTTCTCCGACCAGACGGTGGGCGCCCGCCAGACCGTGGAGATGCCGGTGCTCTACTTCGTCGACCCGAAGTTCGCGCAGGACATCAACACCCGGAACTTCACCGACGTGACGCTCTCCTACACCTTCTTCCCGGCGGTCGACGCCAAGCCGCAGCAAGCCGCCGCGGCGGCGACGAAACCGAAGGCCTAGGCCGTGATCGGCAGCGCGCGCGCCGCCCGCCGGACGAGGGCGGCCTTTCCCCTTGAGGGGACGGCCGACGCAGGGCTATAGCGTCCGCGACCCTGGTCACGCGCCGCCCGGCTGGCGCCGCGCGCGGGGGGACTTGTGAGGGATTAGGACCGCGATGGCCCACGGCGACGTCAAGCACGACTACCACCTGGTCAATCCGAGCCCGTGGCCGCTGATCGGCGCCATCGCGGCGACGATGATGGCCATGGGCGGCGTGGCCTGGCTGAAGGGCCTGTTCGGCATCCCGCAGCACAATCCGATCCTGTTCTTCGTGGGCGTCGCGGGCGTGCTCTACACCATGTTCGGCTGGTGGCGGGACGTGGTGAAGGAGGCCAACGAGGGCGACCACACCCCGGTCGTCTCGATCGGCCTGCGCTACGGCATGATCCTGTTCATCGCATCCGAGGTGATGTTCTTCGTCGCGTGGTTCTGGATCTTCTTCGAGATGGCGCTGTTCCATCACCACCGGACGCTTGGATCGATCGACGAGGTGAGGGCCGCCTGGGCCACCTGGCCGCCGAAGGGCGTCGAGACGGTGCCGCCCTGGAACCTGCCGCTGGTCAACACCCTGACGCTGCTGCTCTCGGGCACGACGGTGACCTGGGCGCACCACGCCCTGCAGCAGGGCGATCGCCGCGACGCCAAGATCGGGCTCTTCCTGACGATCTGCCTGGGCGTCCTGTTCACCTCGATCCAGGCCTACGAGTACACGCACATCGTGACGCACAAGGAGTTCTTCTCCGCCGATGCGGCGAACTCCGGCCTGTACGGCTCGGCCTTCTTCATGGCCACCGGCTTCCACGGCTTCCACGTGATCATCGGGACCATCTTCCTGACGGTCTGCCTGATCCGCCTGTTCATGGGCGGCTTCTCGCCGAAGCAGCACTTCGGCTTCGAGGCGGCCGCCTGGTACTGGCACTTCGTCGACGTGGTCTGGCTGTTCCTGTTCGCCTTCATCTACGTGATCTTCGGCGCGCACGGCGGCGCAGCCGGCTGAGGCGGCATGGACAAGCCCAGAGCCCTGGCCGCGGGCGCGCTCGGCCGCTGCCCGGAATGCGGCGAGGGTCATCTGTTCGAGGGCTTCCTGAAGGTCGCGCCGCGCTGCGAGGCCTGCGGCTACGATCTGGCGAAAGCCGACTCCGGCGACGGTCCGGCGGTTTTCGTGATCCTGATCGGCGGCTTCCTCTCCGCCTTCGGGGCGCTGTTCACCGAGGTGGCGCTCGATCCGCCCATCTGGGTGCTGCTGGTCGTCTGGCTGCCGATGACCCTCATCATCTGCCTGGTCCTGCTGCGGCCCATGAAGGGGCTGATGCTCGCCGCGCAGTTCAGCAACAAGGCCTCCGAAGCCCGCCATGACTGAGGCTCCCGCGGAACGCCGCGGCGGCTTCCCGTTCGGGCTCACCCTGACCGTCGCCATCGCATTTGCGCTGCTGGTCGGCCTGGGTGTCTGGCAGCTCCAGCGGCTGAAGTGGAAGGAAGCCATCCTGGCCCATATCGCGGAGCTGCAGACCGCGAAGCCGCAGCCGCTGAGCTCGGTGCTGGACGCCGTGGCGCAGGGGCGCGATGCGGACTACACGCGCGCGGCCGTCACCTGCCCGGGCCTGTCGCGCGCGCCCTTCCTCGAGCTCTATGCGCTGCAGGGCCCGCAGGCGGGCGCACGGCTGATCTCCGCCTGCCCGGTGGAGAGCGCGGCCTACCGGACGATCCTGGTCGACCGCGGCTTCCTGCCCGACACCGTCGCCGAACGGCCCGCCGTCGACCCCGCCGACCGCACCCCGGTGGCGATCACCGGCATCCTGCGCAAGCCCGCCCGCCCGGGTTGGCTCGCGCCGAAGAACCGGCCGCCCCTCTGGTTCGTCCGCGACGTGCCGGCCATGGCCCGGACCCTCGGCGCGCCGTCTCCCGCGCCGGTGATGCTGATGGCCGAGACGGCCGCCAATCCGGAGCTCAAGGCCCTCACGCCCTCGCCGCTGCCGCTCGACATCCCCAACCGCCATCTCGAGTATGCGCTGACCTGGTTCGGCCTTGCCGGGGCTCTGCTCGCCGTCTATGCGGCGAGGCTGTTTGGCAGGAACCCGGGCTGATGCGCTTCATCTCCACCCGCGGGCAGGCGCCTGCGGTGGGCTTCTCCGACGCGGTGCTGGGCGGGCTGGCGCCTGACGGCGGGCTCTACACGCCGGAAGCCTGGCCGCAGCTCGAGACCTCGGAGATCCGCGGCTTCCTCGGGCGGCCCTACGCCGAGGTGGCCGCACGCGTGATCGGCGCCTTCGCAGACGGCGAGATCCCGACCGAGCTGATGGCCGAGATGTGCGCCGAGGCCTACGGGACCTTCAACCACCAAGCCGTGGTCCCGCTGGTGCAGCTGTCGCCGAGCGCCTTCCTGGCTGAGCTGTTCCACGGTCCGAGCCTCGCCTTCAAGGACGTGGCCATGCAGATCCTGGCCCGCCTGTTCGACCATCTGCTGGGCCGCCAGGGTCGCACGCAGACCATCCTGTGCGCCACCTCCGGCGACACCGGCGGGGCGGCGGTGGAGGCCTTCCGGGGGCGCAGGAACGTCAGGCTCGTGGCGCTGTTCCCCGAGGGGCGGATCTCCGAGGTCCAGCGCCGGTTCATGACCACCGCCGAGGAACCCAATGTCGCCTGCGTGGCGGTGGCGGGGACGTTCGACGATTGCCAGGCGATCGTGAAGGACGCCTTCCAGGATCCGGTGCTGCGCCAGGCGGTGGACCTCTCGGGGGTGAACTCGATCAACATCGCCCGGATCGCCGCGCAGGCGGTCTACTACTTCACGACCGCCGTGGCGCTGGGCGCGCCGGACCGGCCCGTCGCCTTCGTCACGCCGTCCGGCAATTTCGGCGACGCCTTCGCGGGCTACGCCGCCAAGCGGATGGGCCTGCCGATCAGCCGGATCGTCGCGGCCACCAACGCCAACGACATCCTGGCGCGCGCCTTCGCCGAGGGCCGCTATGCGCGGGCCGAGGTGCAGCCGACGATCTCGCCGGCCATGGACATCCAGGCCGCGTCGAACTTCGAGCGGCTCTATTTCGAGGCCGTGCGGCGGGAGCCGGCGGAGACCGCGCGCGCCTTCCAGGCGTTTTCGACCGCCGGCGCCATCGACATCCCGCCCCTGGCGCATTCGACCATGCGTGAGCTGTTCACCGGCGTGAGCGTGCCCGAGGACGAGGTCCGCCGCACGATGGTGGCGACCCTGAACCAGACGGGCGAGCTGATCGATCCGCACACGGCGGTCGGCGTGGCGGCGCTCAATCGGTGCGGCGATCTCGGCTGGCCGGCGGTGGTGCTGGCCACCGCGCACCCCGCCAAGTTCCCGGACGACGTCGCGGCGGTGACCGGCGTGCGGCCGGAGCCGCCGCAGGGTTGCGCCAATCTCGCCCGCAAGCCCGAGCGGTATGACCGGCTGCCGGCCGACGCCGAGACGATCAAGGCCTATGTCCGCACCTTCGCCGAAGCCTGAGCCCCTCCGCGCCCGACTGCACCGGCTCGCCAACGGGGTGCGGGTGGTCTGCGACCCGCTTCCCGGGCTGCAGACCGTGGCGCTGTCGGTCGTGGCCGGCCGCGGCGCCCGCATCGAGGACGAGGCGCGCTCCGGCTGGTCGCACCTTCTGGAGCACATGGTCTTCAAGGGCGCGGGCCGACGCACGGCGCGCGAGCTCGTCGAGGCGATCGAGGCCGAGGGGGGGCAGATCAACGCGGCGACCGGCTACGAGCGAACGAGCTTCCAGGTGCGCGCGCTGGCCCATGGCCTGGAACTGGGCTCGGCGGTGACGGCCGACCTGGTGCAGCGCCCGCGGCTGGAGAGCGACGACCTGCGTCGCGAGAAGCAGGTGGTGGCCCAGGAGATCGCCGAGGCCGCCGATACGCCGGACGACCTGATCTTCGACCTCGCCCAGGAGGCGGCCTTCGCCGGGCATCCGCTGGGACGTCCGATCCTCGGCACCACGGCCTCCATCGGCCGCTCGACGCCCGAGGCGCTGGCGGCCTGGCGCGACGTCCTCTACGCGCCCGAAACCCTGGTCGTGAGCGCCGCCGGCGCGGTCGACGAGGACCGGCTCCTGAAGCTCGCCGAACGCGACTTCGGGGCCATGGCGCCGGGCGCGGCGGCGCCCGCGCCCGCCCCGGCCGTGTTCGCCGGCGGCCTGCGGCGGACCGCCAAGAGCCTGGAGCAGGCCAATCTGGTGATCCTGCTGCCGGCGATCGGCGCCACCGATCCCGACTACTTCGCCCTTCGGCTGCTCGCCGAGATCCTGGGCGGCGGCATGGCCTCCCGCCTGTTCCAGGAGGCGCGCGAGAAGCGTGGGCTCGCCTACGCGATCGACGCCTATGCGGAGACCTACGCTGACGCCGGCGTGCTGGGCGTGTTCGCCGGCTGCGCGGCGGCCGACGCCGCCGAGCTCGCGCGGGTCACGGCCGATGAGCTGAAGGGGATGGCCGAGGTGGCCGAGCCGGAGCTCGCGCGCGCCAAGGCGCAGCTCAAGGGCGCGATGTTCATGAGCCGCGAATCGGCGCTCGCCCGCGCCGAGCAGGCCGCCGCCCAGGTGCTGCTGTTCGGCCGGCCGCTCGATCCCGAGGAGATCGCTGCCGATGTGGATGCTGTGACCCCGGCCGACCTCGCCCGCCTCGCGGGCCGGATTTTCGCGCCTCGCCGCGTCGCCATGGCGGTGCTGGGTCCGAAGGCGGCGCTCCCCGCAGCGGAGGCCTTCCAGCGCGCGCTGTTCGGCTAGAGGCTTGACCGCGCGGCGGATTCGGCGACCCTGCGGACAATGGCGCTCTTGGACTGGATCGCCCCGGAGAGCGGGCTCAGGGTGGAAGGCGAAGGCGTGGTGCTGCGCCCGCCGCGGGCCGCCGACTACCAGGACTGGCGCGACCTGCGCGCCGCCTCGCGGGCCTTCCTGCAGCCCTGGGAGCCGACCTGGCCGGCCGACGACCTGAGCCGCGCGGCGTTCCGCCGGCGGCTCGCCGCCTACGCCCGCGACCGGGAGCTCGGCGCGGCCTACGCCTTCTTCGTGCACCGGGCGGCGGACGAGGCGCTGAGCGGCGGCATCACGCTCTCGAACGTGCGCCGCGGCGTCGCCCAGATGGGAACGGTCGGCTACTGGTGCGGCGAGCGTTATGCGCGGCAGGGGCTGACGCTCGCCGCGGTCCGCGCGCTAAGCGATTTCGCCTTCCGCGCGCTCGGCCTGCACCGGCTCGAGGCCGCCTGCATCCCGGAGAACCAGCCGTCGCGCGACCTGCTGCTGAAGGCCGGCTACGCCGAGGAGGGCTACGCCAAGTCTTATCTGAAAATTAACGGCGTTTGGCGAGACCATGTGCTGTTCGGCCAGGTGTCGCCCCTGCGCGGCGTCGAGCGGCCGGACGAAGGGGTGTCGGTCTGACCGGGCGCCCGCCAAGCTGGGCGTACTCTTGGTCACACCGAACGAGCGCTGGTTCTGGGACGCGACGACCGCGCTGGAGGCGCTGGGCGCGGCCGACATCGCGCTCTGGATCTGGGAGCCGGAGAAGGACCGGCTGAAGCTCACCGGCGCCTCGCGGGCGCTGGGGCTCGGCCCGCTGTCGCCGGACTGCTCCTCCGCCGCGCTGCGGGCGCTCGCCTTGCCGCAGGACCGCGCCAACGCCGACGACATCCTGCGGGTGCGCGAACCCGGTTCGGAGGTCGCCGTGCGGCTTCGCCTGCGGGGCGGCGGCGCATGCCTCTGGCGCGGACTGTGGCTGGAGGAGGGCTGCCGGGCGGCCGGCGTGGTGGCCCTGGAGGCCAAGTTCGCGGCGACCGAGACCGACCCGCTGACCGGCCTGATGGACCGGCGCAGCTTCATCGCCCACGCCCGCGAACGGCTGCAGCAGGATGGCCGCCACGAGCTGATCGTCGCCGACCTCGACCGGTTGCGGCGGTTGAACGAGGCGCTGGGACACGAGCGCGCCGACCTGGTGCTGGCGGCGCTGGGCTCGCGCCTGGCGGCCGCGTTCCCGGCGGACGCCCTCCTGGCGCGGATCGGCGAGGACGAGTTCGCCGCGCTGGCGCCCGCCGCCCTGTCGCCAGGTCCGGACGCGCTGCGCCGGGCCCTGGAGCAGCCGCTGCGGGTGGCGGGCTTCGACATCCATCCGACGCTCTCGATCGGGGCGGTGGAGGCAGAAGGCGGAGAGGACGCCGCCGAAGCCGCCGAGCTCCTGCGGCGCGCGGAGCTGGCGGTGGAGAGCGCAAAGAGCCATGGGCGCGGCCACGCGGCCGCCTACGGCCGGACGCTGGAGACCGACGGGCTGTCGCGGCTGGCGCTGGAGGGCGATCTGCGCGGCGCGCTCGGCCGCGGCGAGCTGGTGCCGTTCTACCAGCCGATCGTCAGGCTCTCGACGGGGGCGCTCTCCGGCTTCGAGGCGCTGGTGCGCTGGCGCCATCCGCGACGCGGCCTGCTCACGCCCGAGCAGTTCCTGCCGCTGATCGAGGAGATGGGGCTGATGCGCGAGCTGGGCGCGATGATGATGCGCGCGGCGGCCCGCCAGCTCGCCGAATGGCGTGCCCGCCACCGCGCCGCGGGCGAGATGACCGTGGCGGTGAACCTCTCCACGGGCGAGATCGACCGTCCGCACCTGCTGGAGGATGTCGCCGCCATCCGCGAAGAGACGGGCCTCCCCCCCGGGGCGCTCAAGCTCGAGGTCACCGAGAGCGACGTGATGCGTGACCCGGACCGGGCCGCGGTGGTGCTGGCGGAGCTCCGCAAGGCCGGGGTCGCCCTGGCCCTCGACGACTTCGGCACCGGATTCTCGTCGCTGTCATACCTGACGCGCCTGCCGTTCGACACGCTGAAGGTCGATCGCTACTTCGTGCGCACCATGGCCACGGACGAGGGCTCGGCGAAGATCGTCTCCTCGGTGGTGAAGCTGGGCCGGGACCTGTCGCTGGAGGTGGTGGCTGAAGGCGTCGAGAACGCCGGCATGGCCCGCCAGCTGCTCGCGCTGGGCTGCGACTACGGCCAGGGCTTCGGCTATGCGCCGGCGCTCTCGGCGCAGGAGGCCGAGGTCTATCTCAACGAGAGCTATGTGGATGGGGCTGCGCCGGTGAAGGCGAGCGGCTCGCGGGGCTAGGCCCGGCCGGCGTAGCTCGAGAGCCGATCGGGGTCGACCCCGATCTTGGCCAGCGCGTGGGCCCACTTGTGATCGTAGTCCGGGCCGAAGACCAGGGCGTCATCCGAGTCGCAGGTGAGCCAGACGTTCTCCTTGATCTCCTTCTCGAGCTGGCCGGCGCTCCACCCCGCATATCCAAGCGCCAGGATCGAGCGGCGCGGATGGCGGTTGTGGCTGGCCATCGCTTCCAGGACGTCGCGCGTGGCGGTGAGCGCCAGCCCCGCGCCGACCTCGACGGTGTGCTCGGACCGATAGTCGTCGGTGTGCACCACGAAGCCGCGTTCCCGCTCGACCGGGCCGCCCATCAGCACCAGGTCGGCCGGCACTGTGATGTTCGACTTGATGTCGAGGCGCGCCAGGATGTCGGGCAGCGTCAGGCCCTCGACCGGCCGGTTCACCGCCACGCCCATGGCGTGCTGCGCGTCATGGGCGCAGATCAGGATCAGGGCGCGCTCGAACCGCGGGTCGGAGATTCCCGGCATGGCGATGAGCAGCTGGCCGGCGAAGAAGCCTTGCATCGGCTCCCAATTTGGCGGGGATGATGGCGCTTTCAAGGGCCCGAAGACGCCTGCCGCGGTTGCGGCGCGGCCAAGAGGGCTTATGTGGCTGGCTCAAGCATCCCAGGAGGCGCGCCCATGACCATCAAAGTCGGCGACAAGCTGCCGAACGTCACCCTCACCCAGGCGACCGCCGAAGGGCCGAAGCCGGTTTCGACCGAAGAGTTCTTCAAGGGCAAGCGGGTGGCGCTGTTCGCGGTGCCAGGCGCGTTTACGCCCACCTGTTCGGCCAAGCACCTGCCGGGCTTCAAGCAGAAGGCCTCCGAGATCCGCAGCAAAGGCGTCGACGTGATCGCCTGCGTCGCCGTGAACGACGCCTTCGTGATGCGCGCGTGGGCCGAGGATCAGGCGATCGGCGAGGACATCGTCATGCTGGCCGACGGCGGCGGCGACTTCACCCGCGCCGTCGGGTTGGAGCTCGACGCCTCGCGCTTCGGCATGGGCAAGCGCTCGCAGCGCTACTCCATGATCGTCGACGACGGAGTGGTGAAGGAGCTGAACATCGAGCAGGGCGGCGAGTTCCGCGTCTCCTCGGCGGAATACATGCTCGAACAGCTGTAGCTTCCGATCAGGTTGCGAACGGGCGGCTCAGGAAACTCGAGCCCTTCAGCCCGAAGCGCCACGGAAGCTCGGCCGCGCGGGTGATGCCGATGCGCAGGCCGGCGACCACGGCCGGCGCGTCGGCAGGGGCCACCAAGCCGAACGGCGGCTCATCCATGGCCAGCCCGTCGTGCGCGCGGCTGATCGCGAGCGCCTGACAAAGCTTGCCCGGCCCCGAGCAGAGTCGGCGCACGTCCCCCAGGCCACGGCGGGCGCGCATGAGCTCGATCCCCTGGGTCGGCTCCAGCGCCCGGATCAGCACCGCGCTGCCGGGTTCAGGCCCGCAGACCAGGTTCAGGCACCAGTGGATCCCATACGAGCGGTAGACGTAGGCGCGGCCCGGGGGGCCGAACATCACCGCGTTGCGAGGCGTCGGCCCGGGGAAGCTGTGCGAGGCCGGATCGGCGCGGTGGTAGGCCTCGGTCTCGACCACCACGCCGCCGACGCCGTCCGACGTGAGCGTCCAGCCGATCAGCGCCCGGGCCGCCTCGACCGGCGGCAGGGCGAAGAGCGCCGCTTGACGGCTCTCCGGACGGGGGCGTGAAATGTCGGCCGACATAGGAAGGATGTGGCATGCCGTACGCCGAGGGCCAAACCATCCACGACGCCGACTCCCACGTGATGGAGCTGCCGGGGACGATCACCGAGTACGTCGATCCCAAGGTCCGCGCCGTGTTCGCCGAGAAGACCGCCAAGAAAAACGCCATCGGCGATTGGGTCGCCCAGGCTCGGGCGCAGCATGACGATCCCGAATTCCGGGCCGGCGACGAGGCGAACCTGCTCCTGCGCAAGAACTACCAGGCGCTGGGCGCCTTCCGCAAAGACGACCGGCCGCGCACGCTCGACCTGCTGGGCTTCGCGAGCCAGCTGGTGTTCACCACCGCCGCGCTCGGCAACTACGGGCTGGAGGAGGCCGGCGACGTCGACCTCGCCGTCGAGGCGGCGCGCGCCCACAACCGCATGATGGCCGACTTCTGTTCGGTGGACCGCCGCCTGCTGGCGACCGGCTATGCGCCGCTGATCGACCGTCAGCGTGCGCCGGAGATCGCCCGCGAGGCGATCGAGCTCGGCTGCAAGGGCGTGATCATTCCCTCGCGTCATCCGCCGGGTTTCTCGCCGAGCCACATCGAGCTCGATCCGCTCTGGGCGCTGATGCAGGAGGCGGGCCTGCCGATCCTGTTCCACGTCGGCGGCGAGAAGAAGATGGACAAGGATTACCTGGAGAACGGCCTGCCTTTCGTGCGCGACTTCCACGGCGGGGCGGAGAACTTCACCTCGCTCACCTTCATGGCGATCCCGCTGTCGGTCTGGCAGACGCTTTCAGCGCTGGTGATCGACGGGGTGTTCGATCGCTTCCCGAGGCTGAAGTTCGGCGCGATCGAGCTCGGCGCCTCGTGGCTGCCCAGCCTGATGAAGTTCATGGATTCCGGCGCTGCGGCGTTCGGCAAGGAGGAGCGGCTGCAGAAGCTCTCCAGCCGGCCCTCGGAAATCCTGCGCCGGCAGCTCAGGGTCACGCCGTATCCGCACGAGGACGCCCGCTGGATCATCGAGAACTCGGGCGATGAGATGTGCCTGTTCTCCTCCGATTTCCCGCACGTCGAGGGCGGCCGCAATCCCCTGAAACGGTTCGGCGACAGCCTGCAGGGGCTGCCGGAGCCGGCGAAGCGCCGCTTCTACCGCGACAACTTCATCGACCTGATGGGCGCCGGACTCGATCCCGCGCTGCACGACCTGCCGGAGCTGGCCGCGGCCTGAGCCAAGGCCTCAGCCGGCCAGCGCCTCGGCCGCTGTCGCCTCCAGGTCCTCCGCCCCGTCCATGAGCCCGTCGGCCAGCGCCGGCGCCTGGGCCAGCACCTGGCTGGCGTAAAGGCGGGCAAGCGCGGCCTTGCCCTTGAGCCAGGGGTCCGGCGATCCGGCGGCGGCGAGCGCCTGGCGGCCGAGCATCCAGCCGCCGATCACGTCGCCGGCGAGCTTCAAGTACGGCGTGGCGGCGGCGAGCGCGTCCGGGCCCCGATGGGCCAACAGCCAGTCGGTGGCGTGCTCCAGCGCCGCCGCGCCCTGGGCGAGCCGCCGGCCGAGCTTGGCGAGCTCCTCCGTGTCGGTGAGCGTCTGGGCGGTGAGCAGCATCTCGGCGCAGAGCTCGCGGACCACCGCGCCGTCGGCCATCGGCGCCTTGCGGCCAACCAGGTCGTTGGCCTGGATGCCGTTGGCGCCCTCGTAGATCGGCGCGATGCGGGCGTCGCGATAGTGCTGGGCCGCGCCGGTCTCCTCGATAAAGCCCATGCCGCCGTGCACCTGGACGCCCAGCGAGGCGACCTCGACGCCGACGTCCGTCGACCAGGCCTTGGCGATGGGCGTGAGCAGCTCCTGGCGCGCGCCGGCGGCCGCGCGCTCCTCCTGCGTCTCCGCCAGCCGTGCGAGGTCGGCGAGCACGCCGGTGGTCAGGCAGATCGCCCGCGCCGCCTCGATCTTGGCCTTCATCAGCATCAGCGTGCGGCGCACGTCCGGGTGGGCGTAGATCGGGGCGGGATAGTCGCCGGACCACACCGCGCGGCCCTGGCGGCGTTCCTGGGCGAAGGCCAGCGCCTGCTGGAATGCGCGCTCGGCGATCGCCACGCCCTGCACCCCCACCTGCAGGCGCGCGGCGTTCATCATGACGAACATGTGCGGCAGGCCCTGGCCGAGCTCGCCGACCAGTTCGGCGCGCGCCCCTTCGTAGAGCATGACGCAGGTGGGCGAGCCGTGGATGCCGAGCTTGTGCTCGATGGAGGCCGGGCGCAGGTCGTTCGGGCCGCCCAGCGAGCCGTCCTCGTTGACCAGACGCTTGCTGGCGAGGAACAGGCTGATCCCCTTGACGCCCGGTGGCGCATCCGGCGTACGGGCGAGCACCAGGTGGCAGATGTTGTCGGCGACGTCGTGGTCGCCCCAGGTGATGAAGATCTTCTGGCCGGTGAGGCGGAAGCCGCCGGCGCCGTCGGGCTCGGCGCGGGTGGTGAGCGCCGCGAGATCCGATCCCGCCTGCGGCTCGGTGAGATTCATGGTACCCGTCCACTCGCCCGAGACCAGCCTCGGTAGGACGAGCCGCTTCTGACGCTCCGTGCCGTGCTGGCTGAGCGCCTCGATGGCGGCCTGGGTCAGCATCGGGCAGAGGCCGAAGGCCATGTTCGCGGCGTGCACCATCTCGAATACGGCGAGCTCCAGCGCCTTGGGGAGGCCCTGGCCGCCGAACCCCGGGTCGGCCGACAGGGAGTTCCAGCCGCCCGCGGCGAAGGCCCTGTAGGCTTCGGCGAAGCCCGGCGCGGCCGTCACTCGGCCGTTCTCATAGCGAGCGCCTTCGATGTCGCCACGGCGATTGAGCGGGGCGAGCTCAGCCTCGACGAACCCGCCGGCGGCCTGCAGCACCGCCCTGACGGTGTCGGCGTCGAGGTCCGGGAAGGCGCGGGCGAGCAGGGCGGGGTGGCCGACCGTCTGCAGCGCGAAAGCGAGGTCGCGGACCGGCGCGCGGAAGGACATCTGGTCGGGCTCCCGTGATAGGACGGCCGCCCTTCTAGTCCGAGGCCGCGGGGTCAGGGAATAAGCGACATCGGGGCGCCGTCTTTAAGCCAAGCTTGGGAACCAAGCTCATTGGCCACCATCTGATGGGCAGAGCGGAAGGACCCGCCATGATACGAACCGCGGCTGCTGTCGTGACGCTCAGCCTGACCCTGGTGGGCGCCGCCGCCGCCAAACCGGTGAGCCGCGACCCGGCGAAGGTCCCGGCCGGCGCCTATGTGCTGGACAAGCCGCACGCCAGCCTGATCGCCAAGATCGCCCACCTGGGCGGCTTCTCGTGGCTGACCATGCGCTTCGACAGGCTGGACGGCTCGTTCACCTACGATCCCGCCAACTGGCGCGCGACAAAGCTCAGCTTCAGGGTCGATCCTGCCTCGGTGGACACCGGCTCGCCCGGCTTCAACAAGCAGATCGCCGGCTATTTCGACGTCGGCAAGTATCCGACGATCACCTTCGTTTCGACGGGGATCACCGGCGGGGAGAACGGCGAAGGGGTGGTGAACGGCGATCTGACCTTCCACGGCGTCACCAAGCCGGTGGCGCTCAAGGTGAGGTTCAATGGCGTGGGCCCCGGCCTGCTCGGCGCAGGCACCCGCGTGGGCTTCTCGGGGACGACGCAAATCAACCGCACCGAGTTCGATGAGCGCGCGGTGCGCCAGTTCGCCGGCGACGACGTCGATCTCAGCTTCGAGGTCGAGTTTGCGAAGAAGTAGTCCCCCATGACCACCGCAGTCGCTCGCGAACCGGCCGCCGCCGCGAGCGGCCGCTACTCGGCCGTCGCCGTCCTGCTGCACTGGCTGATCGCGGCCGGCATCGTGCTGCAGGTGACGCTCTCCTACCGGATGGGCGGGCCGCCGACGCCGACCAGCTTCGCGGTGACCCAGCTGCACAAGTCGGTCGGGATCACCATTCTGCTCCTCAGCCTCGTCCGCATCGCCTGGCGGCTGATGAACCGGCCGCCGCCGATGCCGCAGACCATGGCCCGCTGGGAGCGAGAGCTCGCGCGCGTGGTGCACGTGGGCTTCTACGTGATCATGATCGGCATGCCGCTGACTGGCTGGGTCATGGTCTCGGCGAGCCGGATCGCAGTCCCGACGCTGCTCTACGGCGCGATTCCGTGGCCGAGCTTTCCGGGCCTGTCGGACCTTGCGCCGGGCGCGAAGCGGATGTGGCGCGACGCCGGCGAGACCAGCCACGTCGTGCTGTCCAAGTTCATCTACGTGCTGCTCGCTCTGCATGTCGCCGGCGCCCTCAAGCATCAGCTGTTCAGCCGCGACGAGCCGGTGCTCGCGCGCATGGCGCCGGGCGCGATCACCGGGCGCTGGTTCGAACTCCGGCTGATCGCCATCGCGGCCGCCTTCTTCGGCGTGATCGCCTTCGGCTGGCTGGTCACGCCGCCGCGGCCTGGCATGGCCGCCACGCCGGCCCCCGTCGCTCAGAAAAGGGCCGTCCGTCCGCAGGCGGACGCCGCAACGCAAGCGGCCGCGCCCCTGGCCGCCGCTGCGCCCGGGCCGCCAGGTCGGGCCGCCGCTCCAGCTCCGGCCGCCGCTCCGGCGCGTTGGATCGTCCAGCCGGGCTCGACGCTCGGATTCCAGACCGCCTGGAGCGGCCAGCCGCTCAGCGGCCGGTTCGACAAGTGGAAGGCCGACATCCTGTTCAGCCCGGACGCGCTCGACCGCTCGCGGCTCAGCGTCACCATCGACGTGGGCTCGGTGAACACCGGCGACCAGCAGAGGGACGCCTCGTTGCCGAGCGACGACTGGTTCGACGCGACGGCGCATCCGCAGGCGACCTTCACCGCGAGCCGTTTTTCGAAGTCCGGCGCC
>Ga0207695_10005952_pt1 | contig 15960 bp, 16 predicted proteins | sample KBSC54metaG_FD_184354 | JGI IMG/M metagenome (GOLD analysis project Ga0207695, IMG submission 184354) | Corn rhizosphere microbial communities from Kellogg Biological Station, Michigan, USA - KBS C5-4 metaG (SPAdes) (version 2) | ecosystem: Host-associated > Plants > Roots > Rhizosphere > Soil... | reverse complement strand
CGGTTTCATCCGCAAAGTGGATACGGCTGGGAACATCAGCAGCCCGATCGCGGCCAGTGCCGCCGGCATGACCTTCGACTCCGCGGGCACCCTGTACATCTGCGATCGAAACGGCAACACGATCCATAAATTGAGTCCAGGTGGAACGCTGACCCTGGTCGCGGGCGGCGACACGATCGGATTCTCAGGCGATGGCGGCCCCGCGACCCAAGCCAAGATTTATTTCCCTTCCGGCGTGGCAGTAGACGGCGCGGGCAATCTCTATTTCGTCGACAAGGGCAATAATCGGGTGCGGAAGATCGATACCAAGGGAATCATCACCACGTACGCGGGCACGGGCACGGCCGGATACTCGGGCGACGGCGGTCCAGCCACCAGTGCGAAATTGGGCTTGAACCTGACGGTGGCACATCAGGGCCTGGCACTGGACAGCGCGGGTAATCTTTACATCGCGGACCCGGCCAATAATCGGATTCGCGTGGTGAACACGGCCGGAATCATCAGCACGTTCGCGGGCAATGGGACGGGATTTGCAACCGGCAGCCTCGGAAATGGCGATGGCGGCGACCCGAAGAAGGCCTCCGTAATGACGCCGTACGGTGTGATGGTGGATAGCGCGGGGAACGTGTATATCGCGGATACCGGTCACGCCCTGATTCGGAAAGTCACCGGGGCCGCGTCGTCCGGCGGCGGCGGATCGGCACCCAGCATCTCCGACAACGGCGTGGTGAATGGGGCCAGCTTTCAACCGGGGATCGTCGCGAATTCCTGGGTGACAATTCAGGGCGCCGGCCTCGCGCCGAAGACAGACGACTGGAGCAAGTCGATCATCGGCGGTGCGCTGCCGACGTCGCTCGATGGCGTCAGCGTCACCATGGGAGGCAAGCCTGCGTACGTCTACTACATCACTCCAGGGCAACTGAATGTGCTCGCGCCCGACGTGAGTTCGGGGCCTGTTTCCGTGGTCGTAACGACGCCCAGCGGATCAAGCACGGCTTTCACTGCCAATGCCAGCCTGTTTGGTCCGGCGTTCTTTTTGTGGCCGGCGAATCAGGTGGTGGCGACGCGGCAGGATTTCAGCCTGGCGGTCAAGGCCGGGACCTTCGCCGGCGCGTCCACCGTGGCGGCAAAGCCGGGCGATGTCGTGATTCTGTGGGCCACGGGATTCGGTCCGACGAGTCCGGCAGCGCCTGCAGGGGTGGCAGTGCCGGGGGACAAAGCGTACTCGACGGTGACAATGCCGACGGTCACGATCGGAAATGCTCCGGCGGTCGTGTATGGCGCGGCGCTGGCGCCAGGATCGGTCGGACTGTACCAGATTGCGATCCAGGTGCCGCCCTCGCTGGCGGATGGAGACTGGCCCGTGCAGGCGACGATCGGCGGGGTGACGTCGCCGGCGGGAACGGTGTTGGCGGTGAAGCAGTGAGTGACTGCTCGCTCAGAAGCCGATAGGTCTGGTGACAGGCGAGAGCGCCTGCCACACGTCTCGACCTTGCGGCGCAGATAGTTCCGTTGTGGCGGGTTGGTTCGCAGCGAGAGCGCCTGCCACACGCGCCGCCACGCTTAAGCGGCCGGCAATTCGATCTCGACGATGAGGCCGCCGGTCGGGGCGTTGCTGGCGCGAATGGTTCCCTTGTGGACAGCGACGGCCCGCTCGGCGATGGCGAGGCCTAAGCCCGCGCCTTCGAAATCGCCGCTGACGATGCGGCGGAAGGGCAGGAAGATGTCGGACAACATCGTATCCGGCACTCCGGGACCGTAATCGCGCACCCGCAACAACGCCCGCGATTCGCGCACCTGGAGCGAAATCTCGACGGTGGTCCCTTCCCTGGTATAGCGTACGGCATTGCGCACGACGTTCTCGATGGCGCTGCGCATCAACTCTTCGAAGCCGGTGACGGGACACGGACTGGGAGCTTCGATCACGACCCTGCGATGAGCGGCGCGGGCTTCGAAATCGGCGTCGTTGGCGACTTCCTGCACGAGGTTCGTCAGGTCGAACCTGGCGGGAGTGGCTCGATCGACGCCGCTGTCGATCCGGGTAAGCGCCAGCAGTTGGCCGATGAGCGTGTCGAGCCGGCGCGCCTCCAGTCCGATGCGATCGAGGTGTTCGGCGGCTTCGGGACCGCAATCCCGTTTGACGAGGCCGAGCGCGACGATCAGGCGCGACAGAGGCGAACGGAGTTCATGCGAGACGTCGCCGAGCAGTCTGCGCTGTCCGGTGACGAGGGCTTCGATGCGCTCGGCCATGCGGTCGAAATTGCGGGCGAGGTCGGCCAGTTCGTCGCGGCGCTGCTTCAGGGAGGGATCGACGCGCGTCTCGATCCGGCCTTCGGCAATGCTGGCCACGGCTTCGCCCAACTGGTTTAGCGGCTTGGTCAGATTGCGGGTCACGAGGTAGCAGAAGATCGCGCCGGCCACGGTGAAGACGAGCAGATCGTGGAGCGACAGCCGCAGGATGAAGTACCCGTGGCCGGCCCCCAGCATGGCGGCGGTGATGATGATGGCGACACTGAAAAGCGTCATCCAGAACCAGAGGAAAATCGTGAAGAATAGCCGCCTCACCGCGCCCCCGGCCTGGCAGGCGAGGCGTACAGATAGCCGGCGCCGCGAACTCCCTTGATGCGCTCGCCGCCATCTTCGAGCGGGCCGAGCTTGCGGCGCAGGTTGCACACATGCGTGTCGATGCTGCGGTCGAACGGCGAGAACTCGCGGCCGAGGACGTTGCGGACGAGGTCCTCGCGGCTGACGGTGGCGCCGGCAACGCGCAGCAACGCGGCCAGCAGATCGAACTCCACGGTGGTGAGATCGACCGGCGCTCCGTTTCGCCGGACGGTGCGAGTGCCGCCGTCGAGCTCGATATCGCCGAGGGCGAGCGCGCCGAATGCCGGGCCGCGGGTCGCAGTGCGGCGGAGGATAGCGCGGATGCGTGCGACCAGTTCGGCGGGATCGAAGGGCTTGGGCAGGTAATCGTCGGCGCCGAGTTCGAGGCCGCGGATGCGGTCGTGAGTATCGCCGCGAGCGGTCAACATGAGTATGGGCGTGCGCGACTGCTGGCGGATGCGGCGCAAAACTTCGAAGCCGTCGGTGTCCGGCATCATGACGTCGAGCATGATGAGCGAGTAGTCCTCGGCGAAGGCGCGTTCGATGCCGGTAGCGCCGTTGGGAGCCCAGGTCGTGTCGAATCCCTCGCGCGCGAGGAAGCGGGTCACGAGGTCGCAGAGTCCTGCATCATCGTCGACAACCAGCACGCGTTCCATGGAAGATCCATTGTAAGACCGGGGGAGGCGGGGCGCGGTGGGGCTTGACCGTTCTTGACACAACTTGGCAATTCTAAACCGGGGATGGGGTGAGCGCGCACTATAGTCGGGTTATGAAACGAATCTCAGTTTTACTGGCCATTCTGGCGGTGTCGGCGTATTGCCAGACTCCCGCGTTTGAGGTGGCGTCGATCACGCCTTGCCCGCCGGGCACTCCCGAGCCTCCCGGGGAGCACATGGGGATGGCGAATTTTACTGGTCCCGGAGGCAGGTTCACGGCGAAAGCGACGAGCCTGAAATTCCTGCTGGAGTGGGCTTACGGAATACTGCCTGTGCAGCACTCGGATGGTCCGGACTGGATGGGGACCGACCGGTATGACATCTTCGCGAAGGCGCCGGGCAGCGCGTCGGAGGCGGAGATGAAACTGATGACGCGGGCGCTGCTGGCGGAGCGGTTCCAGTTGAAATTCCATCGCGAGATGCGCGAGGCGCCCGTCCTGATTCTGTCGGTGGGTAAGACACCGCCGAAGATGTATCCGCCGAAGCCGGGAGAAACGAATTCCATACGCATGGAGCCGCAGATGGGGGCGGACAAGAAACCGCTCGGCTGGCATGTGGTGGCGACGAAGTTCTCGTTCGAGCAGTTGAACCAGGCATTCGCGCGGCAACTCGGGCGCGTGATCGTGAACCGCACGGGGCTGGAAGGCGACTTCGATTTCGCCATGGATCTGACGCCCGACGAGAATTCGCCGAATCCCATGGACCCGAGCATGTTCGTCCGCGCGATGCGCGATCAACTGGGCTTGGCGCTGAAAACGGAGAAGGGGCCGGTGGAGTTTTTCGTGGTGGATAGTGCGCAGAAGGTCGCGGCCGGGAATCAGTAGGGGTGGCGAAGAAAAATGGGCTCAGGCGGTGCCTGAGCCCAGAATGAAGCACACAGACTCGCGATAGCGCGCCTGTGCCGCGGTGCTACACACTTGCTTCGCGAGCCTTCAGGCTTTCCCTGCGGTAGCCATCGGCCCAACGTTGGAGCATGCTGTCGGTACGAACCGGCGCGGCGACCTGGAAAGTCCGGGACTGCGTGCGGAATTCGTACTTATCGACGGTGCATACGGTTTTTTCCTGCGAACTGCGGACGACGCGGCCGAAGACGATCAGGCGCATGGGGCAGCTTTCGTCCAGGAGCACCGGCCAACTGATCGAAAGCTCGATAAACGAGCCCTCCTTCAGCGGCTGTTTGGATTCGAATGCCACTCCCGAGCTGCTCATGTCGAGCGTTTCGCCCATCCCGGACGCCACGATCGTGTCCTGTTCCAGCAGTTTGTAGCGTAGTTCGCGCTTGAAAGGGAACCGGGCTTTGTTTCTTCGATCAGTTACTTTGTTTGCCGTTCGCATTTGCCAGATCCTCCGACGAGATCTTGGCCTCTATAAAGCACTTTCAAGCCCGTACGTACCGGTCTTTTATAATCAACAGCTTGGAATCGTGTAGGGGCGCGGATGTCTACTTAATTGACAGTACGGGGTTAAACCCGATGTAAAGCAGCTTGACAGTTGCAAATCTGGTAGCCTGAGATTTAACCCATGAAGAAAGTCCTCGTGTTTGCGCTGGCGGCAGCCTGCGTGCTCTCTGCAGCGCCCAAAAAACCAAAGCTCGTCGTAGCAATCGTGTTTGACCAGTTCCGGTACGACTACCTCGAGCGTTTCCGCAGCGAATATCATGCCGGGTTCGACCGGCTATTGAAAGACGGCGCGGTCTTCACGAGCGCACATTACGAGCATTTCCCGACCGTGACGGCCGTCGGACACAGCACGTTTTTGTCGGGCGCCCTGCCGTCGGAAAGCGGCATTATCGGCAATGAGTGGTACGACCGGACGGCGGGCCGGCTGGTGACCAGCGTGTCCGATCCGGCGACGAAACTGGTGGGCGGCCGCGGCGGTGAGGGATCGTCGCCGGAGCGTTTCCTGGTGAGCACGGTGGGCGACGAGCTAAAGATGTCAAACGGCGGCAAGTCGCGCGTGATCGGCGTGTCCTTGAAGGATCGCGCGGCCATCCTGCCGGCCGGACATATGGCGAATGGGGCCTACTGGCTGGATAACACCACGGGCAATTTCGTCAGCAGCACTTATTATTTCGAGGATGTCCCGGCCTGGGTGAAGGCGTTCAATGAAGCGCGGCCGGCCGACCGGTACATGGGCCAAACGTGGCTCACGCACACGATGCCGAAGGCGGCTCCGGCGATCTACGCGGCACTGGCGGCGAGTCCGTACGGCAACGAAATGGTCGAGAGCTTCGCCGAAAAGGCGCTGCAGAACGAGCAACTCGGGAAGCATGACGATACCGACATCCTGACCGTCAGCTTCTCGTCGAACGATTACATCGGGCACGAGTACGGGTCGGATTCGACAGAGGTTCATGAGATCTCGGTGCGGTCGGACGCGGTGCTGGAGAAGCTGCTGCAGGCGGTCGATCGCCAGGTCGGCTTGGCGAATGTGGTGGTGGTGATGACGGCCGATCACGGCGGCGGTCCTGTGCCTGAGGTGAATACGGCGCGGCATATGCCCGGGGGCCGGATCGCGAAGGGGCTGATCGCCGATACGGTCCTGAAGGCGCTGCGCGCGAAGTATGGGAATTTCGATTGGATCGCGAACAGCGAGGAGCACTCCCTGTATCTGAACCAGACGCAGATCTCGGCTCAGAATCTGGATCGGGCCGAGGTGGCGCGTACCGCGGCACAAGCGCTGGCGACGATTCCGCACGTGTCGCGAGTGTACACGCGCGAGCAGTTGATGAGCGGGTCCGTTTTGAACGATTACAGCGGCCGTCTGGTGCTGAATGGGTATTACGCCCCGCGCGGCGCGGACATCGAATTCCTGCTCGATCCTTACTGGCTGAATACTACGACTCACGCCAGCCATGGGACAACGTTCGACTACGATACGCACGTCCCGGTCATCTTCATGGGCGCGGGCATTCGTCCGGGGCGGTACGACCAATCGGTATTCGTGAATGATATCGCGCCGACATTGGCGAATATACTGCGGGTCGAGACGCCGAGCGGGTCGGTGGGACGCGTGCTCAGTGAGATGTGGCAGTAGCGGGGAGCTTTCAGCTATCAGCGCGGAGCTGTCAGCAATCAGCTTTCAGCGTTCAGCCGCCGATTCGACGGGTGGGTAGCGGCTTGTTCGAAGGGTGCGCCGCGCGGCCGCGAGAGGGCGAAGACGCGAGCTTGCCGATCAAAGAAGCAATCATGCGCTTGACCTCGATGGCTGGCTGGAAAGAAGTTGGTACTGGTCAGTCGTCAGGATCTAAGATCCCTTGCTAGGAGCAGGTGATACTCGAGTTCGCTGGCTGAACCCATCGCGATAGAGCAGAACCGATTGAATTCTGCGTCGCCTTTGCGTCCGCACCCTTCCGCTAAATTCGCCGGAATGGATGATGCACGGGGCAGTTGGCTCGTCAGGCCGAATCGTTCGTCGGACGGAAGAGCCTTACTGGCAAGATAGATTGCAAGCGTCAACTCGTGCGCCTTCTGCCAGACCCGGAGCTCCTGGAAATCTTTCCTACGCGCACACTCAAACTGATCGCTGAAGGCTCGCTCAAACTCTCCCGGCCGCGGCGCACCCTTGGAAAACCAGCTACCCACCCGTCGAATCGGCAAGCTGATCGCTGACAGCTGATCGCTGAAAGCCCCTCTACATATACATTCCGCCGTTCACGGCCAACACGTGGCCGGTGATGTACGAGGCGTCTTCACTGGCGAGGAATTTTACCGCGGAGGCGATGTCTTCGGGCTTGCCCATGCGAGCGAGGGGCACGGTTGCGAGCATTTTCTGCTTGAGCTCTTCGGGCAGGGCGCGGGTCATGTCGGTGTCGATGTAGCCGGGGGCGATCGCGTTGACGGTGATGTTGCGGCTGCCCATTTCCTGCGCGAGGGATTTGGTCATGCCGATGAGACCGGCCTTCGACGCGGCGTAGTTCGCTTGTCCGGCGCTGCCGGCTTGTCCCACCACCGAGGAAATGTTCACAATGCGTCCCCAGCGATTCTTCATCATGCCGGGAAGAACCTGCTGCGAGCAGAGGAATGCGCCGCTGAGATTGATCTTCATGACCAGGTCCCAGTCCTGCGGTTTCATGCGCACGGCCAGGCCGTCGCGAGTGATGCCGGCATTGTTGACGAGGACGTCGATGCGGGTCTTGTCCTGCATCACTTTGCTGAACGCAGCCTTGACCGATTCCGGCGACGTGACGTCGAGGTTCACAGTCATCGCTTCTCCGCTGCAGGCGCGAATCTCCTCGGCCACTTCTTCATTCTTCTCAATTTCCGGCGAGGCGACGACGATATCGAAGCCGGACCGGCAGAGCGTTAAGGCAATCGCTCTCCCGATTCCCCGGCTCGCACCGGTAACGAAGGCAACTCGGTTGAACATTCTTTCTCCCTGAGGATGTTTTGGTATTAAATGTCATGATAGCAGCGCTCACTGCTAACCTGTTCCCATGGCATATCGTGACCTGCGCGAGTTCATCGCGGCGCTCGAAAAAGAAGGTGAACTGAAGCGAATCTCCTGCGAAGTCGACCCGGTCCTGGAGATTACCGAATTTGCCGATCGCGCCGTCAAACAGGCGGGTCCGGCGCTGCTCTTCGAAAAGCCCAAAGGGTACAGCGTCCCGGTGCTGATCAACAGCTTCGCGTCGATGCGTAAAATGGAAATCGCCTTGGAGGTGGGTTCGGTCGAAGAAGTCGCCGCGCGCATTGTCGAGTTCCTGGAAATGCGCATGCCCGAAGGCCTCATGGGTAAGCTGAAAATGCTGCCCAAACTGGCGGAGATGGGCGCATTCTTCCCTAAGATCGTCAATAAGGGTCCATGCCAGGAAGTGGTCCGCACGGACGGTTTCTCACTGCTGGATTATCCGATTTTGCAGTGCTGGCCGGAGGATGGCGGCCGCTTCATCACGCTGCCGCTGGTATTCTCGCGCAATCCCGACACGGGCAAGCGCAATTGCGGCATGTACCGCATGCAGGTGTATGACGAGCGTACGGCGGGCATGCACTGGCAGACGCACAAACAGGGCGCGGAGCACTATCGCCGCATGGAGAAACACGGGCGCAAGCGGATGGACGTGGCGGTGGCGATCGGCGCGGACCCGGCCACGATGTACTCAGCCATTCTGCCGCTGCCGCCGGACCTCGACGAGATGATGATCGCGGGCTTTCTGCGGCAGAGTCCAGTAGAGATGGTGAAGTGCCAGACGGTCGACCTGGAAGTCCCCGCGCAGGCCGAGATCGTCCTCGAAGGCTACGTGGAATTGGGCGAGTTGCGTACAGAAGGCCCGTTCGGCGACCACACGGGCTTCTATTCGCTGGCCGACGAATACCCGGTGTTCCATGTTACGTGCGTGACGCAGCGCCGCGACCCCATCTACGCGACTACCATCGTAGGACCTCCGCCGATGGAGGACTATTACATGGGCAAAGCAATCGAGCGGATCTTTCTGCCGCTCATGCGCATGCAATTGCCCGAGGTCCGCGACATCGCGATGCCGCCCGAGGGAGTGTTTCATAATCTGATTCTGGTATCGATCCGCAAGTCTTACCCGGGCCACGCGCGCAAGGTGATGCATTCGATCTGGGGCACCGGACAGGCGATGTTCTCAAAGGTGATCGTGGTGGTGGACGAAGACGTGGACGTGCAGAACTACAGTGAAGTGGCCTGGAAAGCGCTGAACAATATCGATCCCGAGCGCGACATTCAATTCGTGATGGGTCCGGTCGATTCGCTCGACCACTCCAGCCGGCTGGCCAATTACGGCTCAAAAATGGGCGTGGATGCGACGAAGAAATGGCCGGGCGAGGGTTTCACGCGGCCTTGGCCGGGAGTGCTCGAAATGTCGGGCGACGTGAAGAAAAGAGTCGACGAGTTGTGGAAGCGCTCCGGGATGTGATGATAATTTGCTCCGCGTGTCGCTCCCTGATAGAATGGGATTCTCTCACACGGCGGATTTAGCTCAGCTTGGTAGAGCGCCTGATTGTGGTTCAGGTGGCCGTGGGTTCGAATCCCACAATCCGCCCCACTTCTCACTTCCCGCAAAAATCAGTGACCGCTCAGATCTGAACTGCACTCGTGATCGCGAAGGTGTTTCAGGATAGCTTGCACGGCGGCCCTTCTGCGCAGATCGCCTTTTTCAAGCCGCTTGTCCGATTCTCTGAGATCGACCTTGCATTGCATGACAGCTAGCATCTGGTCATTCAGGGCGTTGCTACACTCCGCGATAGCATCGGCAAACTCATGCTGCAGGCGCAGTCTTTCAGGACAGAGCTTAATAAGCAGATGTTTGTCACGACCAAGCACGCGTACATTATGACAGGTCCGCAAGGCAGCAGCTATTAGAGGGGTCGCGGACTTAGCAGAGACTTATCGCTAGTGTAATCCACGCGGCATCTTAAGACTTGGCAAATAACATCGCAGGCGAGTTCGTCGGCGGGAGCAGCGGGCAAAGCAGGCGCCAAAGCCCTCAACCGCGTGACATCGTCAGCGACCGGCTGTTGACAGTCGCGGATTGCGTTCAATACACGAAGGGCTACTTGCATCGCCTCATGTGCATATTGCATCACTCACTGATGTTAGGGCAATTGTGGTAAGCATCACATCGGCCATTTAGCTGGTTTAGGAGGGAGACCAGCGGTAGTTGTCACATACCGTGCTTTTTGACACGGATTTGGGGAATGAGCGTTCAGCCTTATTCGGCACTACCCAAAACGGCGCATGTCGGTAGAATCGCAAGATAAGCGCCACGGCCCGCTGTTTTGTCTTTTTGGGTACCGCGCAAAAACCTGGCACTTGCCAGAATAGCGGAACGGGGCCGAAAGCGTTTGCGTAAACCATCATGTCTACCGGGATAACAGGAGTACTGCTTGTGGACGACGAGTCCGCCGACATTGACGCCATGCGGCGGGCGCTCGACACCGCGAGGCGGTTCAACATATTCACCGCCACTAACTACGATGAAGCGGTGCAAGTATTTTCTGAGCATGGCGAGGAGATCACGCTGGCCCTGCTCGATGTGACGCTGCCGGGCAGAAACGGCGTGGAACTGGCTAAGAGCCTGTTAGCCACTAAGCCGGAGTTGCGCGTCATTTTCGTTTCGGGACACGTGGGAGCTTCAGTGATTCGCTTTTACGGCATCAACGCCGGGGATGAGCATTTCCTGCAGAAACCCTTCGACGGCTCCATGCTACTCCGCCGCGTCCGTCAAGCGCTGGAATCGCAGCAACCGCTGCAGCGTACCCTGTCTACGGCCGATTCCGGATTCAGAGAGGAGTAAGCTACAAACGCCTCTACAAGTAGCGCGAGTAAGTGTTCCGGTACATTGGCAATGTACGAAAGATCCTGCTACTAACCTCGACATGATATATTAAAGACGTCTCCCAAACCCCAGCAGTACACTTCCTCACTGGGTTTTCGCCTGCGCCACTTTGATCGAAATCCATTCTTTCGGAATTACCGACAAAGCATAATGAAGTTCACTGCCTTTGCCCTGTTCCTGGGTTGTTCTGTTGTAGCTTTGCAATCCAACTACTTTCACCTTCAAACCCCCGCGTTTAATGGATTTACACGCATGGAGGTCGCCCTGGAGCGGTTGCCGTTCGTCGTCCCATCGCTTCCACGGGCGCCGAAAACTGGTTTAGCGTACGTCGACAGCAAGATTATCCGCGTGGTCCCGTCGCTGTCCAAAAAGGAAACGCTGGCGCTGATCGCCGGCTCTGCCGAGAAGTACGGCGTACCGGCCGCGATCGTGGCCAGCATCGTCAGAGCCGAATCGAACTTCGACTGCGCCGCTGTTTCACCTAAAGGCGCGGTCGGCTTAATGCAGTTGATGCCTGAGACGGCCCAACAGTACGGCGCGGATCCTGCGATTCCGGCGGAGAATATCGATGCCGGCACGCAATATCTGCGCTGGCTGATGCAGCGGTATCAAAAACACCACCATGCCATGCAGAAGACCATCGCGGCGTACAAATGCCGGTCCGGGCGTAGTTGACCGGTTTCGCGGCATTCCGCCGTATCACGAGACGCGCTGCTACGTGACGCGCGTCATGTCTTACATGAAGCAGTACGCTTCTTCGCGCAAGCATCCGGCAGATGCGCGCGGTTGATATATAGCGCCGCCATATATATATTCGACAGACATGTCGAGGACAGATATGCGCGACGTCCAAAAGGGCAGCGCCGAGATGATCGTTTTGGCGCTGCTCGAATCCCGCCCGCGCCACGGTTACGAACTGGCTAAGCTGATCGAATCGCAGTCTGACAGCGAGCTCCAGTTTCATGTCGCATCGCTGTATCCGATGCTGTACCGCCTGGAGCGCAAAAAGCTGCTAGAGGGCCGTCCGCGGGCACATTAAGGCCGGGTATCAAGCGGTGTATGAAGCTACGCGCCTGCTCTATACTGCAACAATGCGAGTTTTGCTTGCCTGGATTTTGGTACTCTTCTTAGGCCCTGTTGAGATAGACCCGGCGTGGACGACTCCGATTGCTCCATTTCGAATTGCGGACAACCTCTACTATGTGGGCAGCCAGGATCTTGCGAGCTACCTGGTGGTGACGCCGAACGGAAATATTCTCATCAACGCGAACCTGGATACCTCGCCGCCGCAGATTCGGGCAAGTGTGGAGGCATTGGGATTTCGGTGGAACGACACCAAGATCCTGCTCAACAGCCAGGCGCATTACGACCACGCGGCCGGGGCCGCGGAAGTGATTCGCCAGACACATGCGAAAGCCGTGGTGATGGATGGCGATGTTAAGGTAATGGAAACCGGCGCACAGGCGGACTTCCTGTGGCCGTCACCGAACCTTCCCGGATACCCTCCTGTACACGTGGACCGCGTTCTGCATGATGGAGACACTGTCACCCTCGGGGGCGTGACCCTGACGGCGCACAAAACGGCCGGCCACACGCGCGGATGCACCACATGGACGATGCGCGCTCACCTGCCGGGAGAACCGGAGGGAACGCTGCGGAATATCGTCATCGTGGGAGGGACGGGATTTTGGTCCGAATACCACCTGGTCGCTTCAGCGGGCCATCACGCGAGCTATCCGGGCATCGATCAGGACTTCGCGCATACGTTTGCGCTGCTGCGGTCTCTGCCGTGCGACGTATTTCTGGGGGCGCATGGCGGGTACTTTGACATGCTCACGAAACTGAAGCAGTATCCGCACGAGGGTCCGCGGGCTTTTGTGGACCGTAAGGGTTATCGGAAATTCGTCAGTGATGCTCAAAATACTTTTGAAAAGGAACTGAGCAAACAGCAGGGTTTGGGTGTGCAATGATGACTCAAGAAGACGGAGATTGATTCCGGGCGGCCGATGCCGAGGGTTACTTGACCGCGCCCTCTCCGGGTTCCAGTCAGATTGAGCAAGAAACGCATTGAGGTGGCAGAGAATCTTCGCCTGTGCGTTGCAAATTGCGACTCCGGCAATCAGTGCACGGATTAGGCGAAACGCCAAAGATCTCGGTGGGCGCGGCAGCACAAGAGGTCTTAGCATACGGGGATCCGATCGAGCCGAGCGGGCTCGGCTTTACCGGCGACAAGATGGCCGGTGTTACCGCAACGCTGACAGGGGGTCGATGCGCGCGGCGCGGCGGGCGGGAATGTAGGCCGCGAGCATGGCGGGTGCGCCGAGACCGCAGGCAGATGCGATGCCGGAGGCGATGTCAGTCACGGCCAGCAGCATACGAGATGACGCCGTATATTCCGATCGCCGCGTGCGAAAGCGCCGGCACCCGAAGACGACCGACGTGAAGGCGCGGGTGGCCAGCGTATTCCACACAGAGTCCTCCAGCGGCTCGACGTGGTAGACGGGCTGAGTCGGATCGACCGCAAAGAAGGCGGCGCGGACCGCTTTTTCGAGCGGTCGCGGATCCTGGCTGGTGCGGAAAAGCAGGTTTTAACTGAAATTCACGTCCTGCGCCCGCGCAACGTATGCCTCCATTTCGGAGGGCCGATCCAGCCCGAACTGCCGCACGTCGCCGACAATGCCGACGATGGTCAGCCACTCCAACTTGCCGTTAAACGCCGGCGGTGAGAAGTGGCGACACCAAGTCCACTGGAAAGGCGATTCCGGCATTTGAGCTGCGGGGCGAGCGACCAGCCGCGCTTAACCAGGATTCCTCCACAAGGACAAAAGGCTGGCTCGCTGCCTGCGCTACCACTCCGAGTACCTTGTCCCGTCCAGCGCCACCTTCGTCGACCCGCTCTTGACGTCCATGATTCCCGGACTGTCCGAATTCATCGTGTTGGTCGAATCCTCGGGCACGGTCTTCCACGTCGTGCTCTCGCCAGTGATCGGGTCGGTCGGAATGTCCTTCAGGTATCCGCCGGCCGTCAGGTCGTCCAGCGAATGGGGCGCCATCTGCCGGTCGAACATGAACTGGTGAATCGAGACCCGCAGCGTGAACAGATTGCTCTTCAGCACGGCCTCGCGCGACCGGATCACCTGCTTGTGGTACATGGGGATGGCCATGGTCAGCAGGATCACGATGATGGCCGCCACCACCATCAGTTCGACAAATGAGAATCCACGCCGCCGACGCATCTATATATAGTGTGACGGATAAACCGCCTCAGGCGTGGATAGCCGAGTGGCGCGATAGTGAACCTTCGATAACCAAGGTCATCTTGTGACCCCCGAAGGTCCGCTGCTACATTTTCGTTAACGTTCCTTTCTATTACTCGGGCCCAAACGGCGGCGACACCGGATGGGCCCACCGGACTTTACAGAACCCCTCCGTTTCCCATACTCTCGTATGGTGTCATCCACCCAGACCGCTTTGCGTACCCGATTTCGCAGCCATCGCATCGAGAACTTTACCGAGTCGGTGATCCGCGAAATGACCCGGCTGGCCCTCCGCCACGGGGCTGTCAACCTGGCACAGGGCTTCCCCGATTTCCCGGCGCCCGCCGCCCTCAAACAGGCCGCCGCCGAGGCCATCGACGCCGACATAAATCAGTACGCCATCACCTGGGGCGCCAAGCCGTTCCGCGACGCCATCGCCGCCAAGTACGCCCGCACCTACGGCATGGACCTGGACCCCGAGCGCGAGATCACCGTCTGCTGCGGCGCCACCGAAGGCATGGCGGCCAGCATGCTCGCCTGCCTGAATCCCGGCGACGAAGTGGTCCTGTTCGAGCCCTTCTACGAGAACTACGGCCCCGACACCCAACTCTGCGGCGCCGAACGCCGCTTCGTGAAGCTGTACGGTCCCGATTGGACGTTCGACCCCGAGGAACTCCGCCGCGCCTTCAATTCGAAGACCAAGGCCATTGTTCTGAACTCGCCCAACAACCCCACCGGCAAGGTCTTCACACGGGCGGAGTTGGAGATCATCGCCGCACTGTGCCAGGAGTTCGACACCCTGGCGATCACCGACGAAATCTACGAGCACATCCTGTACGATGGCGCCGTCCACATTCCCATCGCCTCGCTGCCGGGCATGCGCGACCGCTCCATCCTGGTCAACAGCATGAGCAAGACGTACTCGGTCACCGGATGGCGCGTCGGCTGGGTGCTCGCTTCGCCCGATCTGACGGATTCGATTCGCAAGGTCCACGACTTCCTGACCGTCGGCGCCGCCGCTCCTTTGCAGGCTGCCGGAGTCACCGCATTACAATGGGGCGACGATTATTACCGCAAGCTTTCCCACGAATACGTGGGTCGTCGCGATCACTTGATGGAGTCCCTGAAACGTGCGGGGTTTCACTGTCACGTCCCGAATGGCGCGTATTACGTGATGACCGATATCTCGAATTTCGGCTTTAAGAATGACGTTGAATTCGTTACGCATCTAATTGAAGAATTAGGAGTTGCCGCCGTTCCGGGTTCCAGCTTCTATGCCCATTCCGGGGAGGGCAGCCAAAAAGTCCGCTTTTGTTTCTGCAAGAAATATGAGACCCTGGAAGCTGCACGGCTTAAATTAATAAAACTTAAAGAATAGCCGGAAAATTTCTCGGAGCCGGAACTATATGCTTCCAGAGTTCTTACTGCCGGAAACGACGGTCCGCGAAGCCGGGACCGGTCCAGAGATCGCTCTGGGCGCCGAACAGGGTGGAACGCTGATTCTCACCCTTGGCATTACCCGCATCATCGAACAGGAAAGTATCGATATCTCGATATTTGGCTCCGCCGATGGGACCGATTGGAGTACGAAGCCCGTGGTGTCGTTCCCGCAAAAGTTCTACTGTGGCACTTACCAGATCCTGCTCGACCTCACCGACCGTCCTGACATCAAGTACCTCCGCGCGAAGTGGCAGTTGAATCGGTGGGGCAAAGGCGAGCCCAAACCATTATTCACCGTCTACTTGTTCGTACAGCAAATGGAACGTCGCTTGGCGGCCATGGGCGCATAACACCAGGCGGTCGCGCCGCGCTGTTTCGCTTCCTCAGAGTTCCAGATCACGTCGCTCACCATTTTCCCCGCTCCCAGGTGGACTGCTTCCTGCGCGATCAGGCCAGGTCTCGGAAAGCACTGGATGTAGATCGGGCCCGCGGTCTGCTTCGCGAAGGCGATCAACTGTTCCGTCGGTTCGGCGCGCTCCAGGAACTGGGCCCGCTTCTTGATCCACAAGTAGCCGGTGTTGTGTACCAGCAGCAGCGCGCAAACCAGCGCCGCGGCCGGCCGCCTTTGCTTTTCCAGTGC
>Ga0207695_10005945_pt1 | contig 15970 bp, 8 predicted proteins | sample KBSC54metaG_FD_184354 | JGI IMG/M metagenome (GOLD analysis project Ga0207695, IMG submission 184354) | Corn rhizosphere microbial communities from Kellogg Biological Station, Michigan, USA - KBS C5-4 metaG (SPAdes) (version 2) | ecosystem: Host-associated > Plants > Roots > Rhizosphere > Soil... | reverse complement strand
GCTGTCAGCGGCGGCCGCGGTGACCAACCGCATAGAGCTTGGCACGTGCGTCCTGCAGGTGCCGCTGCGCCATCCGGTTGAGTTGGCGCACCGGGCGACGACGCTGCACGCGCTATCCGGCGGCCGCCAGCGGAACTTCCCCCGCGGCTTCCAGCAAGCGGGCCTCTATCGCCGTGAGGCGCAGGGGCTGGTCAATCTTCTCGCCGAGCAGGTCGGTGACGTAAAAGGTGTCGGCCGCCCGCTCACCATAGGTCGCGATATGGGCGGAGTGGACGATCAGCCGCTCCTCGAACAGGGCCCGGGCCAGCCGGTTGAGCAGGGCCGGGCGATCGAGGGCGTTGACCTCCACCACGGTGAAGCGGTTCGAGGCCGAATTGTCGAATTCGACGCGCGGAGCAACCTCGAAGGCTTCGGCACGCGGGCGCGACAGCGGGCGTGCGGCAAGCTGTGGCAGCAGCTTGACCCGATTCGCGAGGGCATCGCCGATGGACGCGCGAAGCCGGGCGAGCTGGCCTTCCTCGCGGAACGGCCGTCCGAGCGGGTCCTGCACCAGGAAGTTGTCGACCGCCATTCCGTTGCGCGCGGTGTGGATGCGTGCATCGATGATGTTGCCGCCGGCCAGGTGGATGCCCCCGGCGATCCGGTAGAACAGCCCCGGGTGGTCGGCCGCCATGACCGTCACCAGCGTGGCGCCGCGCGCGGAATAGTAGGTACTGGCAACGTCGAGCGGCTTGTCGCGCGCGCCGGAGAGCTGGACGAGGTTCATCGCGATGATGTCCTCCGGCTCGGCGATCCAGTAGGCGTCGCCCAGCTGGCTTCCGGTCGTCTCCACGAGCGCGGCGTCGTCCTTGAGCAGCCTGGCGACGGAGCGCTTCTTCTGTTCGACCCGTTCGGACCGGCCGTGCAGCGCGTGTCCCAGCCGCAGGCGTTCCTCGGCCTGCTCGAACAGCTCGCCGATCAACTGGCGCTTCCACGAATTCCACACGCCGGGGCCGACCGCCCGGATGTCGACGACCGTCAGCAGCATCAGCGCGCGCAGGCGCTCGATCGACTGGATCGTTTCGACGAAGTCCTGGATCGTCTTCCAGTCGGCAAGATCGCGCTTGAAGGCCGTTGCGCTCATCAGCAGGTGGTGCCGCACCAGCCACGCGACAAGCTCGGTCTCGGCGGCGTCCATGCCGAGCCGCGGGCAAAGGCGCATGGCGACTTCCGCGCCGAGCACCGAATGGTCGCCGCGCCGGCCCTTGGCGATGTCGTGCAGCAGGACCGAAACGTAGACCGCCCGGCGGGACTTGATCTGCGGCATGATCAGCGTGGCGAGCGGATGATCCGAAGCAAGGTCGCCCCGCTCGATCCGCGCCAGCAAGCCAACCGCGCGGATCGTGTGCTCGTCCACCGTATAGTGATGGTACATGTCGAACTGCATCTGCGCGTTGACGCGGCCGAAGTCCGGAACGAAACGGCCGAACACACCAGCTTCGTTGAACCAGCGCAGGGTGGTTTCCGGATCGTTCCGGCTGGTCAGGATGTCGAGGAACAGGGTATTGGCGCGGGCCGACTTACGCACGGCGCCGTCAATCAGGCGGGCGTCGCGGGCCGCGAGGCGCATCGCTTCGGGGTGAATTTCCAGCCGTTCCTGATCGGCCAGCGCGAAGATCTCTATCAGCCGAACCGGATCCTGGCTGAACCAGTCGTCCGAAGGCACGTTGAGCTTTCCGCCGAACACCTTGTAGCCGCGCAGCAGGCGGGGACGGGAGCGGAACCCCGCCAGAAGCCCGCGTGGCTGCTTCTTGGCGAACTGCTCGTCCAGCTGGGCCAGGAACACCCCGGTGAGGTGGCCCACGCGCTTCGCCTGGAGGAAGAAATACTGCATGAACCGTTCGACCGCGCTCTTGCCGGGGCGGTCGGAGAACTGCATTCGCGCGGCGACTTCGCGCTGGAGATCGAAGGTCAAGCGGTCTTCCGCGCGGCGGGTGATCGTGTGGAGGTGGCAGCGCACCGCCCAGAAGAAGTTTTCGGCACGGCGGAAGGCCCGGTACTCCGACGGAGTCAGCAGGCCGACGTCGACCAGTTCGGATGGATCGCGCACCTTGTGGATGTACTTGCCGATCCAGTAGAGCGTATGCAGGTCGCGCAGGCCGCCCTTGCCCTCCTTCACGTTGGGTTCGACGACGTAGCGGCTGTCGCCCAGGCGCTTGTGGCGCTCGGTCCGTTCGGCCAGCTTTTCCGAGACGAACTGGCGCTCCGTACCTTGGACGACGTCGTTCCAAAACCGGCGGGAGCATTCGTCGTAGAGGTCCTGATCGCCCCAGACGTAGCGCCCTTCGAGCAGGGCCGTGCGGATCGTGAGGTCCGAACGCGCCATGCGCACCATCTCGTCAAGCGAGCGGCTGGAATGACCGATCTTGAGGCCCAGATCCCAGAGGAAATAGAGCATGGCCTCGATCACCTGCTCGCACCAGGCGGTCTGCCGGATCGGAGTTATGAAGGCGATGTCCACATCGGAATGCGGCGCCATCTCCCCGCGGCCATAGCCGCCGACGGCAAGGATCGCGATCCGCTCTCCGGTGGAGCGGTTGGAGGCGCGGTATAGGTTGTCGACCACGTGATCGTGGATCAGGCGGACCAGCTGGTCGACCAGGAAGGCCTGGGCGGCAGCGCATTCCTGGCCGGCCGAAGGCTTGGCCGCCAGCCGGCGGGCGATCTCGGCCCGGCCCGCGTCAAGCGCTCCGCGCAGCAGTTGGACCACGGCCGGACGGGACTTTTCCGCGCCACTGGCGGCAACCGCGTCGGCAATCGCGACGGCAAGGATGCGGCGCTCGATGATGGCGCGCTGGTGGGCGATGCGGGTGGCGCTCAAGGTGCGGGTTCACTCGATTGCGGGGTCGGTGCGGCAGGCTAGCAGGTCGCGGGGCGAATGGTATAGTGCGATTGCTGCCGTGCAGCGCAAACGCACGACCGGCTCGGCTGTTTCATCCTGTCGCCGGCTGTGCCAGAACGGGGTGGCTGGAACCCTCCTTCCTCAGAAAGACCCCAGGTGCTATCCATCCTTGCCGAAGCCGCCGCCCATCCGCCGATCAACTGGCTTGATCTGGGGCTGACGCGGGGGATCGATCTGGGTCTGTTAACGCTGCGCTGGTACAGCCTGGCCTACCTTGCCGGCATCATCCTTGCCTACTGGCACGTCTCCAAGACCCTGAAGCTGCCCGGTGCGCCGATGGCGCAGCGCCATGCCGATGACCTGTTCTTCTACTGCACGCTGGGCGTGATCCTCGGCGGGCGGCTGGGCTATGCGACGTTCTATGCGCCGCAGCTTTGGTCTCATCCGGGTGAGATGGTGAAGCTGTGGGAAGGTGGCATGAGCTTTCACGGCGGGCTGATCGGCTGCACCCTGGCGATGGCCTGGGTCGCCTGGCGGGGCGGGCTGCGGTTCCTTGCGGTGTGCGACTATGTGGCCGTGGCCGTGCCGTTCGGGCTGTTGTTCGGCCGCCTTGCCAACTTCGTCAACGGCGAGCTGTGGGGCCGGGTCGCCACGCCGGGGCTGCCGTGGGCGATGGTGTTCCCGGACGGCGGTCCGTTGCCGCGCCATCCGAGCCAGCTCTACGAGGCGGGGCTGGAGGGGCTGGTGCTGCTGGTGGTGCTGATGACCCTGTTCTGGAAGACCGGCGCGCGCTTTCGCACCGGCCTGCTCACGGGCGTCTTCGTGATGGGCTATGGCATGGCTCGCTTTACGGTGGAGTACTTCCGCGAGCCCGATGCCCAGCTGGAGGAGTTCGCGCGGGCGACTGGCCTCTCCATGGGCCAGTGGCTTACCGTTCCGATGATCGCACTGGGGCTGGTGCTCGTCGTTCGCGCGCTGCTGCGCCGGCCGGCGGCGGCCGGTGCCCCCGTGGCCGCCTGAGCGCGCGGCCATGGTGTTCGGCAAGCGCAAGGCGATGGAGGAGCCGGCGAACCTGGCGCAGTCCTTCGCGCGGCTCATCCACAACCACGGCCCGATCAGCCTGCTCCACTACATGGGCGAGGCGAACGCGCGCTACTATGCCAGCCGCGATCCGCTGGGCGCTGCCGGGGACTTCATCACCGCGCCGGAGATCAGCCAGATCTTCGGGGAGCTGATCGGCCTGTGGCTGACCGACATCTGGATCCGCGCCGGGCGGCCGGAGCCGGTGCACTATGTGGAGCTGGGGCCCGGCCGCGGGACCCTCGCCAAGGATGCGCTGCGGACGATGAAGCGCTTCGACCTCGAGCCGCGGGTGCACTTCGTGGAGAGCTCCACCACGCTCAAGGACGTGCAGCTGGCGGCGGTGCCGCAGGCCTTCTTCCATGATGACCTGTCGACCGTGCCGACCACCGGTGCCCTGCTGCTGGTCGCCAACGAGTTCCTCGACGCCCTGCCGGTGCGCCAGCTGGTGCGGATGGAGACGGGCTGGCGGGAGCGGCTGGTCGGCTACTACGAGGAGCGCTTCCTCCCCGTTGCCGGGCACCAGCCGATGGACGCGGCCGTGCCCGAGGCGCGGCGCGAGGCGCCGGTGGGGACGATCATCGAGACCTGCCCGGGCGCCGCGGCGGTGATGCAGGAGACGGCGCGGCGGCTGGCCGAGCAGGGCGGGGCGGCGCTGTTCATCGACTATGGGTTCACCGAGGTGCGCGACGGTTCGAGCCTGCAGGCGGTGAAGGCGCACGAGAAGGTCGACCCGTTCGAGCGGCCCGGCGAGGCGGACCTCACCTGCCTCGTCGACTTCGCGACGATGAAGGCGATCGCCGAGGACTGCGGGGCGCGGTGGCTCGGCACGGTGGGGCAGGGCGCCTGGCTGAAGGCGCTGGGCGCCGACGCCCGCGCCCGCGCGCTCGGCCAGTTGGCGCCGCAGCACGCGACGGCGATCTGGGTGGCGAAGGAGCGGCTCTGCGCGGCCGACCAGATGGGCACGCTGTTCAAGGTCATGGGGCTCGCCGGGCCGGACTGGCCGGACGGCGAGGCCTTCAACGGGCCGGCTCCGGGGGTGGAGGTGGAGTGAGTTAGTTGAGGAAGTGCATGCGCGCGGGGGGCGTTTGCCGCCAATTTTGCGCGCCGGGGTGCAGGGTGGGCCTGCCGAGCATGACAGGGTCTGGCTGTGTAGGACAGCGGGGTTTTCTGGTGCCGCGATAATGGCTGCGGGGACGGCGTCAATTTGCGGCCTTACGCACCTGTCACAGTGATTACGGTTTAATGATCACGACCGGTGGGGGCCAGCATGGCGCTACGAGCGCGGAACCCGTAAGCCCGACTTCTCCAGGTTGCGGAGCACAACTTCGCGGTTATCTGCCACCTTGGTCGACACCGAGGAGTAGGCACCCTCCGCTGAACGTGAAGCATCTCGTCGCGAATCGATCGGCAACAGCATCGATAGCTGAGCCCGTGACCCAGCTGTCTGTTTTGGCTTAGCCATTGATGTTTCCCTGCAATTCCGCGAGTTCTTGGATCACAAGCTCTTCGCTCGACATATATGAATCCAAAGGGTGCGGAAAGAGCGGTGAGGCATCCCGGCGCGAAATTTCGACGAACTTTCCGGTGTCAGTTTTCCGCTCCCTACCAACACTGGAAAAGACGCGCAGCGATGAACGAGGGGCAAATCCAGCATATTGAACGAACTTCACCTTCGCCGCTTCATCGGTCACAGTGATGGCATCATTGTGAAGGTCGAGTGCTAAACTTTTGCTGTACGGCTCAATGAAGACCACCCGAGCGATGCCGGCAGCGACAATATGGCGGGCGCAACTGTGACAGGGAAATGTCGTCGTGTAGAGGGTGCTGCCGACGGTTGTGCCCTTGCCTGTGCGCGCAACTGATACAATCGCCTCCATCTCGGCATGAACAGACCGAGAGAATTCGATAAGGTTTTTCGAGTCCGAATTAGCTACTTTCGTGTAGACATCGCTGTACCGCGTTTCATCCACTCCAGCATCAAGCACTGATTTCGTAATTTTCTTGGCAAGTTCTTGCTTGCCTGCATCATTATGGCAGTGTTTTCCGCCCCAGCGATAACACCGTTTGTCTTCAGCGTCGGGAAGATCAGACGAGTAAAGCCCACCGAATGGCTTCGGAACATCGTTGCAGCCGACGCCGATCAATTCGTATTCGCTATTGTATATCGCAGCGCCCACCTGCCGAGACATGCAAGCTGATCGAACAGCCGCTGCGGCAGCCTTCATCATCCCTGTTTCATCAAGAGTAGGCGTGTAAAGCTGTGTACCGAAAATCGTGTCGAGAAATCTACGTACGCTCGGCTTTATGTTGTCTAGCACATCCGTATGATTACGTATGAAGTAATCGGCCAAGTGCGCTGTTTTACTAACCTGCTGACCTGTTTTCTCTCCCTCCTGCTCATCCGTCCTCATTATATGTCGGACAGCTTTTTCCTCAACTGCATTTGAAATGAGCCGCTTTTCTCGCACCTCATCCGGCGCGAACACAGTAATATGCCAAAATAAATCACCATATATCTGCCGAAAGCGCTTCACCTCCTCAGGATTTTTCAGCGAATCCACTACATAGGCGAGACGTTTCTGCAGTGGAATATCTGGAGCATTCTCCTGCTCAAGGACCCCTTTTTTTTGTCGGCGGACAGCATTGATTCGCTCGATCGCTCGGTCGGCCAGATATGACCCTTTGCGCTCGCGTAGCTTATTTCCTGCGTTCTGGTAGCGATCAATTCGCTCGGACGGGGACAGGTCGGGCGGGAGAACAACATTTACTTCGGACGAGTGATCTTTAATTATATCACTTATTTTTATATAGTGCGGATCGTAACTGAAATCATCTTTAAGAGTTTTCATAAACTCTTGGCAAACAGCAGACACGCCTGAGCCAACCGGCCCTGTGAAGGCGAGAACGAGTTCGACGCTATTCCGCTCATCGATCTTGTACGTCTTTGTCTGCGTCAATTCGTCAGGGGCCGGCACATCGTTAGCCGGTAGCCCTGTTGATGGGAATGTGGCCATGGAATTTCGCCCGCCCGGTTGATGCCTCGCGAAATCACTTTTTCCCAATGACACTAACTTTGCAATAGAGGATAAGAGATGTCATTGCTTAAACATGGTGAGAAAGGTCGTTTACAATAAGCGACTTCACCGTACCGTCTGACCTGCCCCTAACCTGCGTCCTGCGGTTTCATGTCTGTTGCGGCGAACGAATAGCCGAATGTGAAAGAGCTGTTTTCGGAGGAACAGATCATCGAGTTGCGGTGATAGGTGCGTACCCGTAAGCGCTCTTCGATGCGCCAGCTTCCCCTCCCCTCTCCCCTGAAGGGGAGAGGGCTTTAGCGGGTCAGATGTCCAGGTTGGCCACGTTCAGCGCGTTTTCCTGGATGAAGTCGCGGCGGGGTTCGACGACGTCGCCCATCAGGCGGGTGAAGATCTCGTCGGTGACGTCGGCGTCTTCGACCTTGACCTGCAGGAGGGCGCGGTTGTCGGGGTCGAGGGTGGTTTCCCAGAGCTGTTCGGCGTTCATTTCGCCAAGGCCCTTGTAGCGCGAGATCGACAGGCCCTTGCGGCCGGCGGCGAGGACTGCGTCGAGGAGTTCGGAGGGCCGGGTGATCTGGTCCTTGGGCGCGGCGGCGCGGGGGGCGCCGGGCTGGTCTTCGGCATCCTCGCCGGCGACTTCCGGCTCGGGGGCCTCGGCGGCGGCGCCGACCTTCACCAGGCGGGCGGGGCGGGCGTAGACTTCCACGTTTTCCTGCGCGAGGCGGGAGAGCTTGCGGGCTTCGGCGCTGGTGAGGAAGCTGGCCTCGATCGGGTAGGCGTCGGTTACGCCGCGCCACAGGCGCTTGACGAGGACGGCGCCCTCTTCGGTCAGTTCGGCCGACCATGTGGCCTCGCGGTCCCCGGCGTCGAGCCAGATGGCCGAGCGGGCGAGGGCGGCTTCGCGCCCGGCGCGGTCCAGCGCGGGATCGAACACGCCGGCCATGGCGAGGGCCTCGACCACGGCGGGATCGTAGCGGCGGGGGACGAAGCCCATCAGCGCGCGCAGGCGCAGGGCATGTTCGACGAGGCTTTCGAGTTCGGCCCCGCCGCGCTGGCCGCCGGCCGTTTCGAGCACGCGGCCGGCAAGGCCGGCCTCGACCAGGTAGCGATCGAGCGCCGGGCCGTCCTTCAGGTAGACCTCGGAGCGGCCCTTGGCGACCTTGTAGAGCGGCGGCTGGGCGATGAAGAGGTGCCCGGCCTTGATGATCTCGGGCATCTGGCGGTGGAAGAAGGTGAGCAGGAGCGTGCGGATGTGGGCGCCGTCCACGTCGGCGTCGGTCATGATGACGATCTTGTGGTAGCGCAGCTTTTCGAGGTTGAACTCGTCACGGATGCCGGTGCCCATGGCCTGGATCAGGGTGCCGACCTCCTTGGAGGAGATGATCCGGTCAAACCGGGCGCGCTCCACGTTGAGGATCTTGCCCTTCAGGGGGAGGATCGCCTGATAGTGGCGATCGCGGCCCTGCTTGGCCGAGCCGCCGGCCGAATCGCCCTCGACCAGGAACAGTTCGCACTTGGAGGGATCGCGCTCCTGGCAATCGGCGAGCTTGCCGGGGAGCGAGGCGATGTCCATCGCACCCTTGCGGCGGGTGAGTTCGCGGGCGCGGCGGGCAGCCTCGCGCGCGGCGGCGGCATCGATGATCTTGCCGACCACGGCCTTGGCATAGGCGGGGTTTTCCTCCAGCCACTCGGTCATCTTGTCGCCCATCAGGCTTTCGAGCGGCTGGCGCACTTCGGAGGAGACCAGCTTGTCCTTGGTCTGGCTGGAGAACTTGGGATCGGGCAGCTTGACCGAGACGATCGCGGTCAGCCCCTCGCGCATGTCCTCGCCGGTGAGGTTGACCTTCTCCTTCTTGAGGAGGCCCGACTTTTCGGCATAGCCGTTGAGCGTGCGGGTCAGCGCGGCGCGGAAGGCGGCAAGGTGAGTGCCGCCGTCGCGCTGGGGGATGTTGTTGGTGAAGCAGAGGACGTTTTCGTAGTACGAATCGTTCCATTCGAGCGCGACGTCGATGCCGATGCCGTCACGCTGGGCCGAGATGGCGATGGGAACGGGCAGCAGGGCCTGCTTGTTGCGATCGAGCCACTTCACGAAGGCGGCGATCCCGCCCTCGTAATAGAGATCGTGCTCCTTCACCTCTTCGTGCCGCCTGTCGCGCAGCAGGATGCGCACGCCGGAGTTGAGGAAGGCGAGTTCGCGATAGCGATGTTCGAGCTTCTCGAAATCGAACTCGGTGACGTTCTTGAAGGTGTCGGTCGAGGCGAGGAAGGTCACGCGGGTGCCCTTCTTGACGCCCCCGGCATCATTGGCCGGCGCCGGGCCGCGCACTTCGAGCGGGGCGACCGCATCGCCGTGGGCGAACTTCATCCAGTGTTCCTGGCCATCGCGCCACACGGTCAGTTCGAGCCATTCGGACAGGGCGTTGACCACCGAGACGCCGACGCCGTGGAGGCCGCCGGAGACCTTGTAGGCGTTGTCATCCGAGGTGTTCTCGAACTTGCCGCCGGCGTGGAGCTGGGTCATGATGACCTCGGCCGCGGAGACGCCTTCCTCGGGGTGAATGCCGGTGGGGATGCCGCGCCCGTTGTCTTCCACCGAGACCGAGCCATCGGGGTTCAGCTCGATCAGGACGAGGTCGCAATGGCCGGCCAGCGCCTCGTCAATTGCGTTGTCCGAGACCTCGAACACCATGTGGTGGAGGCCCGAGCCATCGTCGGTATCGCCGATGTACATGCCGGGGCGCTTGCGGACCGCATCGAGGCCTTTGAGGACCTTGATCGATTCTGCGCCGTAGGTGTTCTGGTTCGGGGTGTTTTGCGGGGTTTCAGACATGGTGGGCATATAGGCACTGACGGCCCGGCGGGGAAGCCGAAAGGGGTGTGTTTGCACAGGATTCGGGGGTGGGGTCGGAGCGTGGGGGCGGCCCCTTTCGACTGCGGCCGGGCTCTGCGTGAACCATCTTGCACGCCGATGTTATGAGATATTGTATCATATTCGCGCCTGCGGTAGGGACGGGGCGCGAGGCGGCGCTGGGCTGGCGGCCTTGCACGGTTCCAGCTTGAGGAAAAGCCCGATGCGTTCTGACTGTCTTGCCCGCGTGATCGCCGTGGGTCTTGTTGTTTCGCCGGCCGCGGCCCGTGCCGACGATGCGGCGCCGGCCGATCCTTCCGATCCGCACGCCCATACCTCCACCGAGATCGTGGTGACCGGTTCGCTCCAGCGCAACCGGCAGGACGTGCTTTCCGGCGTGGCGGTGATCCAGGGGGCGCAGCTGGACCAGGCGATCCGCGCCTCGATCGGCGAGACGCTGGACAAGACGCCGGGGGTTTCGGCGACCTCGTTCGGGCCGACCGCCTCGCGCCCGGTGCTGCGCGGGTTGCAGGGCGAGCGGGTGCGGGTGCTGTCGGACGGGATCGGCTCGATCGACGTGTCGAACACCTCGGCCGACCATGCCGCCGTGGTGAATCCGCTGCTGGCCGAGCGGATCGAGGTGCTGCGCGGGCCGCAGTCCTTGCTCTATGGTTCGTCGGCGATCGGGGGCGTGGTCAACGTGATCGACCGGCGGATTCCGCTGCGGGTGCCGGACGAGCCGGTCCACCTGGGCGCGGTGGCGAGTTATGGCTCGGCGGCGAACGAGCGGTCGCTGGCGGGGACGGTCGAAGTGCCGCTGGGCGGGGGCTTCGTCGCCCATGCGGACGCATCGTGGGACAGGTCCGACGACATGCGGATCGGCGGTTATGCGCTGACGCCGGAATTGCGGGCCCAGGCGCTGGCGACGGCGGCGGCGGGGACGGGCGACCCGGAGATTGACCCCGAGATCGACTATGCCGGGAACGCTGCGGTGCGGGGCACTCTGCCGAACACGGCGGCGCGGACCTGGACCGCGGGGGCGGGGCTTTCCTATGTCAACGACGGCGGGATGATCGGGTTTTCCTATACCCACACCGACAGCCTCTATGGCGTGCCGATCCGCTTTGCGACGCTGCCCGGCGAAGGGCAGGAGGCGCCGCGGCTGGCGCTGAAGCAGGACCGGATCGACGCGCGGGCCGAAGTGCAGACCGGTGGCGACGTGCTGGAGAAGATCCTGTTCCGCTTCGGCTATGCCGACTATCGCCATTCCGAGCTTGACCCCTCGGGCGCGGTGGGGACGACCTTTCTCAACCACGGGATGGAGGCGCGGCTGGAGCTGACCCAGGCGCGGCACGGCGTCTGGCAGGGCACTACCGGGGCGCAGCTGGTCAGCCGGGACTTCGACGTGGTGGGCGACGAGGCCTTCCTGCCCAGGAACACGACGCGGCAGCTGGGGCTGTTCACCCTGCAGCAGCTGGACCTTGGCGCGGTCAAGCTGGAGGCCGGCGCGCGGTTCGAGCACAGCGTGGTGACGGCCCTGCCGACGCCGGCCCAGCCGCAGTTCTTTTCCGGCACGCGCCAGTTCGACACCGTGTCCGGCTCGCTCGGCGCTTCGTGGGCGTTCCGGCCGGAGTGGCGGATCGGCGTGAACCTGTCGCGCACGGCGCGCGCGCCGGCGGCGGAGGAACTGTTCGCCAACGGGCCGCACGCCGGGACCGAGGCCTTCGAGATCGGCGATCCCGGGCTGAGGCCGGAGCGGGCGACGAGCGTGGAGGCGGTGCTGCGCGGCGCCGGTCGCGGATACAGCCTTGAGGCTTCGGTCTATCACACGTGGTTTTCGGACTTCGTCTACGACCAGCGGACCGGGGCGGTGGAGGACGGGCTGCCGGTTTACCAGAACGCGCAAGGTGCCGCGCGGTGGTATGGCTTCGAGGCGCAGGCGAAGGTCGATCTGGCGCGGTTCGGCGGGTGGACGCTGGCGGCGGACGGGCTGGCCGACTGGGTCCACGCGACGGTGCTCGGCTATGGCCCGGCCCCGCGGATCCCGCCGCTGCGGGTGCTGGGCGGGCTGGGGCTGACCAGCGCGAAGTGGGACCTGAGGGCCGAGGTGGAGCGGGTGACCGCGCAGAACCGCGTGGCACCGAACGAGACGCCGACCCCGGGCTATACCGAGGTCAACCTCGAGGCGAACTGGCGCCCGTGGGGCAAGGACCGGCCGCTGAGCTTCGCGCTTTCGGCCAACAACCTGTTCGACGTGGCGGCGCGGCGGCACGCCTCGTTCCTGAAGGACTATGCACCGCTGGCCGGGCGGGACATCCGGCTGACGGCGAGACTCGAACTCTAGGCATGAAAAAGCCGGCGGTCCCGTTGGGATCGCCGGCCTTTCAGGCGCTGCGCCCGCTCGTCAGAGCAGGGTGGCGGTGAACATCAGGCCGCTGGCCGAAGCCGCGACGATCACCGGCAGCACGTAGGTCGCGATGGCGCGCATGGTGCTTACTCCCCTGATCGGCCCCTCGATGAAAGGAGCCGTAAATACGCTGAATTGCGCATAAGGGGCAGATATTGCGGCGCACCATTTGCTGCAAGTGCGAAACTGGCGCGGTGAGTTGCATGGAATGCAACCGTGCCGGGCGCCCTGCGCAGACGAGACGGCGCTCCCGCTGGACAGCGGCGGGGCCTGCCTTTATCGGCCAACCATGACCATCCAGCCCTCCCAGTCCATCCTCATCGTCGACTTCGGCAGCCAGGTGACCCAGCTGATCGCGCGCCGCGTGCGCGAGGCGGGCGTCTATTCCGAGATCGCCCCGTTCGGCAGCGCCGCCGCGGCCTTTGCCCGGATGCAGCCCAAGGGCGTGATCCTCTCGGGCGGGCCGGCCTCGATCACCCGCGAGGACGGGCCGCGCATTCCCGACGAAATCCTGAACTCGGGCCTGCCGATGCTGGGCATCTGCTATGGCCAGCAGGCGCTGATGCAGCAGCTTGGCGGCGAGGTGCTGGAGGGCGATGCAGGTGAGTTCGGCCGCGCCTTCGTGGACATTTCCGATCGCTGCGTGCTGTTCGACGGCCTGTGGAGCGAGGGCGAGAGCCACCAGGTGTGGATGAGCCACGGCGACAAGGTGACGCGGCTCGCGCCCGGCTTCCGCCCGGTGGCCGCCAGCCCCGGCGCGCCCTTCGCCGTGGTCGCCGACGACGAGCGGCGGATCTATGCGATGCAGTTCCACCCCGAAGTGGTCCACACGCCCGACGGCGGCAAGCTGCTGAAGAACTTCGTGCGCCACGTCTGCGGGCTGGCGGGCGACTGGACCATGGCCGAGTTCCGCAAGACCAAGATCGAGGAAATCCGCGCCCAGGTGGGTGATGGCAAGGTGATCTGTGGCCTGTCGGGCGGGGTCGACAGCGCGGTGGCGGCAGTGCTGATCCACGAGGCGATCGGCGACCAGCTGACCTGCGTGTTCGTCGATCACGGCCTGATGCGGCTCGGCGAGGCCGAGCAGGTCGTCGGCCTGTTCCGCAACCACTACAACATCCCGCTGATCCACAAGGACGTCTCGGCCCTGTTCCTGGGCGGGCTGGCCGGGGTGACCGACCCCGAGGCCAAGCGCAAGTTCATCGGCAAGACCTTCATCGACGTGTTCGAGGAAGAGGCCAAGGGCATCGGTGGGGCGCAGTTCCTTGCTCAGGGCACGCTCTATCCCGACGTGATCGAGAGCGTGAGCTTCACCGGCGGGCCTTCGGTGACGATCAAGAGCCACCACAACGTGGGCGGCCTGCCCGAGCGGATGAACATGAAGCTGGTCGAGCCGCTGCGCGAACTGTTCAAGGACGAGGTGCGCGAGCTGGGCCGGGAGCTGGGCCTGCCGGAGATCTTCGTCGGCCGGCACCCCTTCCCCGGCCCGGGCCTGGCGATCCGCATCCCCGGCGAGGTCACGCGCGAGCGCTGCGACGTGCTGCGCAAGGCCGACCAGGTCTACCTCGAGGAGATCCGCAACGCCGGGCTCTATGACGCGATCTGGCAGGCCTTTGCCGTGCTGCTGCCGGTGCGCACCGTTGGCGTGATGGGCGACGGGCGGACCTATGACAATGTATGTGCCCTGCGCGCGGTGACCAGCACCGACGGGATGACGGCCGACATCTATCCGTTCGACGCCGCTTTCCTGAGCCGCGTGGCGACTCGGATCATCAACGAGGTCAAGGGTATCAACCGCGTGGTCTACGACTATACGTCGAAGCCGCCCGGCACGATCGAGTGGGAATGATCGCGATGGTCCGGCGCAGTCACCTGGTGCGGAACCGGAACCGGCCGGACCGCTCCGCCTGAAGGCCGCGGCCGCACCGGCAAGCGGTGCAACGCAGTCGGCCGGACGCCGACTCGGATTTCGGCGGTGGACCGATCAGCCCGGCTGCACCATGGCTTCGGGCAAGGTGTCTTTCATGGACGAAATGAAGCGCTGAACTTTCGGAGAAAGGTGGCGCTTGTCCGGATAGACCGCCCAGATCGGCTGTTCCAGAGGTGCGAATTGCTCCAGAACCGGCACAAGCTGACCGGACCTGAGCGCATCGTTGACGTAAAAACTGGGCAGCTGACAGATGCCCATGCCATCCAGCGCGGCATCGCGGACCGCGTAGCCATCGTTACAGCTCCACGCCGGGCGCGGCCGGTATGGTACCTCGTTGCCCGATTCGGAAAATTGCCACTGCGGCGCGGTGCTGATCAGGCAATCGTGATCGTTCAGATCCGCGATCTCGCGGGGGGCGCCCCTGTTCGCCAGATAGGCGGGAGAAGCGCAGGTGCGGGATTGCCGTGACCCAATCCTGGCCGACATCAGGTTGGACGAGAGCAGGTTGCCGCTGCGGATCCCGAGATCGTAGCCTTCCCCGACCAGATCGACCACGCGGTTCGTCAGATCGAGGTGAACGGTCAGTTGCCGGTGCTTCATGGCGAACTTGCGAGCCAGCGGAGCAATGAAACGCTCCCCCAGCGCGACGCAGCAGGTGATCCGCAAATCGCCCCGCGGCTCACCCTGATCGCGCACGAGCGCCACGGCCTCGTCTCTCTCGCGCACCAGCCGGGCGCAGTGGTCAAGAAACGTTTGGCCTGTTGGAGAGAGGACGACCGAACGGGTCGTGCGGTGCAGCAACCTTGCCCCGAGCCGATCTTCCAGGTCCGCGATGGCGCGGCTCATATGTGTGCGCGACGCGCCAATGGCTGCGGCTCCGGCGCTGAACGAGCCTGCCCGGACCACGGCCACGAATTCCTCAATCCCGTCCCACCGTTCCATTCGATTCAACGCCCATTGGAGGTTTCAAACGTGATGTGCCTCCCCGTGTAAATCCATCTTTCTCGTCAGGCCAGACAGATTCGGATGGCTGCGCAGGTCCCTTGATGGTTTCGCATTGCACGCCATGGCCGGTTCGAGCGGAGCGGCGCTGGCTGGTTGTCGTGCGGTGACGCCCGCACCATTGCTCCATGGGTGCAACAATGGTGTCCAATCCATCTGGTTGACAGCACATTGAGACAACAATAGCCTCCCCGACATAGCTTTTGACCCTACTTCAAAGATTTTTGCAGGCGCCCGTTCCGATTGAGTGGAATTCGTGCCGTCCGGAGTAAAAGTATGCCGGCATCTTCCCAAGGAAATCCGGTGAATAAGCTGTCTTCGTAAATAAAAAAACAAGAAGACGTATCGAAACGCATCAATATCTATCAGGGATCTGTAGACTAGGGGGGTGTGTGCAATGTCTAAAGAAATTCAGAACGTGATGAGTGCTGCTGTATCGTTTGCGGCCGCTTTGGCCTTGCTGCCTGCTACTGCGCAGGCGCAGGAGGGTCCTGCTCCGGCCGAGAAGGCTGCGCCCAATGAGGATGCGAACGCGGGGGACATCATTGTCACTGCGCAGCACCGGTCCGAGCGTTTGCAGGATGTCGGCATCTCGATCACTGCCCTGGGCGGCCAGCAGCTGGCCCGGCTCGGCGTGACGAGCAGCATGGACATCGGCCGCATCACCCCCGGCGTCCACGTTTCGGGCAACTTCGGCGGCCAGACCGCGCAGTACACGATCCGCGGCGTGACCCAGAACGACTTCAGCGACGTGCTTGAGGGCCCGGTCGCGGTCTATTTCGAC
>Ga0207695_10005944_pt1 | contig 15973 bp, 13 predicted proteins | sample KBSC54metaG_FD_184354 | JGI IMG/M metagenome (GOLD analysis project Ga0207695, IMG submission 184354) | Corn rhizosphere microbial communities from Kellogg Biological Station, Michigan, USA - KBS C5-4 metaG (SPAdes) (version 2) | ecosystem: Host-associated > Plants > Roots > Rhizosphere > Soil... | reverse complement strand
ACCATCGTGTTGATCAGCATGACGAAGATCAGCGGGCCCATGAGCGGACCGGTGATCAGCGTATTGATCACGGTGCGCTTGTCGCGCAGGTTTTCGCGCACTTCCTTGAGAAAAACAATCAGGGCGGATTTCATGTTCACCTCGCAAAAAGCAGGTAACAGACGACGAAGATGGCGAGCATGATCTGCAGATCATCCTCGCGGCGATGGCGACACACGAGACGCGCAAGTTTCCCAATGGCGGTGTTCATGCGGTCTCCGTATGAACCAAGTTGACGGCGATCATGCGGCAAGTCCCTCGTCGCTGCCGATCAGCTTGACGAAGGCGTCTTCGAGATTCGCTTCGCCAGTCTGTGCGCGCAGCGCGTCGGGCGACTCGTCGGCGACGACGCGGCCGCGCGCGATGACGACGATGCGGTCGCACAGCGCGGCGACCTCCTGCATGATGTGGCTGGAGAACAGCACGCAATGCCCTTCGGATTTCAGCTGCTTCAGGAAGGCGCGCATCGCGCGCGTCGCCATCACGTCGAGGCCGTTGGTCGGCTCGTCGAGAATGACGTTCTTGGGATCGTGCACGAGCGCGCGCGCGATCGCGGTCTTGACGCGCTGGCCCTGGGAGAAACCTTCGGTGCGGCGGTCGGCGATGTCGTCCATCTCGAGTGCGCGGATCGCCGCGTCGCTGCGCGTGCGGATCGTCGCGTCATCGAGACCGTGCAACTGGCCGAAGTAGGCGATGTTCTCGCGCGCGGTCAGGCGCTTGTACAGTCCGCGCGCATCAGGCAATACGCCCAGGCTGCGCCTTACGGTCAACGGTTCGACCGCCGCGTCGACGCCGTCAACGAGCACCTGGCCCGAATCGGGCTGCATCAGCGTGTACAGGCAGCGCAGCGTGGTCGTCTTGCCGGCACCGTTGGGGCCGAGCAGGCCGGTGATCTCGCCGTCGCGTGCGCTGAAACTCACGCCGTCGACGGCGACGACTTTCTTCGCTCCCGAGCCGAACGTTTTGTGCAGATCCTTGACTTCGATCATGGCGCGGCTCCGTTGAAATCGACGAGCGCGGGCATCGGCCCGAGCGCGTCGGCGCATTTTGTGTCCAGGGTTTTCGGATTGAGTTTCTCGACGAATTCGCCGACGAGCTTCGGGATGCAGCCGCGGCCGATGACGTTGTGGCCCTGACCTTTGGCGACGATGAGCTTCGCGTTCGACAATCCTTTCATCACCTGTTCGCCGTAGCGCGGTGGCGTCACCGGGTCGAGCTCGCCTTCGAGCACGAGGATCGGCTTGTCGGACTTGAGCTGCGCGTGGAAATCCGCCGGCATCGCGCCGTGCGGCCAGACCGCGCACATCGCCGTGATCGCATCGGTCAGGCTCGTGCCGAGCAGCGTGGTCGCATCGTTCGGATCGGGCTTGATTAGGCCGGCATCCTCGCTGCAGACGACCGAGGCCTGCATGCCGCCGTTCATCGTGCCGGACATGTCGTCGTGCAGCAGTTGCGCCTGTCCGGCCAACGGCGTGTAGTTGCCCTTCAGACCCTCGGCAATCGATAGCGGCAGCAGCGCCGCGGTCTCGGGCGAGTAGGCGAACATGCGCACCAGGCCGGCGAGGCGGTTCGCGGTCAGGCGCAGATCGGTCGCCTTGAACGTGATCGGATCGCGCAGCGAATAGTCGCGCGGTTGCGCGCGCAACGCATCGCGCAGCTTGACCAGGCTGGCGTAGGAATCGCCGAACGCCTTGGCGCAGGCGGCGTCCTTGCCGCACAGGGCGAACTGCGCCCGCAGCGCGTCCTCGAGATTGCGCGCGAAGTCCTGGCCAAAGATCAGCTCGTTCGGCGCAACCGAATCGAGCACGACGCTGCGCACGCCGTCGGGATAGCGCATCAGGTACTGCTGCGCCATGCGCGTGCCGTAGGACACGCCGACGAGGTCGAACTGCGGCGCGCCGAGCGCGAGACGCAGATCTTCGAGATCGCGCGCCGCGACCGTGGTCGTGTAGTAGCGCGGGTTGGCCTTCTTTTCGACCTCAGCGAGGCACTTCGCCGTCGCCTCGCGCAGCTTGGCGACGTCAATACCGCTGTCGGTTTCGCCGACCTGGGCGCGGTTCTTTTCGTCTTCCTTGGTTGCCTCGCAGTCGAGCGGATGCGATTTGCCGGTGCCGCGCTGGTCGAGCAGCAGGATGTGATGGTGCTTGCGCAGGGGGTTGAGCGCGCCGGCGATCTGCGGCCAGGTTTCGACCGCTGCCTGACCGGGGCCGCCAGCGAGGAAGACGACGATGTCGGCGTCCGCGCGCTCGTCGACGCTCTTGATCAGGGCGAGGTTGAGGTCGATCTTGCGGCTCGCGGGATCGTTGCGTCGATTCGGAGAGGGATCTTCCGCTACGGCGAACGGCGCACAGAACGCCGCGGTCGTCGCGCCGGACTTCTTCTGCGGCAGCTCGCAGGCCTTGAACGCGAGCGTGCCGAGGGTGAACTCGCGTGCGTTCGCGGGAATCGCCGTGCTGCCCGCGCTGCGCGCCGGCGCGTCGTCGCCGCCTGCGCCTGGGGCTGCGAAGTGTTTCCATGCCAACACGCCGATTGCGACCAGCAGCAGCGCGAGCCGGAACAGGTTTCTCTTGCTCATGCTTCAATCCTTCCCCGGTTGAAAAATCGATTCGATCGTCATGCGAAACAGCTTGGCGATGCGGAACGCGAGCGGCAAGCTCGGATCGTACTTGCCGGTCTCGATCGCGTTGACCGTCTGTCGCGACACGTCGAGCTTGTCGGCAAGGTCGCCCTGCGACCAGCCGCGCTCGCCGCGCAGTTCGCGCACCTTGTTGTTCATTCCTCGCCGGATCCGATCCGCCGCCGCCGGCGCAGGGCGAAAACCAGCGCGGTCAGGGCGAAGGCGCCGGCAAAGCCGGCGAACACGACCGCAGCGGATGCGTCAGCCTTGCCCAGCCAAGCCCACAGCGCGACGATGCCGAACAGCAGCGCAAGACCGATGAAGCGGTAGTGTGCGGGCAGACCGTCGATGTCGTCGCAGCCGCCGCCGTAGTGCCGCGCCGTCCACCACTGCACGAAGCCGTAGCTGAACAGCATGATCGGGAATACCCAGATCAGAAGCATAGGTGCGGTGTCCTGCGGCACAGCTTTGGTGACAGCGAGGAAGCCGCCGATCAGGCTGAACACACCGACGATCGCACTGGCCACGCCGAGGCCGATCAGATGCGTGCGCTGCTCGAGTTCGTCGCTCTGCCAGATGCGCCGGCCGAGCAGCCAGACGATGTACAACAGCGGCAACACCGGGACCAGCGCATAGATCGGGCGCAGCGTCGAGTCGCCGGCATGGCGCGCATGCGGAAGCAGGGCGATCACGAGCGCGACGTACACGGAACTGGCGGCGAATACGCGCAGGTCGTATTGGGTCTTGGACAAGCGCGTCATTGCAACTCCCCGCTGCGCGGCATCGGATCGATATGTCAAGTGTGCTTGACATGCGCATGCTGCGCCGGGATCGGGGGGTTGTCAAGCGTCCTTTACAGCGCGAAGCGCGCCTGCGCGGCGATATGCACAGGATCAGCGCGAGGAAACGTACTTCTCGCGGCGGATGTGCGGAATCGGCAGGCCGGCTTCCTTGAGCAAGCTGAAGCTCTGGTCGACCATGTCCGGATTGCCGCACAGGTAGGCGATGTCGCGTGCCGCGTCGGGTTGGATTTCCTCGAGCGCGACCTGCACGCGGCCGTTGCGATCATGCGCGCGCGGTTGCGCACGCGGGGTGCGCGAGAAGCAGGCGTAAAAACGAAATTGCGGGTTCTCGCGCGCGAACGCTTCGAACTCGTCGCCGTAGAGCAGCTCGGACTCGTTGCGCGCGCCGTAGATCAGCGCGACTTCGATGTCGCGCTTGGCGAACAGCGCCTTGAGCTGCGGCAGCATCGCGCGGTACGGCGTCACGCCGGTACCGGTGGCGACGAGCATGTAGCGTCCGTTCGCATCGTTGTCCATGAGGCAGAAGCGCCCGTACGGGCCGCTGGCCTCGACCGTGCCGCCGGATTCGAGGCCGCCGAGCAGCGCGGTCGCTGCGCCGCCGTCGACGTAGGACACCGCCATCTCGACGCGATCCACCGCCGAACCGTCGCCGGCACCGATCGTCGCGACCGAATAGCTGCGCTTGGTCGGCTTGCCGTCGGCGTAATGGAAATGCACCTGCACGAACTGGCCGGGCAGGAAGGCGAACGGCGCGCCGTCGGCGCGTTCGAAGGCGAGATGACGCACGCTCGGGGCGAGCATGCGACTGTCGGCAAGACGCAGGGAAAAGTGTTCGGCCACTTGAAACGAATGAATTCGGAGTTTCCAAAGGCCGCTATACTACGCGCTTAGCCTCGTCAAAGCAGCCATGAGCAACGCTCCAGCATCCGTTCCGGCGCTCGAAGTCGCCGACCTGCGCAAGACCTACGCCACGGGCGTCGAAGCCCTCAAGGGCATTTCCCTCACCGTCCAGGCCGGCGATTTCTACGCCCTGCTGGGGCCGAACGGCGCGGGCAAATCCACCCTGATCGGCATCATTTCCTCGCTCGTCAACCCGAGTTCGGGCGACGTGCGCGTGTTCGGCCACTCGGTGCGCACCGATCGCAGCCGGGCGATGCAGATGATCGGCCTCGTGCCGCAGGAGATCAATTTCAACCTGTTCGAGACGCCGCTCGACATCTGCATCAATCAGGCGGGCTTCTACGGCATCGAGCGCGGCGTGGCGGGCGAACGCGCGGAGAAGTACCTCAAGGAACTGGCGCTCTGGGACAAGGCGCATGCGGTGACGCGTACGCTGTCGGGCGGCATGAAGCGGCGCCTGATGATCGCGCGCGCGATGATGAACGAGCCGCGGCTGCTGATCCTCGACGAGCCGACCGCGGGCGTCGACATCGAGATCCGCCGTTCGATGTGGAAGTTCATCGAAGGCATCAACGCGGCGGGCACCACGGTAATCCTGACCACGCACTACCTCGAAGAAGCCGAGCAGCTCTGCCGCAACATTACGATCATCGATCACGGTCGCGTGATCGAGAACACCTCGATGAAGAATCTGCTGTCCAAACTCGATGTCGAAACCTTCGTGTTCGACGTGGCCGATGCGAACGGCGAGCTGCCGCAGCTCGTCGATGTGCGCCTCGCGCGCGTCGACGACCACACGATCGAAGCCGAGATGTCGCGCGCACACGATCTCAACTCGCTGTTCGCCGCGCTGTCCGCGCGCGGGATCACGGTGAGGTCGATGCGCAACAAGGCCAATCGCCTTGAGGAATTGTTCGTGCGCCTGGTCGAGGGCAAGATGCCGGAACAGAACGGCGCCGCCATGCGCGGGGCTGCCGCATGAATACTCAGGGCAACCTCATCGCACTGGGCACGATCGCGCGCCGCGAAGTCACGCGTATCCTGCGCATCTGGGCGCAAACGCTGCTGCCGCCGGCGGTCACGATGACGCTGTACTTCATCATCTTCGGCAGCCTGATCGGCAGCCGCATCGGCACGATCGCGACCGACAGCGCCGGTGCCGGCATCTCGTACATCGAGTACATCGCGCCGGGCCTGATCATGATGGCGGTGATCCAGAATTCCTACGGCAATATCACCAGCTCGTTCTTCGGCGCCAAGTTTCAGCGTTTCGTCGAGGAAATGCTGGTCTCGCCGATGCCGAGCTGGACGATTCTCGCCGGCTACGTGGCCGGCGCCGTGCTGCGCGGCTTCATGGTCGGCCTGATCGTGCTCGCGATCAGTCTGTTTTTCACCAAAATCCACTTGTACCACCCGCTCGTCACCTTGAGCACGTTCCTGCTCGCCGCGGTGATCTTCGCCTTGCTCGGTTTCGTCAACGCGATCTATGCACGCAAGTTCGACGACATCGCGATCATCCCGACTTTCGTATTGACGCCGCTTACGTATCTTGGTGGCGTGTTCTACAACGTCGCCCAGCTGCCGTCGCCGTGGAAGGAAATCTCGCATCTCAACCCGATTCTGTACATGGTCAACGCGTTCCGCTACGGCCTGCTCGGCGTCAGCGACATCGACCTGACTTGGGCCTACCTGGTCATGCTCGCGTTTGTCGTTGTGCTCGCGGCGTACTGCCTGAGCCTGTTGAGCCGCGGAGTCGGCCTGCGTTCCTGATACTCGTCATTCCAGCCTGCGCTGGAATCACGGGCTTTTTCAATAGCAGCGCGCGCCATCACCGTCAGGTTTGCACTGCGGCGGAAAGCCGTGTGCGCGCCAATAGTCGAGCATGTGCGTGCGCTTGATGTAGTCCTGGAATGCCGACGTTTTACGCAATTCGGGGTATTCCGCTTGCCAGGCCAGTATGGCGAAGTTCCCGCCCCAGCCGGCCAGCATCGGCTCGATGCCGGCGAGAAAGGCCTGCGCGTCGTAGCCCGGGCTGAACTGGCGCGCGTAGTTGTAGCGACCCCTGCTGCGCTCGGTTTCCTCGATCGCTTGCAACGCCTGTGGCCACAACCTCGCATCCTGCAGCGCCGCCGTGATGGCGAGATACATTTTGCGGTAGCCGTTCTGTTCGGTCGTCTGCGCGGCGAACTGCAGAGCCGCGGCGTAATCGTGCCGCCAGACCGCGTTGTACCAGCGTAAATAGGCGGCCGCCTCATCCTGCTTGGCCAGCACGTCGAAGATTTTTTTTGCCTCGTCGTGCCGGCCGAGCGTGTCGAGCGTACGAGCAAGGGGATGAAGAGTCAGATAGTGGAGCGGGTCGGATCGGCGCCCGATGCCGAACTCCTTCACCGCCGCGTCCAGATAGCCGATGCCGGCCAGAAAGAAAGCGTGGCTGCTGCGCGCCGTGATGTCGGTCGGATCCAACTCCACCACGTGCTGGTACCCGGCAAGGCAGGTTTCCCAGTCGAAGTTGCTGCAACCCACCTGGGCCAGTGCGAAGTGCGCGTCACTGTCGTCGGGATCGAGTTGCAAGGCACGCGTGGCTTCTCGCTCGACTTCGGTCTTTCTTGCCGCGTCCATGAAGGACCACATCACGTCGAAGCGGGCGAGCAGCCCATGCGCGCGCGCGTAGTCGGGGGCGCGCGCGATCAATGCGCGCAGCGCTGTGAGTGCAGCTTTTTGTTTCGGACTGCCAGGAGTGAGTTCGAGATTGAGCAGAGCGTTGCGCAGTTGCAGATATTCACGGTACAGGGCCACGTCGACATCGCCGGAAGCGGATGGTGCAGTAGCGGCAACGCCCAGATGCAGTGCGAGCGCTGCGGCGACCGCCTGCGCGATCTCGCGCTGGATGGCGAATACATCGGCGAGTTTGCGGTCGTAATCCTGCGCCCACAGGGTGCGGCCCGACGGCGTCTCGATCAGGCGCAGGTCGATGCGCAGCGCCTCGCCCGCTTCACGCAGGCTGCCTTCGAGCGCATGCGTGGTACCCGCGCGCTGGGCGAGCTGCGCGGGATCGAGATGCTGCTCCTGCGCCAGCCGCGCCGAGGTGCTCGAAATCACTTGCAGGCCCTCTGCGCGGGCCAGGCGCGTGGTCAGTTCTTCGGACAAGCCTTCGGCCAGTGCCGACTCGTCGTGACCACCGCCGACCGCGCGCAGCGGTAGCACGACCAGCGTCGGCGTTGTCGATATCGCTCGGGTTTGCGGTTGCCGCGCAACCCAGACCCAAACGGCAACGATCGCGAGCGCGGCAAGCGTCGCGACCAACGCCCACTGCCGGCGCGTCGGGCGCAACCACATCCCCCTCGGTGCGGGATGCGGCAACGCCGAGTCTGCGGTTGGCGTCAGCACCGCGGATCCAGCAGCGTCCGAGACAAGCGCTGGAGATGTGGACGTCGGCACTGCGTTGCCAGCGGTCTGCTTGAAATCCAATGCCGCCGGCACCGCCGCGGCGAGCGCGGCCGCGGCGACGGTCCCGCTCGCATCGGATGCGGATACCTCGGCCGCAACGGCACCACCGTCTTCCCGCACACGCGCATACGACACTGCGCGCACCTGCGCATCGAAGCGATAGCCGATGCCGTGCAGGGTGTGCAGATAGCGCGGCTCGTCGCCTCGCTCTCCCAGCGCATGCCGAAGCAGGGTGACGACACGGCTGAGCACGCTCGGGGTGATGTGGCGGTGGCCCCAGACCGCATCGAGCAGTTCCTCGCGTGTGCATACGCGCCCGGCGCGTTCGACGAGCAGCATCAGCGCGTCGAATGCCTTCGGTTCCAGCGATACCTCGATGCCGTTCACCCACAGGCGCCGGCCCGCCGTGTCGATCTCGACTGCGTCGAAGACCCGCCATGTCGCGTCCGCGTCGGTTTCCGTCATGCCGGTCATCTCGCCCCGTTTCCTGCCGCGTATCCGCAAACGCGAATCAATCCGTTGACGACCCCGTGTGCGTGCCGACCCGCACGCCTCACATATTTCCAAACGCTTTCTCACATGTTCCCGCAAGTCCGCCTCAAGCATGGATGCGGACAAGACCGGAATCTCTCCGCGTCGGCCGCCCGCCGATCGCCCGCGGAGAACTGTCCCCACACAACTTCAGTGTACGTCCCATTTCGTTGCTTTGCTGCCTGCCCTCACTGCTGCGGTCGGCGGAGCGATCGCAGCGCATTGTGCCGCGTCGCATCGTTGGCGTGCAAAGCCCTGTTTTACGGCCCACGGTGCTTTGCCCGACGCTCCTCGCGCAACAACCCGCAGCCGCGCGGATGAAGACGATGGATTCCCGAACCACCCACACAAGGAAATGCCCGTGAATTGTGCCCGCATCACCCTCGTTGTTGCCCTGCTCGCCGCCAGTGCCGGCACGGCGAGCGCACAGACTTTCGGACCCTGGGGCGATCCGCAGCCCGTCGCTGCGATCAATACGCCCGCCGCCGAAGGCTGTCCGATCGAGTCCCCGGACGGCCTGGCCCTGTACTTCGCTTCGACTCGCGCAGGGGGGCTCGGCAAGCAGGACATCTGGCGCACGTTCCGCGCCACCCTGCAATCGGCCTGGGGCACGGCCGGAAACCTGGCAGCGCCGGTGAATTCATCCGAGTTCGATTACTGCCCCACGCCGCTGCCCGGCAACAAGCTGCTGTTCGTCAGCTCGGGGCAGGTCGACGCCGCGCACACGACGGCGACGTACTACGACTGCTATGCAGGCGACACCCCGCCGCCGCCGCCAACCGGCGGCCCGTCGGCCGGCGACATCTTCCTGAGCACGGAAGGCGCAGCCAATGTTTGGGCGACGCCGGTCAACCTCGGCTGCTATCCGAATGGTCCGAACACCGCGGGCGCGGAGTTCAGCCCGTCGCTCGTGACGACGGCCGAGGGCACGTTCCTGTTCTTCTCCAGTGCAGGCTATCCCGACAGCCAGGGGCAGGACATCTACATGAGCCAGCAGCGCAACGACGGCACGTACGGGCCGGGCGTGCGCGTGGCCGAGCTGTCCACGGCCGCCGACGACCGCATGCCGAACGTGCGCGCAGACGGCCTCGAAATCGTGTTCAGCTCGAACCGCGCCGGCGGCACCGCGTTCGATCAGGACATCTACGTTGCCACGCGCCCGAACACGCATTCGCCGTGGTCGGCACCGGCGCGCATCGACAGTCCCAACATCAACACCACCGCGTCGGAAACGCGCGCCTCGCTGTCGGCGGACGGCACGCGGCTGTACTTCGGACGCAAGCTCGACATCAACGATCCCGGCGACGTGTTCGTCGCCACGCGCGCGCTGATCGTGACGCCGCAAGCATCGATGCAATCCGCGCCCGGGCTCGGAGCGTCGATGCTGGTGCTGCTTGCGGCGCTGCTCGCTGGCGCTGCGTGGCTCGCGCGGCGCGCCGACACCAAAGGCGGACTTCTTGGCTGAACCAGAGGAAGAAATGCAACGTCGAATCGGAATTCTGCGAGCGTCCTCGCGCCTTGTCGCACGTGGCGCGTACGCGCTGGCCCTGATTGCAGCGTCGTTTGGCTGGGCGCCAGTAGCTCTGGCCAAGAAGACGCCCAATGCCGTCATCGAGGTGACGCCGGCCGGGGGCAGTACTTACGGCGACAAGCTGACTATGTACGGCATTGTTTCGGCGCCGACAGCGGCCGATCCGGTGCCTACGGGCACGATCAGGTTCGAAGTTCGCGATCCTGATCCGCCGCATTACGCGCAAACGGTCTGCAGCGTGACGATCGATACCGACTATCCGGTACAGTCCTGCGACCCCATTCCCGGACTTTATATTGCTGCCGGCACCCACCGTTTCATCCTCATTTACTCTGGCGACAACAACTACGAAGGAAATCCCGACTACGTAGGCGTCGGCGCCGGCATGCTGGCGAACGAAGACAACTACGTCATCGACAAACAGACTCCGACGATTTCGCTGGTCCCGCCTGCACCGGTTTTCGTCGGCCAGTACGCGGCCTTGCAATTGCGGCTCGGCAACGCCACCAACACCGACGGTCAATTCGGAGCGACGATCGCCGGCGACAACGGCGACTGCAGCATCCTCTATGAGGGGCAGATTTGCTCAGCCGGGAAGACCCGGTTCGCGGGGACTGCCATACCGGTTTATGCCGGTTTCGTCGGCGACAATAATCACAATGCAGTGCCGACGACCGAAGTCGGCCAGATCACGATCCTGCCGGCGCCCACCACACTGAAGATCGAGCCCCATCCTGCAATCACATTGGGCGACACCGCTAACATCGTGCTGAGCGTCAGCACAATCATCGATCCAGGCGCAACGTTCCTCGGCGATTTCACCCTCAGCGACGGCGAAGTCAGTTGTCAGTTCCACATCCAGAATCTGATCACCACTAGCGTAGAGTGCCCGCTCACGCCCATCAGCGCCGGCACCCGTCAATTGACCGCTTCGTACAGCGGCTCCAGCAATGCGACCCCGAGCACGGCCACCGGCACGCTCGAGGTTGTCGCGGCCAAGGTCGATGGCGCTTGTGGCAGCGATAACGGCGGCGTACTCGCGGCAACGCCGACGAATCTCTGCTCGGCCGGCACGCCAGGCGCCGTGAGCGGAGCGGGACATCCGTGGAGTTGGACTTGCGCCGGCATCAGCGGCGGCAACGCTGCGAGCTGTTCAGCAACGATCCGTACCTGGACGGTGAGCGCACAAGCCAGCGGCAGCGGCGGCTCGATCACGCCGCCGAGTCAGACCATCGACAACGGCAATGCAGCCACGCTCGCAGTCAGCGCCGATGCAGGCTATGTGATTGCCGGTGTAACCGGCTGCGGCGGCAGTCTCGCCGGCAACACCTACACGACCGCGCCGGTCAGCGCGGATTGCACGGTGACGGCCACCTTCACTAAAACGGCGACGAAGCCGGTGCCGGTGCTGACATGGCCCGCGCCCGCGTCGATTGCCTACGGTACCGCGCTCGGCGCGGCGCAGTTGAACGCGACGGCGAGCTGGAACGGCAATCCGGTCGCGGGCACCTTCACCTACACGCCCGCCGCGGGCACGCTGCTCAACGTCGGCGCGAACCAGGTACTGTCGGCCACGTTCGTACCGAGTGATACGGCAAGCTACGCCACGCCCGGCTCGCCGGTGACGACGACGATCACCGTCAACGCCGCGCCGCTCACTCCCGTGACGATGACGCTGACGGCGGCGCCGGCAACGATCACGCAGGGCCAGAGCGTACTGCTGACGGCGACGGTGAACGGATCGGCGGTGAACCCGACGTCCGTCGAAACCATTGGACGCCGTATGTCGTCGACCCCATCGGCGCTGGCGGCAGCGATTGCGCCGACGGGCGGCGTGACATTTCACGACGGTGGCACGGTAATCGGTTCGGTCAATCTAGGCGGCAACGGCATCGCCGCGTTGAGCGTCTCCACGTTCGCGGCAGGTACGCACCATGTGATCGCGACGTACGCGGGCGACGCTACGTTCGCTCCGGCGACGGCGACCGCCACGGTGGTCGTTACCGCAGCCGCCTTGCAAGCTCCGGTAGCCGCGCCGGCACTCGATCAGGCGGCACTATGGTTGCTCTCTCTGTTGTTTGCAGGACTGGGTGCCGCGCTGAGCAGGAACAAGGGGCGCCTGCGCGTTCGCTGAGGCCAGCGCGAGACGTGCCAATTGATACGGCACGGTGAAGTTTTAACCGTTCGCCCTGAGCGTAGCCACGCAGCGGCGAAGTCGAAGAGGCAGCGCGGCAGGCTTCGACTTCGCGCCGTTGACGCTAAGATGAGCCCGAACGGGTTCATGTATATCCGAGCCGGATCAATAGGAATGTTCACATGTGGTGAACCGACGTGCAGCTGGCAGGGCGCACGCAACCGGTGCCACGGCGATCCCGACCATGCACCACCTCAAGAGGGAATGACGAGCAGAGCAGTCCAGCTTGCACTGAAATGATCGGCTAGACTTGCTGCTCTCGGGAGCGAACACAATGCGCGCAATATTATTGGCTGTCACTCTTACGCTTGGGCTCGCCAGCGCATACGCCGCCGATGCGCCGCCGAATGAACCCGCAGGCTTGCACGAGATCGCCGACCAGATCAGCGCGGACGAATTGCACGCGACCATTGCCAAACTGGTCAGCTTCGGCACGCGGCACACCTTGTCGGATACGAAGTCGGACAAACGCGGTATCGGCGCGGCGCGGCGCTGGGTCAAGTCGCGCTTTGAAACGTTCTCGAAAGACTGCGGCGGTTGCCTGCAGATCGAAACGCCCGCGCAGACGTTCAACGACGGCAAGCGCATTCCGCAACCGGCCATCGTTGAGGACGCGATCGCGATCCAGCGCGGCACGTCCGATCCGAATCGCGTCGTGCTGATCACCGGGCATATCGACTCGCGCGTTACCGACGTGATGAATGCGAAGAGCGATGCGCCCGGTGCAAATGACGATGGCTCGGGCACCGCCGCAGTGATCGAGGCTGCGCGCGTGCTGTCGAAGCACAAGTTCGCTGCGACGATCGTCTACGGTGTGTTGTCCGGTGAGGAACAAGGTTTGTACGGCGGCAAGGTGCTCGCTGATTACGCCAAGCAGCAAGGCTGGCAAGTTGAGGCCGATCTCAACAACGACATCGTCGGCAATACGCACGGCCAGGATGGCATCAACGACAACACGGTCGTGCGCGTGTTTTCCGAAGGCACAAAAAGTGGCGAGACGCTCGAACAAGCCAGGTACCGCAGATACCACGGCGGCGAAGTCGATTCGCCCTCGCGCAACGTCGCGCGCCTGCTAGCCGATCTCGCCGACCGATACCTGACCAATTTCCATGCGCGCATGGTTTACCGCACCGACCGCTACGGCCGCGGCGGCGATCAGGTTCCGTTCCTCGAAGCGGGCTTTCCCGCCGTGCGCGTCACCGAGGCGCACGAGAACTACACGCGCCAGCATCAGGATCTGCGCACTGACAAAGGCATCAAGTACGGCGACACGATCGACGGCGTGGATTTCGACTATCTCGCCCAGGTCACGCGCATGAACGCGCTCGGCCTGGCGACGATGGCCGCCGCGCCCGCGCCGCCGGGCGATGTCGATATTGAAGGCGCGGTCGCCTCCGACACGACGATCAAGTGGCAACCGGTTGCGGGTGCTTCGGGCTATCGCGTCTGGTGGCGCGGCACGACCGCGCCGCAGTGGCAGCAGAGTCGCTGGGTTGGTGATGTCAACAAGGCAACGCTGAAGAACATCGTCGTCGACGACTATTTCTTCGGCGTCAGCGCAGTCGCCGCCGATGGCAGTGCGAGCCCGGTCGTATTCGCCGGTGCGGCGGGCAGCTTCGTCGAGGCGACGAAAAAGCCGTAGCGCAACTCGGACGCAACTCACTCGCAGTGCGCGCCGTCGCCCTCGGGTTTGCACTGCGGCGGAAAACCGTGCCCGCGCCAGTAGTCGAGAATGTGCGCATCGCGCAGAAACTCCTGGAACTCCGGAATGCGCCGCATATGCGCATACTCGGGCTGCCAGAGCGAGAGGAAATAGCTCGGAAAGCCTTCGCGCAGCATGCTTTCGATGTGGGCGAATGCCGGGTGCGGGTCGAACCCCGGTTGCTGCCAGCGCAGGAAATTGTAGCGGCCGGTCTCGCGTTCGGAGGCCTCGATCAGCGGCAGCACTTCGGGCCAGCGCGCGGGATCGCCGCGCGTGCGCGACACCGCGAGGTAGGACTCGCGATAACCGTGTTCCTCGGGGATGCGCGCTGCGATCGTCTCTGCCGCGGCGTAGTCGCCGCGCCAGAACGCGTTGTACCAGGCGGCATAGATGCCGATCTGCGGCATCGCCGCATCGAGCTTGAACGTTGCGCCGAGTACGCGCCTGGCTTCGTCGTGCCGGCCCAGCGTGTCGTACAGCCGCGCCAGGATCATCTGCGTCGGCGGCACGAGCGGATCGGCATGCGCGGCGGCCTCGGCCTCGCGTTGCGCCTCGGCCAGATAGCCAAGGCTGCCGAGCCGATAGGCGTAGATACTGCGCAATCTGACGTCGGCAGGAGCGAGTGCGACGGCCTGCTTCAATTCGGTAAAGCAGGCGTTCCAGTCCATGCGCCGACACGCCAAGACGCCGCGTGCCGCATGCGCGTCAGCATTGCCGGGATCGCGTTCGAGCGCGCGCGCCGCAGCACGCTCGGCTTCTTCGACCGCGCCGGGGAGCGGCGCCTGGGTGCGCTGATCGCGCCATAAGGCGAGCACGAGTGCGAGAAAGCCCGATGCCGCCGCATCGTCGGGCGCACGCGCGATGAATCCGCGCAGTCGGACGAGGGCGGCCTCCCGGCGCGGCTGGTTGAGCGCAGGGCTGTTGAGCGTCACTTCGGGCGATTCCAGCATGGCGCGCAGTCCCACGTACTCACGGTATTGCGCCAGATCGATCTTGTCTTCGCGCGGCGTCGCGGACAGGCCCAGACGCGCTGCGAGCGCGGTGCTGACCGCCTGGGCGATCTCGCGCTGCATCGCGAACACGTCGGCGAGCTTGCGTTCGTAGTCCTGCGCCCACAGCGTGCGGCCCGACGGCGTCTCGATCAGGCGCAGGTCGATGCGCAACGCGTCGCCTGCTTCGCGCAGGCTGCCTTCGAGCGCGTGCGTGGTGCCGGCGCGCTGAGCGAGTTGCTGCGGGTCGAGGTGTTGTTCCAGCGCCAGCCGCGCCGACGTGCTCGAAATCACCTGCAGGCCTTCGGCGCGCGCGAGCCGCGTGATCAGCTCTTCGGACAAGCCGTCGGCCAACACCGTCTCGTCATGGCCGCCACCGAGCGCGCGCAACGGCAGCACGATCAGCGTCGGTGTGGCGGGAGAACTGGCCGGCGCTGCCGGCTCGGCGCCGCGACGCATGAGCCATGCGGCGAGGCCGACGGCGAACACGAGTGCGACCAGCGCAGCGACGACGTATCGCGATGAAGTGCGCTGTGTGCTTCGCACAGGAGCGGCGAACGCGCTGACCTCGTGGTCATTTGCGATCGGCGCTGGTAGCGGAGGCAGTGCCGCCGACGTCGGCGAAACTCCGCCAAACGTCTGGCGCAGATCGAGAGCCACCGGATCGGCGTCGGCGCCGTGTTCCTGTTCGTCCACTTGCTTGCGCGGCGCAGCTTGCATGTCCGCATCGAAGCGGTAGCCGACGCCGTGCAGCGTGTGGATGTACTGCTGCCGCTCCGCGCTTTCGCCGAGCGCCTGGCGCAGCAGCGTGACGACGCGGTTGAGCACGCCCGGGGTGACGTGGCGATGGCCCCAGACAGCATCGAGAATCTCATCGCGCGTGAACGCACGGCCCGGATGGCGCGCGAACAGCAGCAGCACATCGAACGCCTTCGGCTCCAGTCGCGCCTCGCGACCAGACACGACCAGCCGGCGCCCGACCGTGTCGATCTCGACCGCGTCGAACCCGATCCAGCGTTCCATTCGCTCCTCGTCCTGCATCGCCGGCCCGTCAGTCGCCCCTCGCGGGCACGGAAGAATAATCCGGGAAAAACAACCGGTTGTTACGGTCCCTGCCGCGACCTAAGCATTCCCAAGCTTTCCTGCGCCGCGCTCAAGGGTTTCCCAATCGCGCCCTCAAGCTTGCGTTGAGGCGTTTCGCGATGCTGTCTCCAACCGGA
>Ga0207695_10005939_pt1 | contig 15997 bp, 19 predicted proteins | sample KBSC54metaG_FD_184354 | JGI IMG/M metagenome (GOLD analysis project Ga0207695, IMG submission 184354) | Corn rhizosphere microbial communities from Kellogg Biological Station, Michigan, USA - KBS C5-4 metaG (SPAdes) (version 2) | ecosystem: Host-associated > Plants > Roots > Rhizosphere > Soil... | reverse complement strand
GCCGACGCCAAAGCCGCCGTAGATATGGCTATCCGTTTTTGCGTAGGAGGTCGGCGCCCCGCCCGTCTCTGCGCCCAGCCACCACAGCACGCCCTTCGTGTCCGCTGCCGGTGGATGCGCATCGGCCTTGACGGCCGCCATGATTTCGCCAGAGGTCAGCGCGTTCCAGTCGCTTTGCGTTGCCGTATCGAAGACGAGCACACTGCCGAACGTCGAGCTTCCCGTCTCATCGAAATGCACGACCGAGCCGTCCAAGTGCGGCTTGAAATCATCGGAGAAGTACCGCGTGACGCCGCGCAGGAGGCCCGTGGCATCCTTCCAGTAGCCGATCGCGTCACCGTCGCCCGCCGCCACCGTTCCGTCGTTGTCGGAGAACAGACGCGTTCCCGCCCGGAGGAAGAGGAACGGCACGGCCGACATATCCGCCGGCAACGGCCCGCCCGTCTCATGCAGCGTGAACGTCACCTGTCGCTTGAAGATCCCGCCGCCGACATGCACCGGATTGTTGCCACCCGGAACCGGCATCACTGCGATGTCATCACCGACCACATCACCCCCGGCTGTCAGCACGCCGCCGCCGTTCACTAGCGCGAGGAGCGTGTTCGCGTCACTGTCGTCCATCAGGTGCGTCGTGACATCCCACTGGCGAAATACACCGGCGCGGGTCATGCGCATCGTGCCGTCGAACATCCGCTCGCGGTCCAGCCGATGCTCGTTGTATTTCTGTTGCAGGGCGTCCGACTTGACCCGAACGACGGTGCCGTTCAGTGTGAGGAAACTCATATGTGGAGGAGTCGGCTAGCCGGCGAAGGCGGCTTGCGCGGCGAACACGAACGGCGCGCGTGAGCCCGTCGCTTTCTGCTTCGCGGCCTGCTGGTACACGTCGTTCATCAAGTCTTTCGCGTTGGTCGCGGTCGACGTGACATTCAGCGTTTGGATATTGATCGTGGTCGCGGGAACGACGGTGCCGCTCGGTGACGGGGTCGGTGTCTTGCCGCCGCCGAACATCGGGTTGGTGATCGGCGGCGGGGGCGGAGTCGGTGGTGCTGGCGGTTGGGTAATCGGCGCGGCGCGGAATCGCTCGAGTTCGACCTTGAAGAACTGCGGAATGTTGGTGATCGATGCGGAGACTTTGTCGGCCGTCTTCGCCAAGTTGTCGAGCGAGTCGGCGGCGTTGTTCGTGGAATCCTTCGTATGATCGAAGAGACCACCGACCACGCCGCCGATCGCCGTGCCGACGACTGAGCCGATCGCGCCGCCGAGATACGTTCCAGCGCCAGGGCCGAACAACGTACCGATCGCCATGCCGGCCAATGATCCGAGCCCGCGGCCGAAGCCAGCGCCCTTGCCACTGCCGCCCGCCATCGCCGCCAAGTTCTGTGCGAACCCGATCGCCGCGTTGGTCAGGTTCAGAACAACCATTTGCATGCCCTGACCGAGATTGCCGAGATGAATCCCGAACGTGTCGAGATTCAGCCGCAACTTCTCATAGGCCAAGGCCGTGTCTTCCGTCGTCTGCCGCTGTTCCTCGGCGAATTGCACCGCGGCCAAGTTGGCGGCGTTGAATCCATCCGGCAGTTTCACGAGCGCCTGACGGAGCGCGATGTCGTCAGCGAACGACTTCACAGCATTGTTCGATTGGACTTGTGCCTCTTTGCTGGCGTCGAAGATCGACGGCTTTTGGCTCAACAACAGGCGCTTTTGAAGATCCTCGGCGTACTGGCGTTGCGTTTCGCCGAACTCAATGCTCGCCTCTCGCGCCGCGTTGAATCCGTCCGGTAGCTTGAGCAGCGCTTCCCGAAGGGCCAGCGCTTCGTCGTGGCTACGGGTATCTTCGAGCGATTTGACGAGCGCTTCAAAGCCTGACGTATCGAGCTTGGGCAGTTGGATCTTGGCGAAGCGGAGTTCGAGGTCACGAGACTTGTCGAACGTTTCCTTCGCAACATCGGACGCGGCTTGTTGTGGCGCGTTGAACCCGGTCTTCTGATCGCGCGCGATGCGCTGCAGGACTCGTTGCTGATCCTCTGTGGTCGATGCGTTCGCCAGGTCGAGTGCGTTCTTGATCTGCTGGACCTTATCCAACACGTCTTGCGCCGCTTGCGCGGTTTCATTGAACGCACCGCCCTGCGATTTGAGCAGTCGCGCGGCTTCGGCGTGGAGACTGTTCACACGGCCGAGCATGGCTTCGACCGGGCGCCCATGTTCGACTGCCGCGTCAAAGCCTCTCGTGATTTCGTCGGCCTGTCGCTTGAATTGTTCGAGCGGGGTTCCGGCGAGGCGTTCAGTGGGTTGGTTGGCCGACACACTGGCCCCGGTGTCCGCTTGGCCGATCTGCCTGAACGTCATCGGACCGAGCGTCTTGGTCGACGGCGTGAGGTCGGGCATCCCGCCACTGAACTTCTGCCAGACGTAATACAATCCGCCGAGTGCAACGGTGATCGCGGCAATCCCGGCGACGATGGTCGCAATCGGCAACGCCGCCAAGGCGCCGAAGAACCCGACGATACTCCCGCCCGCACTCAAGAGCGCGAACGCGACCCTGATCTTGGTCACCACATCGACGAGTCGCGCGATCGCAATGACAGTGGGTGCAATCACCGCCGCCGCCGCCGCGATCTCAAAGAACACTTTGACCGTGTCGCGGTCGAATCCCGCGAATACGGCGGTCACGTCTCGCGCGGCCTTCGCCATGTCGCTGAGCGCCGGCAGGACCAAGCCAGAGACGTTGTCCGCGAGCTCGGCAAGGTCGCGTTTCAAGAACGCGAATTGCTTGCCCATCTGATCCGCCGTTCGGCTCGACTCGCCTTGCACCCTCGAGGACCGCTCCATGATGAGCGAATAGGACGCGAGCGCGGTCCCGGTTTCGGTCAGCTCGTTGCCCGTATGCAGCAGGCCCATTTGATAGGCCCGTTGCTTGATGTCGGCTTCGTTGATCGCGATGCCGAATTGCAGCAGTCCTTTCGTCTTGCCGGCCAGTCCGCGCTCCAATGCATCGAGCGCGTCGGTCATCGGCACATGCGCGAAGGCTGCGGCGTCCCCCGCCAGCGTTAGGAGCGATTGCGACATGCGCGCCGCGTTGGCCGGAGCGAGCCCCATGCCCTGCGCCATGTTGTCGATGGCAATCGCCATCCGTTGGAGGTCGGTCTGCGTCTCGGGGACCGACGCCATCATCTGCTTGATGGACGCGTCCACCGAGGCCGCGGCATCACCGAACACGCGAGACATGCGCCCCGCGACATCTTCGTTCTCCGCCGCCATCTTCCCCAACGCCGCCGCGGCCGCAAGCACGGGCGCGGTAATCCCAACGGTCAGCGCCTTGCCGAAATTCTCGATCTTCTTCGCGGCTTGATCGACGCCGCGCGTTGCTTTGTCGAGTTGCTTGGAGAAATCGGTGATGTCCGCCGAGATTTTGACGACGAGCGAACTAGCGGCCATCAGTCATCCTCTTCGATCGGTTGGCTCGGCTCCGGACTCGCAGCATCCTCATAGGCCTTGGCTTCGTCCTCGGCTTCCAAACGCTTGTAGATGATCCACTCTTCCAACTCGCGCGCACTGATGGACTCGAGGAGTTCGGCGACGGTTCGGCCAAGGGCTTCGGCTATGCGGAAGCACCAGCGCCGGTAGCCGTCGCGCCGGAGTTTTTTTCCAGCGCCGTGTTTTCGGCCTTGGACATGCCGTTGATGCGAAGCACGGCCTGCGTCACGATGTCCATCGCTTCGGCCGACTTCTGATTGAGCGCATCCGCATCCGTCTCCTCGAAGACGCGCTCGTTCGTGTCGGGGTCGTAGCACGACGCCACGACGAGCAGCGGATTCAAGGTTGCGTTGTCGATGACTTCGATCTCGTCGCCGTTCTCGTCCTTCTGCTTGACGCTCGAGCGCTTGACGAGCGAGACGCGTTCTGCGGCAGAGAGGCCACGAATGGTGAACGTGCAGTCCCACTGTGGAACGGTGAGGAGTTCCGACTTGATGTCTTTCGCAGCCAGCGCTTTCGCGCGGAGTGGTGACGCCATAAGAGAGGAGGAGGTTGTGAGAGACGTATTAGAGCAGTGAGACGACGCGGAGATCTGCGTCCGAGGAGCCGACGAAGGTCAACTCTTCCCCGATGACTTGCCGCGTCGCGACATCGACGGCTTGCTTGGTCGGCCGCGCCCAGAACGCCAGATCCATCGCCGCGTTCTTGTCGTGGAAGATTTGGATCACCATCAGTGTTCCGTTCTGAATCGCGGCCCAGAAAATCGCCGAGTAGGTCGACTCCCAATTGCGGCCGAGCGTTGCCATGATCGAGCGAATGCCGGGGATCGATTCGTCGTAGCCGTTCGAATCGAAGGTCGTGTCGTCCAGCACCTCGTTGCCGTGCGTGTAGGTGATCGCCTTCGACTTGACGATGGTCGACATCGGCATGTACGTGCCCGAGATCGTCACCGTCCCACGCGCCGAGGTGTTCGTGAACGTGACGATGCCGGTGAGGCGATTGATCACGTAGGGATCGGCAACCGCGTCGACGGCCACGCCGGCGGCTTTCACGGTGATGGTTGCCGTTGGGGACCAGATCTGTTTCGCGGTATTCGCGATCTGGTAGATCTTGTTCGTGGTCAACACGTTGACCGCTTCGTCGGTAAAGGCCGTGGGCGTGCCCCCGACCTTCACCAACCCGAGTTTCCCGGCTGTCGAGGGCATGGCGCGGGCCCCTTATGTCACGGGGAGCGTGACGGTCCCGAACGTGAACGCGCCGGTCGTCTTGCCTTCGATCGAGACGTTCGTCTTGTCGCGGGTCTTCGTGTCGGGCGTGAACTTCGTGAGATTGACCGCGCCCTTCCATCCAAAGCCGGGGGACGTCCCCGCATAGATCACGGCGAGGTAGCCGTTCGGTGCCGTGCCGGCGAGCATCGCGTTCACCATCGCGACCTGGCCGTTGGTATCACCGGAGCGCAATCCGCCCGACAGGGTGAACGACAGCCCGATGATGCCTGTGATCGACTGTTCGTACTCGACGCCGAATTCGTCGTCATTGATCTCGGGCGATTCGGGACCGCCTTGGACGGTGTCGATGCCGGCGATCAGGTTGTAGGAATCATTCGAGTCGTCGGGCGACCAGTAGGCTTTGCATTTACGGCCGGCGGTTGATGGCATTGCAGTTCTCCGAAGGGAAGGGCAGGAAATACGAACGCCCCGTCAGAGCGACGAGGCGTTGGGTCGAACACGGGTGTATGAGCGTTCTTATGCGTCTTCCAACAGGATGTGCGGCTTGAGTGAGACGAGGCGGAGCGAGGGGTCTTCGAGACTCGGACGCGACTTCTCGACCGCGCCGCGCGCGTCGAGCACGACGACATCGTGTCCGGACACCGACAGGCTGTTCCCATCGAGCGCGCCCGCGATCAGGTCGACAACCGAGATCGCGCGCTTGAATCCGGCCGCGCCTGAATTGCTCGCGCTCATTTCGCCGTCGCGGTCCCACACTTGAATGTCAGGGATGAGATCGTGCGCGACTTGTCCGAACGTTGAGGCGTCCGTCTCTTCGCTCTCGCCCACAACGATGAACGGAAAGGCAGCGTCTTCAGGCACCGCGTCGTAGACATCTGAGACGATCGCCATCACGGGTGACGTTGCGCGAATCATCGAGACGAGCCCCGTCTGAAGCGGCAGTGATCCGGTTGCGCTCATACGGGCTTCGCGATCTCCGCAACACTCGCATTGAGCGCCGTCGTGATGTCCGTAATTGCTGTTGCCTTATCCGCTTCAAAGGCGGGGATCAGGAACGGGTGCGCCTTGTGGTGCCGTCGCGGGTCGCCACGTTCAACAACCGGAGCGTACGCCCCACGCCCAACCGTTCGCCTGCGTCCTTTGGCTCGCGCAGCGCCCTTGACGGTTGTGGCTTTCGATCGTCGCGGGAGTGTGCCGATACCAACCTTGACGAACGCAACCAGCCCGTCATTCACATATTCGGCGCGAATCGTGCTCGCCATTTCGCCGGTCTGTTTGGGCGCGCGCGCGGTTGCCTGCACGGCGACGGCCGTCGCATTCTTCTTGATCGCCGCGACCACGCGCGCTTTTGTTTTCGGGTTGGCGAGCTTCAACGCCCGCTGCAACTGCTCGGCGCCGGCGAGCAGCGTCGTCACTTTGGCGCTCATGTCGGCGTGAACTCCGAGCAGTACAAGACCAACTGTTCGTGGCGCTCGAGCGGATCGACGGGAATGTGGATGGCGAAGGAGCGCGCCACACCATTCGACACATACTTGATGCGGTGCTTGGCCGTCACATCCGATCGATAGCGAATCGTCACGATGTGCGACAATTCCGGTTGCAGTTGCTGCGCGGCGACGAACTCTCGCCCTGTGCCCGGCTCGATGCTGGCCCAGACGGTCGCGAGGTCCGCGTAGACGATGGTCTGCCCGCCCGCGCCGTCGTCCGTTTCGTTGCGGGTCTGGATCGTCACGCGCTTGTCAAGAGAACCCGCGCGAATCGGCGCGTACCTCATCGCAACCACGTCCGCTCAAAGCGGCCGAGCAGTGCTGAGAATGCTGCATTCTCGGCCGCCGACTCGCCGATCTGCACGCCGCGGTTTCGGTACAGGTCCTCGACACGCAGCTTCAGTGCGGCGACGAGATCGGGCGGCACGTCGACCGCGTCATCGGCATACCCGACGACGTACGTGATCGCGATGGCGTTCGCTTGCGGAGGGATCAGCGGCCAAATCTTGCCGAAGGCCAGGCTGATTTCGTCACTGACGGGCGTGCTTTCCAACACATAGATGTCCGACGACAACGTTTGCGTCTGGCCGCCGAGGTCAAGGTACTGAATGCTTGTGATCGACTGCACCGGCCCGCGCGACAAGCGAATAACGTCGCCGAACATGTCGGGGCCACCGCCGTACTCCCACCCGTAGCCGGTGATGTACGACGGAAAGCAGGACAATGTCTCGCGCCACGTCTGCGTGATGATACCAACGCCCGCGCGGTTTTCTGCTTCCATCCGCGCCGCAACGATGAGCGACGTAATCAGCGCGTCCTCTGTCGTGCCGTCGACGCGTACATGCAGTTTGGCGTCGTCGAGCGTCAGAGGTTCGACGCTCGGCGGCACCGTGAGAACAAGTCCCACCGAACTACCGGTAGAACAGCACGACGTTGAACTTGCCGGCGGTGAGATCAGCCGTCCCGATGACGATGGCCGGGCTCGTTGCCGCAGTCGTTTTGAGCGAGGTCGCGCCCGTAAATGCCGGGATCACACTCTTCCGGCCCGTCGAGCTCCACGGCGCTCCGGAAATTGCTGCGGCGTTGACGGTGTCGTTCGCAGCGACCGTCTGGACCGCGACGGTCGCTGAGCCGCCCGACGTCGCCGCCGTGACGACTTCGAGCAGCCCGCCGACGACGTACGAGCCGTTGGGAATCGGCCCGTCATTCGATCGCAACGTGATCGTCCCGGCCACGCCGCCGTCGACCGCAAAGTCGTAGCTGCCAAACCACGCCTTGAGGTCCCTGGTTCCTTCAATATTTGCCATGAGAAGAGTCCTCTGCTAGCTGACTTGGACCCAGGCAATCGACCCCGAAACTTGGGTCGTGCCTGAGAGGGCCAGTTCGAGCAGCGCGTTCGCCGCCGTCTGGAAATAGCCCTGATTGTTTGGAGGCAGGACGAGCACGCCGTTGGCCGGGAGTGCCATCGCGCCGGTGAGCGCCGTTCCACTCGCGCCGCTATTGAACGCCAGCGTTTGCGCGGAGGTGTTGACGAGGAAGAGGCCGACCACGCGAACCTTGACGCCCGCGCCTTGTGCGGCAACGAGCGTCCCGGTCGCAGCGAGGTCAATCTTCGCGAATTGAACTTCGCTAAAGCTCGCCATTCGACTACAGTCCGGTCACTTTGCAAATCGTCTGACCGCGACCGATCCACAACGCGACCCGCGCATCGGCGCGCAGCGTCTTCTGTCCCTTGACGAACTGGTCGTTGATGAAGCCGACCGAGACCTCCACATCCTTGCGGAAGTAGAGCTGCACCCACATCGGGTTGAGCGACGCGACGACCGCAGTGCCCTGCGTCAGCGCTTCCGTCTGGACGATCGGAAGGCCCCACGCGCCCTGCTCGCCGACCGCGTACGGAGGACCGAACTGATAGTCACCCTGTGCGTTTTGCGAGAGCCGGAGATTTTGAATGTCCGTCCCGTGCATGAAAATGTGCGTCGGGTTCGCACGGCCCGAGACACGCACCAGTGTGATCGCCTTGAGGATCGCGTTCGCAGCCGGGTCGGCGGCCTTCGCCTGCGTCTGGACGTTCGACGCGTTGGTGAGGCCGGTCAGCGTCGAGCCGGAACCATCGCCGACCATGATCTGCTGATCGATGCGCGCACGAACGCCGAACACAAGGCGGTTGTTGAGCAGCGCGTTCATCCCCGGAACATCATCCAACTGCTCGTCCGTGACCGGGATCTCCGAACCGATCTTCTTGACCGGCGAGGTCCGACGCGTGAACGCGAACGCATCCTCAGCGTAGGTGCCGGCTTCCGCCAACTCTGCGGCGGCCTGCGTGCGGGTCGTCTCTTCCATCGACGGGATCTCGAAGAGATCCGTGCGATCGGCGGGGAAGAGGTCAAGCGCCTGCACCGGCCGGATGATCTTGTCGACGATCACCGTGCCGTTGTCCGTGCGCGGTTGCAGTCCGGCCGACGTCTGCAAGAGCGTCTTGATGCCGTGCTCGCCGAACTGAATGTCGATCCGCGTGCCGAGCGGCGTGCGGCTCCCCTGCCACGACTTCGAGCCGGTCACGAGCTCGCCGAACGACGGGGAGTCGTTGAGGAGCGAGGACGAGCCAATGGGAGTGTCGCGAATGGGGCGCTTCAGGCCCTCGATGCGATTCGCATTCGCGCGCTTCATGTCCTCGAGCATGAGCGTATCGACATCACGCCCGAGAGCTTCGAGTTCGGCCGCGGCGGAACTCAGCTTCTCCTTTGCGCTGTTGGCATCGGGGGCGCCAAGCCCTTCGAGCACTTCTTTCTTGCCGTAGTCCTCGACATTCGAGATGAGCGAGGTGACGTCGGCGAACTTCTTGGACTTGCTTGCGTATTCCTGGCGCTTCTCAGCCAGAAGGGTGGATTCGGCCATGCGACCAGCTCCTTGTCTTGGCTGGTCGCGGCACACGCGGATCGTGCGTGTGAGGCCGGCCAGCTCTGTGGTGAGCACTGGCCGGCCTAGTCATGGCCTTGCCGCTATCGGAGTCATTCGACTCCAAGACGTTTTCCCGTAACGGAACGAAGATGTTCACGAACCCGCATCCTCGGCACCGCCGCGAGACTTGTTCTTTATCAAACACTAAATCCGACTTGACGAGCGATCGCTTAAACGTGCCAAGCACTTGCATCGGCTGATGCGCTGGCTGATCCAACGCGCCGCCGCAGCGATCGCATCGCAACTGAAACGTCATTGCCCGATCGCGCGTCGCACCCGCTGAATCCGCGCCATGAGTAGCGCATCGGATTCGTCGGTCTGCACGATGATCGGCGACATTGGCGTTTCTGCCTGCTTCGCGCCGAGCGTTCTCGTGCCTTTGCCGCCCGGCATCTTGACCGGAGAGACCTCCATCGCGCCGTCAAGCAAGGGGCCGAGCTGCGTCAACAGTCGTCGCGCGCCCTTCGCCTTCCATTCGCCAGTCGGTTGGTCAACCTTGACCTTCCGATATGCGTACGACCACGCTTGGTCCGGCCCCATCGCCTTGACGGTCAGATACGCTTCGCGTCCACGCTGCGTCTCCATGAAGTAGTCGAGATGCGCGACCGCCTTGGCGCCTTCGATCCGAATCACGCCCTTGCCAACTGGCGGCGCATCGGGAAGCCCGGTGCCGGTGAGTTGGTTGATCACGGTATCGTGGCTATAGCTCGAGACGGTCGCCTTCATCCCGTCTGGGATCGACCCCGAGAGCGTTACCTCGCCGTCGTTGTCGACCACGTCAAACGTGGTGATCACCGCGCGGACCTTTCCCTCGTCGGTGATCGACACATCCGACAGCATTTTGAAGCCGTAGCCGTCCGAGTCGGCGGCGGCGGATTTCCGCGCCTCGGCGTACATCCCTTCCAGCGCGGCGATCTTCTCTTCATCCGTGCCGGTCATGTCCTCCGCGGCCGGATCACTCATGCAGCGCGCGACGAACTCGGCGCAGCTTTCGCCATCATTCGGCGTTGGTAGTGACATCAGTCGGTTCAGGGGAAGGAGTGGAAGGGTCAGGCGCGGCGTCATCGGCGGCGCCATCCGGCGTCGGCGGTGATTGCTCGGTCACGCGAACTTGCGAAGCCTGCGGCGGATCGGTCGGCAACTTGACCGCCTCGACCGTCGTCGGACGGTAGTAGACGTAGTGCTCGGTCCGGACGTCGAAGCCGAGCTGGCCCCGCGCCTCGGCGAGCATGATCACGCCCGTGTTGACCAGATTCGATAGCCGATCGGCCTTTTCTTTCTCGTCTTCTCGCAGCGCGCGGACATCAGAAGTGTCGAATTGTGTGCGAAATAGGTCAGTATTGTTCTGAAAGTCCGGCAAAAGCGATCGGTCTAGTTCTTCAGCAAGAATCGCTTGCATGGGCATGATGCAGCCATTCCATGCCTGCTGAATCAGCTCGCGCATCGTGGCGCCGACTTTCGTTTGCTGTAATCCCGTGCCGAATCCAACGACTGCGGCTGGGATGCCCAGGGCCGCGCTCAGGCGCTCCTCGGCGATGTCACGCACTGGACCGACGTCGAACCCCTGAATGTTGTATTGCAGCAGTTGTACGTCGGTCGGCGATCCGAAGACGAGGCCCTGGCCTCGTTTGTCGCCGGTAAAGCTCTGCTGCAAGTAGTCTTTCGTTGCTTGCAGCTTGTCGGCGGGAATTTTCTCGCCGACCTTTGGCGAGACGACGACGCCGATGATTCCGAGATTCCGGAGGACCGATGCTGTGAAATTGGAGGCTTGGTCGTCCACGTAGATCTCTCGCACACTCGCCGCGAGTGGCGTGTAACCAGTGCGGGGATTCTCAGGGTGCAAGCCAAAGCGGAAATGCACGATGTCTCGCGGCGCAACGTCGTACGTCTTGCCGTCGACCTTGTACTCGTAATGGTGAATGAAGTCGTCCGGCCATTGCGGCCCGTACATCGGACGGATGAGCGCACTCGGCACCCACCAGAGTTCCACCACCTCATCCAGTGCGTTCCGCACCTTGAGCCAGTACGCGTTGCCGAACGCGAACTCCATCACTGTCGCCATCCACAGCACACGACCTGTGTAGTACTTGTTCGGATGCGCGATGAGACGGCTCATCTCGTGTCCCCACACGAGCCGCCACTGCTCTTCGATCCGTCGTTCAACGACGGTTGGCGACTCAGGGAACGACCGCATCAACCAGCAGAGCAGCGAGACGAGCAGTGACGATCCGAGTCCGTTCCCGACTTCCGCAGCGTAATTGAACTTCGTGCCGGATGGGACTTGGAAATTCCACGACACGTTAGCCGGCGCGAACGTGACCGCCTTCGCTCCGGTATCACGCCGCACCCTCGTGCGCGGTCGACTCGCCGTCTTCTTCACTTCGTCGGCTTCTCAACAGGCGGCATCGACACAGCGGCGGCAGGAGTCTCAACGACCGCGGGCGGCACGTAGGTATTCAACACCTCGAGTGCGGCGGCGTGTCCATGCTGGACGGTGCTGACGTGTCCCGCTTGGACCGCTTTCTCGATGGCAATCGCAATCAGCTCTGGCGATGCGGCCGCCTTCGCGACTGCAGCCGCCAACAGGTCGCGCATTGGCGTCTGCATTACGCCGCGACCTTTTTGTTGGCAGCAAGCGCCTTCTGCACCGCGCGGTCGTAATAGTCGATCCACGTGAGTGAGTCGGCCGCCATCCCGGAACGCGCGACCTTCAAAATGTTTTGCTGCGCCGCCTTGAGGACGTCGCCGTCGAGCGGTCCGAGGAGGTTCGACAGCGCGCGTTTGATCTCGGGAGCAGCGCGGATCTCCTCAGGCACTTTGAACAAGCCGTCGAAGTCGTCGCGCGACGTGAGCTCGACCGCACGCGCCTCTTGGCGTGCACGATTGTCGAACGCCTCAACTTGCTCTTTGGTTGCCGGTCGCTGCCACTTGCGATTGCCGCACTTCTGGCAATAGATCGGAACATGCCCCTGCGGCGTTAGCGCATCATTGGTGCGCTTGGAATGCGTCTCGCCAGTCGACGGTTCCCATGCCTTGTCTTCGATGTGCCCACAGGTTTTGCAGCAAACCGCGTAACGCGTGTCTGACATGAGTGATTACGTCCTCTGAAGGTCAAAATGTGCAAACTCCCATCCTCCACTCTGTGCTTCGCCGGCTTGGACCGCATCGTTCCGCGCTTCCCACGACAGAATCGCACCCATCGCCGCGTCGATCTTATTGGGGCTGTCCGGGCGTTCTTTGCGGAGAATCCACAACCGCTCGCCCTGCTCGTCCGTCAGGTTGGTATCGAGACGCCGGGCGTTCGCCATGTGTGAGGTGACGACCTCGTTGCCGTCATGCGTGATTTCGCCGGCCTGCATCGCCGTGATGAACGAGCGAAGCGCGTAGGCCATCGGCTTCCGGCGATTCGTCCACCACTCGAGCACACGCGTCTTTCCGTATCGGCCAGCCCACGCCGAGACCCAGCCTTCCCACTTCGGCGGATCGCAATACATACGCAGCACATTGAACCGCTCGAACGCGTCCGAGACGATGCCGTCGACTTCATCGATCGGCACTTCCCACGTCGGCGTTCCGTCATGCATCCAGACGCCCAACGGCCATTGGAATCCGGTTTCAACCTCAGTCGCGATCAACGCCGTCGCATCGTCATACCGGGAGCCGTCGAACCCGAGGGTAATCGCGGCGCCATCCAACACATGCACGTCGGTTCGCGCGAGTTCGCGCCAGCGCGGGATGTCGAACGCGACGCCCGATGCCTGCACGGGACGGTTGAGCCACACCCGCTCGAGATAGGCTTGATCCGCATCGGGCGCTCGGAACTGCTCGGCGATCGTGTCAACGGCGGTCCACTTCCCGATGTACGGACCAGACGCTTCGAGGATCGCCGCGCGCAATCCGTCGTCGGTCTCGAGCTTGTGCTGTGCCGACGCTTCGCGATGGAAGAAGAACAAGCGTGAGCGTTTCGCCTCGGCCGGCTTCTCCGCGATCTCTTGCGCGCGGAGCATGGTCGTTTCGGCAACAGAACCCATTCCGGGCTCCGGCGCGGTCGTCGTCTCCAAGGCCCACGGGTCCGCGATCGGTCGCTTCGACAGGTTCGCGAGCATCACTGTCCACGCACGCTTGAGTGAGTCGAGCGTGAATCGGTGCGTCTCGTCGCCATGCTGGAACGTCGTACGCGCACCGTCGCGTGCGTTGGGCGATGCTGATACCGCCTCCGCCTTTCCGTCACCAGACAACCGGACGATGCGCTCAAGGCCGATGTCGAAGTCCGAGCCGACGCTACACTTCTCGAGGATGCGACGAAGGGCGCCATACGCCAACTCTTCCGTCTGTTCCTCCGTGTACGAAATCATCGGGATGTAGGGGTCGGTCACGGCGCGTGCGACGGGCACGCGAACGCCGCGACTCGTCGTGAACCCAGCGCAGCGAACAGGCCCCTCTGGATGGAGCTCGGCCGCAGCGATCCACGCCGCGAACTCGGTCTTGCTCGATCCCTTCCGGAGTGAGAGCGCGCAGCGTTGGAACCGGCGCTTCCCGGCTTGGACGTTCGGTTCGTTGACGATGACTTGATGCTTCCGGCGCTGCACCGTTTCCGGATAGACCTCGTACATCCGGTAAATCCAGCCGCGCTGCTCGTCATTGAGCGTGACCGGCTCACCGAGCAAATCGCCGGGGCCGTGACAGAGTGAGCTTTCGATGAACTCACAGACCTCGGCGCCCATCGTCGGCCACGGCTCGTCATCGTGTGGCGGGACCATGAGAATGGTCATACGACCTTGAGCACGTCACGCGGATCTTTGCCGGTGACTTCCTTTCGCGTTCGACGCTTCTCCGTTCGGTCAGCGGCCTGCTCGCCTTTCTCGACTTCCCACTGCAACCGGCGTCGATCGATCGGCGAGAGCCCGAACCGCACGCCCTGTTGGCGGATCTCGGCCGCGGCCTGCTGTCGATCCTTTCGGCCTTTGGCCGTCCAGAAGTCCTGGTGCAGCCGCGCCAACATGAACAGCGATTCCTTGTCGGCCATCAGGTATTCATTCGCCATCGGCGACTTCCACACCGATTCCCACCAACGAATGACCATCGCGTGCCATTTCGCCTTGCCGCCAAGCTCCGGCAGGGCAGGCACTTCGGCGCCGGCCGATTCAGCCTCAGTTGGCAGCAACGCCCTGGTTGATTCCCGGTTGCGGCGCTGTCTCAGTCCGGGCGGTTTCGGGAGTGGCGGCATGTACGCTACCGGGCCATCCCAAAAACGGTCAGGTTCCGTACGCAACAAAGTCGTGCTTGCGATGCGGTCTTTGAGGGGTACCCCCTGAAAGAAATCCCCTTTTTCGGACACTCCTTACAACTGGCGTGTCTACCTGACACGCCGTAGCAGCCTGGCGAGGTAGGTTGCTTCGTCGTCATCGCCTTTCGACGAATTGCAGGTGGTACAGCTCGCGCGCCAGTTCGATTCATCCCAGAACAGCGGATCGTCTGCGCCTTGGGGTGGCGTGGCGTGGTCGACGGAGCGAGATGGTTCAATGACTCCGCGCAGTCCGCAGTAATAGCAGAGTGGGTGTCGTCGTAAGAACGCATGGCTTGCGAGGCGCCAGCGATGGCCGTAGCCACGCTGATGAGCCGTGCCGCGGCGCTGATTGGTGACGCGGTTGGCTGTGCGTTGGTGGTCTGGACAGCGGCCAGACTCGACGAGGCGAGGACAGCGAGGCTCAGCGCATGGACGGAGCGGGCGAGTCGGCACATCCTACGCGACGCGGACGACGGGGTGTGGCACGTGACCGGCACACTCACGGTTCGTGCATTGCTCCATCGTGCGACCGAGGAACATCGGGTCTTGGACATCGAAGCGGAGCGGTGCGTCGCAGAGAAAGCAGGGGGCGAAGGCGTCGTTGACGCGGCGATCGGAGACGAGGCCAAGCCAGCCCATTGCCTGCTGCACGTTCCGGCTCGGTCCTCGCATGACGAACTCGCTAATCGTGGGGATCACGCGGCGCGAATGGCGTTGGTGAGCCCTGAGGTGCCAGAGCGGAAGGCGCGACGTCGCTCCTCTTTGCGTCGAATCGCCTGACGGGTCAACGTCTCGCGAGCGAGTGACGGTGCGACAGCGCCGGGAGGATTGGCTGAGCTGAACAGCTTTTCCCAATCCATGCGGGCGATGAGAAGCCGGGGCTCGCCAATAGCAAAAACGCGATCCGAGAGAGATCGCGTCGCTTCAACGTCTGCCGCTTCGACTTCAGCCGGGTCGGCGCTAGAGCCAATGCGCCAAAGTGATGTCAAGTGGTTCAATGTGAGCGAATGATTGCATTCAATAGCCAGCCGAGCAATCTATCAAAAGTGATATACGCTCTAGGCTGCTTTGGCTCGAGCAACGAGCTCGACGCTCTGCGCGCAGATGAGGCGGTCGGCGTGACAGAGCACCTTTTCCTTTGGCGAGCCGTCGCCTTCAATCCGCATCGCGACTCGAACGACGTGCAGTCGTACGGTGTGGACGCTGATGCCGAGCGCCAATGCGGCTTGCTTGTAGCCGCGACCGGCCGCCAATTGGAGCACAACACGCAACTGCTGTAACGTCAGCACTGGAAGCGTCATAGTGAAAGCAACGCGGCGAGCTTACGCCGTCCTCCGGTTGGATTGCGTTTTCGCATCCTCGAACAATTCGCGTTGCTGGCGTCGCGCTTCGGCGGCCTGCTTCTCGGCCCGATACCGCTCCACATCAGCGTCCGTTCGTTCCGTGAGGTTGACGGTCATCCCATACCGGTCCGCGAGCTGCAAGAGTTGCGTGAGTTTCAAGCTCGAGGCCCGCCCCGATTCGACCAATGTCAACACTTTCTGCCACGTGCCGACCGA
>Ga0207695_10005936_pt1 | contig 16003 bp, 14 predicted proteins | sample KBSC54metaG_FD_184354 | JGI IMG/M metagenome (GOLD analysis project Ga0207695, IMG submission 184354) | Corn rhizosphere microbial communities from Kellogg Biological Station, Michigan, USA - KBS C5-4 metaG (SPAdes) (version 2) | ecosystem: Host-associated > Plants > Roots > Rhizosphere > Soil... | reverse complement strand
GCCAATTGGCGCACGCGGCGTGTGCCAATTGGCTCACGAAGCGGCCCGCCGTACGGCACAATCTCGCCATGCCCACCGCCATAGCCGTCGTCGGGGATCGCGACCCGAGCTACCTCACCCACCGCGAGCTGGATGCCGCGCTCGGGCTCATGCCCGCGGGCGTCGAGGCGCGCTGGGTGGCGACCGACGGGGCGGAGGCCGCCCGGCTCGACCGCTACGACGCGCTCTGGGTCGTGCCGGGGACGCCCTACCGCGACGAGCGGCCCGTCTTCGCCGGCATCGAGCGCGCCCGCACGGAAAGCGTTCCCATCCTGGGCACGTGCGGCGGGTTCCAGCACATGGTGGTCGAGTTCGCCCGGAACGCTGCGGGCATCGCAGATGCAGCCCACGCCGAGACGGCGGCCGACGCCGGCGTCCACGCCGTGTCGCCGCTCGCGTGCCGCCTCGTGGGCGAGGTGCGGCAGGTCACGACCGTGCCGGGGACGCGCGTCGCCGAGCTGTGCGGGCCGGGCCCGTTCGCCGGGTTCCACTGGTGCAGCTACGGCCTCGAGCCGGCGGTGCTCGACCGTCTCGTCGCGGCCGGCCTCGTCGTCTCGGCGACCGCACCCGACGCCGGCGTCGAGGCCGTCGAGCTGCCGGATCACCCGTTCTACGTCGCGACCCTCTTCCAGCCGCAGGTGGGGTCGTCGGAGACCGGAGCGCTGCATCCGCTGATCGCGGCGCTCGTCGAGGCCGCCGCGGCCGTCGGATCCGCCTGAGAACCACCCTTCGCGGGCTTAACAATTGGCGCTCGCAGCCGATTTCCCGGTGGCCATGCGCGACGCCTCCCGCACCCCCGCCGCCACGACCTCGAAAGACGAGGAGCTCTACGCGAGCCAGCGCTCGCGCGTCGCCATGCCGCTCGACGCCGACGAGCGCCTCCTGTCCGCGCTGCTCGGCGGCGCCTTCCTGATCGTCGCGGTCGTGCTCGCGCTGACGGCCGGCGCCGGCCGCACGCCCGGACCGATCGACGTCGGCGTGCTCGTGCTCGCCTTCGCCGCCCTGGCCAACGTCGAGTTCGAGATCGGCACCGGCGCGGCCATCCCCACCCAGCTCGTGTTCGTCCCGATGCTCTTCCTGCTCCCGCTCGGCTGGGTGCCGCTCGCCGTCGCCGCCGCCTCCTGGATGTCGCTGAACGCCGACGTCGTCCGCGGCCGCCGCCACCGCGAGCGCGCGCTCGTCCTCCTGTGCTCCTGCTGGTACGTGGTCGGCCCGGTGCTCGTGCTGCTCGCATTCGGCGACGGCCCGCCGCGGTGGGGCCTCTGGCCGGTCTATGTCCTCGCCCTCGCCGCCCAGTTCGGCGCCGACCTGGCCAGCACCGCCCTGCGCGAGTGGCGGGCCGTCGCCAGCTGGCCGCGGCGCCTGCTCACCGCCGCCGGGATCGCCTACGGCGTCGACGCGGCGCTCGCCCCGCTCGGGCTGCTCGCCGCCTTCGCGTCGGTGCGCATGCACTACGCATTCCTGCTCGTCCTGCCGGTCGCGATTGTCCTTACCGTCTTCGCCGGCGAGCGTGGCCGCCGCATCACCGAGGAGATCAAGCTGTGGCGGACGCTCAAGGGCACCGTCGAGCTGCTCGGCGACATCATCGAGGCCGACGACGCCTACACCGGCACCCACAGCCAGGGGGTCGTCGAGCTCGTCCTGGCCGTCAGCGACGTCCTCGACCTCGGCCCCGAGGAGCGCACCCAGGCCGAGTTCGCGGCACTGCTCCACGACGTCGGCAAGATCCGCATCCCCAAGACCATCATCCAGAAGCCCGGCCCGCTCACGGCCGAGGAGCGGCGCCTGATCGAGACGCACACCGTCGAGGGCGAGCGCATCCTCGACCGCGTCGGCGGATCGCTGGCCGAGATCGGCCGCCTCGTCCGCTCCTGCCACGAGCGTTACGACGGTACCGGCTACCCCGACCATCTCCGCGGCGAGGACATCCCGCTCGTCGCCCGCATCGTGTGCTGCTGCGACGCCTTGAACGCGATGACGACTGACCGCCCCTACCGGGCGGCGCTCACCGCCGCCGAGGCCAAGGCCGAGCTCCGCGCCTGCTCCGGCACCCAGTTCGACCCGGGCGTCGTCGAGGCCGTGATCACGGTGCTCGGCGAGGACGGCGAGGACGAGGTCGAGCTCGCCGCGGCTGCGTAGGCTCGGCGCTCAGGCGGGCGCTCGCCGGCCCCACAGCGTCGCCGACGCAAGGTAGAAGATCGCGATCGCCGCGTACATCACCAGGCTGGCGTCGGAGCTCGCGAACGCGAGCAGCGTCGCGGTCCCGTAGAGCAGCGGCCCGATCAGATAGCTGCGGGTGATCCCGGAGACGTCGCGCGGGTCGGCGCCCTGCACGAGCAGGCCGGCGCGGATCGCGTAGTGCCAGAGGGCGTTGAAGATCAGCGCCATCGTGACCATCACCGCGCCGTAGTAGAGGGCGGCCGCCGTGGCGTTCGGCGTGCGGGCGTAGTGCGAGATGAGGGCGGTCGGGTAGGGGACGATGGCGATCATCATCAGCAGGAAGATGTTCAGCGAGAGCAGCACCCGGTCGCAGCGCTCGATGTGGCGCATGAGGCCGTGGTGGTTGATCCAGATGATCCCGATCGTCAGGAAGCTGACGGCGTAGCTGGCGTCGGCCGGCCACTGCCGGACGAGGGCGTGGGCCAGCGAGCCGTCCCCCACCTCGGGCACGTGCAGGTCGAGGACGAGCAGGGTGATCGCGATCGCGAACACCCCGTCCGAGAACGCCTCCATGCGCGTCTTTTCCACGGGGCGGCACCCTACCGCGCCGGTACAGTACCGGCGCGATGGCGACCCTGATCTCGCTCCGCAGCGCCGTGAAGTCGTTCGGCGCGCGCACGGTCCTGAACGGCCTCGACATCGAGGTCGACGAGGCCGCGCGGATCGGCGTCGTCGGCCAGAACGGCTCCGGCAAGTCGACGCTGCTGCGCATCCTGGCGGGGCTCGACGAGCCCGACTCCGACCCGCCCGTGCGACGGCGCGGGATGACCGCGGCCTACCTGCCGCAGCTCGTCGGCGCCGACACGCGCACGCCGACCGAGATCTGCCACGCCGCCCGGCCGGACATCGCCCGCGTCGAGGCCGAGCTCGAGGCCTGCGCCGCGGCGCTCGGCGACCCGGCCGTCGCCGCCGACCTGGGCCGCATGCAGCGCACCCTCGACCGCCAGCAGCGGCTGCTCGACGAATTCGACCGGCTCGACGGGCACACCTTCTCCGGCACGGTGCGCTCGATCCTCGACGACCTCGGCGTGACTCCGGCCGAGTCGGCCCGCCCGCAGGAGGAGCTGTCCGGCGGCAAGCGCAAGCTGGTCGCGCTGGCGGCGTGCCTGGCCCAGGAGCCCGACCTGCTGCTGCTCGACGAGCCCGAGACCCACCTCGACGCCTACCGGCGCAGCCGGGTCGAGGAGCTCGTGCGCGCGTTCTCGGGGTCGGTGGTCATGGTCTCCCACGACCGCTACCTGCTCGACGAGACGGTCAGGGAGATCGCCGAGGTCGACCGCGGCCGCGTGCGGATGTGGCCGGGCAACTACTCGTCCTACCACGCCGCCCGTGAGCTCGAGCTCTACCAGCAGCGGGCGGCATGGCAGGCGCAGCAGAAGGAGATCGCGCGGCTCGAGGACGCGATCCGCCGCTACAAGCAATGGGCGAGCATCATCGACGACCCACGGCACACGACCCGCGCACGCAACACCCAGCGCCGGATCGACCGCATGGACAAGGTCGAGCGGCCGGTGCTCGAGCGGCGCAAGATCGGGCTTCGGCTGCGAAGCGGCATGCGCGGCGGCAAGCGCGTCGCCGAGTGGCGCGACGTCTCGGTGGCATTTGGCGCCGATCCCGTGCTGATCGGCGTCGACCTGACCGTGTTCCGCGGCGAGCGGATCGGCGTGATCGGCGACAACGGATCGGGCAAGAGCGTGCTCGTGAGGCTCCTGGTGGGCGAGCTCGAGCCGACGGAGGGCGAGATGTGGGTGGGCCCCTCGATCGACGTCGGCTTCCTGCCCCAGGAGCACGCGCCGGCTCCGGCGCGGCAGACGCCGGTCGAGGCGCTGCGGGCGCAGAAGCCGTGCACCGAGGAGGAGGCCGTCTCGGCGCTCCTGCGCTTCCTCTTCACCTACGAGCAGTGCCGCCAGCACATCAACGACCTCTCCGGCGGCGAGCGCACGCGGCTCGAGCTCCTCCTGCTCATGCGCGCGGGCGCGAACTGCCTCGTGCTGGACGAGCCGACGAACCACCTCGACATCGACTCGGTGGAGATGCTCGAGGCGGCCATCGAGGGCTTCGACGGCACCGTGGTCTTCGTCTCGCACGACCGCTACTTCCTCGACCGCATCTCCGACCGCATCGTCGAGGTGCGCGACGGCGCCGCGACGGCGTCGGAGGGTGGCTACAGCACCTGGTACGAGCGCCGCCGCGCCGCGTAATCGGGGTCAGACCCCGAACGGAACTGCAACGAAACTGCCACGGCCGCCGTTCGGGGTCTGACCCCGATTACAGGCGGCGGTACATGATCAGCAGGCCGACGTCGCCCTGGACCGGGTGGTGGAAGCCGTCCGGGATCGTCGCCAGCACCTCGAAGCCGAGCGCCCGCCACAGCCTGACCGCCGGGGTGTTGCACTCGACGACGGCGTTGAACTGCATCGCCCGGTACCCGTCGGCCCGGGCCTGGGCCAGCACGTGCTCGCCCAGGCGGCGGCCGACGCCCTGCCCCGCGTGGCGCGGGTCGACCATGAAGCCGGCGCTCGCCACGTGCGCGGCCGGGCCGCCGTGGTTCGGGCCCATCTCGGCGGTGCCGAGCACGGTGCCCGCGCCGGCGACGGCCACGAACGTCCGCCCCGGCGGGGCGTTCATCCACCGCCGCCGCGCGGTCGCCTCATCGGTGTCCGTGTCCCACGAGAAGGTCTCGCCGGCCCGGATGATGCCGCGCATGAACGCCCACATCGCCGGCCAGTCCTCGCCGGTCGCCTCGCGGATCCGCACGCTCACATGCGGCCCGCGGCGATGATCCGGGCGAGGAACTGCTGGGTGCGCTCCTCGGCGGGCGAGGAGAAGATCTGGTCCGGCGGGCCCTGCTCGAGGATCACGCCGCCGTCGAGGAAGCAGACCCGGTTCGCGATGTCGCGGGCGAACCCCATCTCGTGCGTCGCGATCACCATCGTCATTCCTTCGCGGGCAAGGCCGCGGACGACCTCGAGCACCTCCGCCACCAGCTCCGGGTCGAGGGCGCTCGTCACCTCGTCGAGCAGCATCAGCCGGGGCCGCATCGCCAGGGCGCGCACGATCGCCACCCGCTGCTGCTGCCCGCCGGAGAGCCGGTCGGGGTAGTCGTTCACCTTCTCGGCCAGCCCGAACTGGCCGAGCATCTCGCGCGCCTCCGCCTCGGCGTTCGCCTTCGACGTGCCGAGCGCCCGGCGCGGGCCGAGCGTCACGTTGTCGAGGACGCTCATGTGCGGGAACAGGTTGAACGCCTGGAACACGATCCCGATGCCGCGGCGGACGCGGTTCACGTCGACCCGCCGCGCCGTGATCTCCTCGCCGTTCACGACGATCCGGCCGGCGTCGATCGGCTCGAGCAGGTTCACACAGCGAAGCAGCGTCGACTTGCCCGAACCGGAGGCGCCGATCAAGCACACCACCTCGTGCTCGGCGACCGTCAGGTCGATGCCGCCCAGCACCTCGTTCTTGCCGAACGACTTGCGGACACCCTCGACGATCAGGCCGCCGGCCGGCGTGCTCACGCGACGCCTCCCACCTGCCGGCGCTGCCGCTCACGCAGGATCAGCCAGTCGGTGAACCGGGCGAGCGGGATGGTCAGGGCGACGAAGAAGAGCGCCGCGACCACATACGGCGTGTAGTTGAAGTCGGCGGCCGAGTTGATGTTGGCCTGCTGCAGCGCGTCGACGGAGCCCAGCACGGACACGAGCGCGGTGTCCTTCTGGAGGCCGATGAAGTCGTTCAGCAGCGGCGGGATCACCCGCCGCACGGCCTGGGGGATGATCACGAACCGCAACGTCTGGGCGCGCGTGAGCGCGAGCGAGCGGGCGGCCGCCTCCTGGCTCGGGTGGACCGACTCGATGCCGGCCCGGTAGACCTCGGACACGTACGCGGTGTAGACGAGCACGAGTGAGACGGTGCCCCAGAACACGGGACTGGTGGGGATCCCGGTCAGGTTCAGCCCGGGCATGCCGAAGCCGAGCAGGTAGACGACGAGGATTGTGGGCACGCCGCGGAAGAGGTCGGTGTACACGATCGCAAGCGCCCGCAGCGGGAAGAACACCGGCCCCGGCAGGCCGCGCAGGATCGCGATCAGGAGGGCGAAGACGAGGATGAACACCTCGGCGATCAGGAACATCTTCACGTTCAGGAGGAATGCCTTGGCGACGAGCGGAAGCGAGTCGCGGGCCTCACCGGCGTTGAAGAACGAGTGCTTGACCGTCTCCCAGCCCGGCGCGTTCACGATCGCGAGCGTGACGACGACCAGGAACACGACCGTGCTCACGAGCGCGATCGACATGTTCGTCATCGGCTCGTACCCGCCCTGCAGGATGCGGGAGCGCCGCCCCGGGACCGGCCGGATCGGCACTAGTGGAGGACGGGCGCGTTCGCCTTGTCGGAGAGCCAGGTCGTCTGGATCTGATCCAGCGTGCCATTCGACTTGAGCGCCGCGATCGCCTTGTCCACGCACGAGGTGAGCGGGCTGTTCTTCGCGAGGACGAGACCGAACTGGCCGCTGCCCCCTGCGGACGCCGGGAACTGGCCGACGATGGTGCTGTTCGGGATCTGCACGGCCGTCATGTAGAAGGCGGTCGGCAGGTCGACGACGATGCCGTCGATCTGATGCGCCTTGAGGCCGTTGATGGCGTCGTTCAGCGTGTGGTAGGCGGCCGGTTGCGGCCCGGGCTTGATGACGTTGTTGATCAGGTCATAGCTCGTCGTGCCGAGCTGGGTGCCGAGCTTCGCGCCGTGCAGGTCGGCGACGCTCGTCGCGTGCGCGTACCTGTTGCTCTTGAGCGTGACGACTGCCTGGTTCTCCGTGTAGTACGGGCTCGAGAAGTCGACGGTCTCGGCGCGCTTGGGCGTGATCGACACCTGGGCCAGGTAGAAGTCGAAGTTCTTCGGGCCGGGGGCGTAGGACTGGTTGAAGTGCGTGACCGCCCACTTCACCTGCGAGTTCGTGAAGCCCATCTGCTTCGCGACCGCATAGGCAACCGCGGCCTCGAAGCCCTTGCCGGTGTACGGGTTGTTGTTGTACTGGCCCGTCCACCCCCCACCGGGGCCGCCGGTGAAGTACGGCGAGTACGCCGGGTTGTCCGTGCCGATCGTGAGCGTCCCCGGATGCAGCAGCGCCAGGTTCTTCACCGCGCACGGGTTCGAGCCGGCGGCGACGGACGGGGCCGAGGGGCCGCTCTTCGCCGTCCCGCACGCGGAGGCCGCGGCGGCGACGACGAGAACGGGCAGGATCCAGACGAGCTTACGCATGCGCACCACACCGGAGGGGGTCGAGGGACGGCGTCCTACGATACCCCGATCCCGGTGCGGGCGCGGTGGGTAGCGCTAGCGCTTGGCGAGGTGCGCGCCGATGCGGACCCGCAGCTCCTGCGGGCTGAACGGCTTCGTGATGTAGTCGTCCGCGCCGAGCGAGAAGCCGGCGTCGACGTCGCGATCCTGGGCGCGCGCGGTCAGCATGATCACCTTCATGTGGGCGCACTCGTTGTCGGAGCGCAGCTCGCGCAGCACGTCGAACCCGCTGCGCTTCGGCATCATGACGTCCAGCACACACAGGTCCGGCTGCTCCGTGCGGGCCAGCTCGAGGGCGGCCTGGCCGTCGGGGGCGGTCACGACCTGGTAGCCCTCGCGCTCGAGGCGGAACTTCACCAGGCGGAGCAGATGCGGCTCGTCATCGGCGACGAGAACCTTGGGGGAGTCGGTCATGGCCGCTTCTTCGGCGGTCCGGCGCCGCGACTTGAGCACCAATTAGACTCCGCGCCCATGCATACCGACCGCCGCTCGTTCCTGCGTGTCATGGCCGAGTTTCCGGTGGGCGTGACGCGGCTCGACGCGGGCGAGGATCAGGAGCCGGCGTTCTCGGGCACGACGGTGAACATCTGCGCCGGCGGCGCCAAGATGATCGCCCCGGCGGGGGTGTCGGCGGGGGAGCGCCTGCGGCTCGAGGTGCGCTTCGCCCAGCCGCCGTTCCTGGTCTTCACCGACGCCACGGTCACGCGGGTCGAGTCGGCCGAGGAGGGCCGGGTGGAGTGCGCGCTTCGGTTCGACGACCTCGACATCTACATCGAGCAGCGCATCGTGCGCTGGGTCTTCTCGGAGCAGCGGCGCGTGGCCGAGCGGCGCGCCGCCGTCCGCGTCCCCGTCGAGGTGCCGGCGTGGTGCGAGTCCGCAGCGGGCGGCGACCAGTTCAAGGCCCGCACGATCGACCTCGCCGGCGACGGCGCCCGCATCGTCACCGACCGGGCGCTCGTGCCCGGCGACCGGGTCCACATCCAGCTGGACGTCGACGAGCCCGCGTACCGGGTGGCGTGCGTCGCGGAGGTGGTGTGGGCGAACATGGTCGGCGACGAGCGCTGGGCGTACGGCCTGCGCTTCCACGGCCTCGACCGGCCCACGCAGCGGCAGATCGTCGACCACGCGATCGCCAACGAGCAGCGCCGCGCGGCGCCGTCGGCTGAATAAACGGAGTCAGACCCGTTTATTCACATGCGCACCAAAAGGGGTCTGACCCCGTTTGGTGCTAGTCCCAGCTGAACTCGGAGACGGTCTTCGTCTCCATCCACCCGAGCGGCTCGTCCGTGGCCTCCACGGCCGGCATGCTCTGGGTGTCCTCCACGGGCGAGTCGTGCGTGTGGGCCACGACGGGGTGCTCGCCGGTCTCCTCCTCCTCGCGCCGGGCGTCGGCCTCGGTCTTGAAGAGCGGGTGGTTCGCGAACGGATCATCACCGATGAACTCGTCCAGGGGAAGGTCATCGTCGAGGTGCTGGTTCCTGCGCTTCAGCTCGAGATGATGCTCGATCGCAGACGCAAACAGCGAGCCGTCCGTGGTCATTGGTCCCCTCTCAAGATCGGATTCACTCATCCAGCGCCGCCCCCGCGCTCGCGTGAGTGTACCAAGTCGGGCCGGTCGCCGTCCGCATTCTGACTCCGTTCGTCACCATGCTCCGGACACCGTCACGTGGTTCTTGCCCTCGCGCTTGGCCTGGTACAGCGCGGCGTCGGCGGAGGCGATCAGGTCGATCTGGGTCTGCTCGTGGACGGGCCCGGCCGCGACCCCGAAGCTGGCCGTGACACCGGTGATCTCCTCGGTGCCGAACCGGATCGAGCGGGCCGCGATCTCGCTGCGGAGGCGCTCGGCCAGGTTGGCCGCGCCGTCCGGGCCGGTCTGCGGCAGGAGCACCGCGAACTCCTCGCCGCCGTAGCGGGCCGCAAGGTCGATCTCGCGGATGACCTCGCCCAGCGTGGCCGCGACGCTGTGCAGCACCGCGTCGCCGGCGAGGTGGCCGCGGCTGTCGTTGATCAGCTTGAAGTCGTCGATGTCGAGCAGGATCAGCGAGACGGGCTGACCGAAGCGCTGGGCACGCTCGTACTCGCGCCCGAGCACCTCGTAGAACTGGCGCCGGTTCGCAAGCCCGGTGAGCGCGTCCGTGACCGCCTGGCGCTCGACGACGCGGTGCAGCCGGGCGTTCTCGATCGCGACGCCGGCCTGCAGGGCCAGGGCCGAGAGCGCCTCGACGTCCTCGTCCGAGAACGCGCCCTCCTCCGGATCGATGGCGGTGACCAGGCCCAGCAGGTGGTGCTCGCGCAGGATCGGCACCGCCAGCACGGCGCGCGGCATCTGGCTGACCCGCGGCTCGTGCGTCGCGAGCGCGTCGCCCTCGAGCCCGTCGCCTGCGGCGACCACCACGGGCAGGTCGGAGCGAAGGCCCCGGGCCGTGCCGATGCGGGACTGCTCGATCGCCTCGCCGCGCTCCGCGTCGTAGAGCAGCAGCCGGCCGCCACGGGCGCGAGTGGCCTGCACGGCGGTGTCGAGCACGGCGCCGACGAGCGCGTTCAGGTCGTGCGTCGCGGCGAGCGTCTCGCCGTAGCGCTGGAGCGTCTCCTTGAAGCGGCCGCGCTCCGCCTCGAGCTCGCCCATCCGCGACGTCAGCTCGGTCGAGATCTCGTCGATCGTGGCGCCGAGCTGGGTCAGCTCGTCGCCGGCGGGGCGGCCGCGGGTGAGTCCGGCGGCGCGGCCGGCGAGCTCGGTCAAGGCGCGCGAGATGCGGTCGGCCGCGAAGATCGCGCCGCCGACGAGCACGAGCCCGAGCAGCAGCAGCGGCACGAGGATGCGCAGGCGCTGCGAGTCGATCGCGTTCGAGAGCGTCGACGAGGGGTAGGTGGCGACGATGTATCCCGGCCCCCCCTTGTTCACGTCGAGATTGATCGCCCGCGCGCGGACATCCACTCCGGCGACGTTCGCGGGGCCTGTCCCGGTCTGGAGACCCGACGCGGTGCCTCCGGGCCCGTCTGACGATCCGACCACACGCCGCCCCACGAGAAGCGCGAACCCGACGTTCTCGGGCCACTTCGTCCCGTCCGTCATGTTCTGAAGCAGGGTCTGACCGAACAGGGTGTACACGTCGACCTCGCCCTTCTTCCGCTGTGCCGAATCCCGGTAGATGACGCGCGTCCGGAACGCGGTGCCCCGAGGGACGCTGCCGACGATCGGCTTCCCATTCTTCCCGGCGAGCACGACCCGCATTCCCAGCGGCGTCTTGATGTCCGCCGGAAGATGCCCCGGCGTCGATGTGCCGGAGAACAGCACCGCGACCTTCGGGTTCTGTGCCACCTGTTGGGCGAAGGTGGCTGCGTTGGACAGCTGGATCTCGTACTCCTGGGCTGCCGCCTGGGCCGACACGGCGACGCGGTTGTCGACCCGGGTGACCTGGTCGTGCTCGAGCAGCGTTGCGATGAGCACGCCGGTGGCGGCCAGCGGGATGATCGCCAACCCGACGAGCACGATGGACAGCTTGTGGCGAAAGCGCATCTTGCCCTCTAACCCTCTCGCAACGACCCTTACTGCGATGAAATTACACGATCCCCGCTCGAAGCAGGGGTTTTTCTTCGCCGCCCGGAGCGCTGATCCTCGTTCTAGTACGCCGCGAGATCGCGAGCCGCCGCGAGGATGTCCTCCTCGGTCGGCAGGTACTCGCGCTCGAGCACCGGCGTGAACGGGATGGGGGTGTCGAGCCCCGCGACCCGCGTCACCGGCGCGTCGAGATGCTCGAACGCCTGCTGGGCGACGAGCGCGGCCACCTCGGCGCCGAAGCCGCCGGTGAGGTTGTCCTCGTGCACGATCAGCGCCTTCCCCGTCTTGCGCACCGACTCGAGCACCGTCTCGATGTCGAGCGGCACGAGCGTGCGCAGGTCGATCACCTCGGCGGACACGTCCTCGCCGGCCAGCGTCTCCGCCACCGCCAGAGACAGCTGCACCGTGGCTGCGTAGGTGATGATCGAGAGGTCGGTGCCCGGCCGGGCGACGCGGGCCTCGCCGATCTTCGCCGGGCCGCCGTCGCCGCCCGTCGCCACCTCGCCCTTCTCCCGCCGGTACAGGAACTTGTGCTCGCAGAACACGACCGGGTTGGGATCCTGGATCGACGCGCGCAGGAGGCCATAGGCGTCCGCGGCGGTCGCCGGGCAGACGATCTTCAGGCCGGCGTGATGGTGGAACCAGGCCTCGACGTTCTCGGAGTGGTACGGGCCGCCGCCGACGCCGCCGCCGTTGGGGCAGCGCACGACCATCGGCACCGCCCAGCCGATGCGGTAGTGCATCTTGGCGGCGCAGGTGATGAGCTGGTCGAAGGCGATCGAGACGAAGTCGCCGAACTGCATCTCGGCGACCGGCCGCTGCCCGGCCATCGCCGCGCCCACCGCCACGCCGGCGATCCCGGCCTCGGCGACGGGCGTGTCGATCGCCCGCATCGCGCCGTACTCCTGCTGCAGTCCCTTGGTCGCGCCGAAGGCGCCGCCCTGACGGCCGACGTCCTCGCCCAGGCAGAAGACGCGCGGATCGGCCTCCATCTCGTCGTGAAGCGCGGCGTTGATCGCCTCGAGGTAGGTCAGCTCCGGCATCGGCTAAGGCGCCTCGTCCGCGAAGACGCCCTCATGGGCCTCGGACGCGTCCGGGTAGCCGTCGTGCTCGGCCTGCTCGACCGCCTCGCGCACCTCGTCGCGGATCCGGTCGCGGAGGTTCTCGAGCTTGCCCTCGGGCACCGACCGCTCCTCGATCAGGACGTTCTCGAGCCGCTTGATCGGATCCTTGTCCGACCATTCGGCGAGCACCTCCATCGGCATGTAGCTCTCGTACTTGTCGTGCGCCGCGTGCCCGCCCATGCGGTACGTCCGGCACTCGACGAACTGCGGCCCCTGGCCGGCCCGCGCCGCGTCGACCGCGGCGGTGACCGCACCGTGCACCGCGAAGGCGTCGTTGCCGTCGACCGAGACCGCCGGGATCCCGTACGAGGCGGCCTTGCGGTAGAGCTCGGTGACCTTCGTCTGCTTCGAGATCGGCGTCGAGTAGCCCCAGCCGTTGTTCTCGGCCACGAACACCGCCGGCACCTCGAGCACCGCCGCGATGTTCAGGCCCTCGTGGAAGTCTCCGCGCGAGGTGGCGGCATCGCCGAAGCTCGTCATCGCCACCCGGTCCTCGCCGCGCTGCCTGTACGCCAGCGCCGCGCCGACCGTCAGCGGGATCATGTCCGCCATGTGCGACACCTGGCAGGGGATGTTCCACTCACGGCCGCCGATGTGCAGGTTGCCGTCCTTGCCCCGCGTGGTCGACCCGGCCTTGCCCATGAACTGGGCGAAGATCCGCCACGGCGGCACGCCGTGGACGAGGTAGGAGCCGAGGTCGCGGATCCACGGAGACAGCCAGTCGCCCTGCTCGCCGCGGCGCAGCGGCAGCGCGATGCCGACGGCGATCGCCTCCTGGCCGCGGCCGGTGTAATAGCTCCCGGGCAGCTTGCCCTGGCGGTAGAGGTTGAGCGCCCGCTCCTCGACCGCGCGGGTGAGCGACATCCAGTAGAAGAGGTCGATCGCCGTCTCGTCGGAGACCTGCGCCGGCTGCGGCGCGGGCACGGAGGAGATCTTGCGCGCTGGAGATGTCACTGACGCTCTATCGGCTCTTCGGTCGGTTCGGGGAGGGTCCCGAGCTCACGGGAGTTTAGATCGAGGCACCCGAGAGCCACGTCACACCTTCGGGGGAACTCTTTCACCGGCGCCGGACGGTCCCCTTCTCGCTCATCCGGCCGCGTCGACCGGGCCGGCGAGGTTGGCCGACGCCGGCACGATCCGCTCGCACAGGACGGCCGCGGGCCACGCCAGCGCGCATGCCGCCGCCAGCCCGACCAGCAGCGCGCCGCCGGCTCCCGCGCCCAGGGCGACGCCTGCGATCGCCGGGCCGATCATCGGCCCGATCTGCCACGACGTGCTGTAGACGGCGACGTAGCGGCCGCGCACGTCCTCGCTCGCGACGTCGTTCACGATCGCGGGCAGGCTCGGCGAGAGAAACGTCTCGCCCAGCCCGAACACGGCCGCCGCGACGATCAGCGCGGCGCTCGCGGCCGCGGCCGTCGAGACGTGCCCGGCGGCGAGCACGATCAGCCAGCAGAGGGCGAACAGCACGCCCGTCACGGCGACCGCCCGAGTCCGCCGGCGGGTGCGCACGTAGGCGAGGATGGGCAGCTGGGCGACGGCGATCGCCCAGGTGTTGGCGGCGAACGCGAAGCCGACGATGCTCTTCGAGACGCCCGCCGGGCCGGTCGCCCAGGCCGGGAAGGCCGAGGTCAGCTGGGCGTACCCGGCCGTGACCAGCAGCAGGTTCAGGCCGGTGGCGGCGAGCAGGGCGCGGTCGCGGATCACCATCGTGTAGCCGGTGCGGGCCTCGGGCGCGATCCGGGCGGCGGCGCCCCCGCGGCGCAGCTCGCCGAGCCGCCACAGCCAGAGCGCGAAGATCAGGTAGGTGATCGCGTCGACGACGAAGAGCGGCCGGAACGCGTTCGGCGAGACGGCGAGCACGATGCCCGCGATCGTGCTGCCCACGCCGAGGCCGAGGTTGGTGAGCCCGTAGTTCGTCGCCAGGACGTCGCCCCGCAGGTTCGGCGTGACGGCGTTCACGAGCAGCGGGATGAGCGCGACCCAGGTCGCGCCGAAGCCCGCGCCCTGTGCGAGGGATGCGACGACGGCGACGGGCAGGCCGTGCACCGCCAGGTAGGCGAGCGTGCCCGCCCCGGCCAGCAGCAGGGCGGCGACCGCCGTCCAGCCGGCGCCGAAGCGGTCGACCACCGGGCCGGCGGCCACCGTACCCGCCAGGCCGCCCGCGCCGACGGCCGAGAGCGCCACGCCGGCGGCCGCCAGGCTGAGCCCGCGCGACTCGTGCAGGTAGACGATCACGAGCGGCAGCGTCATGCCGGTTCCGACCTCGAACGCGACGACTCCGGCCAGCAGCCGCCAGGCCCGGGCGCCGAGCGGCGGGACGAGCCGCGCACCGAGCCGGCTCGCCCCGTCACGCATGGAAGCCAGTCTAAAGGCGGGGGCCGGGCCGGCCGATGACTGCCGCGAATGGCCCTTCGCACGTCCTCCATCGCCCCCTCCCGGGCGACGCCGGCAGCCCCCGCAGACTGGCGCGGCCGGGTCGACCTCGCGGTCAGCGTGGCCGCCGCCCGGCTCGCCGCCGCCGACCTCGACGGCCTTGCCTCAATCTTCGCGGACGTCGCCACGTGGGAGGACGAGCAGCGCGCCTACCAGGCCCGCTGCCGCCTCGCCGAGCTGGTCCTGGCCTACCGGCCGGACGACGTGGACGCGTGGGTGCGCGCGTTCGTCGCCGGCGCCTCCCACCTGCTCGACGCCCTCGAGCGGGAGCCGCGCGAGCCGGTGCTCCTGAACCACCTGGGCGTGCTCCTCTACGAGCTCTGCGAGGCCGGGGCCGCCGCCGACCTCTTCCGGGCCGCCAGGCGGCTCGATCCCGACCTGCCCCACGCCGCCGCGAATCTCGACCATGCCCGCGACCGCGCCCGCTCCGGCGCCCGCCTGCCCGGCGTCGGCGCGACCCGCACCCGGCCGCTGGCCGAGCGCGCCCGCCGCCTGGCCGGCCGCGCGAAGCCGGCCAAGAAGCTGACGATCTCGCTGTGCATGATCGTGAAGGACGAGGAGGAGATGCTGCCGGGCTGCCTCGAGCCGCTCCGGGGGGTCGTCGACGAGATGATCGTCGTCGACACCGGCTCCTCCGACCGCACCGTCGAGATCGCCGAGTCGTTCGGCGCCAAGGTCGTGAGCTTCCCGTGGAACGGCTCCTTCTCGGACGCCCGCAACGCCTCCATCGAGGCCGCGAGCGGCGACTGGCTGATCTACCTCGACGCCGACGAGCACATGGAGGCGCAGGACGCCCGCCACCTGCGCGCCCTCCTCGGCCGCACCTGGCGCGAGGGCTTCTACCTGGTGGAGACCAACTACACCGGCGGCTCCGACGCCGGCTCCGCCGTCACTCACATGGCGCTGCGGGTGTGGCGCAACCGGCCCCGGTACCGGTTCTCCGGCCGCATCCACGAGCAGAAGACGCACACGATGCCGACCTACCTGCCGGAGCGGTTCGAGACGACCCGGATCCGCGTCCGCCACTACGGCTACCTGAACCAGCGCATCGTCTCCAAGGACAAGTCGCGCCGGAACATCCAGCTGCTCGAGCAGGAGGCGCAGGAGTCGCGGACGCCGTTCACCGACTACAACCTCGGCTCCGAGTACCTCGTGCTGGGCGACCACGCCGCCGCCCGCACGCACCTCGACCGGTCGTGGGAGGGCCTGCGCGAGCAGGGCCTCGAGTCCGTGGGCTACGCGCCGCTGCTCGTCTCCCGGGTCGCCCGCGCCCGCCGCGAGGTCGGCGACTACGACGCTGCGATCGCGGCCGTCGAGGAGGGCCTCGGCC
>Ga0207695_10005934_pt1 | contig 16007 bp, 13 predicted proteins | sample KBSC54metaG_FD_184354 | JGI IMG/M metagenome (GOLD analysis project Ga0207695, IMG submission 184354) | Corn rhizosphere microbial communities from Kellogg Biological Station, Michigan, USA - KBS C5-4 metaG (SPAdes) (version 2) | ecosystem: Host-associated > Plants > Roots > Rhizosphere > Soil... | reverse complement strand
ACATTGCGGCCGATGCGGCCATAGCCATTGATGGCGACTTTCACAGACATGGGCGAAACTCCTCGGGAGGGAAAGAGAAACCGTGCGGGGCAAGCTCCGCCCGCCCCGATTTCCGAAGTAAAGTTTACCTCGTCATGGCTGGCCAAGCACAGCGCGACGGGATGTCGCGGAGGCGCTTGCGCGTGTCACCGCGGTGGCGCAGAGAGTGGTAACCGTGCCGCCGCTGGGTTCATGCGCACGTCGATTCATGTCGGATCGTCGCGCCTGCTGTCGCGCCCACGCGCCGCATATGCAGACCTGCGGCCTGTTTTCGGCTATCCGCGATACAGTTATCCTGCGCGGAATTCGGCCACGCCAGCATGCACCAATGAACCGTTTCCAAGTCTCCGGCATCCATCTCGGCATCAGTCTAGTCATCGCTACCGTAGTTGGTTGTTTGATCTATTTCGTCTGGTATCCGCATCCGTACTTCCAAGTCGCCGGCGGCAGCAACCTCATGCTGCTGATCATGGGCGTGGATATCGTCATCGGGCCGCTGCTGACGCTAGTGGTGTACAAAGCCGGGAAAAAAGGCTTACGCTTCGATCTCGCTTGCATTGCCGTAATGCAGGCTGCGGCATTCCTCTATGGGCTGTCGGTAATCGCTCAGGCGCGGCCGGTGTTCATCGTTGCGCGCCTCGATCGATTCATTCCGGTCTATGCCAACGACCTCGACGATATCGATCTGGCCCAAGCCCAAAAACCTGAATTCGCTACACGCTCTTGGACCGGCCCGCATCTCGTTGGAGCCCAATCACCTAACGACGCAAAGGATAGGAATGACCTGCTGTTCTCCGGCATCGCTGGCAAAGATCTGGAAAAATTCCCCAAGTACTACGTACCTTATGCCGATGTCGCAGATGCAATAGTCGCCAAGGCCAAACCGCTGACCGATCTCGCCGCAAAATCGCCAGTCAACAAGACTGTCGTCGAACATTTTGTGCGCAGCACTAGCCGCGCCGTCGATCAACTCGCCTACCTACCGCTGCAGGGTCGTACCGACGCCTATACGATGGTCCTGTCGCGTACGACCAAACAGCCGCTCGACGTACTCGCTATAGATCCGTGGTAAGCAGATGCCATTCAATTGCGTGCGGGAAGTTTTTAATCAAAGTGACGTAAGCGATCCGCCCAAACGCGGCAGTTTGTGACATTTTTCGTCGCATTGTGCGATAACGCACATTTTTGAATTAGGAGACCTGTTTTGCGGTTCTGCAAGGCAGGTAACGAAAATCGATAACTATTTGTAATTCCAAAAAGTTCAAGCGTGATGGTGTTCACTTGGCACAGCACTTGCTGAATAAACACCGCACATTCGATCGCACTTGGCCGGGGGCCAAGAAAAGGCGGCCGAGCCGAGCCCGATCGAATGTTCGTCCCCAAGTCATCACCAAGGAACTCCCATGAAAACGTTGCAGAAGGGCTTTACCCTGATTGAATTGATGATCGTCGTCGCGATCGTCGCCATCCTCGCCGCCATCGCGCTGCCGGCCTACCAGGACTACGTGGTTCGCTCGCGTGTTTCCGAAGCCTTGGTACTTGCTGACGGCCTTAAGGTTACCGTGGCGGAGAATGCGGCATCTGGCGTATCGGCGAGTAAGGGCGCCACCCTGACCACGGCGGCAGACGCTTCGCCCAACGTTACCTCCACAGCTATCGCTGACGCCACCGGCGTGATTACTGTTGTGACTACAGCTAAAGCGGGTGGCGGTAACGTGGTACTTACGCCGACCGCTGCCGGCGCTGCACTTGCCATCCCTGCGATTCCGACGAATATTCTTGTTTGGGGTTGCACTTCTACCATCAAGCAGAAGTTCCTGCCGTCGACCTGCACGGGCACCTAAGCGCATTCAGGCATCCTAAAAAATGTTCTAACAAACCCTCGGACGATCTCCGGGGGTTTGTTGTTTAAGAGACTCTGCCTTGCACGGATCGTGCTTCTCGCTACCTGAATTTATCCAATGATCCGTGCGCGTACCCCTTGAAATGTCTAAACTTGTGCGCGCCACCATATTCTTGTTCGGTGTTGCAGCCCTTGTCACCTGTCTTGTCTATTGGCCAGGACTTTCCGGCGATTGGCTGTTCGACGATTACTCCAGTATCGTTGAAAACCCGGATATCCAGATCACCGGCCTGAGTTTCAACAGCCTGCACAAAGTGGCTGTAGCACAGGGGGCCAGTGACATCGGTCGACCACTGACCTACCTCAGCTTCGCCTTCAACTATTACCTGACGGGATTGAATCCGTTCTGGATGAAGCTGACGAATCTTGTCATTCATCTGTTCAACGGCGCGCTGGTTTTCCTGTTGAGCCGATTGTTGTTCCGCTTCTTTGCATTGCAGAAAGGCGAGATCAATGATGCCCAGGGCGAGCAACATCGAACCATCGTCGCCGCAGCAATCGCCTGTGGTTGGATGGTTGCCCCGATCAATTTGACCGGCGTTCTTTATGTCGTGCAGCGCATGGAGAGTCTGGCCAACCTATTCGTACTGCTTGGCCTTCTCGCCTATGCCGCAGCGCGCACGAGGATGTTGGAGTCTGATGCATCACGAGAACGCAATTTCTGGTTCGTCGTGCTCGCCTTGAGTCTGATCGGCAATACGGTCGTAGGAATACTGGGGAAAGAAACGGCCGTGATGCTCCCGTTATACGCTTTTCTGCTGGAATGGCTCGTATTCTCCAATCGCTCGCCAAGCAATACAACCAACCAGAAAAATCGCTTCGCCCCTCAAATCGCAGCGTTGTTCTGCCTGATCCTGCTCCTTCCTTTCATTGCAGGCATGATCTGGCTGCTTCCAAAGACGCTCAACACTGACAACTGGGCCGGCCGCGATTTCACTTTGCATACGAGATTGCTGAGCGAAGCGCGCATCGTCGTCGACTACCTGATTTGGACTCTCGTTCCCCCAGTCAGCGGTTTGAAGTTCTACTACGATGATTTTCCAATATCACAGGGTTTGCTGTCACCTTGGACTACGTTGGCAAGTCTTCTCGTGCTTGGTATTTTGACCGCATCGATTTTCCCCCTGCGAAAGCGCCAACCTCTTGTAGCACTCGGCGTCGCTTTTTTTCTCTCCGCGAACTTGCTTACGAGCACCATCCTCCCGCTCGAATTGGTATTCGAGCACCGCAACTACTTTGCCAGTTACGGGTTGATTCTTGCGCTTGGAGCCGCCCTCTCGGCTTCGTATCGAAGACAGAGGATAACGCATCAATGGCTCCGCCCCGGGGCATCCACGGTTGCGGGCATCGCCTTCGTCTATTGGAGTTCGCAAACGCTGTCGAACGCATATGTGTGGGGGTCACCGCTGCGCCTTGCAGAAACCTTGGCCGCAAGGTCCCCTCAATCGCCACGAGCCCAATATGCACTGGGCAGACTTTACAGTGCCTACACTCAATACAATCCCTCGTCGCCATTTCGGCCGCTTGCAGAACGCCAATTGGAATCTGCCGGGAAAATCCCCAAGGCGTCTATTCTTCCTGAGCAGGCACTGATCTACATGACCGCGCGTATGCACGAACAATCCCGACCGGAATGGTGGGAGCAACTGATCGACAAACTCCGAAAAAATCCGTTAAAAATGGAAGACCAGATTGGGTTGCAGACTCTGGCAATGTGCGCTGTCAAAAAATCTTGCGAATTATCAACAGATGGAATGTCTGCCGCATATCAAGCTGCGCTCGAGCACAAGAACGCCGGCGCGCTAATTCATGCGGCTTATGGCGACTATGCCTGGCTGGTTTTGCAAAATCTTCCACTCGCCGAAGCCATGCTGGCCAAGGCAGTACATGAGGAGTCCGGTCGCGTCGACTACCAGATTGCCTTGATTTCGGTGCTTGCCGCACTTGGAAAACAAAATGAGGCGCGAGCTGCTCTACTCACACTGCAAGAAAAGCACCCGGGAGAAATCCCGGATCAGACCATTGCAGAACTCGCCGCCCAACTCTCGAAGTTGAATCACCGACAATAATACTCATCGCGTTCAACGCAATTACGCCGTACAGTGTCCAAACAGAACGCGCATCCCGAACCCGGCTGCGCGACAAGCGCTGAGGCCACGAATGAAAGGTGTCAAATGACCTGCCCCACGAATCAGGGCGCCGAATCGTTTCTGGTATTCGGATCTCCTCAAATCGAGCAGGCTGAAATAGACGAAGTCGTCTCGTGCATGAAGTCGGCATGGCTGGGAACCGGTCCGCGGGTAGCGCAATTCGAAAGGGACTTCGCGGCCTATCAGGGCTTGCAGACATCACAAATCGCTGCGGTAAATTCTTGTACCGCCGCGCTGCACGTAAGCATGGTCGCTGCCGGTATAGGTCCGGGTAGTGAGGTTATCACCACGCCGCTGACATTCTGCGCGAGCGTCAACGCGATCATCCACGCCGGCCTGACGCCGGTACTCGCGGACGTCGATTCGGTCACCCAGAACATCAATCCAGACGCAATCGCTGCTGCAATCACCCCGCGCACTCGCGCCATCCTGGCCGTGCATTTCGCGGGACGGCCATGCGACATGGATTCAATCATGGCGATTGCACGCAAACATGATCTGCTCGTGATCGAAGATTGCGCGCATGCGATCGAAACCACATTCCATGGCAAGAAAGCCGGCACATTCGGCGATTTCGGCTGTTTCAGCTTCTATGCCACCAAGAACGTGGTCACCGGCGAAGGCGGCATGATCGTCGGCCGCGACGAGACGCGCATCGCGCGCGCAAAGGTGCTCGCGCTGCATGGCATGAGCAAGGATGCATGGCATCGCTTTGGCGACAAGGGTTACAAGCATTATCAAGTCGTCGAAGCTGGCTTCAAGTACAACATGATGGATCTGCAGGCCGCCATCGGCATTCACCAGCTCGCGCGCGTGGAATCCAACTGGAAGCGTCGCGAACAAATCTGGCAACGCTACATGGAAGCGTTCACCGACCTACTCATCAGTCTGCCGACCCCTTCGGCACCAGACATCCGGCACGCCTACCACCTGTTCACCATCATAGTCGACGAAGCGCACTGCGGCGTTTCCCGCGATGCGTTTCTCGATGCGATGAACACTCGCCGGATTGGTACAGGCGTACATTACCTGTCGGTGCCAGAGCATCCGTACTACCAGCAACGCTTCGGCTGGAAACCGGAACAATGGCCGAACGCAATGCGCATCGGCCGCCAATCCGTTAGCCTGCCGTTGTCGCCGAAGTTGACAGACACCGATGTAGAGCGTGTGATCGCAGCCGTAGGCGAAATCCTCGCATGACTGCCGTCGGGCACTGATCACCATGATCGTCACTTGCGAAGCATGGCAAGCCGGAGCGGCGCCTGCGCCCCCCGCGTCCAGCTTGGGCCTGGACCTGTGGCAATCGCCGGCTGCACTGGAGTGGATGGGCGCGTATCTGCATGCACGTCCTTGGCTGCTCCGCATCTGCGACGGCAACGAGGAAGCTCGCTTGGTGTTGTTGTTGCGGCAATTGAAAGTCGGACTAACGCTCGCCTCGGCTTACCCCTATGGCTGGATCGATGGCAACTGCGGTTTGTTCTGGCGCGCACGTAGCGCGATTCGCCGTGCGCTGCGCAGGCACGGCGTGGTACGGCTTGAAATCGCCCTGAGCGGTGAAGGTCTTCAATTCGCAGACGAGGCAGCGGAATCGATCCGCTCTTCGCTCGATGCAGTTCGCCATGTGCTTGATCTCAATGTGTTGGATGTGGCGACAATGGAGAAGGCATTCGATCCCAACATCCGCTGGGCGGCGCGTAAGGCCGTGCGCAATGGCGTGAGGGTGGAAACCGTAACGATGGGCGATGTAGATGTGGTACAGGTACTCTACGCTACGACGATGCAGGCAAAGCGCGCACCGGTGAACTACGGACGCGAACGCTGGCAAGGCCTGTTCTCGGAACTCGCGCCTCACGGCAGTGGGCATATTTACCTCGCATACATTGGCGAACAACCTGTCGGTATGGCGGCAGTCGCCGACGGGGCATCGTCGCGCCATTTGCTGCAACTGGCGGTGCCATCGGAACACCAGTCCACGCGTACCGGCGAACTGCTAGTGATGACCGCGATCCGTGATGCCGTGGAATCCGGGAAGCGCCATTTCGATTTCATGGCAAGCCGCGCAGATGACAAGGGGCTGATCGCGTTCAAGGCCAAATGGGGCACGCGTGCAGAACCGATCCGGCACGTGGTACTGCCGGTGATGCCGCTCGCTGCGCCGATGATCGACGCCGCGCGCTGGCTCAATCGCAAGGGAGCACGCCTTCGTGCGCAATGAACGCGTGCGCGGGTTCGTGCAATTGTTCGGCACGAATGTCATCACCAAGCTCGCGTGGGCGCTCACGCTGCTATTGCTCTTACGCATCCTCGGCGTGCAGTCGTTCGGTTTTCTCGCGACCTTGTGGTCCAGTGCAACCATCGCAGCTGGCGCAGCGGATCTTGGGATCGGCCAAGTCGTATTGCGCGAAGGCTCTCGCGATCCGGTCGCATCGCGGCCCCTTGCAACCGAAACGCTGCGCCTGCAACTGCTGCTGACGCTGGTGCTGATCGCAATACTGGCAATCGGAGGTTGGGTGCTGCTGCCGAACAGCGCACTGCCGCCCTGGCAGCGCGCGTGCGTGATCATTTTGGCGGTAGCGACGCCTTTGGTCGACCGCCTTCAGGCCCTGTTTACCGTTTGCAGCCAACTCGGCGGCAATTACACCAATTACACGCGACTGCGCTCAGGCTATTTCGCCGCGGTGCTGATCGTGCTGGCGGCAACGCTCGCACTACATGGCGGGGTATTGGCGATCAGCATCGCGTATTTCGCGCTGACCGTGATCTTCGCCACGGCGATGGCGGCCGGAACGTGGCGGCTTCTGCCTGCGCGCAGCGATGCATCGGAAGCCGCACGGCTCTCCAAGTTGATCCTGCAGGGGCTTCCGTTCCTCGGTGTTGTGACGTTGACGCTGTCCTATGGTCGCGTGGAAGTTTCGATCCTCGGCAGCTGGGGGCAAACCGCCGCGGCAGGCGCCTATCACATTTCCTATCAGGTGGTGCTGCTGGTGTACTCAGTTGCAGGTATGTTCTTCACCATCACCTACCCGCGCCTTTACGGACATCGCGGCGACGGCGCCGCGCTGGCGTCGGACTTCCGCGACAGCGTGCGCTGCTTGTCTCTACTGGGCTGGCTGGCGGCCCCGCCGCTGTTGCTCTACGCGGAGCCGATGATGCATCTGGTCGGCGGCGATACCTTGGCGCGTTTTGCGCCGATGTTGCGCGTGTTCGGAATATTGGTCTTGCTCATGCCGGCTTCGGTGGCGCTGAACTTCCTGCTGCCGTTGGATCGTCTGCGCTGGCGCATCGGCTGCGACGCGATCGGTGTTGCCATCACAGCAACTGGCGCCGCGTATGCGGCTGCGACGGCGCATCCAGTCTGGGCAGCAATCGCTGAAGTGTGCGGCTACGCCTGCGCGATGGCATGTGCGCATCTGGCTGCGCGACGCACGCTGCCAGCAGCGGGAAGCATGCTGGCGGCCGAGTTTTGCGCGATCGGTTTGCGCGTGGTTCCCGCTATCCTGCTGGTGCGGTTAGTTCCCCTCGAGTGGTGGCTGGGTTGTGTGGAGTTCGTAGCGGTTTCGGCGTTGCTGCTGATGGTCACGCGCCATCCCGTTTGCGATCGCCTGTCTTCCTGGCGATCACATCTTCGTTTTTGAGCCGCGCCGATGACATCCGACGACACCGGATACGCCAAGGTTGCGGCACATTTCGATTCGCTGGCCGCGAATGGTCCGTATGCAACGCTCGCGCCAAGCAACAAGGGCGGGCACAAGGGTGAGTACGTAGCTGCGGTGTTCGACGCGGCCTTGCTGCCGTGCCTGCAACCACGCGAGGCTCTGGAGCGCGTGCTGGATTTCGGGTGCGGCACGGGAATCTTCACGCGACAAGTGGCGGCGCATGCATGCGAAGTGATCGGCATTGACGTCTCTTCCGGCATGCTGGAGCAGGCTGCACGGGCGTGCGACGGATTGGCGAACGTGCGCCTACTGCACACCGACGGGGCGCACGTTCCACTTACTGACGGTTGTGTGGACATGGTGGTTGCACGGGAAACGCTGTGCTACGTGCCCGATACGCAGATCGCGGCGCTGCTCGGTGAGATCCTGCGGGTCACGAAATCCGGCGGCAAGTTACTTTGGCTCGAGCAGGTCTCCGACGATCCGCGTTGGCAGTACCACCCGCGCGCCCCTCATCTGGTCAAGCGCAGCCCGAGTTCGTTGAGGAGCATTGCGCAGCAGGCAGGCTGGCAGATCGAATCGGAACAAGTGGTTCGCACGCCGCGATTTCCATGGATTTATCCCGTGCAGGCCAAACTGGTTCCACGATTGCTGATGCAACAGCTTGCACGCTGGGAGGTGGCGATCCATTCCCGATTGCCGCACGCATCGCGACGCTGGTGGGATGCGCTGTTCGTGTTGCGGAAGCCGACCGATGGCTGACATCACAATTCGCGAGCTGTCGCGGCAGGAATACGGCGCATTCCAGCAGACAGTTCCGCATTCCGCATTCCACCGGCTCGGCTGGCTGGACACCGTGGCGCACGTTTACAAGTTGCGCATCCGTCTGCTCGGCTATATGCGCGACTCGCATCTGTGCGCCGTAACGCCACTGATTGGACGCCGCATGGGCCCGCTGATGTTATGGGGTGCGCCACTACGAAAGTGTGGAACGCCGCCGGCGACGCCGTTCTGCTCCCCTGCCGAAGAAGCTTCCGTACTGCTGCCGGTTTTTCGCCGATGGGCAAGAAGCCAACGCTTCGGTTACCTGCAGATCACCGTTCCCGAAGAGCCTGGACTCCAAGCTGCAGGGGACGAGCGTATCGAACCGCTGGACAATCTGGAACTCGATCTCGACCGACCGCTGGAATCAATCTGGCAAATCTTGGCCCAACAGAAATCCGCGGTTCGAAAAGCCGTGCGCTCGGGAATCCATATTCATTTTCGAACAACGCTTGATTTCATGCGCGTTCAAGAAGACTTGCTGGCGGCTACTTACGAAAGGCAGCACCTTTGTCCGAATTTCCCGCATTCGCTGTACCGTGCAATCCTGGAGACACGTGGACAAAATGGCCTGCGTTTACTGAGTGCTGTTCACCAAGGAAAGACAGTCGCCTCGATCTGGACATTCGCTGATGCCTCGCGCTGCTATTATTGGGACGCCGCATCTCTCCCGGAGGCACGTGATCTGAACGCCAATCACCTGCTTGTATGGTGTTTGATCCGCTGGGCGCATCGGAAAGGGCTCCATACGCTGGATTTCGTCGGCACAAGCACTGGCGGGCGGGGCGGTAGCCGCCCAGGTATCGGCCGCTTCAAGCAATCCATGGGTGGCCGTCCCATGCAGTACCTCATCTTGTACCGGTTTTCGCCGCTCACGTGTGCGGCATTCCTTGGCTATCGTTGGCTCAACCGTCTGCGGCTCGGTCTGACGGGGAGGAATCGTCATGCATGATTTCGAAACCCGGTTGCAACCGGCCAAGCCTTCCAGTTATCGTTTGCCACCGGTGGTACAGCCGCAATGGCGACTCGCGGATCTGCTGACGCGTCAGGCAGAAGATGAAGACGGAGCGTTGCGTCGCCAACTGTGCGAAAGCTACGGGGTGCGTCACTGCCTGTTGCTGGATCGCGCACGCTCGGGCATCTATCTGCTCTGCAAGGCCTTCGACCTGGATGGCGAATGGATATTGACTTCCTTGATGCATCGCCCCACTGCGGTGCTGCTCCAGAACCAGACCGCCGGGGTGGCATTCGCAGACGTGGACGAGCATCTGACCATTGATGCGGATTCGGCGGCGCGTCTGATCGCGCCTAATACAAGCGCAATCCTGGCAACGCACACTTACGGCAAAGCCGCGGACATGCTCGCGTTGCGTGAACTGGCCGATCAGCATGGGATCGCGCTGATCGAAAACGCCGTGCACATGGACGGTCACTGTACCGTGCAGGGTCGCGCAGTCGGCGCGTGGGGTGACGCGACCGTGGTCAGCTTCAATGTGGACAAACCGCTAGGCGCAATCCTCGGTGGCGCATTGCTGACCAATCGTGATGACATCTGGGCAGCTGTGAGTGCACACGCTTTGGGAACGCCCAACACCAAGGAGATGCGTGAGCGCATCCGTACCACCTTCGCGGCATACCGGTTGAAACCTTTGGCACTGCGTCTCCCGCTCGGGCGCCGCCACCGCGCCGCAGTGGATGGCGTGCAGGAGATTGAGCACTTTGCCATTGATACCTACACCCACTACAAGCCAAGACGGATCCATTCCTGGCAAGCGCGCGTGGCGCTCGCGTGTCTACGGCGTGAAGTACGAGCTTCGGAAATCAGGAAAAGCAACGCCGATCGCCTGCAGCGAAAACTGCAAGGCGATGCGCGCTTCGCGCTTCCGATTTCGACGGCAGATCGTCCGCATACCTACACCTACTATCCGCTGATCTTGTGCGAAGGCTCGCGAATGGACTTGGGCCGCCATCTCGCGGCCGCCGGCATCGAGACCAAATGGCGGCTAGCTCCCTTACACACGCAAGCAGGATTCAACGAGGCGCGCTGCGACGATCTTTCTCGCAGCGTATCGCTATGGCAGCAACACTTACTGGTGCCTGCGGGAACCTCCACAAGCGCTGCGCAGATAGATCATCTCGCCGACGCGCTGCTCAGTTGGCGATAGTCGCTTTCGACAGCACAAACACGAAGCCAGGGCTAATCCCAGCCGTTGCATCGACCATCGCGGCCAGCCAACCGGGCAGCCGCTTCCCGCGCACCGCGAATCCTGCCTCGATTCGCGCAGCGATTGCGTTGTGCGGCACCAGCCCGGCATCGCGAAACCAGCGCCGCAGACGCCAATAGTGCGTCGAGTACGCATCGAACTCTGCGGAGTGGCGCGAACCGAGCGCACGCATCGCGCGTTGCGCGAACGCTCGCGGCAACCAATGCACGAACGGCCAGAACACATGCGGTTCGATCGGCCATAGCAGGTTCGGACCCGCGAAGTAGCAGATGCCACCGAGCTTCAACACACCATGAACGGCGCGCAGCAGCGCTTCGGGTTTGTCGACGTGCTCGTAAACTTGATTGCAAATCACGACGTCGCACGAGTCCCTGCCGAGCAGGTTTTCGAGATCGTGATACGTGCCGGCATGAAAGGCGAGATTCGGTTGCTGCTGACGATAAGCGGCCCAGCGTTCCCAAGGCTCCGGATCAACACCGACCATTTTTTCAACGTGGCAGGCAAGCTTCGCAGCAATACCACCGCTACCGCAGCCGATGTCCAGCCACAACCCATTTTTCAGATCGCGACCGCAATGCAATTGAAGCGTGCCAAGGATGGCTTTCGCCTTCTTGTCGCGATCGCACGGTCCCCAGCGCGGATCTACCGTTGTTTGCGCTACATCAGTCATTGGGACACAGCTCTTGCACGATCCTGACCGCAATGGAAGTGAGGTCGAATTGTGCCGCGAACTGCTGCGTACCCGCCACGAAACCAAGCGCGGAGCGGCATAACGCAGTGCGAATCGCGTCGGCCAATGCCGGCGCTTCGACGCGTGCAGACATCACGCCAAACGGCGCGCGCGCAAATAGTTCCGGTAGATCGCCAACGAGCATCGCAATGATCGGGCGGCTGAGTTTCATCGCATCGGAAAATATCACCGGAATGCTCTCGATGCGTGAGGGAATCAGCACCCAGTCGGCACGAACGATCGCCGCCTCAGCCTCGCACTTGGCGAGGAATCCGCCGAGCTCTATCGGTCGACCGGCTGCACATAATGCCGCGACGCGCTTGCGCACCAGCGGCTCCAGCGAACCTCCGCCCTGGATTTCGATCTTCTCGATGCGAGACCAGTCGTCATCGCCCAGCATGGTCAGCGCATCCAGCAGCAAATCGACTCCCTTGTTTGGATGCCAACGGCCGAGAAAAAGCAGCCGATAGGGTGGTCCATGACGTGGGGGCAACGGATTCGCCATGCCGATGCGGCGGGTGCTTGGCAGGAATCCGACAGGTACGCCCGCGATAAGCTTCGCGTCCTCGGCAAGTTTGTAGCCGTCTGCCCATGCATGCGTCGCGCCGCGCACTACGCGGCCGAGCATTGCGCGCAGTATTGGAACGCGGCCGAGCGACCAGACATCACTGCCAAGCATCCAGACCGAGTAGCCGATGCCGTGTTCGCGCGCCACGCGACGCGCCCACGCGCCGGAGGGCAACGCCCACAGGGCCAGAACATGCGTAGTCGGCTCCACCTTGGCTGCGGCACGCGTAGCGCGCATGCCTGCGCGAAGGACGCGCGCGATTTCAAACATATCCGACGGGCGCCACAGCTTCAGTGTCGAAAGCGGCCGCTGGGGAGCGGCATAACGAAACACCTCCACGTTCTCTGCCCACGGTTCTCGACTGGACTGCCGACCCGGAGCAACCACGCGTACCGGAACGTGCCTTCCCAACTCTTCCGCGAAGTCGCTGACGAACGAGCCGGCGGCCTCGCTTCCGTCGCTGGCCACGGGGAACGAGGTAGTGACCAAGACAATCGCCGGCTCGCTCACGGCTTGCCGATCTCGAGTTCGTATCCCATGCCCATGTGGCTCCAGTCCGGCCAGACTAAGCTAACCAGCAAGGCCACCACATTGATTGCGAAGACTCCGACCAACGCGATCGGCAAGAATAACCACCTGTTCCACCCTTTCCGCGCGTACGCGCCGCCTGCCATTGCCAGGCACATCAACAAACCTGCAGTACGGATCGCATGGCCGGATTTTCGCAGGCTTGCCACATCGAGGCCGGCACGTTGCATATCGCGCCGTAGCCCGTACTCCGTATAACGCTGAAAGTCGAAAGGCGCGTCGTGCACCGGGTATAGGAACGGCATGGAGACCCACGCGTGTCCACCAGGCTTGAGTACGCGTGCAATTTCCGTCAGCACTCGTCCCGGATCCATCATGTGTTCGAGCACTTCCAGACAAATCACATTGTCGAAACATTCATCGTGGAACGGCAGTTGCGCCGCATCGCCGAATGCATGGGGTCGTGCACCGTAAAGATCCCGTCCGGTCGATGGATAGTCCAGTGATATGTATTCCACGGAACGGGGCAGCAAGGGCTCGATCCAGCGATCGGCCGCGCCGATATCCAGCAGCATTCCGGAAGCGCTGGCGACGCCCGCTGGAACCTTTCTTCGGCTCAACAGCCATTGCGGATGCAGCGGCGTTCTGCGCAGATGCTGCGCGATTCTTCGCAGCCTTTCGGGAAGCATGCTCAATCACGTCCGGTTTTGGCATAGACCAGCGCCGTAATCTGTTCGGAGATCAGACCTATGAGGAAGATGATTACCGACGCGCTGAATAGCAACATGCTCATGTTGGTAAATCGATGTGCGGTTACGTATGTGAATGCGTAATACCCAAGCCCAGTCAAGAAGGACAGCATGCTAACGGGCACGAACAGCTTGAGCGGCGAGTAGAGTGTTGCGATCTTGAAGATGATCAGCAGAAAACGCACGCCATCGCGCAGCGGACGAATATGGCTCTTGCCAATGCGCTGCGCGGCCCTGATTGGCAGGTAGGCCACCGCATAGGCGCTGCGAAAGAAAGCCATGGTACTCGTCGTCGGATACGAGAACCCGTTTGGCAGCAGGTGCAGGAACTCGCGAAATTTGTCGGCGCGAACGGCGCGATAGCCCGCGGTCAGATCGGCTACCTTGAAGCCGGTCATGCGGCTGGCCAGCCAGTTGTAGATGGTGTTGGCGACGCCGCGACCAACACCCGCCTGCCCTGACCAATCGCGAGCGCCGACAACCATGTCGTAGCCTTCATCGAGCTTGGCCAGCAGGCGCGCGACATCTGCAGGGTCGTGCTGCCCGTCAGCGTCCATGAAAACCAACACGTCGCCCAAGGCCTCGCGCGTGCCGCGCTTGATCGCGGCGCCGTTGCCCATCGAATATGGCTGAGTGAGAAGTTTGATGCCATTCGCAACGCACACCCGCGCGGTGTCGTCCGTGGAGCCATCGTTGACGACGATGATCTCCGCCTGCGGTTGCGCGGCACGAAGTCGCGGGAGCAGGTCGGCCAAAGCAGCGGATTCATTTTTTGCGGGCAAGATGATGCTGAGCAAGATAGGCGCTCCCCCGAAAGGCGATCTGGCGCCGATAGTAGCGGAAAACTCTGCGATCAAGCCGGAGAGGAATGCAGTAGACGTTCGATTCTGCACAGTGACGCACGAAACGCATCGTTACACTGCTTGGTAGCGGTCCAATTTAAATTTTTCCGCTCGTGATGGTGCTTCGACAGGCCCAGCACAGGGTACGCTTCGCATATCGAACCACGAGCAGCAATCCACTCTGGCCGTTCGCCCTTCGATACCTCAGGGCGAACGGATTCAAACCGACCACTACCCGCCGTCTTGCGCGGCTCCGGTTTGGCAGCCAAAGCGCTATACTCGGCACGGCATTTCATGGGGATAGGCATGACCACCACGATGAGCGCACCTGCACCCGCTACTGGCCCGTCGCTGGCCGGCTTGAGCGGTGTGGCCAAGCGTCTGGTCATGCAGGGCTTGCTTTCGGAGAACGACGCACGTCGCGCCAACGATGCGTCGATGAAGCAGAAGATTCCGGTGGCCAGCCTGCTGCTCGAGCGCAGCCTGGTCAGCAGCGCGCAGCTGGCCTTGGCCATGTCCGAGGAATTCGGTGTGCCGCTGCTCGACGCGGAAGCGATCGACCTGAACCAGGTGCCGCAGAACCTGATCAACGAGGATCTCGCCAACAAACATCAGGTGCTGCCGATCTACCGGCGCGGTCCACGCGTATTCGTTGCCGTAGCTGATCCTACCAATACGCGCGCGCTCGACGACGTGAAGTTTCACACCAAGTCGGCGGTCGACGCGGTGCTGATCGATTCGGAACAGCTTTCGCGCCTGATTGACCAAGTCTACAGCATGGGCACAGCGGGCTTCGCCGCACTCGACGATGCGGCCGGCGGCCTGGAAAAGCTGGTCGTCGGTGATGGCGAGGAGGAAGCTGAAACCGGCATCGACGCGCGCGACAACAGCGACGCGCCCGTGGTGAAATTCGTCAACAAGGTGCTGGTTGACGCCATCCGCCGCGGCGCCTCGGATATCCACTTCGAGCCGTTCGAGAACACCTACCGCGTGCGTTTCCGCATGGACGGTATCCTGCGTGCGGTGACTTCGCCGCCGCCGCGCATGGCGACGCGCATGGCCGCGCGCTTGAAGGTAATGTCGGGCCTCGACATTTCCGAACGCCGCGTGCCACAGGACGGTCGCATCAAGCTGAACCTGTCCAAGACCAAGGCGGTGGATTTCCGCGTCAGCACCTGCCCAACTCTGTTCGGCGAGAAAGTCGTACTGCGTATCCTGGACGCCTCCATCGCGCGACTGGGTATCGACAAGCTGGGTTATGAGGACGATCAGAGGGATCTGTTCGTCAACGCGATCCAGAAGCCATACGGCATGGTCATCGTGACCGGGCCGACCGGCTCGGGCAAAACGGTCTCCCTCTACACCGCGCTCAATATCCTCAATATCGAAGGGCGCAATATCTCGACCGTGGAGGACCCGGTCGAAATCCGCTTGCAGGGCGTCAACCAGGTCCAGCAGAACGTGAAGCGCGGCATGACATTTGCGGTCGCGCTGCGCGCCTTCCTGCGCCAGGATCCCGACGTGATAATGGTCGGCGAAATCCGCGACGTCGAAACGGCGGAGATCGCAATCAAAGCGGCGCAGACCGGCCACATGGTGCTGTCCACGCTGCACACGAACGATGCACCGCAATCGGTCGCGCGATTAATGAACATGGGCATTGCCCCATACAACATAACCTCGGCGCTGTCGCTCGTCGTCGCGCAGCGCCTCGCAAGACGCCTGCACGAATGCAAGAAGCCGCTGGTCCTGCCGCCGGAGACACTGCTCGCCGAAGGCTTCACCCAGGAGGATC
>Ga0207695_10005932_pt1 | contig 16010 bp, 10 predicted proteins | sample KBSC54metaG_FD_184354 | JGI IMG/M metagenome (GOLD analysis project Ga0207695, IMG submission 184354) | Corn rhizosphere microbial communities from Kellogg Biological Station, Michigan, USA - KBS C5-4 metaG (SPAdes) (version 2) | ecosystem: Host-associated > Plants > Roots > Rhizosphere > Soil... | reverse complement strand
CGCGGCCAGCCGCTGTGGGTGCACGGCTGGGTGTACGGGCTCAAAGACGGCCTGCTGCGCGACCTGGGCCTGTGCATCGCCGCGGACGACGAGTTGCCGCGTCTGCGATCCGCACCCGAGACGCCGCCGCCGAGCGAATTGCGTCGGCAGCGCTGACCGCTTCGCGTCAGGCCGGCAGGTCGCTACGGCTCCATGGAGACCGCGGCGCGCTTCCCCGGCGCGAGCGACGCCGGTCCCGTGCCCAACATCGCGATGCTCAGTGCGCCCGCGAGCAGCGTCAGCTCGAGCTCGATGCCCAGCGGCGAGAAGAATCCGCCGTGCAGCTTCACGAACAGAATCACGATCAGCATTTCGATCGCCAGCAGGCAGGCCGGCCACCGCGCCCACACGCCGAAGAAAATCGCCAGACCGCCGATGAATTCGACGATGATCGCCACCCACGCCGCTACCACCGGCAACGGAATCCCCATGTGCGCCATCGCCATCGCCGTCCCGCCGGCGCCATAGTGGAAGAGTTTCTGTCCGCCGTGCATCGCGAACACGAGTCCGATCACGAGACGAATGGGAAGGATGCCCCAGCCCACAGCGCGGTCCGTAAAGTCAGTCATCGTGCACCTCGTGGTCGAGCGTTAGTCGGAGGCTGCCGTGCCGGCGATGCTACGGATATACGGATGGGGACGGCTCGAGGCCAGTCTCATTGAATCACGGTCAGGGACAGCGTCGCCGAGAGTCCGCCTTTCGCTGCCGACACATCTGCTGTTCCCGGGGCAAGCGCGTGCGCGGTTCCGTCGGCGGCGACGCTGACGATCGTCGAGTCGGTCGTCCCCCATGTCACGCTGGCGGCGGGGATGTTCTGGATCATGCAGCCCGTGCTGCCAACGCCCGGTCCGAGCACGCCCTGCTGCGCAATGAGGGTCACGTCCTGGCCTACCGCGAGCGTGGACGATTTGCCGTTCGCGATGACGAGAAAGATCTTGCCGCCGCACACGCTATTGGGCGAGAGCGCGCCCGAGTTGCACGCGGCGCCGGCAAGGGCGGCGCCCATCGCTGCAATCGACAACACGGTCCGGTATCGCATGAGGCTGCTCTCGTGTCGGTCATGGCGACGCGGGGCGCGCCGTCTGGCGAATGGATTCACGGCGCGCGTCTCGCGCGCAAGGGTCGCCTGAGCTCGTCACGCGACGATGATGCCAGCGCACACCAGACAACTGTCGAGCGGGTCGCCTGGTTCCCGTCGAGCGCGATCGCGGTGCGCCGACGCTCTATTCGCTGCGCATGGCGACGAGCGGGTCGACGCGCGATGCGCGCCGCGCCGGGACGACGCACGCCGCGACGGCAACGCCGAGGAGCACGATGGCGACCGCGACGTAGGTGACGGGGTCCGCCGGCGCGACGCCGAACAGCAGGCTCGCGATGAGCCGCGTGAGGAGCAACGATGCCACGATGCCGATGGCGACGCCCGCGCCCGCCAGCGCGGCGCCGGGCCGCAGCACGTGCGCCATCACGTCCGCCCGCGACGCGCCGAGCGCGATGCGAATGCCTAACTCGCGGGACCGCTGGCTCACGGCGTACGAGATCACGCCATAAATTCCGACGGCCGCGAGCACGAGCGCGATGCCGGCGAACGACGCGATGAGCGCCATGTAGAACCGCGGCTGCGAGACGGACTCGCTGACCAGCTCGCGCAGCTGGCGCAGTTGGGCGATGGGCAGGTCCGGGTCCACGGCGCGCATCGCGCCGCGCACTTGATCTTCCACCGCGGTCGGCGGCCCGCTCGTCCGCATGACGACGGAAAACGTGCTGAGCGTCGGCTGGTCGATGGCGATGTACGTCTCGGCGTCGGCCGGCGTCGCCAGACTGAAGCGACGCACGTCGCCGACGACGCCGATGACGTCGCCGCCTAACGTCACCGTCGTCGTGTCGCCGCCTTTGGCCGAGGCGGTATCCGTCGTCCAGCCGATCTCGATGCGGCTCCCGATGGGGCTGCGGCCGGCGAAATATCGTTTCGCCAGCGACTCGTCGATCACGGAGACGATCGGCGCCCCGCCCCCATCGTGCGCGGTGAAGTCCCGCCCCGCGATGAGCGGGATGCCCATCGTGCGGAAATAATCCGGACTCACCAGCGTGACGTACGTCCGTTTGCGCTCGGCCGGCCGTTCTTTGGGCGTGCCGACGATGTGCACGCTCGTGCGCAAGCTGAAGTCGCCTAACGGGAGCCCCCCGACGACGGCCGCGGACTGGACCCCTGGTATGGCGCGCACGTGCGATAGAATGTCGGAAGTGAGTGTGCGGAGCGCGTGCCGATCGGCGTATTTGGTTTCCGGCGCCGAGACGTCGAAGGTGAGGACGCGGTCGGGGTGGAACCCGGGATTCACCGCCATCAGGTGCGTGAAGCTCCGCACGAGGAGGCCGGCGCCCACGAGCAGCAGCATGGCGAGCGCCAGCTCGCCCACCACCAGCGCGCCGCGAACGCGCCGGGTCGTGCGCGAGCCGCTCGAGCCGCGTGCGCTCTCCTTGAGCATCGCGGTGAGGCGGGCACGCGTCGCGCCGAATGCCGGCACGATGCCGAACAGCACGCCGGTGCCTAACGTGATCAGGGCGGTGAAGGCGAGCACGGCGCCATCCAGGTGCACCTCGTCCAGACGGGGCAGGTCGTGCGGTCCGAAGCGGACCAGCAGCGCGACGCCCCAGAGCGCCAGCAGCACCCCGGCCACTCCGCCCACGATCGAGATGAGCAGACTCTCGGTGAGCAGTTGCCGCATGATCCGCCACCGCCCCGCGCCGAGGGCGGTGCGCACCGCGATCTCCGTTTCGCGCGTCGACGCGCGCACCAACTGCAGATTGGCCACGTTCGCGCACGCAATGAGCAGCACGAACGCGACGGCGGCGAAGAGCGTCAGCAGTGCGGGTCGCACGTTGCCAACGACGAAGTCCTGCAGCGGCTTCACCGCGCCGCTGATGCCGGTGTTCGACTCTGGGTATTGCTGCTCGAGGCGCCGCGTCAGCGCGACGATCTCCCGGTTCGCCTGCGCGACCGTGGCGCCGGGAGCGAGACGTCCGACCACATCCAACCAATGCGCCCCGCGCTGGTCCGGGCTGAGGTCATCCTTGCTGAAGACGAGCGGCGTCCAGAGGTCGGGATGTTCGGGAAAGGTGAGCGACGGCGGGGCCACGCCGATGATGGTGCGCGGCGTGCCGTCGAGCATCATCGTGCGGCCGATCACGTGCGGATCGCCGCCGTACCTGCTGCGCCAGAGCCTGTCGCTGAGGATGACCACGCGGGCCGCCTGCGGCTGGTCCTCGTTAGGCGCGAAGCCGCGGCCGAGCGCGGGCGAGAGCCCGATCACGCGCCAGAAGTCGGCGCCGACGCCGGCGTCGTCGACGCGTTGCGGTTCGCCATCGCCGGTCAGGTTGGCCGACGCGGTGGAGTACGCGGCGAGCGACGAGAACGACGTGAGCTGGCGGCGCATGTCCTCGTAGTCGAGCGGCGACGTCGCGGACAGCTTGCGGTCGCGGCTGGCGCTCGCCACCTTCATGATCCGGTCCGGCGCGCCTAACGGAAGCGGCTTGAGCAGCACGCCGTCGACCACCGAGAACACGGCGGTGATGGCGCCGATGGCCAGCGCCAGCGTGACCGTGGCGACCACGGTGAATCCCGGCGAGCGCGCGAGCTGCCGCGCCGCAAATCGAATATCGTTCGAGAGCAAGGCCATGACACCAAAGGCCGAAGGATGGGAACGCCGACCGCCTGCGCCAATGGAAAACACATGCCACGAACGGGGAAGGGCAACCCGTTGGTGCCGTGCACGTTATGCCGTGACATCGGTGGCGTGAGACAGTCCGGGTGTCCGCTTTCGGCATCGCGTGTGCGAAATCGAACAGCACGTTGACCGCGTCGACGGGTTGGTGCATTCTCTGCGCAGGGTTGGTGCTGGTGGCAAAGCGCTGCGAAACTCACGCAGTCGACAGGGAGGGGTCATGGCGGCGAAGAAGCGCAAGACGGCTCGGAAAGCGACGCGCAAGCGGAAACCGACGGCCACGAAGCGGCGCAGCGCCAAGACCACGACCAAGCGCGGTGTGCCGGCGAAAAAGAAGCGCGGGGCAGCAACGACGCCGCGCCGTGGATCGACGAAAGGCAAGAGCACAGCCAAGGCGAAGACGAGTCGAGCGTCGCGAGCGCGCCCTGCGCCGAAACGCATCATCGCGGTCATGGGCGCGACCGGGTCGCAGGGCGGGGGCCTGGCGCGCGCGATCCTGAGCGACCCGTCGAGCGGCTTCACCGTGCGCGCGATCACGCGCAACCCCGGCGCGCCGGCGGCGCGCGAGCTGGCTCGGTTAGGCGCGGAGGTGGTCGCCGGCGACGCCGAGGACCGGTCGAGCCTCGAGCGCGCGTTCGCCGGCGCCTACGGTGCCTACTGCGTCACCTTCTTCTGGGCGCACATGTCGCCCGAGCGGGAGAAGGCCGAGGCGATGGCCCAGGCCCAGGCGGCCAAGCGCGCCGGCGTGGAGCACGCCATCTGGTCGACGCTCGAGGACACGCGCCAGTTCGTTCCGTTAGGCGAGACGCGCATCCCGACGCTCATGGGCCACTACAAGGTGCCGCACTTCGACGCCAAGGCCGAGGCCGACGCGTATTTCGCGACGCTCGGCGTGCCGACCACGTACCTGGTGACGTCGTTCTACTGGGACAACTTCATCCACTTCGGCATGAACCCGAAACCGGGCGCCGACGGCGTGCTCGAGATCGCGCTGCCGATGGGCAGCGCAAAACTCTCCGGCATCGCCGCCGAAGACATCGGCAAGTGTGCGTACGGCATCTTCAAGCGCGGGGCGCCGTACATCGGACGCCGCGTCGGAATCGCCGGCGGCCACGTGTCCGGCGCGGAGATGGCGGCGTCGCTCGGCAAAGCGTTAGGCAGGCCCGTGCGCTACGTGGCCGTGCCGCCGGACGTCTATCGCCACCTCGGCTTCCCGGGGGCGGATGAGCTGGGGAACATGTTCCAGATCGATGCCGAGTTTCAGGATCGGTTCATGGCGGCGCGCGACATTCGCGAGGCCAGGGCGCTCAACCCGGCGCTCCAGTCGTTCGACGACTGGGCGAAGGCGCACCGGAAGGAGATCCCGACGTCCTAACGGAGGGTCGGCGCGGCGGGAGCCGGGCCGGCCGGCCGGGCGGCGTCATCGCGCGAGCGGCGCGCGCGGAACCACGCGTACACCGGAACGCCCAACACGAGAAACGCGAGCGCGGCGATGGCCTGCGCCGGCGCGGTCGTCACCGCATTCCCGATCATCCAGACCGTGCCGACGACGTAGATCGCCGGCACGATTGGGTATCCCGTCACCCGGTACGGGCGCGGACGGTCGGGCTGCGTGGCGCGCAACCGGAACACCGCGGTCACCGTGAGCGCGAAGAAAATCATGAAGGCAAACACGGCGAGATCGCTCAGCTGGTCGTACGTGCCCGACGTTGCGAGCACCGACGCCCAAGCGGCGAACGCCGCAATGGCCCATCCGGGCACGTGCGATCGCCGCGTGACGCGCCCGAATACGGGAAAGAATTGACGCGTCCGCGCCATCGCGAACAACACCCGCGAGTTGGACAGGAGTCCGCCGTTCATCGTACCGAGCGTCGCGATGATGAACACGAGCGCCGCGAGCTTGGTCGTGTCGCTGGCGAGAAAGCTGCCGACGGCGAGTGCGGCAACCGCCGGCGCCCCGGGATGCAGCGTCGAATTCGCCGACGCGACGGTGGACGCGGGCAGCGCATAGAAGTACGCGGCGTCGATCGCGAGGTACAGCACGATCACGATGAACGTGCCTCCGATGAGCGCGCGCGGCACGTTGCGACCCGGATTCCGGATTTCGCCCGCGGCCATCGGCAGATACGACCATCCGCTGTACGCCCACACCGCGCCCACCAGCGCAGCACCGAATGCCGACACGCTCACCGCGCCGCCCGGCGCTGGCTGCGCAAAGTGCGCCCAGGATCCGCCGCGCGCCGCGGCGAGCGCGCCGGCCACGATGCCGATCACCGCCAACACTTTGATTGTCGCCAGCGCCACCTGCACGCGTCCGCCTGCGCGAACGCCGGCGCAGTTGATGACGGCCAGCATCAGAATCGGCACGATGGCCACGGCTTGCGGCGCGCCGAACGACCAGTGCACATGCACGCCCCACACGGTTCCGGCGACCCGCACCCAGGGGCCGCCTAACGAAACCAGCGGCGACAGGAAGGTCGAGAACGACACGCCGAGGGCGGCCAGCGAGCCGCTGCCGGCGGTGAAGCGCACCCAGCCATAGAGGAAGGCGACCGCGTCGCCGTACGCCGCGCGCAGAAACACGTACTCGCCGCCGGCCTCCGGCATCATCGCCCCCAGCTCGGCGTACGCCAGGGCGCCGAACAGCGTGAGCACGCCGGCCGCCAGCCACGCCGCCAGCACGGCCCACGGGCTGCCTAACTGCTGCGTCATCACCGCGGCTTTGAGCAGCACGCCGGTGCCGACGATGGTCCCGACGACTAACGAAATGGAATCGAGCAGCGACAGCCGGCGCACCAGCCGTCCGCCGCTCGCCCCGTCGCCGCTCCGGCGCAGGCCGGCGGCCGCGGACGGCGACGCCATCATGGCGCGCGCACGATCGTCGCCCTGATGAGATGATCGAGCCGGGGATAATTGCGATCGAGGTAATCGTTGCCGCCCTCGAACACCGGTCCCTGCTTACCGCCGCGCATGCCGCCGCCCGCCGTCTCGCCGTACTCCGAATTCAATCGATCCACCACGTCCATGCCGCGAACGACGGAGCCGAGCGGCGCGAAGCCCTGCGCATCCAGCTGCGGGTTGTCACGCAGGTTGATGTAGATCTGCGTCGTGCGCGTGTCGGGTCCGGTCATCGCGAACGCGCAGGTTCCGCGCGCGTTCGTGTGACGAACGCTGTCGTCGCCAATGCGCTGGTCGCGCCATCGCTGCGCGATTGCGGGATCGCCCGCGATGCCGAATTGCACGATGTATCCGGCGCGCACACGCGAGAACCGCGAGTCATCGAAATATCCGGAGCGCACGAGCTGGTAGAACCGGTCGACGCCGCGAGGCGCCCACGCGCGGACTGCGCCGACCACGAACGCGCCTTTGGTCGTCTCGAAGCGGACGAAGAAGCGATCGGGCGCGCGCGTTTGCCAGAACGCGTTCGACGGATCGCGCAGCACCGTGCGCGCCGGAGCCGCCGCGTTGAACGAAGCGCTCTGCGACCGATGGCATCCCGCGGCTGCGACGCACACCACCGCGAAGGCGATGGCTTCCGCGCACGATCCTGAGCTCCGCACGACACATGATGCGCCATGGACGGGCACGCTGTCCAGTGACATGCCCAACGCCTGGCGCTTGCCTCGCGTCGTGCGCGCCAGCATCATCGGCCAACGCTTCGATCGCCCGGAGGCTGGACCGTGTCCGCTCGCGTCGGATTGTTCGTCGTTGCGTTGGTCATGGGCTCACTCGCGCCGACGCCGCCATCCCATGTGCCGCTGCCGACATTGGCGCCTGGCAACGGCCTCGCGCTCACGCCGCCGATGGGGTGGAACAGCTGGAACCATTTTCACTGCGGCGTCAATGAGCAGATGATCCGCGAGACCGCGGACGCAATGGTATCGAGCGGCATGCGCGACGCCGGTTATCGCTATGTGGTGATCGATGATTGTTGGCAAGTCGCGCGCGATGCCAACGGCGTACTCGTCGCCGATTCGACGCGGTTTCCGCACGGCATCAAGTCGCTCGCCGATTACGTCCACGCGAAGGGATTGTTGTTCGGGATCTATACTGACGCCGGAACCAACACGTGTCAGGGTCGCCCTGGGACCTTCGGCCACGAAGACCTGGATGCGCGCACGTTCGCCGACTGGGGCGTCGACTACGTGAAGGAAGATTGGTGTCACGCCGCGAAGCTCGATGCGCCCACGCAGTACGCAAAGTTCCGCGATGCGCTCGCGCGCACCGGACGCCCGATCGTATTCAGCATCTGCGAATGGGGATCGAATCAGCCGTGGGAGTGGGCGCCCCGCGTCGGCAACCTGTGGCGAACCACGGATGACATCGAAGACACGTGGAGCTCGATGCTGGACAATCTCGACCAGTCGGGCCAACATGCGGCCGCCGCGAGTCCGGGCGCGTGGAACGATCCCGACATGCTCGAGGTGGGCAACGGCGGCATGACCGCCGACGAATATCGCGCGCACTTCAGTTTGTGGGCGATCATGGCTGCGCCGCTCATCGCCGGCAACGACCTGCGCCACATGTCGCCGGAAACCGTGCAGACGCTCACCAACCGCGAGGTGATTGCGGTGGATCAGGATTCGTTAGGCGCGCAGGGCATTCTGGTGTGGGAACGGCCGCCCGAGCTCCAGGTCTGGGCCAAGCCCTTGCGCGACGGCTCGCGCGCGATCGCCTTACTCAACCGCTCGTCCGCGCCGGCGAAGATCACCGCCTCCTTCGCGCGCGCCGGCCTGCGCACCGACTCGGCGCAGATCCGCGACCTCTGGCAGCACAAAAATCTCGGCACGTTCGCCCGTCAGTTCGAGAGCGTCGTCCCCCCGCACGCCGCCATGCTGCTCCGCGCGACACCCGTTCGCTAACGACCTCTTCATCCGCGCCTGTCAGGCTTTGTCCGCTTAGTGTCCGCCTTTGTGCTCGAGCATCGTGAGCGCGCGCTGCAGCGGTGCATCGCTCGGCGCCGAGCGACGGAACGCGCTCGAGTCACCGAACGCGATGGTTGCAATCTGCTGCTCGAGGAGCCGGTCAACCCACGGCTCCGCGGCTTCGAACGTCGCGCGGTCGACGTTCACCCCTGATGCGCGCAGCTCTCGGTAGAACGCTTCGCGCCACTCCGGCAGCACGATGAAATCGCCGCGCACCGTGGTGCGAAGTCCGCGCGCAACGTCGAACAGAGCCGTGCGCGTTTGCGCGGCCTTGGGCGCGAATTCGCGCGCGAGATGCTGCTCGGCGCTCGTGAGTGTGTCCGACGCGACCGTCACATCGGGGGTGATGCCGCCCCCGCCGAGGACCGTGCGTCCGCCGTCGCTCTTGTAGCGCGGCCGGTGCGCAGGCGGCGCGGTATCGGCCAGTGGATTGACCGACGTGTCCGGCGCGCCATCGAACGTGTGCGCGCGCTGGATGCTACGCCCACTCGGCGTGTACCAGCGTCCGGTGGTCAGCTTGAGCGCGTAGCCGCCGTCGAGGTTGAACAGCGACTGCACGACGCCTTTGCCGAACGACGTCTCGCCGACGATCACGGCGCGATCGTGATCTTGCAGCGCGCCGGCGACGATCTCGGATGCCGACGCCGTGTAGTGATCGACGAGCAGCACGACGGGCTCCGATCGCACCAGGGGCGGGATGCGCGCGCGATAGCTCTGTGCCGGTTCGCCGCGTTGTCTGAGCTCGGCGATTTCCTGCCCGGCGCGGAGGAACAGGTTGCTCACCGCCAGCGCCTGCGCCACATCGCCGCCGGGGTTGCCGCGCAGGTCGATCACGAACGAGCGTGCACCGCGTTGTTTGAGTCCGGCGACCGCGCTGGCCATCTCGCTGTCCGCGGTCTCGTTGAAGCGCTGCAGCGGGATGTAGCCGGTGTGGTCGCCGATCACCATCGCGAACGGCACGGCCTGCGGCCGGACGATGGCGCGCACGAAGTGGGTGCGGATGGGCGTCGTGATGCCGGCGCGGAGGAACGTGAGGTCGACGCCGGAGCCGGGCTCACCGACGAGCAGCTGCGAGACGCGATCGCGGGGGAGCTTGGCCACGGGCGTGCCGTTGATGGCGACGATCTCGTCGCCGGTCATCACGCCGCCTAACGCAGCCGGCGAGTGCTGGAACACGCCGGTCACCGCGATGCCGCCCGGCTGCCGCTCGAGCGACATGCCTAACCCACCGTACGCGTTGCCGATGTCGTTGCGGAGGAAGCCCGCCATGGCGGTGCGCGAGAACAGGCTCGCGTACGGATCACCGATCGCGCTCACCATGCCGTTCGCCGCCTTCACGAACAGCGAGTCGTCGGAGATCGAGTCGACGCCGCGCGTCGCCACCAGCCGGCGCACTTCGTCGAACAGCCGGGCGCCCCGCTCGTCCCGCTTGCTCTGTCGGCTGGCCGCCATGCCGACCACGATGGCCACGCCGGCGGCGGCCGCGAGCGCCGCAGCCACCACGACAGTCCGCATCTGCCGGAATCCGGACATGGCTCTCCTCGGCTGAACCACAGGGCGCGGGCCGTATGAACCCGAATGCCCCAGGCTAGAACGGTGCGCACGCCAGGCTGTAGCGTCAATGGCGCGTCAGCGGCCTGTGATGTCAGAATCCTGCCATCGCACCGAGCGTACCCGGCCGTAGGGCGCGGTTGGCTGTCGTTCGGGCGCTCGGTATGTTGCGCACATGAGTGCTCCTCTGCGCGCGCTCGCGACGTCCGGCCGTGAGCAGATGAAGAGCAGCATTGAGCTGCTGGATCGGACATTCCTCGCCGCGAACTATCTGTCCGCCGCGGAGCTCTACCTCAAAGACAACGTGTTGCTGCGCGAACCGCTCGCGCCGCGACACATCAAGGCCCGATTGCTCGGGCACTGGGGCACCGTCCCCGGCATCAATTTGTTGTACGCGCACCTGGGACGGCTCATACGCGACCGCGGGCAGCGCGTCCTGCTTGTCGTTGGGACCGGCCACGGCGCACCCGGCGTGCTGGCGAATACGTTCCTCGAGGGAACGTTAGGCGAGCGGTATCCCGAATACTCGCGCGACGCGGCCGGCGTGCACGCGATGGTGCGCGCGTTTTCGTGGCCCGGCGGATTCCCGAGCCACCTCACGGCGCTCACGCCGGGCACGCTGCACGAGGGTGGTGAGCTCGGATACTCGCTCGTGCACGCGGCCGGCGCGGCGATGGACAATCCCGCGCTGTTGGTCGCGTGTCTCATCGGCGACGGCGAGGCCGAGACCGGTCCGCTTGCCGGCTCGTGGCACTGGCATCGGTTCATGAATCCGGTCCGCGATGGCGTCGTGCTGCCGATCCTGCATCTCAACGGTTACAAGCTCTCGGGCCCATCGCTGCTGGCGCGGTTCAGCGCCGACGAACTTGCCGAATATTTCGCGGGAATGGGCTACGAGGCGCGGGAAGTCGCGGGCGACGAGCGCGCGCTCGTACACCGCGCCATGTGGGACGCACTCGACTGGGCGTCCGATCGGTTAGGCGAACACCGCAATGCGGCGCGCGACGGCGGCGCGAGCCAGCAGCCGTGGCCGCTCATCGTGCTGCGTACGCCAAAGGGCTGGACCGGACCCAAGAGTCTCGACGGCCAGGCCATCGAGAACACGTTCCACGCGCACCAGATTCCGATCGAAGACCCGGCCTCCAACCCGGACCACCTGCGCGCGCTGGAGCGCTGGCTGCGCAGCTATCACCCGGAGGAGCTGTTCGACGCCGACGGCCGCCCCGCGCCGGACGTGACGGCGATGTACCCGGTTGGCGACATGCGGTTAGGCGCGTGCCCGGCGGCAAACGGCGGCGCGCTGCTCGTGCCGCTCGTGTGCCCGGATCCGACTCCTGTGTCGGTGGACGCGGCCGCTCCCGGCGAAACGATCATCGAGAACACCAAGGTGTTAGGCAGCTACCTGCGCGAAGTCTTCAACGCCAACGAGGACGCGGCCAACTTCCGGCTCTTCTGCCCCGACGAGACGTCGTCCAACCGCTTGCAGAACGTGTTCGAGTCGACCCTCCGCGCCTGGATGCTGCCGCTCGTGCCGACGGATGAATACCTCTCGATGACGGGCCGGGTGCTGGAAATCCTGAGCGAACACTGCTGCGAGGGCTGGCTCGAGGGGTACGTGCTGTCGGGCCGCCACGGAATCTTCGCGTGCTACGAGGCGTTTCTCACCATCGTCGACTCGATGGTCCAGCAGTTTGCCAAGTGGCAGAAGATGGCAGCCGAGGTGAAGTGGCGGGTGCCGACCGCGTCGCTGAACCTGCTCGTGACCAGCCACGTGTGGGAGCAGGATCACAACGGCTACAGCCATCAGGGTCCGTCATTGATGAACCTGCTGCTCACCAAGAAGGCGGCGACGACACGCGTGTTCTTGCCGCCCGATGCGAACTCGCTGCTCGCCGTTACTCGCCGCTGTCTCGAGAGCCGTGGAGACATCAACCTCATCGTCGCGTCGAAGAAGCCGATGCCGCAGTGGCTCGACGTGGAGGAAGCGGATGCGCAGTGCTCCGCCGGCGCATCGCACTGGGCGTGGGCGGGCACCGACCCATCGCATGCCGACATCGTGCTCGCGGCGGCCGGCGACGTGCCGGCGCGGGAATCCGTGGCGGCCGCCTGGTGGCTGAGGCGCGTGGCGCCCGATCTGCGCGTCCGCGTCGTCAACATCATCGACTTGTTGGCGCTCGAGTCGCCGGACGACAACCCGCACGGCATCGATGCCCAACGATTCGATGCGTTGTTCGGCGCGACCATGCCCGTCGTGATGGCCTTTCACGGATATCCAAGCGCCGTGCACGAGATCATCCACCACCGGCCGCATCCACAGCGCTTCCACGTGCGCGGGTACGTCGAGGAGGGCACGACGACCACGCCGTTCAACATGCTCGTCCTCAACGGCATGAGCCGTTTTCAGCTGGCGATCGAGGCGCTGCGCCGCTGCGCGCGCACGGACGGCATCGACCAGCTCGAGGGAAAGCTGGCCGAGCACGGGCGGTACATTGTGGAGAACGGCGAGGACATGCCCGAGATCCAGCGGTGGCGCTGGTCCGCCTAACGCAATAGCGCCGCGGTCAGGCGAGGTGCGGAACGACGACGGCCGTCGTGCACCCCGCGCGCTCGACGATCGACGCCGTGCCCTGGCCGAAGAACAGCGGCTGCGCGAGCAGCTTGTTCTCCGCGCCTAACACGAGCAGGTCGTAGTGGCCGGCGTGCGATTGCTCGATGATCGTCGCCGCCGGGTCGCCGCTGGCCAGGATGCGGACGCGCGGATCGATACCCGCCGAGGCGGCCAACTTCGCCAGATCTCCGCGGATGCGATTCTCCAGCGTCTCCGCCTCGAATTCCGCCACCGCGTGCGATGCCCGCAGCTCTGGCACGGCGAGCGCGCCCGTCGTCACGCGCGCTTCGTTGATCACGTGCAGCAGCGTCACCTGCGCGCCCGCGGATGCCGCGTACAGAAACGCGAACTCGGCGGCGGCGCGCGAGAAGACGCTGCCATCGAGCGGCACGACCACGCGCTCGTAAATGGTCGGCGCCGTGCCGTCTGCGCCGCGGACGATGACGACCGGCATGCGGAGCCGGCTCACCACGTCGCCCACGGCCGAGCGGCTCACCAGGTGGCGCGGCGCGGCGCCGATGAACACCAGATCGTAGTCGCGGGCGGCTTCGTCGAGAATGGCGGTGGTCGGCGTCGCCGATCGCACGCGGCGCACGACGAATCGCTTCTGTTGGTCGGTCAACAGCTCGGCGGCGCTCTCGAGGTGGCCGTCCAGTCCGAAGCCGGCCAGCGACGAGGTGCGTTCGCCGCGCAGCCGGGGCCACCGCTGATGCGCGCGCTCGGAGTCGACGTACATCGCGGTCAGCGTGCCCTCGTGCGCGCGCACGATCGGCGCGGCCAGGGCGAACGCCGCCATTGCGTTAGGCCCGCCCGCCGTCGGCACGAGCACGCGCACCGCGCCGGTGGACGGCAGCAGCGTGCGGTCGCCGGGCTCGAGGCGCCGCCGCTCTTCGTCCGTCACCGGCACGTGCTTCATGACGACGCGCAGGAACATCGGCGCCAGGAACGATGTGATCACCGCGATCATCACGACGATCGAGTACATCTCGTTCGTCAACAGACCGAGCGACAGTCCGATCAGCGCGACGATCAGCTCCATCGCGCCGCGGGCGTTCATTCCGACGCCTAACGCAAGCGACTCCCAGCGGTTGAGCGACCCGAGGCGGCCGCCCACGTAGCAGCCTCCCAGCTTGCCCGCCACCGCGATGCCGAGCACGATCGCCGGCAGCTGCCACCCCGAGAGCGACCACAGGTCGACCTTCAGTCCGACGAACGCAAAGAAGATCGGCGACAGCGAGGCGAGCACGAACGTCTCGATCGTCTGCAGCGTCGCCGCGCGCACGCGCGGGATCTGCCGCACGAGCAGCCCGAACACGAACGCGCCGAACACCGCGTGCACGCCGATCGCTTCCGTGATGGCGGAGCACAACAGCGTGGCGACCAAAATGAGGGTGAGGTCCGCGCCGATCAGCGGCACGCTGCGATTGACCCAGCCGATGACGCGCGTGAATCCCGGATACACGATCCAGCGCATCACGCCGAGGAACACGACGAGCGCGATCGCCGTGAACGCGAGCGACCCGGCGGAGAACGATCCGGCGGTCGCGATCCCGGCGATCACCGACAGCACGAGCCAGCCGACCGTATCGTCCACGACCCCGGCTGAAAGAATCACGACGCCGAGGTTGCGCTTCATCAGGTTGAGATCGATGAGAATCTTCGCGATCACGGGCATCGCCGAGATCGCCATCGCCGTCGCGATGAACGCGGCGAAGATCGCACGTTGGCTGGTCTGCGCCAGGTAGCGGTCCGGCATCCACAGGCCTAACGCAAGGCCGAGGGCGAACGGAACCGTGATGCCGAACACCGACGCCATGAGCGCCGGCCGGCCCAACCGCCGCATCACGCGGACATCGGTCTCGATGCCGGTGAGCAGCAGCAGGAAGATCATGCCGAGGCTCGAGATCACCTCGAGCAGATGGAACTGCGACGACCGCTGCGGGAAAATCGCGGTGAAGAGATCGGGCGCATAGTGCCCGAGCACCGACGGGCCGAGGACGATGCCCGCCAACAGCTCGCCGATCACCGCCGGCTGGCCGAGTCGCCGCATCACTTCCGCGAGCAGCCGGCAGAGGAACATCAAGCCGGCGATCTGCAGCAGCAGGATCTGTAAGTCGTGCCCCGAAATCGGCGGCACCGTCGCAGAACCCATAGCGTCCCTCGTGTCCAGCGGTGCGGGGGGCGGCGAATACAAAACCCGTCGCGTGCGGCGGCGGGCCCGATGATTCCATCCAAGGTAACGCGGCCGGCGCGCCGCGCCTATTCACCGAACTCTACGTTTATCATCCGGCGACTGACCGGCCGGTAAGCCGCGTCACCGCGCTGGCAACTCAATCCGGGTGATGCGGCCATTTGGGCCGACGGCCCATCCAATCCGATCCGATCCGAAGCCGACGCTCCAGTACGCCGCCGAGTCGATGAGCGTCCAGGTGCGGCCGTCATCGGCGGATGCGGCGGCGCCGCCGGGGCCCACGGCAACCAACCAGGGCGCCGTCGAGCGCGAGTACGCGGCGCCGAACACGGGCCCGGGAAAGGGCAGCGCGCCGCCCAGGGTCCAGGTTCGGCCGCCATCATCGGTGATCGCGACGTCGTGCTGGAACGCGCGCAGCCGCGCGATGTTCCCGCCTAACGCAACGATGTGGCGCGCGTCGCGGATGGCGAGGCTCGTGATGCCGGCCGATGTGTCGGCGGCGAGCGGCGTGTTCGCGACATCCCACGTCGCGCCGCGGTCGCCCGTGCGGAGGATGCGCGCGGTGCGCGCATTGCCGGTGCCGATCCACGCGTCGCCGGGCGGCAGGGCCATCGCGCACGTGCCGCTGGCCGCGAACGCGCCTTCGTTGGGCAGCGCCGCCGGCAGCGCGCGAGCCGGAACGGGCGACCAGTGCGTGCCGTCGCTGGTCGTGATCACGAGAAAGCGCCCGTCCACGGCGTCGCTCATCGCGACGCCGTGCGTGCCGTCCCAGAAGGCAAAGCAGTCGTAGAACGCCCTGGAGTTGCGGGCGGTGAACTCGAGGGCCCAGGACGCACCGCCGTCGGTGGTCTTGTAGATGCGGGAATGTTCGCCTAACCCGCTCGACAACAGGTACGCGGTGCGCGCATCCACGGCGTGCACGTCGCGGAACTCCAGCGAGTCGGCGTTGGGCATCATGGCGCTACGCCAGTGCTCGC
>Ga0207695_10005924_pt1 | contig 16020 bp, 13 predicted proteins | sample KBSC54metaG_FD_184354 | JGI IMG/M metagenome (GOLD analysis project Ga0207695, IMG submission 184354) | Corn rhizosphere microbial communities from Kellogg Biological Station, Michigan, USA - KBS C5-4 metaG (SPAdes) (version 2) | ecosystem: Host-associated > Plants > Roots > Rhizosphere > Soil... | reverse complement strand
GATGCGATCGAAAGCGCGCGCATTGGTCGGGTCTCCTAATTCGGCATGCTGCCAAGCTTGTCGATCGCCTGGCGCATGAGCTGTTCCTGGGAATTGGTCATCGTCGCCGTCATTTCATAGGCGCGCATCACTTCGACCATGTGCGAGATTTCGATCACCGGCTTGACGTTGGAGCCTTCCAGCATGCGCTGGACCACGGTGGATTCGGTGGACGTCGCCGCCGCCTGGGTGGTCGAATAAAGATTGGCGCCTTCCTTGGTCATGGCGCGCTCGTTGGGAAAAGTGACGACGCGCAGCTTGCCGATCTGGTTGGAGGCGCCATTGAGGATGCTGGAGATGGTGCCATCCGGGCCGACGCTGACGGTGCCGTCATCGGGCGTGATGGTGATGTTGCCGCCATCGCCCTGCACGGCATTGCCGTCCGAGGTGACCAACTGGCCATCCTGATTGAGGGTGAAATGGCCGTCGCGGGTATAGCGCATGCCCTGCGGCGTCTGCACCGCGAAGAAGCCCTTGCCGTTGATGGCGAAGTCCAACGTGGCGCCGGTTGAGCTCAATTCGCCCTGGCCGATGTCGCGCACGATGCCCGCATCCTTCACAAAGCTCAGCGCCTGGGGACCGGTCTGAGTCTCGGAGGGGCGCACATAGGTGACATATTCTTCGAACTTCGCGGTCTCGCGCTTGAAGCCCGGCGTGGAGGCATTGGCGATATTGTTCGCGATCACGTCCATCGACCGATAGGCCGCGAGTTGATGCGAAAGACTAACAAGAAGTGAATTATCCATGGCTCGGCAGATCCCTTCTGGTCCGCAAGGCATGAGAGTGCAGCCGCCGTGCCAACATGAAAGGCCCGTTTTTATTGGCTTTCCTGAACGGTAACGGCGGCGGGCGGAAAAACTTGCCGGGCTGAAGCGGCGGGCCTGGGCAATTTCAACCGCTCCTTAACCACGTTTGCCTACCTTCGCCCGCGAAGAGAGCTGGGACGCTGAGATGGCGAAGAAGGATAAAGAGCCCGATACCGAGGCCGATGGCGAGAACGCCGAAGCCAAGGGTGAAGGCGAAGGCGCGCCCAAGAAAGGCTTGAAGCGCTTTCTCACCAAGAAGATCCTGATGATCGCCGTGCCGGCGCTGGTTCTGGTGCTGGGTGGCGGCGGCGGCGCGGCCTATTTCTTTCTCTTAAAGCCGCATGACGCGGATAAAACCAAAGTCGCCGAAGCCCCGCCATTGACCCCGCCGGAAGTGGCGTTCAGCGATGTCCCGGACATTCTGGTCAATATTCAAAGCAGCGATGGCACCCCTGCCTATCTGAAATTGTCGCTGTCCCTGGAAATGGACAATGAGCTGCAAAAGATCGGCATGACGGCCCTGATGCCGCGCCTGGTCGATCAGTTCCAATCTTACTTACGCGAGCTGCGTGTCGACGATCTTCGGGGCTCGGAAGGCGTGCTTAGGCTCAAGGAAGAGCTGCTGCGCCGGGTCAATGCGTCCGCTGCGCCTTATAAAGTGCGCGACGTCCTCCTCAAGCAAATGATTATTCAATAGGAGCGTCGGCGAGAGCCGGAGCAACAACAAAATTTTGAACAGGCTGCCCAATGACTGACGAAACGCCCCCCGACGTCGCGACAGAGATCGCCGTCGCCGCCGACTTTCCGGACGACGGCAGTACCGGCGCCGAACGCGTCCTGAATCAGGACGAGATCGATTCTCTTCTGGGTTTCGACGTCAGTTCCGACCAGATGCAGGACAAGTCCGGTGTCCGCGCCATCATCAATTCGGCGCTGGTGTCGTATGAACGCTTGCCGATGCTGGAAATCGTCTTCGACCGCCTGGTGCGGCTGATGACCACCTCCTTGCGCAATTTCACCTCGGACAATGTCGAAGTCAGCCTGGATTCGATCACCTCGATCCGCTTCGGCGACTATCTCAATTCCATTCCCCTGCCCGCCATCCTGTCGGTGTTCCACGCCGAGGAGCTGGACAATTACGGTCTCTTCACCGTCGATTCCAACCTCATCTACTCCATCGTGGATGTGCTTCTGGGCGGGCGCCGCGGCTCTTCGGCCATGCGCATCGAAGGCCGGCCCTACACCACCATCGAACGCACTTTGGTGCAGCGCATGGTGGAAGTGATCCTGCAGGATATGTGCGCCGCGTTCGAGCCCCTGGCGCCGGTGAATTTCTCGCTCGACCGCTTGGAAACCAATCCCCGCTTCGCCGCCATCGCCCGGCCCGCCAATGCCGCGATCCTGGTGAAGCTGCGCATCGAGATGGAAGACCGCGGCGGGCGCACCGAATTGCTTTTGCCCTATGCCACTTTGGAGCCCATCCGCAAACTCCTGCTGCAGCAATTCATGGGTGAAAAGTTCGGCCGCGACTCGATCTGGGAAAGCCATCTGGCCACCGAGCTCTGGTCCACCAAGGTCAATATCGACGCCATTCTCGACGAGCAAGTCATGCCGCTGAACCGGGTGATGAATCTGGAAGTCGGCCAGACCGTGATGCTGGGCGCCAGCCCCGATTCCAAGATCGAATTGCGGTGCCGCGGCGTGCCGCTGCTGACGGGCCGCATGGGCCGGGTCGGCTCCTCGGTCGCTGTCCGCGTCGATGCCGCCATCGAACGTACTGACGCCTCTAAAGCGCTCTAGCCGGAGATACTGCCATGACCATGACCTTCTTTGTCGAAGTCACGCTGGAAATCCTGCTGGCCGCCACTTTGGCCTATTGCATTCTCCTGGAGCGCCGGCTGGCCGCTGTGCGCAAGGGCCAGGAAGGTCTCAGCCGCACCATCGGCGAACTCAACATGGCGATTGCCGGCGCCGGCGCCAGCTTGCGCGCCTTGAAATCCGCAGCCGGCGAAGCCGCCGGCACGTTGGACGAGCGCCTGAAGCGGGCGCGCCTGCATATCGACGAACTGGCAGTTCTCACCGGTTCCGCCGAGCGGATCGCCGACCGTATCGAGCGCGGCGTCTCCAATGTGCCCCGCTCGGTGCCGATGGCGGATATTCCCCTGCCGTCCAACAGCATCATGAACCGTCTCGACAGCATGAGAAGCGCCCAATGACTCTGCCGCTCAAAAAGCATTCGCGCCTGGTGCGCCTGTTGCCCAGCGTGGTGGTGGTGGGAACCGGCCTTCTGGTCCTGAACGCATCGGGTCTGGTTCACGATGCCTATGCGGAAATCAACAAGCCCGGCGTCAGCGATGCCCTGGCCCCGCCGCCCGCACCCATCAATAAGGATTTCGCCGCCGACAACGTGCAGACCGCCAGTGCTTCGGAAGCGGATGTGCTGACCAGCCTTTCCAAGCGCCGCGGCGAGCTCGATGCCCGCGAAGCGCAGATACAGACGGAGGCCAACATCCTGGCCGCCACCGAAGCGCGCATCGACGCCAAGATGGCGCAGCTCAAGGCGCTGCAAACCCAGATCTCCACCCTTCTGGGCCAGCGCGATGCCGCCCAGGAAAAGCAGCTGGCGTCGCTGGTGAAGACCTATTCGGCGATGAAACCCAAGGACGCCGCGCGCATCTTCGACAGCTTGAGCGATCAAGTCCTGGTGCCGGTGGCGGCGGAAATGAAATCCGATGTGCTGGCTCCCGTCCTGGCGGCGATGACCCCCGACCAGGCCCAGAAGCTGACCCTGCGTCTGGCCAACAAGCTCACCCTGCCCGACACCAACGGGACCGCTCCGGCGGCCACGCCCAGCGCCAGCCTCCCGGTGGGACCGGTGCCGGCGGGCGTGACGGCCAATGGGCCGGCCCCTGCGGCCACCGCGCCTGCCGCCAAGACCGGCGGCTAGAAGCCCAAGAGACAAGGGAAATCACGGTTTACCAAGGGTTAATCCCGGCCACGCCATACTTTGACGGTTGAAGGGGCTTTAAAGTCTTGGCGTTCGTTTCGCGCATTGTCGGCCTGACCGGTCTGGCGCTTCTGGCCAGCCTGCCCGCGCGCGCGGCCGACACGGTCGCGTCCGAGCCGCAGAGCGGTTTTGTCCGCCTGAATTTCAATTTCGCTCCCGCCGCCAAAATCAGCGCCGCCGCCCAAGGCGGAGTGCTCACCCTCTCCTTCGATCGCAAGATCACGGTGACGCCACAGGCCATCGTGACCCTGTCGAACGGCGCCCTGGCCAGCGGCCGCATCGATGCCGATGGCAAGACCTTGCGCTTTGCACTCATCCAGCCGATCCGCCTGCATCAAAGCGCCCTGCAAAATGCGCAAGGAACGCAGGCCGTGATCGACCTGGCGCCGCAAAGCTTCACCGGCGTGATGCCCGATCTGATGCCGCCGCCACGCCAGGCCGCCGCGCCGATCGATCCGGCTGCTTTGCCGGAACTCAAGCTGCGCGCGGGTTCCTATTCCAACTACACGCGGCTGGTGTTCGATTGGCCGAAGCCGGTTGCCTATTCCATCTTTCCCGGCGCGGGAAAGATCACCGTGCGTTTCCAGGCCTTGGCGCGGCCCGACCTGTCCGCCATTGCCCGTTTCGCGCCGCCCTGGGTGAAGAACGCCTCCTGGCGCACCGAAGGTTCCGCCATCGTGGTGGAATTCGACACCGACAGCGCATCCGGCTTCCACGATTTCAAGGACGGCAAGAAAATCGTTATCGATGTGCTGGCGCCGCATACCGACGCCGCCGCTTACGCGCCGCCCGGCCTGGACAAACCGAAAGTCACGGCCATGTCGGGGGCCCAGTCCAAGGCCATCGCCGATACGGCGGACAAGCTGGCGGGCAAGCCTACCGAAGCCCCGGCAAAACCGGAATTTAAAACAGCCGAAGCAAAGCCCGAGGCCAAGCCCGCCGAAGTGAAGACGGCAACTGTCGCGGAGCCACCCGCCCCATTTGCCGACAGCCATTTGATCAAGGATGGCGCGATCATCAGCTTCAAAGGCGCGGCCGGCCATCCCAATGCCGTTTTTGTGCGCGGCCTCACGGCCTGGGTGGTGCTGGAAAACACGCCCGACATCGATGCGGCCGCACTGAAGACACAGCTGGGCGATTTCGCGTCCCAGGTCGAGGCTTCCACGGCCGACGGAATTTCCGTTCTCAGGATCGGCCTGAAACGAACCTTTCCCATCGCGGCGGAAAATGCCGGAGGGGATCTGAAACTGACCATCGGCGCGAATCCAGCGACGCCGCCCGCCGTCATCAGCTTTGCCCGCAATCAGGACGATCCCAAGCGTTCGTCGCTCACCACCTTGCTGCCGGGCGCCAGCCGCGTGCTGCCGCTGACCGATCCCATAACCGGCGACACGCTGATCGTGATCGCTGGCAATACCGGCCGCGCCGTTCGCGCCGAGCGTGATTATGCCGAATTCGCGGCTTTGCCCACGGCCAGCGGCCTAGTGATCACCGCCTATGTGGACGATCTTTCCGTCGGCGTGGGCAAGGACCGCATCACCATCACCCGGCCCGGCGGCTTGTCACTCACCCCGCTCGCCATGCCGGTCCGGGAAACGCCCGCGGCCCTGGCGGCCGAACGCAACGGACCCAGCTTCCTGGACTTCGCATCCTGGAGCCCCATGTCGGGCGGCTCGTTCCTGGCCACCGAGCGGCGGCTTACCCAAGCGGTGTCGCGCCAGCCGCCCGCGAAGGCCAATACCGCCCGCCTGATGCTGGCGCGCTTCTATCTCGCCAACCGTTTCGCGGCGGAGGCCTTGGGCCTGATCAACCTGATCCAGACATCCGATCCCGCCTTGCGGGGCGATATCCAGCTCGCCACCATGCGCGCCGCCGCCGATTACATGATGGGCCGCTATCGCGACGCCCATAACGATCTGGCGGGACCGTCTTTCGATTCGGACCGCCATGCCGCTTTGTGGCGCGGTCTCACCGAAGCCGCGCTGGAGAATTGGAGCGCCGCGCACACCTATCTGGAACAGGCCGTGCCGGTGCTGAAGAAATACCAGCCGGAATGGCGGGCCCGTGCGCGCCTTGCCAACGCAGAGGCCGCGCTGGGCATGGGACACCTGGAAATGGCCGACGGGGCGATGATGCACATCCCGCACGACTTAAGCAAAATCGACGCGCTGGAAGCCAGGCTGATCAAGGCGCGCATCGATGCCGCGGAAAATCATTATCCCGCCGCCGCGGCCGGCTTCGCCGAGGTGGTGAATGGGGGCGAGGACCGGCTGGCCGCCCAGGCCATTTTCTATCAGACCAATGCCGCCCTGGCGGCAGGGATCATCGAGCCCAAAAAGGGCATCGATGTGCTGGAACGCCTGCGCTATCGCTGGCGCGGCGATGCCTTGGAATTGAAGACGTTGCGCAAGCTGGCTGCGCTCTATTTCCAGGAACGCAAATGGCAGCCTGGCCTCAAGACCCTGCGTGTCGCCACCCAGAATTTCGCGGGCCATGACCAGGCCCATGCCGCCCAGGACGATATGCGCGCGGCCTTCGCCAATCTCTTCATCAAGGGCGGTGCCGACAAGCTGCCGCCGGTGGAAAGCCTGTCGATCTTCTATGACAATATCGATCTCACGCCGATCGGCGCGGATGGAGATGACATGATCCGCCGCATGGTCGACCGGCTGGTGGCGGTGGATCTTCTGGGGCCGGCGGCCAAGCTTCTGTCCTATCAGGTCGAAAAGCGGCTGGACGGCGTGGCCAAGGCGCAAGTCTCCACCAAGCTCGCCACCATCTATCTGATGGACCACAAGCCGCAAGCCGCGGTGGATGCGCTGCATGTTTCGCAGGTCAGCGGGTTGCCGGACCAGGACGGGCATGCCCGCATGATCCTGGAAGCCCGGGCCTTTGCGGGCTTGAAGCAATGGGACAATGCGCTGGACCTGATCGCGGTGGACGATCAGGCAGACACGCGCCGTCTGCGCGCCGACATCTATTGGGAAGCGGGCAATTGGGCGATGGCGGGCCAGAAGACCGAAGAGCTTCTAGGCGCACGCTGGAGCGATCCCATTCCCTTGTCGAACAGCGAACGCGCTCAGGTGCTGCGCCTGGCGGTTTCTTATTCACTGGCCAATGACGAAGCCAGCCTGGACCGGCTGCGCCAGCATTTCGCGCCCAAGATGCAGAGCACGCCGGATGGCAGCGCCTTTGCGGTGCTGGCACAGGAAATCGACATGCATGGCCTGGCCTTCCGCGACGCCGCCGCCAAGATCGCGTCGGTGGATACTTTGCAGGCTTTCATGAAAGATTTCAGCCGCCACCAGGTGGTGGCTATTAATTGATGGCCCCCATCTGTCCGCCACGCGGGCAAGCCCGCTAGCGGACATCTTCCCCCGTCAGCGTGCTGCGCACGCACGGGGGAAGAAATTCCCGACCAAGACGATCTAGGACCTGTGGAAGCCTGCCGAGGCCCGCCTCCCCCGCGCATGCGAAGCATGCTGGTGGGGGAGGTGCCCGTAGCAACCTCTCGAGGTTGCGTAGGGCGGAGGGGGCTTTAAAGAGAAGCGAGCCATGCGAGCGTTCGATCGCATACCGCTTCCCAACCGGGTTCGCCAATCAGCCAGTGGCTCATGTCCGGCACGACCTCGAAGGCGGCGCGTTTGTCGTAAAGCGCGGCGGTGCGCTGGACCGTGCCGGGCGGGCTGATGCGGTCGCCGCTGCCGGTGAGAAACAGAAGCGGGCAAGTCACTTTCCGGATATCGACTTCGCTGGCGCGGCGCATGTCGAGCCCCCAATGCAACGCCTCGAAAATGGCGCGGCCGGATTCCGGGCAGAATTTGTCGAGGATCTGTTGGCGCCGCGCTTCGGGAATGCGGTCGAGCGAATGGGCCGCCGCGGCATTGAAATCGGGTTCCAGAATCATGCTCCAGAATCCCACCCGCAGCATCAGGCTTTGCGCCGTGCCGATCTCGAACAGGGTCGAAGGCGGAACACCCCAAGGCGCGGTCGGCGCCAGCAGAATGGCGGCCGCGACTTTCCGCCGAGCCGCCAGCATCTGCGCCAGAAGGCCGCCCATGGAATGGCCGATCAGGATGGGCGGCGATGCCATCTCAGCGATCCGCTTTTCCAGGTCCGCCGCATAATCCAGCAGGCTGGTGGTGGCGAGCGCCGGCTTGGCGCCGTCGTGATAGCGCAAGGCAGGCGCGGTGACGTCATAGCCGGCGGCGCGAAAGCGGTCCGCGAATTCGTTCCAGGCCCAAGGACCACAAAAACCACCATGGATCATGAGAACTGGCGGTTTGTTTTTTGACATCAGAGCGGCTTTGCCAGATGCCGGAAGGCGGTCACGATCTTGGCATAGGAGTCGCGCTTGAACGGCACAATCACGTGCGGCAGTTCCTCGATCGTGAGCCATTTCCAGGCCGAGAATTCCGGCTCATGCGCATGAAGGTCGATATCGCCGTCATCGCCCAGAAAGCGGAGGGCGAACCATTTCTGGCGCTGGCCGCGATATTTGCCGTGGAACGCAACACCCACCAGATGCGCGGGCAGATCGTAGGTGATCCAGTCGCTCATCTCCGCGATGATTTCGGCTTTGTCGGTGCCTGTCTCTTCCTTGAGTTCGCGCAAAGCGGCTTGGCGCGGCTCCTCGCCTTCATCGATGCCGCCTTGCGGCATCTGCCAGCCTTCGACCGTCTGGTCGATGCGCTTGCCGACAAAAATCAATCCCTGGCGGTTGAGCAGCATCACGCCGACGGCGGGGCGATAGGGAAGAAGAGACGACACGAAAAATCCTTGGACTCAGATGAAATGATTTATCGCCCGAATGGGTTTCGGCGACAACCTGCCGGCCGCGCCTCGGAGGCGGAAGATCCGGCGCCTTATTTGGCGGGCTGGCTCACAATGGCGGAGACCGGCACCAGGACAAATCCCCGCTTTTCCAGGCCTTTGGCCCAGGCGGCGATTCGCGCGATGGTAATGGGATAGACAAAGCCCGAGCCTATGGCCGTGCCATGCTCCCGGGCCTGGGCTTCCAGGTTGGAAAGATGCTTGTCGATTTCCAGCGCGGTCTGGATGCCGTCCAGTGTTTCATCGGCCTTGGCGAACGGCGCGCCGGAGCGGCCGGCCACTTCGGCGGCGGCGGACTGAGCCACCGCGCCATTGTCGAAGAAATAAAGACCCCGGCGGGACAATTGGGTCAGGGTGGGCGACAAGGCATCGGCGTCCGCCATAAAGCGCTGGCCCAGAAGATTGGTGACGCCTGCATAACCCGAGAAGCGGGAAAGCGCCCATTCCAGGCGCTGGCCATTGGCGTCGCGCTCGATGCCGGAGCGCAACGTATGCGGTCCCGGATCGCTGTCCGGAAAATCGAACGGTTCCATCGGCACTTGCAGCAAGGCTTCATGACCGGACCGGCGCGCCTCGGAAACCCAATGCTGCACATCGCCGGCATAAGGCAGAAAGGCGAAAGTGATTCCGGATGGCAGGGTCAATGCCGAGGCCGTCGTCTTGGCGCTGAGGCCGAGGCCCGACACCACGATGGCGATGCGGAATTTTCCGCTTGCGGCGGGCGCGGCATAGGCGGCCATCGGCTTGCGGCCATCATCGTCGATGCGAGGCAAGGGACCTTGCGCGCTGTTTTCGATCAGGGCCGGATCGGCGATCAGGGCGCGGCCCGACATAACGATCTTGTCGATGATGACCGGCGGCGTGGCCGGTACAGCGGCGGCTTCAGGCGCTAGAGCCTGTTTGGAAGGCGAAGGCGCGGGCAGATCCAGGATCACGCCGGGACGATGCACTTTGCCCAGAACGGTGATGCCAAGAGCTCCTGCCGCCAGGACACAAAGCGTGCCCATGCCGGCGAGCGTCAGCGCGCGCGTGGCACGGGATATGGCGAGGTTGGCGGCGGCCGACATGGCCCCGGATTAAGCCCCGGATATGGTTATCGTATGATTAACCCCCTCTTGCCCTTCGCAGCTTTCTTTGGGCGCTCCGGCTCACGCCTGCGCGTCTGCAAGCGCGCTACGGGCATCTCCCCCGCCAGCATGCTGCGCATGCGCGGGGGCGAAGGGGCACGACCCAGCTTCAACAAGACCTAATGCAGCGGGCCCCAGCTTTCTTCCCCGTGAGGCCGATAAGCGAAAGCTCCGGTGGAGCTTTCGCCGGCGGAACGCCCGCGTAGCGAGCAGCAAGGCGAAGCCTTTGGCGGGGGAAGATGTCCGGTAGCGGGCTTGCCCGCGTGCCGGACAGATGGGGGCAGAATTAATCAGCCTTCGCCGATTTACCGGCGGCGGCGACCGTCATTTTCCCATGCAGCAGGTCCAGCGCATAAGAGAGCTGGAAGTCGTCATACTTTTTGCCGGGCACAGGCTGGATCACCGGCGCATTGACCTTCTTGCCTGCCGGCTCGCCCACCAGATGGCCGGGCAGATCGGCTTCCGACGGCCGCGCGATCTTGGGGATGTTGGTTTCGTCGCCCTGCGATACGGCGATGTCCGGGATGATGCCTTGCGCCTGGATGGAATGACCCGACGGGGTGTAGTAGCGCGCCGTGGTGAGGCGCAGCGCGCCGCCGCCTTCGCCCAAGGGAATGATGGTCTGCACCGAGCCTTTGCCGAAGCTGGTCATGCCCACGATGGTGGCGCGCTTGTGATCCTGCAACGCACCGGACACGATTTCCGAGGCCGACGCGGTGCCGGCATTGATCAGCACCACGATGGGCTTGCCATCGGTGATGTCGCCGCCCTTGGCGTCATAGCGTTGCGTATCCTCGGGATGACGGCCGCGGGTGGAAACCACTTCGCCGCCGGTGAGAAGATCGTCGGACACTTGAATGGCCTGATCCAGCAATCCGCCCGGATTGTTGCGCAGGTCGATCACATAGCCCTTGATGCCGGGGCCGATCTGCTTCTTCAGATCGCGCACGGCTTTCTCAAGACCCGATGCGGTTTGTTCGTTGAAGCCCGGCAGGCGGATGTAACCGATATCGCCTTCCTTGCGCCATGTGTCGGCATCCACCTGCACCACCGCGCGTTGCAGGGTGACGTCGAAAGGCTTCTTCTCGCCTTCGCGCAGGATGGTGAGCGTGACCTTGGAGCCTTCGGGACCCCGCATCTTGTCGATGGCTTCATTGAGCGGCTGGCCCGCAATCGACTGACCGTCGATGCCGGCGATGCGATCGCCCGACTTGATGCCGGCCTTGGCGGCGGGCGTGCCGTCGATGGGCGAAATCACTTTGATCAGGCCGTCTTCCTGCGTCACTTCGATGCCGACGCCACCGAACTGGCCCTTGGTGGTGATCTGCATGTCGTTATAGGACTTGGCGTCCATATAGCTGGAATGCGGATCGAGATTGGAAACCATGCCCTGGATAGCGGCATTGACCAGCTCGCCGTCCTGCACCGGGCGCACATAATTGGCGCGCACGCGTTCAAAGGCATCGGAGAAAAGATCGAGCTGGCGATAGGGACCGGAATCGGCGCCCTGCGCCTGGGGAAGCAAGCCCAGCGCCAAAGCGAAACCAGCGACCCCGCCCAACGCCACCAAAGCAACTTTCTTCATGATCCTTTTGCCTTCCGCAAATCCGGGCTGAGCCAAGGCCTGGGGTCCAGCCCATGGCCGTTCTGACGCAATTCAAAATAAAGCCGTTCCGTCGGCGAACCGCTTTCTGCCGGCATGTTACCGACGGGTTCGCCCGCCAGCACCTCGTCGTTCGGCCGCACGGTGACACGTCCCAATCCGGCCAGCACCAGATCGTAGCCAGTGGTGATCTCCAGGATCAAGACCTGTCCGGACTTATGGTAAGGGCCGGCGAACAAGACCCGGCCGTCGGATGGGGCAATGACCTGGGCGCCGTCGCGGGTGACATAGGTAAGTCCCGGATTCCGGGCATTTTCCTTCAAGTCGGTGCCGGCGGCGGCAATGGTTCCCACCACGGGCGGCAATAATGAACCTTTGGACAGAGGGCCCATGGATCCGGAATTGGACGCGGTCACGATGGTGATGACCTCGTCATCGCCGCCACCCCGCTTGAGGGCGGCAACCCGGTTGGCCAGGGCCTGGAAATCGGCGGCCTTGGCGGCGATCTCCGCCAGCTTGGATTTGAGCGTGTCATATTCGCTGCCCGCCACTTCCGCTTCGGCTTCTTTTTGGGTGGTGAGCGTCTCCAGATCGGCCCGCGCGGAGGTGAGCTGCGTGGCGGTGGTCGAGGCTTCGGCGCGGCGCTTGATGAGTGCGATACGGGTGGCCTTCAAGACCGTGATGCGACGGGCCAGCCGGGCGGCTTCGGCATAGACGGGCGGCAGGCTGGCGCCCACCAGCATCGCGCCGCGCGCCGCCGCCAGGGCATCGTCGGGCCGGACCGCCAGGGCGGGCGGCATGTCGTGCTGAAGCCGTTCCAGGATCGCGAGCAGCTTGGTGACGGAAATCCGGTCGCGCTGAAAGCCCGCCGTCAGTTCCGCATTCTGCTTTTCCAGCCGGGTGATTTCCTCGTCCAGATAAACGGTTTCCTGTTCCAGGCTTTCGATCTTGGCCGCGGTGGCGATCAAGCGCTGGCGCAGGGTCTTGGCTTCGGCGGAAAGCTGGTCGCTTTTTTGCTTGGCGTCATCGACCGCCGGCTTGTCATGGGCGATCTCGGCCTTGAGGGACCCCAACTGTTCGGCGCTGGATGGCAGATTGCCCAAGGATTTGCTGGGCACCGCCTTGGAGAGGTCGAGCGGAATGTCCGGCGCGGGCCGCACATCCTCTTTCAAGGCGGGCCTGGGACGCGGGACGACCGGCACACTCACAGATTTTGCGGGTGGATCGGCCGCCAGCGCGGGCGGAACAAAGGCCGCCACGGCCAACAGGAAGAGAAGCCTGCCGCGCAATCCTAGCCTTTCTTCAAAAGCGAATGACCCGTCATGGGCGCCGGCTGCTCCAAACCCATCAGCGCCAGCATGGTGGGCGCGACATCGCAGAGACGCCCATTTTCCAGCTGGGTGCCCTTGGGCGCGTTGACCGCCACGATGGGAACATCAAACAGCGTATGCGCGGTGTGGGGTTCGCCGGTCACCGGATCTTTCATCAACTCGACATTACCATGATCGGCGGTCAAGAGCATGACGCCGCCCGCTTTTTCGATAGCGTCACGCAACCGGCCCAGACAGACATCGATCGTATCCACCGCTTCCACCGCCGCTTTCATGATGCCGGTATGCCCCACCATGTCGGGGTTGGCGTAGTTGGCCACGATCAGATCGTATTTGCCGCTGGCGATGGCTTCTACCAGCTTGTCCGTCACCTGATAGGCGCTCATCTCCGGCTTGTGATCATAGGTGGCGACTTTGGGGCTGGGCACCAGGATGCGGTCTTCGCCGGGAAAAGGGTCCTCGCGCCCGCCATTCAAAAAGAATGTGACATGGGCGTATTTCTCGGTCTCGGCGATGCGCAGCTGCTTGAGGCCATGTTCGGCCATCACTTCGCCCAGGGTTTCGCGCACATCTTCGGGCGGGAACACCGCCGTCATCAGCGCGGAGAGTTCTTCGGAATATTCCGTCAGCCCGGCGGCGGCGCTGAACTTTATCACCCGGCTCCGCTCAAAGCCCCGGAATCCGGGATCGAGAAGAGCGAGAGAAATTTCCCGCGCCCGGTCGGCGCGGAAATTGGCGAACAGAATCGCATCGCCATCGCCCATGCCGGCATAATCGCCCAAGACCGCGGGCAACACGAATTCATCCGTGACATTTTCGGCATAGGACGCATCCAGCGCGGCAACGATGTCGGTGTGGCGCGGCGCCGATGCATCCACCATCGCGCCATAGGCTTTCTCCACCCGGTCCCAGCGCTTGTCGCGGTCCATGGCGTAATAGCGGCCCGACACGGTCGCCATCCGCACGCCTGGAACGCCATCGATATCGCCCAGGAATTTTTCGACAAAACCCTTCGCGCTTTTGGGCGGCGTGTCGCGCCCGTCCAGGAAGGCATGCACGAAGACCGGCAGATGCGCATCGGCCAGGACCTTCACCAACGCGGCCATGTGATCCTGATGCGAATGTACGCCGCCGGGAGACAGAAGGCCCGTCAGATGCACCGCACCTTTGCTGGCCTGCACTTTGGCGATCAGTTCGCGCAGCGCGGGCTTGGCGCTGAGGGAACCATCTTCAATGGCCACATCGATGCGCGGCAGATCCTGCGACACCACCCGGCCCGAGCCGATATTCATGTGCCCGACTTCGGAATTGCCCATCTGGCCCTGGGGCAGTCCCACCGCCCGGCCGGAGGTCTGGAGCAAGGCGTGCGGGCTGTCCTCCAGCATCCTTGCGTAGTTAGGGGTGACGCCGGCGGCGATGGCGTTGTCCTGCTTGTCGGTGCGCCAACCCCAGCCATCGAGGATGCAAAGCAAGGCAGGACGAGGGGCGGACATACGCAGAAACTCCAATTTTGGTGATGGCCGAACATAGGAATGCCCCCACCCCCTGTCCATGCTGCAGCCCGTCTTCTTAAAAAGGCCGAAATCGCCGGCGGTACAGCGCCTTGTGGACGCCCATTCCCCGGTCAGCGGCGGCCATGGTGCCGTGCCGCCAGATCAGCCCGGCAAACCCCGCCGGCTCCAGCGCCAAAACCCGTCAGAGCCCGGCAAAAGCTGCCGCCCGCAAACCGAACGCTGTTCGGAGTTTATGTAACATATTGAATATAAAGCAATATTTTCGAGAGCACTTCGGCATGAAACTGGCAAGGCTGTCCACGAGAAATTAGGCAGAAGCCGAGTTCATGCGCAGCGCACCCTTATTTATCCGTCTTGCCGCCCTCCTCACCGGCGCCGCCTTGCTGGCAGCGCCCGTCCCCGTCATGGCCTTTTCACGGGTCAAAGACCTGATCGAAGTCGAAGGCATCCGGGACAATATGCTGGTGGGCTATGGCCTGGTGGTGGGCCTCAACGGCACCGGCGACTCGCTCAAGAACGCGCCGTTCACCCAGCAATCCATCCAAACCATGCTTGAACGGCTGGGCGTCAACACCCGCGGCCAGACCATGCAGACCAAGAATGTCGCCGCCGTGATGGTGACCGCCAATCTTCCCGCCTTCGCCGGCGCCGGTTCGCGCATCGATGTCAGCGTCAGCGCCATGGGCGATGCCAAGAATCTTCAGGGCGGCACCTTGCTGGTGACGCCTTTGTTCGGCGCCGACGGCCAGACCTATGCGGTGGGACAGGGTCCCGTCGCGGTGGGCGGCTTTTCCGCGCAAGGCGCCGCCGCCAGCGTAACGCAAGGCGTGCCCACCGCCGGGCGCATCGCCAACGGCGCCATCGTCGAACGCGAGACCGGCTTTCACCTCGCCAGCATGGATAGCCTGAAACTTTCCCTGCACAATCCCGATCTCACCACCGCCAGCCGCATCGCCCAGGCCGTGAACACCTATCTGGGCGGCAGCATGGCGGTCGCGTCGGATCCTTCGAACATCCAGCTCAAGGTCCCCGCCAATTATCCCGGCGGTGTGATGGGCCTTCTCACCGACATCGAACAGGTCAAGGTCGATCCCGACCAGCCCGCCAAGGTGATCATCGACCAGACGTCCGGCGTGATCGTGATGGGCGCGGATGTGCGCATCTCCACCGTGGCGATCGCTCAGGGCAATCTCACCATCCGGGTCAATGAGACGCCGCAGGTGAGCCAGCCTTCGCCCTTCTCGAACACCGGCACCACCCAGGTCGTGCCGCGCACTTCGATCCAGGTCGACGACGAGAAAGGCAACAAGATGGCCGTGCTCAATCAGGGCGTATCCCTGCAAAGCATGGTGGATGGCCTGAACGCGCTCGGCGTGGGTCCGCGCGACATCATCTCGATCCTGCAGGCGATCAAAGCGGCGGGCGCGCTCCAAGCCGACATTCAGGTGATCGGCTGATGGACGCGACCGCACAGACCGCGCTGCTGGCGGCCCAGCCCGCATCGATCAAGACACCGGCCGCGACCAGCAACCCGGCGGCGGCCGGCAAGTCGGCCAAGGAATTCGAGAGCGTGTTCATCTCGCAATTCCTGGGTTCCATGTTCCAGGGCATTCCCACCGACGGTCCGTTCGGCGGCGGCCAGGGCGAGGAGATGTTCCGCTCCCTGATGGTCAACGAATACGCCAAGTCGGTGGAAAATCGCGGCGGCTTCGGCCTGGCCAGCTCCGTCGCCCGCCAATTGCTGCGCCATCAGGAAGCGC
>Ga0207695_10005922_pt1 | contig 16023 bp, 14 predicted proteins | sample KBSC54metaG_FD_184354 | JGI IMG/M metagenome (GOLD analysis project Ga0207695, IMG submission 184354) | Corn rhizosphere microbial communities from Kellogg Biological Station, Michigan, USA - KBS C5-4 metaG (SPAdes) (version 2) | ecosystem: Host-associated > Plants > Roots > Rhizosphere > Soil... | reverse complement strand
AACATCTCACGTCCCAGGGTCTCGCCCAGCTCTGCGTCGAGGATGGCGAGTTCGGGCTCCTTGCGCGCGGCTGGAATGGAGGCTTGCGGCTAGAGATCGGCGACAGGGTGGTAGCCATCAGCCTTACTGAGGGCAAGGTCTCGGCGGGCGGAGCCGAGCGGGGTGCGCCAGGGATAATCACCCTGACCGCGGACCTCGATAGTTGGCGAAAGCTCACAGAGGCCAAACCCGACCGCTTTCACACTGACATCCAAGGTCTTCTAGGTCTAGGCAAGATGTCGCTTGGAGCCGACGATGTCCTGTTCGGACAGTATTACCCTGCCTCAATGCGGGCGATCGAACTTCTGCGGCCCGACGGGTGGGCTCCCCAGGTCACGCCCAAGCCGGCCAGGGCGGGAACGTTCGACTCGCCCGTCGGCCGCTATGTCCACGTGGACGTGGGTGGGCAGGACTACCGGGTCTATGTCGAGGAGGCGGGCTCTGGCATTCCGCTCCTCCTGCAGCACACGGCAGGCGCTCACGGCAGCCAATATCGCCACCTTTTCGAATGTCGCGAGATCACCGACCACTTCCGGCTGATTGCGTACGACCTGCCCTTCCACGGCAAGTCGATGCCGCCCATGGGGCCGCGGTGGTGGGCCGAGAAGTACGAGTTGAAGGGCGATTTCCTGCGAGCCTTCGTGGTCAGCCTGGCCGACGCGCTGCAATTGCATCGCCCCGCTTTCATGGGTTGCTCCGTGGGAGGCATGCTGGCGCTCGATCTCGCCGCGCACCACCCGGAGGTTTTCAGCGCCGTGATCTCCCTGGAAGGGGCCCTTCAGGTGGGGGGGGATCGCGAGAGCATGGGCACGACTTGGCATCCCCAGGTCAGCAACGAGTCGAAGGCGCGGGCCATGAATAGCGCCATGAGCCCCACCTCGCCCGAAGGCTACCGCCGCGAGACGATGCAGGTCTACGCAGCGGGCTGGCCCCCGGCTTTCTTCGGCGACCTCTATTACTACATGGTCGACTATGACATCCGCCACTTGGCCAGCCATATCGACACCAGCCAGGTGGCTGTTCACATCCTCAACGGCGAATATGACCCTAGCGGCACGCTCGAGGCCGGTCAGGAGGCGCGCGGCGCCATTCGCGGCGCGCAGTGGACCGGGATGATGGAGGTCGGGCACTTCCCTATGTCCGAGAACCCCGATGCCTTCATCCAGTACCTCCTTCCCACCCTGGAAAAGGTCCGGGAGGACGTGAAGACCCGCAGGTAGACCCCGCAGGAGGCGGTCAAGCATCGAATTTCGCGCCCGACTTCGAATTTTGTCCCTACTTCCGTGAATGGCCCTTATGCGCGGATCTCGTGGTGCGGCCTCGTACGCCGAGTAGGGCAGGGACGCGCCAGGAGCGGACATTTGCGGCGGGCCCTGTGCGACAAGCCGACGGGCGGCGGTTTTCGACCGAGACGCCCAACACGTCCATTCCCTGCGCCCCTCCGGTGTATGGTGGCGTAGTGAACGCGCAGATTGCGATTCACTACGCGGCGGGGGCGAAATGACGGAGAGCGTTGGCCGTGGTCTCTTTGGGAGCCTTCGAGCGCGAGTGCGCGCCGAGCTAAGGGACCTCTATCGCCACAACAGAGCGTTGCGGCGTGCCCGCTCCGGACCGGTTCGCCGAACCCTCGTAAACCTCGTTAGCGGCGTCAAGCTCAGTCAGCTACTCTCACTGTACGTTCTGATCTGGGCGACTTCTCTGCTCGGCGAATGGGGGCTTACGGCCTACCGGCCTTGCCTCCTGCCTAACTGGGGAACGTTCGAGCTCGGCGCCTTCGTCAAGGACATAAACAGTTACTTCGTCGCCGGGCAGGTCGGAATCCTTGGGATCGTGTCGGTGGCGGTCGGCGTCGTCACGCTTCTCATGCAGCGCGATGATCAAGCGTCAGGCACGACCGACGTGCGGCTCTACTACTCACAATCGTTCGCATATGAAGTCGTAACAAGCGGCATCGCGCTACTTATCGTGTTGTGCGCGCAACTCTTCTGGCCCGGCCAGTTCGTTCTACACTTCCTACAGGCCCAGGGAGCCAATCTGACCTTCGAGCTAGGCCTCACCATCGCTCACGCGATCTGGCTCTTGGCCAACCTGCTCCTGTTCTACCAGTTCATCGTGACGACCTTGCGCTTCGTCGAGCCCGACGCGCGCAAGCGTATGCGGGATCGATACACCGCCGACGTAGCGATGCCGCGTGACCTAGCCTCCCGGCTGCTTCAAGCGCTGTATCTTACCGCGCCGCAGTCGATCTCAGGCGGCGCGCGGGATGAGGGGCCGGACGTGCAACTCGGTTTCGGAAGCTACTTCCTCACCCAGCCGACAACCGAAGTCGAGTTTCGCTTCCCTCGGCCATCGCGCCTCTTCGACGTGCGGATGAAGCTACTCGCCATTGTCACCCGCGGTTGGCGGAAACGGGTGCAATCTACACAGCCGGTCAGCAACCGAATGCAGCTCGGCGGCCGCAAATGGGATGGCGAGCTGAACGTCCCTTTCTCATTTGAGTCCGACCTGGATGGACCGACCGCCTGGCTGCTGCGCGAGGGGCCGGTAGCGCTCACCAGGTGGGAACGCTTTCTCGTCCGGTGGAGCTTTCTATTCACGCGTGCAGAGCGTGAGCCGCGCGATCCGATCACGCCGAGCGACTTCATGGGCGACCTCACCGATCGGCTTCTCGGTCAGATCGAGCGATCGGCTCTATCGGGCTTCAGGACGGCGCTTAGCGAACTTGTGAGCTACCACTCATTCGTGCTCGCCACCCAGGACACCATTACGGATGCGGGTGAGCCCCTGAATTTCGCTCAGGTAGGCGGCGCGTTCACCTTCGATCGTCCCGACAAGAGCTGGATAAACCTCTATCGGCGGGCCTACTTCGCGGCGGCCAGCAAGATCGACATCGAGCCCGAATTCATCGAACGGCTGGGCTACGTGGCACGGACTCTGCTTCCCGCCGATGCGCGCAACGTATCAGCTGAAGTTGTCACCGCTCTCCTCGATGTCGGCTACTATGAGGTCGTCGCGCTTGAGGCCTGGGTAACCCGCCGCACCCGAGTCGAACACGCCGAGACGGAAGAAGCTCAGCCCATCCTCATCCTTGCGGGCAGCGACAGGCGTGCTTACGAGCGCGTGCTCATCAACTTCATCGGTGCTTGGGAGTCGACGCTTCAAAGCGGATCGATTGTCTACAAATGGCGCGAAACCGACGAAGCGGCGCAACCAGTCCAATGGACCGCCCGGGCGCGCGCGTGGCCTTTTCTCGAGGCGCACTTGCGGGCCACAGCGTATTTCTTTGCAATCGCAGTCTGGAATGAGGATCGGATCGGAGCAGAACGCTACCGCGATATGTTCTTGCGGTGGCTGAACCCGTTCTACGACGAGCTTCGCGACACCTACGCCTTTCAACATCCCGAGTTTCTCTCGCCCGACGCCTTCGGCCTGGACTGGACGCGGGCTGGAGAGGTGGCCAACGCCTTCCAACGTGCTCCCTTCGCCGGGCGGCTCTCCGCGAAGACGCTCACAGGCGTACTCCTTCGCGCCGCTCACGACGACGCTCTGGTGATCTCGGCTGCAGTGGTTCTGTCGTGGCGGGTGCAGGGCCGCCAGTCGACGGAGATCGGCGGCAGCGAAGCCGACGCAATCCTCCAAAGGACGCTGATCGCGGACCAAGGTTCTACGCTTCTCGAAGGCGTTGAACGGATAGGACCCTTCTGGCTAGCCCTCGCGGTCTTGATCAAGCATTCGCTCGGTTCTTGGCTCGATGAAAAGTCGTATCCGGCCGCACTTAACAGCTTGGTCGACCTCCTCGGCGGCATGACCGAGCGACGCGTAGTTCCTGGGCGCATCTACTCCGGTTGGGGTGCGGGTGGTGTCGATACAGTTCGCCCGTTCTTGCTCGCAATCATGGGCGCCTGCTACCCGGAAAACGATGCAGCGATCACCGCTTGGTCGGACTGGTTCGTCGCGAACGAGCAAATCCTCAAGCAAGGCGATCGGTCGGTCCGGAGCGTGATCGATACCGCGCGCACGCTTGAAGGCTTCCTCCAGCCGGACGCCCCAGAGGATGACTTCGATCGCGCATTGGCCGTTCTCAACGCCAACACGGACGTGGCTGCCACCCGCGCGAAGGTGCGTGTGTTCTTCGAGGGCCTTTACGACCGTCTGACAACGTTGCGCACTCAACGACTGCAAGCGGCACCCGTCGATCCGACGAAATTACATGAGATCCGAAACGCTCTACGCGATGGAATTCTCGCGCACGGTCCCGAAGTCTACCCGTTCCATGGTGTCGCGATACGGCGGGGCGTCACCGTCGCTGCCGAGGCTCGGTCCCTGCGCTTCGGCGCGATCGACAAAGGCCAACTCGTTACACCATCGATGTCGGACGCCTCGGTTGAGGACCTCGCCTCGATCACTGTGCGCTTCGAGCGTGAGAATCTTGCCGGACAGGTTTGGAGGGAGTTCTACACACGGCCGAGGCGCGTCGTTGCGTTAGATATGAACCTCCCCGCGGTCGCACGCTGGCAGGCGATCTTGACCGAAGCGCCCGCTGTTGGGCCACGCCCCACATTGTTCGTGCCGTGGCAGCCATTCGCCGACGAGCTAAGCCGGTGGATGTACCTTGAGGACCGTCCGACCGAATTCACGATCGCACATATCGATGGGATGCCGAGCGGCGGGGGTGCGAGCTATGTCGGCACGGTTGGCGGCGTCCACGTTTACAATCTGAACGGTATCGACCGGCCGTTCCTGTCCTCCGGCGAGGCCCTTCGGACAGTAACCTACGAACTCCTTCCGGACAGCGATGACGTTGTCGATGTATCGCTCGACGAAGCAGCTAGCCCGTCGGAGAGCAGCTTTGAGATTCGAACAGCTCAGACGCTCGAATGGTCCAACGATGAGATAATCGAGTTTGCGCCCGGCGCTGCGGCCCCGGCGGGCGGCTAGGACGCGTCAACGCGGCTCACTCTCGAGCCCTTGGGCCCTGACGCTCCACTCCCTTCGGGCGTGCCTCGCGCAGGGTTTGCCCCCGACTCGCCGCCCCGGGCGCTTGGCATGAAGCCGCGGAGTGTCCGCGGCGCTGTTAGCCGTAGCCCGGCCATTCGGCTGGCAGGTTAAGCAACTCTGCAATGCTGCGGCCCTCGGTGAATACAAAGCGGCCATCGGCGATGCGGCGGACTTCGATGCCCAGCGGGATGTCAGGCAGCGGGGGATCTGCCCAGGGGTTGACGATGAGCCTGGCCTTACGCTGGCCGAGGTCCCAGAACGTGAGGCGCTCCGTTGAGATGACTGCGCTGAGGCGTGTGAAGATGGGGCCGCCTTCTCCGTACCAAACGCCGTTCCGCGCGCGGACGTCGCGACGCCAACCATCTTCGCCGACTGCCACGCCGTCGTCTCCAAAGAGAGCATCGACGGCGCTTTCAGCGCGCGCGAACTCATCGAGCGCGTTCACTGCTACGACGAGCGGAAAGTCCGGGCGGCCGTAGCGCCCGGCTTTGCCCTCGACGGCGGAGCGGATCGCTTCGTGCGGTCGCACGAGGCCGCCAGGCAGCATCCGAGAACCTATGGCCCGCGCATCGGCGCGGCCCGGCGTTCCTTTCGGAAAGGGCTCGATGACGAATTGCGCGCCGTGCAGCTCCCGCCGGAATAGCGCTGGTCGGTAGTTACCTGCCTGGACGGCCGCGAGGGCCGCCGCAAAGTCCAACCCATCTACGAATTGCTGCACGTCGCGCCGCAGCCGGCTGACCGCTACTGGCTGATCGGGCGTGCCGCGGTGGTGGAGGTGCAGGAAGAAGCGAGGCGACTCCACATCATCGATCGCTTGCAGGGCTTCGCGCAGCCTGCGGTTCGCGCCGGCGTCCGCCGCTTCAACGCCGCGAGCGAGCGTTGCTTCAAGATAGAAACGAGCGCCATCGGGTGCCTCCACGAGAAAGTCCGGCCGGCTCCCGTTCGGCAACTCGGGTTCGACCTCCACGGTGGTGAAGCCCTGGCGCGTTACCAACTCGTGCAGGATCAGTTCGAACGAGGCGCTCAGGTGCAGGATGTCGTCTCGCGACCTCAAGCGCCGGATCATCTCGGGCTGATGGGCTTCCGGGTATCGGTTGAGAAACTCATCGACCATCGCCCGCACGCGCGTAGCGGCCGGGCGTCCCGAATTGTTCAGGTAATCGAAGCGGCCGACCAGGTGGCTGGCGGGGCCTTCGTCTTCCCGCGCAATATCGTCGAATGCGGAAACCACGGCGCGGTTAGGGACCGGTGAGGAGGGCGGTACCCAACGTCTCCGTGAGCGTCGCGAAGTCCAGCACCGCGACAGCTGAGAGAACCAGCCTCTGACCAACCTTGTAAGTGCCATCCCCACTGCGGATGACATAGTCCTGATCAACGATGCCTTGGGTGTGCGATAGCAGGTGCCGCTGCTGAAAGTAGGTGCGCAGCCGCCGCAGGTCGGCCGGGTCCAGGATGTCGGCGTAGGATCGGCCAGACGCCGTCGCCCAGAGACTCGATCCCTCATCCAGGTTCTGAAAGGCGTTGCGTCGGGCCTTCGGGGCTGACCGGAACTTCTCATAGGCGCGTTCGGCCACGCGCTGAAACGACGTCACCGTGTCCTGCATCGCCTTCTCAAGCAAGGTCTGAACCAGCACCTCGGCTTCGTCGGGCGGAAAAGCCGCTCGCAGCTTATCCGCATTGCCCGCCGAGGTTCGGATCGCCGTGAGAGTCTGGCCGAACATATGGCCGGCAGAATTGCGACCGCACGCCGGGCAGAAATACGCGGCACCGACGTAAGAGTAGCGGCAGCCGCAAGCTTCGCACGCGGCGCGGAGCCGCAAGGGTTCCGTCGCAGCTATCGGTGAAACGGCCGGAGGATCGTAGCCCTGAACCTTCATCGTCATAGTGATGAAGGCGTTGCGCGGCTGGCGTCGGTTCCACGCTGCCGCGTCCTCACGCATGGCGCGGCCCATCGTGCGCTCTAGCTCGTTGACCGCGTAGGCTTTGGCTTGTTCCAGTTGCGCGCGGGGGTGCCAGTGCGTCGCTGGGGCTTCGTGACGGCACAAGGGGCAGAAGACCTCGTCATCCCGCACCACGGCTCGCCAATCGTCACCGTGGATCTTGAAGCCGAATAGGCACGTCTCGGCGGGGCACTCCTTGTCGTAGTAGCCCTCTGCGTCCGCTTCGATCGGAACGCTGATCTTCGCCTCTGCGAGCCGCTGGAGCTCGCGTTGCAGTCGGTCAAACATGACGGGCCTCGGGTTCGCAGCGGCTCAAGACGCCACCACAACCACGAATCACCATGTACCACGACTTATGGCGCAGGCGCATGCCGGCAGAGCATACTTCGGTTGCACTCTGTTTGCTGGTTTGGACGCCAGAAAGCGGACCATCTAAAGGTCCGCTTAGAGCCAGGAGCGGTCGTCGCGATCCGAATTTCGCTCAATGCCAGGCGCGGAACCGTGCCGCGAGGGACAAGCTTGTGCGCTGGGTCCGCCGGACTCGACTCAGAGCCGATTTCGTGCCGCAGTGGTTGCATTGTCTGGGGAGGCAACTATGCGACTTCTGACGGTCGCGGCTGTTTCGGCGGTCCTAACGATAGGAGCGTCGCCCAGCTATGCGCAGACCCAAGGGAACGCAGACGACTATGTCTGCAACCACGGCGACGCGGCTGGTCAGGCGACAATTGATGCATGCCGCCGGTTGCGTGCTCCGAATGCCGCGCACAGCGAGGATCAAGCGACCGAGAACTATTCCGCTGGCACGACGTCAGACACGGACGGGACATCTGTGTCGTCTCCTCCAGACCTGAACGCGTCACAGCCAAGCCCAGACTTTCAGCGTGGCGTCGCTGAGCGACAACAATACGAAGCTTGGTTTCGCAATCTCACTGGGGATGCGCTCGCGGGAGCCTCGTATTGGGCGGCCAACCGCAGTATCCGTGACCACATAGCTTGCGAGGGGGCTAATCACCCGAGCCAGGCCTGGCTTGCCGGCTGTCTGGAGGCGCGAAATCGCCTTAGCGCGTCAGATGTGCTTCGCCACCAGTCACCCGACTATCGCCTGGGATGGAACAGCGTCCCGAGCGACACGGCGCAGATGCAAGGGCAGCCGGTTCTGGCAACTGACACGGCTTTACAGGCGGCGCCCTCGGTGCCAACGGCGGCGCAACCGAGCCAGGCAACATCGCCATCGGTCGACGATGGTGGCTCTCTACAGGCATCGACGCTGGCTGTGGTCGCGATGTTGGCGGTAGTCTTGGTCGTCGGGTGCGCGATCGGGCTCTACTTTCTACCGACCTTGATCGCGGCCTCACGGCGAAAGCGGAACACTGCGGCGATCTTTGCCCTGAATCTATTTCTCGGCTGGAGTCTGCTGGGCTGGGTGCTGGCTCTGATCTGGAGCCTTTCGGTAGACCCCCCGCCGCCACTCATGCATTTCCCGCAGGCTTGACGCTTGTCCATGGTCGTTTGGATGCGGCGAGCCATGCGGGGGGCCTTGGCGTGGATTTTCGCAAGCGCGGTGGTTCTCTACGGGGCCCAGTTGTCCGCCGCGCCTCGAAAGCCTCCGAGGGCTACGCATCAGCCGGCGCATGTCATCCCTACAAAGGGCACGCTTTCGTCCGCTGATCTGCTCGCCATCGCGGTCATCGCCCTTACGAAACGAGGCGACGCCTTCTCGGCTGATCCCGCCACTCAGTACGTAGGTCGAAAATTTCGCATCATTCAATACGTGAAGTCGCCGGACTCGCGCGACGGGAACGTTGATGGATATTGGCAGTACGATCTGGAAGCGCAGTCCATAGCTTTTTCGGTGCGAGGATCAGCCTATCACGTCATGTACAGGTCTGACCGTGTGGGCTCATCGATCGGGCAAAACGCGTTTGGGGTGAAGGTTCGCATCACGCTCTATCGAGCCACCGAGGTTGTGGTGGCGCCGACGGCTGGTTCAGTCCTGAGTTCCTACGCGCCTCTGAAGGCTACCATCCCCGCCGATCCAGCGACCGGGCGGCGGCTCTCGCAAACCACCAACCTGATCGTCGAAGGCGAAATCGTCGCGGATCGGGGAAAGGTGGCCTCGTGCGTCAGTAATGACGACACGGCCACGATCGACGATCCGGTGGAAGAAGTAACTACCACCTGCAGGATCAATGCCCGGGTCGACCGAGTGGCTTTCGTGGATGCAACGAGTGGCGCTGTGCTGAGCGAAACCAGCGCAACTGCCGACGCGTCCGTGACTTCGTCGGTCGAGGTCGGCGCGCCAACGGCCCGGCCTGCGACGGGTGGGGCCGTCGGGCCGATGGTCGACAATCCCGATTGGATCAGGCTGCCAGACGCGGACGACTACCTCGACTACTATCCAGAGCGGGCATCTCGAATGTCTATCGGAGGCCGCGTGACACTCGGTTGCCTCGTTAGCGATGCAGGGACGCTGTCGTGTTCGGTCACGTCAGAAGCTCCAGGCGACCAAGGCTTCGGGGCAGCCGCTTTGAAGATCTCGAAGTTGTTCAAAATGAAGCCGGTGTCTCGCGACGGAAGGCCGGTTGGAGGAGGGCATATACGCCTACCCATCGTGTTCCAACCTCCATCCCAGTGAGGATCGGTATCACGTCGAATTTGCGACGGGCCAAACTACAAGAGATCGAATTCTTGGAGTGGCTCGATAGCGCGACTCTGCTTGGGTCGACCGGTCGAGAAGAACCCGGCGCATGAGGACTTTGCAGCGCAACGTTCGCATTGCGGGAGGTACGCGTTCTTCCAGTCGGAGATCGACTGCACGGCGAACCGCCAGACACGGGGCGCGAGCACGCAATAGGGGAGGTTATAGATGGAGGTGCGCACGCGTGCCGCACTGAGGATGTCGACAGCGCGGGCTAACTCGTCGCGATAGTCTACCGGATCAATCCATAGAAGCGCGTCATTGGCGATGGCGAAGCCGGTGTTCTCCAGGCCCATCAGCGCCACGTGATCCACGAAGGGAAGGTTGCGCGCCATCCATGCGGCCGTTTCGACGATGCGAGGCGCGGTGATGCTGTGGAGGACCACACGCACCTCTACGCGTTGACGGCGCTCCTTCAGCCGAAGGATACCGAGAACCGTCTCGTCAAAAGCGCCGCGAGCTTGGACGACATAGTCGTGTAGGCAATCGACCGCCGCGTAGATCGGGATACCAACTGTGAGGTTGGGATGTCCTGTCGCCGCCCAAGCGTCTGCAATCTCGGTTGAGGCAAAGCCGCGGCCATTCGAAAGCACGTGCAACGCCGTGTCGGGCAGCAGGTCGCGAGCCTGCGCAATCAGCTCCACGATCCTGCGCCAATCCAAGAGAGGCTCGCCACCCGTGAAGCCGATCGACCGTGTGGCTGGGTCAACCAACGGCAACGCCTTGGCGATTTCGTCGAGGATCCAGCTGTCGTCGACGTTTTTGGGCGGCTGCGAGCACATCAGGCAGTAGTGGTTGCAGCGCTCTGTCGTCAGGAACGTGTTGTGACGAGACGCCCGTCGATAGAGGGTCCGCACTCGGCCGCTCGGGAGATGCACGCCAATGACGTCGCCAATCTGCAGGTAGCCGAATTCCTCGCCCAGGCGAATTGTTAGCGGAGATGGCTGGCCGCTGATCACGATGGACAACGGTTGGCTTGCCGCCTCGAAATCGGCAGTGCTCTTTAGAAGAGTAGCGTCACTTGGCCCGGGCTGTCGGGTCGCCGGCGCTACTAGGCGAACGACTCTGCGACCCGCAGCACCAGCGCCCTCGACAGCACGGGCCTTCCCAGAGAGGACCAGCGGCTTCATCTGGCCCACCGTCGAAGGATCGCGGCGTCTTCGGGCGACTCCTCCAGCAAGCGCACGAGCAGGGTCATGATGCCCTTCTGACGCGCGCAGAACTCGGAGAGAGGCTTGATGCCTACAGGATCGCCCTGGGTCGCATGGTGATAGACCGGGTCGGCGCCGCACAACGGCTCGAACGCGCACGTCGAACACTGCGGTGCGCACTGCGTAAGGGACTGATCGACAAGGTCGATCAGCCTGTCCGATAGGATCAGGGACGCGTAGTCGTCGGACGAGAGATTCCCCAGTTCGAAGGTCCGATCGCCCATCTCTGCCAGCATCCGGCCCTCGTCGGAGGCGAAGACCTTGCCGTCGTAGTTGTACACGAGCGCGCCCAAGCCGATGCCCGCCGGGCTGCGAAGGTCAACGTAGCCCGTCGGCCTGTCCGTCAGCATGCGACGCATCAAGAGCGACGTGTAGAACTCTGGAAAATGCCGGCCCTGCTTGTTGATCTCGAGAATGTAGCGAAGGCCGCGCTCATAGAAATCGAGCCAGACACGGCCGTCGTATTTGTAGAACTGCTTGGTCTTGACCGCGAAGCCGTACGGCGACAGTGGCCGCAAGAAGATACCGTCGAGGCCGAGCCGCAGGTACTCGTCGACGATGTCCTCGACCCGGTTCAGGCTGGCCTGTGTGGTCGTCATCAAGGCTCCGACGCGGTCGGCGCCGAGAAGCTCTTGGGCTCTCCGGATGCCTTCGACAGCGAGCGCGTGGCTGTTGCCGCCGGGACGGGGACGATTGCGGTTGTGCAGGTCCGCCGGCCCGTCGAGCGACGTAGACAACAGAATTTCGTTGACCTTGCAGAAGTCGAGGATCTCGTCGGTTAGCAGCGCCAGATTGCTGGTGATCACGAACTGGACGGTCTTGCCGGCCGCTATTGATCGCTCACGGGCGACAGGCACGACCTGGCGGATGAGGTCGAAGTTCAGCAGCGGCTCGCCGCCTTGGAATTCCAGCTTCAGGTGCTCGGACGGCGACGACAGCGCTACGTCAACGGCGCGCAGGGCCGTCGCGAACGACATGTCGTAGAGCTCGCGGTCGACGCTGCGTCGCGACACCTGACAGTACGGACACGAGTGTTCGCATCTGAGCGTGACGACGAGGATGTGAAGTTGGCTCGGGTGCTGCAGAAAGCCCATGCGGCTGCGCAGGCGCAGGGCGAGTAACTGGAGGATAACTGGACTGTCTTTGCGGCGCACCAGTAGCTTCTCGGCCGCCAACGCGTAGAGCGGCTCCGATGGATCGAGGTCGAGGTTGCTCAGGCGCCGTAGATCCACGCCACTGAGCGTCGCCATGTCCCCGACGACGTTCGACACCACGAAACGGTCGGCCGCCAGCCGCTCGAACCGGAATGGCAGAAGCTCGAGATCGTCGCGCTTCACGCGGAACGCGTCGGCCGGCTGGAATCGCGCCATCGCCGGTTATGCCGAGGAGGAGGCGTCGTCCTTCGAGGCGAGGGCTCCGAAGGCAAGGGCCAGGATGAGATGGCGAGTAGCGGCGGTCTCAGTTGCGAGCTTCTCGCGCAGATTCTCGTCGGTCACGAGGTCGATGAACATCGACCTCAGTTCGTCGTCGGGTCGATGCCTTCGCGGCGCGGGCTCGATGAGGCAACGATGCACATCGCCGACCGTCTCGATCTGGCAGGAGCCATGACCGATGAGGCGATAGGCGGCTTCCCGAAGCGCGCCGAGGCTTTGCGTCGCCGCCGAATACTCGATGACTAGGCTGGTCATTGGGCCGGCTCAGTAAGAGCTTGAAGCGTGAGAGCTGTGAGACTCGTGCGAGGCGTGAGACGAGTGAGAGTAGTGATCCGCGATCACCGTCCCGTCGTCACTGACGCCAACGGTGAATGCCATCAGCTCTTCGCCGACGGGCATTTTGAGCAGCTGAGGGCCCGACACGCCCTCGTCGGTTGCCGGGGTTGGCGCTGCATCCACCGACGTCGTGATGGCTAGCGATGGCGCGGTCAGCGCGGCGAGCGCCACGGACAGCGTTACGATTTTGCTCTTAGAGGACATGTTAGCCCCCTCCCTGAATGCCCAGGTCGATTAGGGCGCAACTTCAACCTAGAGTCCAGCATCATGTTGCCGCAGTGTTATGCGCGGACGCCGGAAGCAACACACAATGGCCAGTCATGGCGCATCGTCGCCCCTGGCTCCCTTGCCCATGTCCGGGACTGCGGTTGAGTTCCGCGTGACCTGGACCTAACGTGGCCCTGGGACGCCGACGGCGTCCTGGGGCGTGGAAACCCCATACCTAGGCGGCTCGTGTGCAGCCGTGACCAGCACTCCTCGATCATGCGGTCGGGGAGGCGTCAGTGTATGTCCAGGGCGCAAGCCTAAAGACTGGCGCGGTCTCCCCTAGGTGAGGCTTTCCAACTCCCCGATCACCAGGAAGCGGGGAGCAAACCCATGGTGCGACGGTGTTTCGGTGAAGCCGGCGACGCGATCGCCGGTGCGAGAGGTGCGTGGAGGATTCTGGTTGCCGCAAGTGCAGCGGCGGTGATGTTCGTGGGCGCCGCCGGGGATCTCGCGGTCGCCCAGGAAGCCGACCAGAACTGCCTGCCGCCGGGACCCAACGTCCCCAACTATGCCCAGGCGCTCCAGGAATTTCGCGAACGCGCGGCCTCTATGCCGCGGGCGCCCGCGGGCTACCACTACGAATACGGCAGCTGCACGCCGACCCCCAACGACGCCTGCATGCGGGCGGAATTGACCACGCCGGGCGCCCTCCAGAATGTCAACGCTTCCGTCGGCCGGCCAAACGGCGTCGCCTCCAAAGTCTCATCGATGCATGACCTCAGATCGGTGGATTTTGGGGCGTTGAATTACTGGGGCATTCGTCCGGCGAACGACGGCAATGCGATGTCCTGCCATGCCACCATGGACTACGAGAACGGACGCAGCGAGAGCGGCATCGTCTCGTTCGTCGACCCGGGTCAGTACGCCCAAATTCGGGTCAGCTGGATCCCGGATCACCAGATCGCCGCCACTGTCGCGGAGCGAGAGAGGCTGGCCACCGCCCCGAACCTCAACGTGAAGCCCGACCTGCACTCGCCGGCCATCCAACAGTGCGTTGGCGCCAAGGTCGCGCTCGGAGCCCAGGAGCAGTTTCCCGGACAGTACTGGGCGGCTTGCGCATATGAACTCACGGGAACGCCTTAGGTCTGCAGCACAAAGCCTCTCGACTTCGTCGCCGAAGAGAGCGGGCATGGCGCCATGCCCGACGCACCGCGCGACCTCGTCGAGAACCTGATCGTCCAGGCGCTGACCGAGCGCTTGGAGTCCGCCTTGGAGCTGGCCGCCCAGGCCGACGCGGCCCGCCGCTTGGCCGAGATCGCTCGCCTCTGCGAGGAGTGCGCCCAGATCGCTCGAGCGGCGGCGCTGCTTCTGATCGATCAGACCTAGACGCCCTCGACCAGGGTGGCCAGCGGAACGCCGAGCCCGGCGGCGATCTTGGCGAGCACGGTGACCGTGGGGTTGCGGACGGCGCGCTCGACGCTGGAGATGTAGGTGCGGTGAAGCCCGGCTAGGTCGGCCAGCTCCTCCTGGGAAAGGCCCTTCTCGGCCCTGAGCCGCTTGATGTTCTGCGCGACGCGCTGACGAACCTCCATGCGCGGAGGCGAGCCCCACGCAGCCGTTCGATCTACAGCCTATGAGTCTCATTTGTCTTGACCATTCCGGGTGGCCATGGCGGTACGCGTCACATGTGACTCATAGAATGCGAGGCTCGACACTCATGCTCGAAGCAGACAGGCAACGTAAATTGAAGCTGGTCAGGGCGGCCCACGTGAAGCCGCTCGTGGACCTGATCCGAGGCTGGGAGCGGCCGGACCGGACGTTTCCGCTGATCGACCCGGAAGACGGCGGGGTAGGGGCCAAGGTGCTGTTCCTGCAGCACACGCCTGGACCGACCGCCGTCAGATCGGGATTCATCTCCCGGGAGAACCGGGACAAGACGGCGCCCAGGGCCGACCAGTACCTGCGCGAGGCGGGGTTTGCGCGCAGCGACTACATCCGCTGGAACGTCGTGCCCTACTGCATCTCCACTCCCGAGATCGACGGGAAGGCGACCAGCAGCCAGGTTCGGGAGGCTGCCGACCTTTACACAAAGCCGTTCCTGAAGCTGCTGCCGAACCTGAAGGTGATCGTGTTCTGCGGCGGCAAGGCGCGAGAACAGATTCGCTGGCTGGCGCCGTTGCCGAGGGTGGAAGTGATCGAGACCTACCACTGCGGCGCCCGCAGCCCCCGGGAGTGGGAGGTCACGCGCCAGGACTTCAAGCGTGCGTACGAGTTGATGGCGGCCAGGTCTTAGTCGTCCGGCTTCTTGTCGCCGCGCCCGTTGTCAGGGATCGCAAATGTAACAACCTGGGCCCCGGCTCCGCCGCTCCCTGTGCCGGCCGGGCCTGAATCCAGCGTCAGGGACATCCGCACGAATGCAAGCAGGGCGTTTCTGTCGCCGGCCAGGCCAGTCTTGGCCAGTCGTCGCACGGCCGCCTGCAGGACGGTAATCTTGACGGGCCGCCCGTCCTCCTGAGCCCGAATGATCCTCAGGGCTTCGTGGCGCGCAATCTCGCGTGGCCCGGCATTGTCCGGTGGCCCGCGACGCTTCCGCGGCCGGCCCCGCGGGTTCCCGGACTGGCCTTTCTTGAACTGGTGGTCCTTCGGCGGGCGGCCGTAGCCGATGGCGCCGGCGCGGCGGGGACGGGTGTCTTCCGGTTCGTCACTCATGCGGCTTCATCCTGGCCGTCGTCATCACGGGCCATCTCTGCGTCGCCCTCCTGGGTCTGCTCCGGTTCCGGCAGGCGTTCGGCGGCCACATCCTCGAACGTCTGGCCCGTCGAGGCCAAACGCGCCTGCTTGCCGGTGAAGATCTCGTACCGGCGCACGATGGTGTCGCAGTAGAGCGGGTCGTACTCGATCACCGCCGCGTGGCGCCCGCAGGTCTCGGCGGCGATCAGGGTGGTGCCGGAGCCCGCGAAGGGATCCAGCACTAGGTTGCCCCGGTTGGAACAGTCCCGGATCGCGTCGGCGACCAGGGCGGCGGGCTTTACCGTCGGGTGCATGGCGAGCGCCTCGTCCCTATCGCGGCCGAGGCTGCTGACGCCCGGGTATTCCCAGACGTTGGTGCGGTAGCGGCCACTCTCGCCAAGACCGAAGGTGTTGATGTGGGGCGCTGTCCC
>Ga0207695_10005919_pt1 | contig 16027 bp, 13 predicted proteins | sample KBSC54metaG_FD_184354 | JGI IMG/M metagenome (GOLD analysis project Ga0207695, IMG submission 184354) | Corn rhizosphere microbial communities from Kellogg Biological Station, Michigan, USA - KBS C5-4 metaG (SPAdes) (version 2) | ecosystem: Host-associated > Plants > Roots > Rhizosphere > Soil... | reverse complement strand
TGATTTTCAGCCCAGCCTTCGCATCGACCTCGTGCTCGACCCCGTCGCGATCGACGACCCGCAATAACGGCATGCCCGCAAGCCCTAAGGAGACCCCCGGATCGGGGCCCGGTAGTTTGCCGATTCGAGCGCGCTGGCGCCAGCCGGCCCCACCCCGGCGCACCCGCGAGCCGCCAGCCGCGCCCTACAGGGCGCTGGGGATCCCTCCCCCGAGGGCCCGCGCCCGCTGCGCTTCAGCGGCCAGCTCGGCGGGTGAGGGGTCGTGGCGCGTGCGCCGCTCCCGGTACCAGAGCCACATGTGCAGATCGAACAGCCAGACGGAGGCCGCGAGTTGGCGCTCGGTCACGTGGCCGAGGCCGGAGCGCTCCAGCAGCACGTCTGCGTGGGCGCGAGCGGACGGGAAATACGAAAGCGCGCAAGCGACGTCCAGCAGCGGATCGTTCACCACGGCGCACTCCCAATCGATGAGCACCACCCGCCCGGAAGGGCCCTCGATGAGGTTCGAGCCGTGCAGGTCGTGGTGAAGGACGGCCACGGCTCGCTCGGAGGCGCCGGAGACACGCCACGCCACGTCGGCCTGCTCCAGGCACTCCCCTGCCGGACATCCGGCTGGCATGTCCGCCCCCGCCCGCTCCAGGCGCTGAGCGTAGTGGCCCAGGGCCTGGAGGAGGTCGAACCGACCCACCGCTGGAGGGGCGATGGCGTGCAGCGCCCGCAGCGTGTCGCCCAGCTTTGACAGGCACTCCCGGCGCGCAAAGCTCGCATCGGTCCACGCAATACCCTCGACGAACTCAGTGATCAGCCACCGGTCAGCGGGGTCCGCGTGAACGATAGGCGGCGCCAGGCCTGCGGCCGCGGCGACACCGTGCAGGGCACGCTCGACACTGCGGTCGGCCGCGAGCCATGCGTCGGGTTCCGGGCTCGAGCGCAGGACGAAGCGCCCCGCCGGAGTCAGGACCAGATAGCTGCGATTGAACCCACCGCCAGGAAGAGGGGTGATCCGCGCCTCGGCGGGGGCAAAACCGGGAACGTGCGCCAGCGCTTCCGGGGGGACCGCCCCTTGCGGGGTGTGCCCGGCCGGGGTCAGCCCAGGTTCGGCTCGCTCACCGGCAGGGGGTGTCGATAGGTCTTCAGCCATCCGGCAAAGCCTACCGCGGACACACCCAGGTACACGATAGAAAGCAGCGCGAACAGATACAGGCCCTGCGCCGCGGACAGGAATGCCAGCGTCGCGTCGATGGCCAGCCAGTACACCCAGCTCTCGAGCTTCACACGCGCCATGAGCCACGTGGCCAGCAGGCTACCCCAGGTCGTCAGCGAGTCCAGAAATGGCCACGCAGCCTGAGTCTCCGTTGCCAGCCAGCGCGCGGTCAGCGCGCTCACGGCAACGGTTGCCACGCAGGCGAGGAGGTTCTTCCACAGCGGCCACACCGTCACCGAGCGCGTGACCTCGCCCCGATCCTTCGACCAGTGCCAGAAGCCGTAGGCGGAGATGACGACGTAGTACACCTGCAGCGCGGCCTGCATGGGCAGCCGGGAGCGCGCATAGAGATAGATCGCGATGGCGGAGGCAAGACCTCCGGTCACCCAACACCAGCGCGAGCGCTTGACCTCCTGCACGGAGGAAATGAGCGCCAGCACCACGGACACCGCTTCCAGCACGGAAATCCCGGCGACGCCGGCGACGATGCCCGCGACGATGTGGGAAATCTCGGTCATGCCTGTGCGAGCGGCCCCAGCACTTTCATCACGAACACGGCCTTGCCGCCCGCGCTGTCGCGCTCGGCGAAGGTCCTGCCGATCTCCGCCTTGAGAACGTCGAACAGCTTGTCGTGCGGGCCGAACACCTGGGTGCTCAGGCTGTTGGTCACGACCCGCAGATCGGCATGGGTATTCAGCCTGTCGATGAAGTCCTTGATCGTGGGGATGAAGTCCGCCGTCAGAGGGTACAGGCTCATCTCGACCGCTATTTCCGGGCTGCAATTGGCCATGTCAGCTCCTACTTGAATGAATAGCGCACGCTGGCGCCGAAGGTGCGCGGATCGCCGAGCTGGATGTACAGCTTGTCGTTGAAGTCCGGCGGCTCGTCGCCGAAGAAGAAGCCGCGCACCGGATAGTCTTTGTTCAACAGGTTCCGGGCCCACAGATAAGCGGACCAGCGCGCGCTCTCCCAGCCGATCTTGGCGTTCACCAGGCCGTAGGCATTGGAGCGCGTCTCATTCGGAGGCAAGTCGAAGTAGTACGATCCCATGCCGGTGAGGTCCAGGCGCGCGAACGCGCCGTTGGCGGCGCGGTAGGTCGCATTGACCGCCGCCTGCCAGTGGGGTGCATTGGCCAGCTCCCGCGAGACTGACAGCAAGGTGGTCCCGTCCGCGCCCTGCTGCACGAAATCCTCGAAGTAGGTACGCAACAGGCCCAGCGAGGCACCCAGCTCGAGGTGCTCGGTGGCGCGCCACTGAACATCGCTCTCGAGCCCGTAGTTGTGACCTCGCGCGGCATTGCCGGTATACAGAACGAAGGTGTTGGGGTCTGTGGGATCGCTCTGGAAGCTCGTCTTGATCTGCGCATCGCGCCGCTGCAGATAGAACACGTCCGCGTTCACACGCAGGCGATGCTGCAGCAGATCCGCCTTGAACCCGACCTCGAAGTTCAAGTCGGCCTCGGGTGCGAACGACAACTGGCTGGGTAACAGGCCCTGACTGAGATTGAAGCCGCCGGCCTTGTAACCGCGCGCGACCTGCCAGTAGAGGGACTCGGAGGAGGCCAGGTCGTAAGTGAGCGAAGCCTGTCCACCCCAGAGATTGTTGGAGGGATGCAGGTCGGCCGGGCTGACCGTGCCGCCGACGTAGTCGGCCGTCGTGGCATCGTAGCTGGCCGTCCAGCGCTCGCCGCGCAGACCTAGCGACCAGCGGAGGCGATGCGTCAGCTCGCCGTCCACTTCAGCGTACAACGCGCCGTTGCGCGCCCGGTATCCGCTGTTCACTACCGTATCCGTCTGCGACAAGCCCGTGCCGTACACCAGGTCGTCATAGGCTCCGAGGCTGGTATCGAGGAGGCTCTCGTCGAGTTGGTTTGCGTACACGCCGATGAGCCAGGAGAACCCGTGAACGGACTCGGTACCGAGCCGCAGCTCGAAGCTGCGCGTCGTGCGGTCTCGATTCTGCACCTCCGTGTATCTGTAGAGATCCGTGACCGGCGCCCACAGGACTGGATTGCCCCAGTCGCCGTCGAAGCTGTAGGTCACGAGTGTCCGCGCGTACGTGCCAATGGCTGTCAAGGCCAGATTGTGATCCAGAGCATAGTGGACGTGCACGGCCGCCCCGGTTGAATGCTGCTGGTCCACGCCCGGATCGTCCGACTGCGTATTGCGTGAGTTGTCGATGGCAAAAGCGTCGTAGCCGTCGTCGAGCTGCACGTGCAGCGCGGTCACATCGATCCGCAGGCGCTCGGTGGGCGTATAGACCCAGCGCCCGCGCAGCGTCAGCTCATGGCGCCGGTTGGTGTCGTCGCGATGCAGATAGAGATTGTGATAATAGCCGTCGGTGTCATAGTACTGGCCGGCCAGCCTGAACCCGGAGTCGAGCGAGGGCAGCGGGGCGCTCACGACGGCTCCGACCGAGCGGGTGTCATAGTCCCCGCCCTCCAGATCCAGCCGGCCGGTGAGCGTGTCCGTCGGCTCGGGACTGCGCAGATAGATCAGGCCGGCCAGGGCGTTGGCGCCGTAGCGCGCCGCCTGCGGACCGCGCAGCACCTCGATGCTGCCCAGGTCGTACAGCGTTCCGGCGCTGCCGAGTCCGCTGAAGTCGATATCGTCGATCAGGAACCCCACCGACGGATTGGGTGCGCCCTGGTACTGCTCCAGCTCGCCGATCCCCCGGATCTGGAAATAGCGCGGCCGGTTCGTGTCCCCCGCCCAGTTCAGATTGGGCACCAGCGGCAGGACGTCCTCCAGGTGCTGCTGGCCCGCATCCTGCAGCGTCGTGCTATCCAGCACCGACACGCTGGCCGGAACACTGATCTGCGGCTGCGGCCGCAGGGTCGCCGTGACGACGACTTCCTGCAACGGAGGCTGCTGCTGCGCCCAGGCGAGCCGCGCGCACAGGGCGAGGCCCAAGGCAAGTCCTGGATGGAAAAAACGCGTTCTGGGATGCGCTGGCACACCTGCTCCCTACGCCGGTACTAACCGGATCAGGTTCAACGGGTTCGCCGGTGCCTCCGACGTCTCAGGCCCGCATCAGGGCCACCCCAAGGTTTATGGCGGCGCACATGCTAGCAGATAGGAATAGAATCGCCAGCCTCGCTGCAAGCGGGCTATCTACGATGACGCGCAAGATCCAGGTCCATCAGGTCGATGCGTTCACCCGCGAACGCTTCACAGGGAATCCCGCGGGGGTGGTGCTCAATGCAAACGAGCTCACCGAGGCACAGATGCTCGCGGTCGCTCGTGAGCTGAACAACGCGGATACCGCGTTCATTCTCGACGGCGAAGGAACCGACCACGACCTGCGTGCCAGGTTCTTTACGCCGAGAACCGAGGTCGGGTTCGTAGGACACGCCACCGTCGCTGCGCACTACGTGCTGTCGCGCCGACACGGGTCGCCGACTCGCGCCCGCCAGAAGTCCAAGGCAGGTGTCGTGCATGTCGAGATCCGTGGCAACGGAGTCGACCGCAGCATCGCCATTCGTCAGAGCCCTCCTCCGGTCGGCCGCGAGCTGAACGATCGCGAGCGGTTGGCGGTGCTCGACGCGCTGGCGCTGGCGACTGACGACATCGATCCTCGCTGTCCCTTGCGGATCGTCGGTTCCAGCAGCACCCGACTGATCGTCGGAGTGCGCGGACAGGAGCCCCTGAAGCACCTCAAGCCGGACGTCAACAGGCTGACGACCTTGTCGGCGCAGATTGGAGCCGCCGGCTACTTCGTCTTCACGCTCACTTCGGGCAGCGACCATCTGACTGAGTCGCGCATGTTCTGCCCTGCGCTGGGCATCGTGGAGGATCCCGTCAGCGGCAACGCTCACGGCCTCCTCGGAGCGTACCTTTCACGCCACGGGGTGCTCACTCCCAACCAGAACCGCGCCACCTTCACCGGTGTCCAGGGGCACTACGTGCACCGGCCCGGGCGCGTTCAGGTGGAGTTGGATTTCAAGGACGGCGCGCTGGATGGCGTGTGGATCATCGGTCAGGCGGTGTCGATCTTCGAGACCGAAATCGAGCTCTGAGCGCGCACGCGCCACACGAACCACACCGCCGGCAGGGCCACCAGCGCCCCGAGAAGATAGGGAGCGCTCGGTCCAAACGCGGCATAGACCGGCCCGGAGACGAAGGGACCGATCACACGCGCAAGGCTGCTGCTCGACTGGTACGTGCCCATCACGGCGCCGCGATCGTGATCGCTCGACTGCTTGGAGGCGAGCGCCGAAGCGCTCGGACTGAAGGACCCGGTACCGACTCCGCACAGCGCCAGGCCCAAGGCCGTCGCCACCCAGTTCGGAGCTTCTCCGACGAGCACCAGGCCCAGCGCGTACGCGAGTATTCCGATCTGAGCCAGGCGCGGCTCGCCCAGGCGCGGGACCAGCGCGCGCACCAGGCCTCCCTGGGTCAGCACGGCGAGCGAGGCAAAGCAAAACAACAACAGGCCGACGGTCCGGGGTCCGAAGCCGAACTTGTTCAGCGCCCAGATCGCGAAGATCGACTCCAGCATCGACTGCGAGCTGGTCACCAGCAGCGTGGCACAGGCAACGAACCGTAGCGAGGGCCGCTCCAGCAGCAGGCGCAAAGCGCTGGATCGCGCGCGTGCCGCGTGCTGCTCACGAAACGCCGTCGTGTTGCTTTCCGGAAGAACGAACGCAACCAGCCCGATCGCAAACAGGCTCAGGCACGCGGATACCACCGCCGGACGGACGAAGTTTGCAGTGCTGATGTCGTTGCCGGCGAGCACGCCACCGATGGCGGGACCTACGGTGAAGCCGATGCCGATGGCCGCGCCGATCAAGCCCAGGGAAGCGGCTCGATTGCGCGGCTCGCTCACATCGGAGGCGTAGGCGAACGCGGCGGCAATGTTGCCCGCCATGAACCCGCCCAGCACCCGCGAAGCGACCAGCCACCAGACATTGTCGGCGAGGCCGAGCATCACGTAAGAGACGCACGCACCGCTCAAGCTCGTCATCAGGATCATGCGCCGCCCATAGCGGTCGCTGAGGCGTCCCCACATGGGCGCCGACAGGAACTGGAAGAGCGAATACGCGCCGAGAATCGGGGTGATCCACTGGGCGGGCACACCGAAGCGGTCGCCCATGTAGGGCACCAGCGGAACGAGGATGCCGAACCCCAGGATGTCGATGACGCTGACGCAGAAGAGAGCCAGGAGTCGCTTGTTCAAAACACTTCCGTCTAGTGGTTGGGGACGAGGCTTCTGAGATCCCCGGGACGCGGCGCCGGCGGGACATAGTCGCGCGCGCCGCGAATGATGAGGTTCGGAATGCGCGCGTCGTCCCAGTCGCCCGCGAGCGCCCCTCCGGTGCGCAGAATGACCAGGGACATCGAGGGTACCAGCCACATCCGATTGCCACGACCCTCGACTGCGAACACGCCCGGCAAAGCGTACGCTTCCGCAGCCTTCCCGGGTTTCAGTTGCAAGCCGCTGCCGTAGCTGGAATTGCCGCGCGCCGGCACGAGCATCTGCGCCACCCACTTCGGAGCCACCACCTCATCCCCTTCGAACCGCCCACCCTCGGCCAGCAGCTCACCCAGGCGGACCCAATCGCCCTGCCGTGCCATCAGACAGCAGTCCGCATGCGCCATTCCACCGGGGCGATCGAGCCACAACCAGGCATCTGCGGCGCCCAGCCGCCTCCACAACGCATCCGACAGATACTCGGCATAGCGCTCCTGCGCCGCGCGCTCCAGGGCCATCGCCACCAGGTCGGTGTCCGCAGGCTGATCGGCCCAGCTCGACCCGGGAGTGCCCACCTGCCTGCGGTGCAGAGCCTCGCTCGCGATATCCGTGGCGAAGGGCGCGCGCGCTCCAGCCGGAGCCAGGCCGCTGGACATCTGCAGGAGGTTGCGAATGGTGATCGCACCGCGCGGGTCGTGGCTCCATTGCGGAAGGAGGTACCCGATCGGCTCATCGGGCCAACCGATCTTGCGCGCATCGAGGGCGACTCCCACCAGCACCGCGTTCAGGGTGCGCATGAACGACTGCGAGTCGATCAGCGTATTGAAGTCAGACCCATGCCAGTAGCGCTCGAACACGATGTGCCCGTGGCGCGTCACGATGAGCGCATTCGAGTCGAATTTCGCCGCATAGTCCGCCGCCTCCTGCAGCGGCCCCGCATTCAGCATCTCCAGCGCAGGTGCCACGCGTGGCGCGGGCGCCCTGTTACCGCCCTCTACGAGCTCCCGCGGCTGGTAGAACGACAAGGGTACATCTGGCCCCTGTACGAGAGCCCGCACGTATCGGATCCAGCATTGCGGCTGGCGTGCCACGATGAGCGTGCACAGAATCAAGACCGCCGCGACGCCCATGCCCACCGCGGGAGCGATGCGCTTCACTGTTTCGACACTCCGTGCACTTTGCCCTTCGCGGATCGTACCGGACCGCAGTAGCGCGCGCGCCCACCGGCAAGCTGCAGCTCGTGGGTCGTCGACATCGGCCACTCCGAACGATGGTGCGTAGCCATCACGACGGCCGTTCCTTCCCCGAGAAGCGTTTCCACATGGGCGAGCAACTCACGCCGGGTCGGTCCGTCCACCCCTGCAAAGGGCTCATCCAGCAGCAGCAGTTGCGGACGGCGAACCCACGCCCGGGCGAAGAGTACGCGGCGCATCTGGCCGTAGGAGAGCTCGACGAGCGTTCGGGCGGCCAGATGAGAGAGACCGAAGAAGGCGAGCGCCCGCCTGGCGGCCGCCCGGTCCGCGGCCGTCGCAGGATCGTTCAGCCCGATGCTGGCGTGCCGCCCCGACTGCACCACCTCGGCGACCGTCAGATCCTGGGGATGATCGGTCTGCAGATGCGGCGCCACGAGCCCGACTCGCGTCTTGAACGACTGCAGCGGCACACCAGGTACGATGCCCGCCCGCTCGACGCTTCCCCCGACGGCAACGCCGTGATCGCCGTAGAGAGTGCGCAACAGCGTGGTCTTGCCCGACCCATTGCTGCCGTGCACGACCCAGCATTCGCCTTTACGCACCTCGAATGAAATCTTCTCGAGCGCGACGTGCTCGTCGAGGTAGACGGAAGCATTGACGAGGCGCACGAGCGCACGGCCCGCCCGCCTGGTGGCGAGCTTGCGCCGCGGCTGGCCGAGCGCCGTGGCCGTGGCGGCCGTAGTTGGCAGCATGGCCATCGCGGAGGTCGCAGACGTCGCGGAAGTCGGCCGATCGTGATCGGAGTGCAGCCAGCGCCGCAGCGGCGCCCACAGTCCCTTTCCGCCGCCTCCGACCTTCCCGCGGTAGACGACACGGCCCTCCTCCAACACCAGCACGTGAGTAACGCAAGCAGGCACGTCCTCGACCCTGTGTGTCGTCAGGACCCAGGGCAACCGGGAGCGCGTTGTCTGTTGTAGCCAACGCAGCGCGCGCGCTCGATTCGTGTCGTCCAGGCCGTTCAACAACTCGTCCAATAACAACAGCTTGGCGCCGGACGCGAGCGTCCGCGCCAGCAACGTCAAGCGCCGCTCGCCGTAGGAAAGAGACAAAAAGAGGCGTTGCGCCAGCGCCGCGATACCCAGCCGCCCCAACAACGCGGCGATGCGCCGCCGATCCCGCGCTGTGAGCGCCGCCAGCGGGATGTCAGTGCGATGCAGCCCGGTGCCGACGATCTTTTCGACCGTGTGGTTCCAGCCGTAGCGCGCATATTTGTCCTGTCTTTCGGGCCCGAGGTAGCCGATCTCGTCTTTGACTTCAAACGGCGTGGAAAAGGTCTCGTCGCGCCAGCGATAAGACCGTCTCTCACGCCCTGTTGGAGTGGGCCACACGGAACCGGACAGGATCTTCATGAGTTGAGTCTTGCCGGCACCATTCCCGCCGGCGAGCACCCAACGTTCCCCCGGACGGATTCGCCAATCGACGTCGCGCAAAATAACCCGCTCGTTCCGGACCAAACGCACACTTCTGAGCTCGACTTCAACGTACAATGCGGCCGGGGTCTTGGTTCGATTCATACATTCCAACTATTCGCGTAAGCCAATGCGCCTGCGCTTGCTATCGCCTCATTACTGGCCCACGTGGGCCGGCATGCTCGTTCTGCGGCTGCTCGCGACGTTGCCCTACCGTGCGCTGCTGAGCGTCGGCGCAGCGCTCGGCCTGGCGATGCGCCACCTGCCATTGCGGTTCATCCGCATCGCCCGCCGCAACATCGAGCTGTGCCTGCCCGAGCTGAGTGCCCTCGAGCGCGAGCAGCTCCTCGACCGGCACTTCCGCAGTCTGGGAATCGCGCTGCTCGAAGCCCCGCAGGCGTGGTGGCGCTGCGCGCAGGATATCGACCGGATTGTAAAGGTCGAGGGGCGCGAGCACATCGAGGCAGCACTCGCCCTGGGCAAAGGGGTCATCCTGCTCACGGCGCACTTTACGCCAATGGACATGGGTGGCCGCATTCTCGCGCGCGTGGTGCCGCTGAATATCATGTACCGCCCCTCGAAAAACGCCGTCCTGGCCTGGTTCCTGGGCCGGTGCCGCTCGCGGCACGGCGGCACGTCGATCGCGCGGGACGATATCCGCGCCCTGATCTCCGCGCTCAAGAACAACGGATGCGTCTATTACGCTCCGGACCAGGCGTACCGCAAGAAGGGCGCCGAAATGGTGCCGATGTTCGGTATTCCCGCGGCCTCGAATACCTTCACCTCGCGCCTGGCCAGGATGACCGGTGCGACGGTGCTGCCGTTCTTTGTCGAGCGCCTGCCGGGCACGCAGGGCTACCGCGCCATCGTCCACCCCCCCTTCAAAGACTTTCCCAGCGACTCTCCGGCGGCGGATACTGCGCGCTTCCATCATTTGATCGAAGCTCAAGTCCGGAATGCCCCTGAGCAATACCTCTGGATCCATCGCCGGTTCAAGGGCCTCACCGCCGACTACCCCGACTACTACGGGCGCAAGCAGCCCGCCGGCGCAGTCCCCATCGCCGAACGCACGACCGCCTGAGCGCTACGATCTTCTGATCGTCGGCGGCGGGATCAACGGCACCGGCATTGCGCGCGATGCCGCCGGGCGCGGGCTGTCAGTGCTGCTGTGCGAGCAGGACGACCTTGCGGCCCATACGTCCTCCGCGAGCACCAAGCTGATTCACGGCGGCCTGCGGTACCTGGAGGATTTCCACTTCTCGCTGGTCCGCAAAGCGCTCATGGAGCGGGAGATCCTGTTGAATGCCGCGCCGCATATCATGCGACCGCTGCACTTTGTCATGCCGCACGATCAACACCTGCGGCCGATGTGGATGATCCGCACGGGGCTGTTTCTCTACGATCATCTCGCTCCCCGCAAACGTCTGGCCGCCTCAGCGGCCATCGACCTCAGAAAGCACATCGCAGGTGCGGCGCTCTCACCGCAGTTCACCCGCGGATTCGTCTACTCGGATGGGTGGACCGACGATGCCCGGCTCGTCGTTCTGAATGCGCTGGACGCCATCCAGCGTGGAGCGAGTGTGCGTACACGCACGCGCGTTGAGCGAATCGAGGCCCGCAACGGTGAGTGGACAGCGGCCCTGCCTGACGGCGAAGTCGTTCGCGCCCGAGCGGTGGTCAACGCAACCGGCCCCTGGGTAACCCAGTTCATCCAGAGCCAGTCCCCCGTCAAGGCGAGCCATCGCATACGGCTCGTCAAGGGGAGTCACATCGTCGTGCCGAAGCTGTTCTCGCACCGCTTCGCCTACATCTTCCAGAACCGCGACCGCCGCATCGTATTCGCAATCCCCTACGAGCGTGAGTTCACCTTGATCGGGACCACAGATGTCGACTACCACGGCGAGCCACAGCAGGTGCGAATCGATCAGCAGGAGATCGCTTATCTGCGTGACATCGCAAACCGGTACTTCGTGCGGCAGATCGACGCTGCGGACATCGCGTGGACCTATTCAGGGGTCCGCCCGCTACTGGATGACGAGGCGAGCGACCCTGCGAGCGTGACACGCGACTATGTGCTCGAGCTGGATACTCATCCCGCCCCCCTGCTGTCCGTTTTCGGCGGCAAGATCACCACCTACCGCAAGTTGGCCGAGACCGCCGTCGACCGGCTCGTTCGGCAAATGGGCGTCGCCCCGCGGGCATCGGGCTGGACCCGCACTGCGATCCTGCCCGGTGGCGAGCTTCCCGGGCACAGTTTCGCCGTGTTCCTGCGGACGCTCGAGCGGCGTTACCCATGGCTCCCCGCACCGCTGCGAGTGAGGTACGCACAGGCCTACGGTACGCGCATCGACCATGTGATCGCAGACGCCAGAAACCTCGCCGACATGGGCCCGGAGCTGGTGCCTCAGCTGTTTGAGCGCGAAGCCGACTATCTGTGCAGGGAGGAGCTCGCGCTCACGGCCGATGACATCCTGTGGCGGCGTACCAAGCTGGGGTTGCACTTGCGCGGCCATTCGACACGAGCCCTGGAGGAGTGGCTCAGTCGCCGGCGCGCGACAGTGTGATGACGGTCGCAGAATCGCGACCGGCGTGAGGGGCGTCCGGTCGAGATCGCGGGCTCCGTGCTAGCGTTGAGCGATGTCCGACGCCGTCCTCGCAGCCGTCATCGCCGCCGCCGCGACACTGCTCGCCTCGTTGCTGCAATTTCGCCTCTCCATCGGGAGAGAGATCGCAGCGGCGCGCTCTCAAGGCGTGGGCGGCAAGCGCAAGGGACGCACACCCATGACCATTCTATTCGTGATGCTGATTGCCGCAGCCGTCGGCGGGTTCGCGTTGTCGCGCTGGCTGACGGAGACTGAACGCGAGGAGCAGTCCATTCTCGAGCGCGACCTGCGCGCACAGATCGATCAGATCAGCCGCACCGCCAGTCAGCTCGAGCTGACAAGGGCCGGCGCGCGAGCGGAGATCGAGACCGAGGTGTTGCGCAAGATCGGCACGGACGGCGTGGCCGTCATGGCGAGCGTATCGCCGTGCCGTCCGGCGCTGGTCGTGAATCCTCCCGGCAGCACGACTCCTCCGGGAGTGTCGGCAGATGCGGCTCCCCCGCCCACCACGCCCTGCTCCGAAGCCGACGCCAACACCGTCACTCTGTGTGCGACGATTCCGGAGAAGGCCACCGTGAGCGAGATCCAGCTGTTCGCGCGCGCGGCGGAGTCGGATGAGCCCTGGAGCACGCACCGTCTGATGCCCGGACAGGAAGCGAATCAGGCGCGCTTTGCGGCGCAGCCGCTCGAGAAACCCGACGGACCGGGCATGAAGCAGGTATGCCAGGGCTTCTCCGTCTGGGCAGCCCAACAGTCGCGCGTTGCCCGCATGGTCGTGCGCTACTCGCTGTAGCCGCCGGCGTCATGGCCGGGCGTCCAACGCTCGGCGAGATCCGCAGCCTCGCGGCGCCGCACGGCCAGCGGATTGAAATTGGGCCGCACGTGCACATGCGTCGCGTCATGCCGTGCCCGCAGGTGTGCCTGCAGCTCTGACAGATCGGCGCATTCTCCGACGGCTATCGGCCGCCAGCCACCGTCGCTCCCGCTGCTCGTGAAGATGTAGTTGCCAGGCCCCGCGCTGAGTCTGGTGGGCCACTCGTAGATCTCATACGTATAGATCTCGCCCGACTGGCCCGCCCATTTGCATCGCTGGTCGGTGCGTGCAGGCGTCCTGCGGGCGCCCAGAAAAATTCCGAAGGAGCCGCCGGGCTGAAATCCCAGGGACTCGTACAGGCGCTGCGCGCTGACATTGTCAGCGCCCGTGAACAGCACGAGCCGCTCGAAGCGGTGTCGGACATCAATCATCAGCGCACGCATGGCGGCACGGGCAAAGCCCTTGCGTCGCTCTTCGGGCCGCGTGTAGACGCCCCCGATCTGCCCGATGCGGCCGTATTCGGCGTTGAGTCCGGCGATGGCCACGAGATGCCCGCCGTCGAACGCGCCCCACCACCGGTGGGCGCGGATCCCCGATTCGAACTCGTCCTGGCGCTGCACCGCGGTCGGCTGTGTTGGATAATTCAGCTCGGCCAGATAAGCGCTGTTCAACGGCTCCCATTGCCCGAAATCACCCGCGTTGAGGGCGCGCACCGTGCCCTCGGGAACAATCGACACCGCCGGCTCCGTCAGGGCCACGCTGAACAGCAGGTCTTTCTCGGTTTGAGTGGGCTGCAGACGCGCGTCCGCGCAAACCAGCCGCCACACGGTCTGCGCCGTCAGCCAGTCGCCGATCACTCCCGTGACCTCGACGGGGTCGGCCTCGCAGGCCTCGACGATCGCCTCCGCCAGATCGGCGCGCCCTGCCGCCTGCACCAGCAGGTTGCCCCCGCGTGTCAGGCTGAAGACCGCGACGATGCGGCCGTCCTCCACGGCACAGCGATAGGTTCCGGAATTCGGATGCTCGCCGCTGCGCGGCCCGAACACGGCCAGGTTCGACAGCAGGAACAGCGAGGAGTCCAGATGCGCTTCGAGGAAACCCCGCACGGGCTCGAGATCGGAGTCGCTAACGTCGTGAATCATTGAGACCAACGAACCAGGAGGAGAGCCGCACTCATCGCCCGCGCCTGAAGGCGATGCACCCCCACTGTACAGCCCTTTCCGCAGCGGCGGGATACTATCGTTTTCGGGCCCGATGGAGGAACCGGACCAAAGTCCTCGCTCGCGCGATAATGTATGACACGCATGAGACCTTCTGTCCCACTCGCTGCATGGCGAGCTCGCTCCTGGCCGCTCGCGGTACTGATCGCACTCGCTCCGTTGTGGCTGGTCGGGATCCTCGACCGCGGCCTGTGGACACCGGATGAGCCGCGCGAGGCGGACATCGCCTGGCGCATGAGTCAGCAGACCAACCATCTTCTGCCACAGCTCGCCGGCAAGCCCTTCCTGGAGAAGCCCCCGTTGTCGTACTGGCTGTCTGCCGCCGGCATCTCCGCCTTCAGTCAGCCACGCGCTCCCAACATCGTGTATGCCATCGTGACCGCAGTAGCGGTCGGTGCGACCGCGGGTGCGATGGCCGATGCCGGCGCAGCCTTCCTCAGCGCTCTGTTGGCCGGCTCCCTGCTGATGGCGTTCCGTGCTTCGGTGTGGCTCGCCCCGGACGCGTGTCTGCTCGCGGGAAGCGCGCTCGCGCTGGCTGGGGCCTACAGGGGCTATACGGCGGCGCCCGGCCGCACGAAGCTCGGCGGATACACGCTCATGCATCTGGGCGCGGCGATCGGTTTCATGGCGAAGAGCGCCCCGGGATGGCTCGTGCCCGCGTTGGCGCTACTCACGCTCATCGCGTGGGAGAGGAAATGGTCGGAGCTCCTGCGGATCGAGCTGTATGCCGGACTGGTGGTTCAGGCGCTGATCATCGGCCCGTGGATATACGCGGTCGCGGTCTCCCCGGGAGGGCACGACGCCCTCAGCGCGCTGTTTTGGCACAACATCGTCGGCCGCTTCACCAAACTCTCAGGCCCCGCCGCGCTCGACTACACGACCGCCCACCACAACTGGCCTGGCAAGTACTTCCTGGAGCTTCCGGTTTATCTCCTGCCGTGGACACTGCTGGCCATCGCCGCGCTGAAGCGGGCATGGCCGTGTGTCCGCGGGACCGGACCTTCCGCAACGCCATGGCGATTCGCCATCGCGGCGACACTTCCGTTCCTTGTGATCCTGTCGCTCGCTGCAACGGCACGGGATATCTACGCAGCCCCAGCAATGCTGGGAATGAGCCTGCTGATCGCTTTGTGGGCGCGCGAGAGTCAGAACAATCTCACGGCCACGGATAGATTCGCGTTGCGCGGCACGCGAGTGCTCGTTGCCATCATCGCGTGTGTGTTTGCCGCCTTCCTGCTGTTGTTAGCCGCCGCAGACCGGTTGAACTACGAGCCGATCGATCACCTCAACGAGGTGATCCGGATCAGTGCTGCCGCGGTTACGATCATCGTCGCCGCCGTCGCGCTGCGCTACGCAGCCCGCGCTCAGCGTCTGAGCGATGTAAGCAGCGCGGTCGTGTGCACGTTCGGCGCTTATGCCGGAGCGCTGTGCGTCGCCGGAATAGCTGCCTTCCCAGCCATTGACCGGTGGCAGAACCTCGCGCTCCTGGCCGACACCGTCAACTACGAGACGCACGGCGAGTCACTCGCGCTGTTGGATCCGGACGAGACGACGATCGCAATGCTCGACTATCGGCTGAGAACGCCGTCGTCGGTGTTGGACACGGCCGGAGGCGATGCGGCGCACGTTGTGTCGGACTGGTTCCGGCTGCACGGCAGGCGCTCGCGCGTGCTCGTGCTGCTTCCGGGCCATGCGCCCGGGGGCGTCACCCGGTTTCTGAGCCGCTACCATCCGATCGCATCACCGGGTGACGGCGTCGCGGGCGCGCTGGCCACCGCGGGGACGGCGTCGATCGTCCGGCGATTCGAGTTGCCTCAGGGACGCCGGTACGCGTTGCTGGGGCCTCCCGCTTCATAGTCGGCGCATCCGCAGGGATCGTCGGCAACCCGGAAGCGGCGGCCCCATCGACCGCGCCCCCACCGAGGGGGCGCGTCGACTTGGGACCCCGTCCCAAGCGCTTACCGATAGCCCTGGCTAGCGGAAACGGTTCTGCGGGCCGCGGCCCTCGTGGCCGCCCTCGGGGCGGCCGCCACCGCCGCGCGGGCCCTCATGAGGCTGGACCTGAGGTTGAGCTCGCGGCTGCTCCATGTGCGGCTGGCCGCCTCCGGAATGACCGCCCGGGCCGGGCTGCGCCAGACGGGCCTGCGGACGCTCGGCCGGAGCCATGCGCGGGGCGTTGCGCTCAGCCGGCGCCGGGGCCATGCGCGGGGTGTAGTGCTCCGCCGGGGCCATGTGCGGCTGCGGACGCTCCGCTGCTCCCATGTGCGGCTGCGGACGCTCCGCCGCTCCCATGTGCGGTTGGGCCATGTGCGGAACATTGCGCTCGGGTGCGA
>Ga0207695_10005918_pt1 | contig 16028 bp, 14 predicted proteins | sample KBSC54metaG_FD_184354 | JGI IMG/M metagenome (GOLD analysis project Ga0207695, IMG submission 184354) | Corn rhizosphere microbial communities from Kellogg Biological Station, Michigan, USA - KBS C5-4 metaG (SPAdes) (version 2) | ecosystem: Host-associated > Plants > Roots > Rhizosphere > Soil... | reverse complement strand
TCATGAAGGATCTCCTACAGGCGGGCATCTGGGCGCTGGCCTTTCTCGGTAATAAAATCGAATGGCGTGGTGAGCGGATGCGCTTGCGGCGGGACGGAACTTTAGTGAAACCGTAAGCCCTCACCCGCGGCCCTTACTCCGACAATGTTACATTTCCCCAGAAAAGAGGACCAATCCGCCAAGAGTTTCATCCCGGAGAGAAATCTAACATTGTCCAACTACGCTCCGGGCTTGAGCGATACCCGGAAGCCGCTCGCTTCGGCTACTCCGTCCAGTTCACCCGCCCAAAACCGCTGCCGATACTCGTCGCTTTCAAGCAAATGCTGATCGTGTCGCTCGCGTTCAATCAAGTATTTCAACTCCTCAAGGTCGGCGGACCAGCGAACCCCGTTGAAGAACTCGGCGCCGGAAAACTGCGTTTTATACAGGGCGTTTTGCGAGTAACAGGACCCGAGATAAAGGTACTGAAAGCCGCGCTCGGCAAAGAGCGTCACCGCCGAAGTCATCATGAACATGCCCAGGTTGCGGCTGTAATAATTGAGGTCGTAGAAAGCGTAATAGTAGTATGCCAGCGCGGGGGATTCCAGATAGAGCGTGGCGGTGCCGACCTCGCTGCGCGATTGTGAGTCGGTAATCACGAGCAGGTGAGAAGTCAGCTTACCCGTAAACAGCGAGTCCAGCCGCTCATACGGCATCGTGTCCTTGCCAAATTTTATATCCGCATACGTCTTGTAGAACTGCCGGCGCTCCGGCGTATACTCAAATTCCGAGCGGGAAACCAGTTTCGCGCGCAACGGGTTTCCTTTGCGTAAAATTCGTCGGTTTTCGGAAGAGGGGCGATATCGCTTCAGGTTCACCCGCACTTGGCGGCACAAGTAAAAGCGGTCCAGCTCGCGAGAGGAGGGCAGAAAACCCCGGTCGAACAAATCGGCCGCGGATTCTCCAGGGTCGGGGAAGGCCCAAATAGCGTAGGGAAAAATATAGTGCCCGTAGTCTGGTTTACTTTCCGAAAAGACCAGCTTCATGAGATTAGCCAACGTAGACGCGCGGCAGCCGGGCGCGCCAGCCCACCAGGACATCGTACGAGACCGAGTTCTTCAGCTTGGCCACTTCGTGCACCGAAATTTCGTCCTCCCCCTGGCGTCCCATCACCACCGCTTCGTCCCAAAGCTGGGCTTCGGGAATCTCCGTAATGTCGACCGTCACCGCGTCCATGGCCACTCCACCGACCAGCGGCGCGCGTTTGCCGTGCACCAGCGCACAACCCTGATTACGCACCCGCGGGAACCCGTCGCCATACCCCAGGGGCAGCACCGCAATGCGGCGGGGACTGCTAGCGGTGAATCGCATGCCGTAGCCGACCGAATCTCCGGGTTCCAGTTGCTGGATCCCGGCGATCCGCGCCTTTACCGACATGACCGATTCGATGCCCGCGATGCGGCGGCACACCGAGGATGGAAATACGCCCAGCGGCAATATGCCGAGCCGCACCATATCAAAGTGTGCCTGGGGCAGATCCAGAAATCCGCCGCTGTTGCACAGATGTTTCAGCTGGGGCTCGAACCCGGCCGCGGTGAGCTGCTCCATGGTTTGCTGAAACCGCTGCAGCTGCAGCCGCGCGAAGGTTTTGTCTGCTTCGTCCGATTGAGCAAAGTGACTCATCATGCCCTCCAGGCGCAACGATTTGCACGAGTCCACCTGCGCCGCTAAAGCGGCCGCTTCCAACCAGCGCACGCCATACCGGTTCATGCCGGTGTTGATCTTGAGGTGTACCGGAACTCGCTTCCCGGCTCGTTCGGCCAGCTTGCCGAGCCGCGACACCGAATGCGGTTCGCTCACGCAGCAGGTTAAATCATGGTCAATACACCAAGGCAGTTCGGTCTCCTGACGGTCACCCAGGAGCAGCATCCGGGCGGTGATGCCTTGATTGCGCAACGAAATGGCTTCCTCCAACGTGCTGAACGCTAAAAAACTGGCGCCGGAATCCAGGGCCGCGCGCGCAACCGCCAGCGCCCCGTGCCCGTAACCCGAGTCCTTTACCACGGATAGGATACGCAGGCCCGCCGGTTTATCCCGGTTGATCAGTTCGAAGTTGCGCCTGAGCCTCTGCAGATCGATTTCGACCCAGGCCGGCCGAGAAGGGGACGGCAAGGAATCGCCCGCGCTCAAATGTGGAGCCTCGGCGGTGGCGGGCTCCTCTCGCGAGACAGGCTGCGGCGTCCCGGTCTGGCATCCAACCGAATCCATGAGTGAGGGGATCATTTAAAATCGAGAGGTTGACAAGGTGGAAGGTTAAAGATTCCCGGGCGGCCAAAGGCTTCGGCCAATGTCCTCGCGGAAATAGCCACTCAGGGTGCGGATCTTGCCAATGTTCGAATAGGCCTGGGCCGTCGCCTCTGGCAGGGTGGCCCCGAGTCCCACTACGTCTGCGATCCGGTGCCCGGTTGATTGAAGCCGCCCGTCGCCGTCGGGAGAAACCTCGTTCCACCACACATCGCAATCGAACGATCCACTCACCTCCACGGGCAAACGCGGCCCACGGATTTGAACATACGGGTAACCGTAACTCGCGAGCGTCACGGAGCAGCCGAACTGGAGGCCAGGCTTGAATACCAGCTCCAAAGGCAAGTTGCGGGCCGTATCGAGTAAAACTCTGACCGGGTCGGCCAGGAGCCGCAAAAGCATCGCCCCGGAAGTGACCCCGATGCGGATGTTGTATTCGATGACATGCCAGCGGCCGTGTTCCTGGACGGCCGTGACCTGGATGGGGCCATGGTAGTTCACCTCACGAAACCAAGGCAGCAGCGGGTGAATCAATTCGTGCGCCAGGCCATACTTGTCCTCGGGATCTTTCTCCACCAGTCCACCCAGTGGCGCGCCGGCGATAATTCCCATGTTACCGGCAAACGCCCGCTTGTACTCCTGGTTGGTTACGAGCGAATAAACTTCGCCCCCGCTCACCAGCGCGATATGGCCTGCCTCCCGACGGCCGAGATATTCCTGCAAAAACACGCCCTCGGCGTAATCGATGTGCTTCAGCCAGGAGCGCGTGTCCTCGGCCGTCTCGCACAGAATGGTGTGGATGGGGCTCGTCGGCGAACAGAGAGGGTTTTTGATCACATAGGCCTGCGGGTGTTCCTTGAGCAGTTGCTCCGCTTCCAACCGATTTTTAGCCACATGCGCCCGTGGAAACGGGATCTTGAATCGCTGGCAAAGCAGACGCGCGAAATCTCGTTCCCGCTCGATCTTCATCGCGTCTCCCGTGGGACAAAAAATCGCCGCCCCGGACGCGGTCACCGCATCGCTCCATGGCGCCAGGGCCCAATCAATCGACATTGGCACCAGCAGATCGACGCCGTCGCGCTTGATCAGAGGGGCAGGGGAGGGGAAAAGATCGCGTGAATAGGTCGACCCCGCCAGGCTGGGGGAGTAATGGCTATAGTCGCGCGTTAGATACGTCGAGACAGCTGCTCCGCTGTCTTTCAGTATTTGCGCCGTGCTCTGGGCAAACGCGCCAACGCCCAGGATCATGGCCGAGCACGCAGGTCGCGCAGGTCTATCCTGGCCCGTCATACGATTACCCGGCCTGTCGCGCCTGCAATCTTTTCCGTCGTTTCCATCGATAAGTCCGACCGTATCAATTTAATGCGACAGGAGACAAGCAGGATATGGTCCCCTTGAACGTTAGGTTTGATCTCCTTATCGAAGGTCCACGGACGAGCCACCCGTTCCGCGAATCAACAGGTCAGCAGTAGAGGTCTATTGTTCAAACCATGTAACATATGTTACATTGTTTGATTTTCGCCCGGCCCTTACCCACCGTTTACCGGCCTCGTTGTTCGGTTAAATCTGGTAAAGTTTTGGTAAACCTTTCGGCGCTGCTCAAACGCTTCCCGGCCCAAATAACCCTTTGGCAACAAAGCCTCTGGCAAAAGCGGATCGAGGTCCAACGCTGCGAGCCAGGCAATTCGCTCATGAGCGAGCCATTGACGCAATTTGAGCGGTTCGGTTTCCGCGGTGGATCCCAATTCCAGGCCTTTGGCTGCAAAATCGAGAACCGTCTGATAACGCCGGTTAATCTCGTCAAAATCCCAGGCGCTAGTGACCAGGTCGACATCGGATTCCGGGAGCGTCGGCCGGCCCTCAATGACACTGAAGTCTCCAGGAGTCCCCTTTACTTGCTGCAGAGGCAGGTCGCTTCGGCTTAGGCGGTCTGGGGAAATCCAAACGCTCCGTTGCAGCAATCCGAATCGGTGCGCACGAAGCCACCGCCAGAGCCTGATTCTGGGTGCCTGGGAGCGTATGGGCAAATCAAACACCAACAGGCGCCATTTGTCATCCCAGGCCCGCTGCCACCGTTGCTCGGGGTCAACTCCTCCCAAAGCTCCCAGGCGCCCGCGGGGCGTCAGGTGCACCGTGGGATTTTCTCGGGAACCGCGCCGCTCCAGAAGTTTGCCACGTTCCAATTGCCGCAGCTGGGGGCGAAGTTTATTGCGGTAATTCCAAGCTTCAAAACCTTCGAGGATTCGAGCGGGGGAAGGGTTGATGAGCAATTCCATGCCCCACTCAAGGAGAGGGAGCCAGTCCTCGGATTTGGGAAAGTTCTCCGGACTCATACCTGTAACATATGTTACATATATTAACTCGGCAGCTCCTTGGGCCACAAGCGACTATTTCGTTCCCTGCGCCTGGACCGCGTAGAGATGATTCATCGTCGCAACATAAAGGACCCCATGGGCAGCAGCCGCGGTCGCGCTGATGGGGCTGCCAAGATCAATTTCGCTCAGCAAGGTCTTTTCACGGCTAGCCGCAAATACGTAAAACTTGCCACTACGGGTGCCGAGATACACTTTTCCGTCGGCCACAAAGGGCGAGGCCCAGGCTTCCCCGGCAATTTCGTGAGTCCAAAGTGCTTTCCCGGTCTCAACGTCAACACAATGAAAGGTGCGCCCGCAATCGGCGATGAAGACCATCCCGTCGCTGATCGCGGGTGTAGACATCACGTGCTTTTGCAGGGCATAGGACCAAACCAGCCCGTTAGTTGTGACGTCACCAGTGAGGGTGGCGTCGATGCATTTAAGCCAAGCTTCGTTTTTGCCCCACCAAATATCGCCGCCTCCGGCCACATAGAGGCGGTTGCGGTAAAACACCGGCATGCCGAAGAAATCGCTCGGGCTTTCCTGGCGGTTGCTGTTGAACCGATGGACGTTGGTCTTGGGTGCTCCGGGATCGAAGTCGAATTGCCACACTTTGGTGAGGTAGCGGGGTAACGCCGAGGAGCCCTGTCCCCGACTGGTTGGGCTCGAGGCGGCGACCTGACCACGGTTGGTAACTCCCTCCGTGATCGGTTCGAAGGCATACACCATTCCATTACCCGCGGCAAAATAGATCAAGGTGCGACCATTGACTTCGCCCGAAGAAGGTGCCGACCACGTGCTATGAAATATGTTCGGAGCGATCTGTTCGTTGTCGCGGGCCACCAGTTGGCCCGTGCGTTTATCGAGGACCACAAGGCTGGGCGACTCGGGTGTGCGAATTTTTTTATGCGTGTTGTCGACCCCGGTGCCGGTGTTTAGGTACAGGTAATTTCCACGGATCAGAATCGAGCTGTGGGCCGCGTCGTGAGACCAGATACCGGCGCCGGTGGTCAGGTCGAAGAGCCAGATGATGTCCGCATCCAAGCGGCCGGGGACGAGGTTGGTAACCCCAAGCGCGGCGACCGGGTCCAGCGGTTTGTGGGTCATGTGGGCGCCTTCCTCCATGAACGGGCCGTTGTTCCCGTTGGTCAAACCCTTGGCGTCCAGGCAGAGCACTTCGCCCCGGTTGCTCACGATGTAAACCCGATCCCCTTCGACGGTCGCGGGCGAGGATATCCCGCTTTGGGGCCAGTCGAAGTAAATGTCCTCGTCGCGTTTGGGGACGACTAGTTGCCAAAGAAAACCCCCGGTCTGCTCGTCAAAGCACATCAAGACCCCCCGATCACCCTGGTGTTTGGGGTCGCGCGGGTGACCGTTGTTGGTCCCAATATAGATTTTTCCGCCGGCGACCACCGGTGATGAATGAGCCTCCGTGCCAAGTTCGGCGGACCACTTGATGTTTTTGCCCGTGGCGGGATCGAAAGCTGGAGGCAACCCACGCTCAGTGGAGATCATGTTGCGGGACCAGGCTTGGCCCCACTGCGGAGAATCAACGGCCAGCGTTCGGGGAACTCCCCAGGGGAGCCAGGCAAACCCGACCAGGGCGAGGAGAAGACGGTGTCTCATCGGTTTTCTCGCCCATGAAAAGCAAAGCGTTGGAGATTAGAAAGGTTATTCGATCAGGCGCACGTATTCGGTGGCTCTCGCTGGAGGCATGGCACCAGGGGAATGTCAGCGGGAAATATCGGTTTGCTTCAAGGTCCGGAACTGGTGGCGTTGAAGGGCTTGCTCGGCCATCTCATTGTCTTCCATGCTCAGAGCCACGATCGACTTGCCTTCCGGATGGGGAATGAAGGAGTAGAGGTAATTCACATTCAACTCGGCCTCCAACAGCACCGACATGAGCCGGCCCAGGTCTGTGCTGTTGGCTTCCACCACGACCAATCGGCTCACCGTAAAAGGAAAGCCCTCGCCCTCGAGCAACTCCCGCGCTTTGTCCGGGTCATCGACGACCACCCGGATTATGGCGCTGTCCGTGGTATCCAACACCATGAGCGCAAGCACGTGAACTCCGTGAACGCCGAATAACTTGATCAGGTCGTGCAGGCGCCCAAGACGATTCGGGGTAAAAATGGAGAATTGAGCGACTGGGTCCGCCCGTCTGGCCGTTGCTGTATCGGTTGGCATAGACCGGACAATTTACCACAAAGCAGCTCCTTTTGCAGCCGGTCGGGTGGGCAAAAGCCCTCACAAACGTCGCCCTGGGGGTTGTTGCCAGCCCCTGATCTTGGCCGCGAGCGGCAAGCGGCAGGGCGGCCGAGGCTATCAGTGAAGCTTTAACGAAGTGCCGTAGAGAAATATTTGTTTCTAATGACATCCATCTAACCAAGTCCATTAGTTTATGTAAACAGAATTGCTGACTTAATATGAGTGACTACTGGCAGCCTCTCTGGCTGCACTCGCCAAAGGGTTGAGACAGAAAAATTAGAGACAAAAAATGGGGAGCCAGAGTAGGGAGGACCATGCAGGCAAAGCTCCTCCGTCGGCTTCCTGGCCCTTCTCCGCCCGCCAAAGAAAGGTTTGCCTCGGCGTTGGATTTCGCGGCAAGATGCGCGAGTTTACCAGGAATGAGCACTTCAACCCTGCCTCGCAAATTGGACAGCCCATCCGCCACGACGGCGGTCCCGCCCGATTTTTCGGTCCCAGTGGTTCGTCCGCAGCGGAGCACGCTGGGGCTTCTCCGGGATGTGCTGGATCATGGCGGCCCCGGTTATCTCCAATTCGCCATCACGAACATCTGCAATGCCAAATGCGATTTTTGCGGGTTCGCGGTAGATCGGTTTGACCCCAAGCAACGCCGGAGCGTCACCTTGCAGGAGGCGCGGGACGTTATCGACATTTGCGTCAAAAACCACATCGGCTACCTGCTGTTCGTCGGTGGCGAACCGCTCGTGCACAAGGAGCTGCGCGCGATGACCCGGTATGCGGCCGAACGGGGGATTCACCCGATGGTTTGCACCAACGGTTCCCTGTGGACCGAGCAGAACATGCGCGACCTCGCCTCGGACGGCTTGAGCAGCGTGATCATGTCCATCGACGCCCACGAGGTGGCAAAGCACGAGAAGAATCGCGGTCTGCCCGAGGTCTGCCGCAAGATCCAGCGGGCCAATGAAGTGTTCGCCCAACTCGGGATCCAAACGACGGCCAGCGTCACGGCGAGCAAGCTGATCGACGACTACGACAAGCTTCCGGATTTTCTCAAGCAGCTCGGATTCACCAGTTGCACCTTCAGTTATCCGTTAACCAACCTGGCTTCGAGCTATCTGAGCTTCAGTGATTCGAGCCTGGTCAGCTACAAGACCGAGGAGTTGATCCAGGTTTTTGAGAAAATTAAGCAGATGAAAGAACGGAGCGGGTTCCCAGTCGTGAACCCGACCGAATCGCTGAGCGAGATGCAGCGCCATTTGCGGCGTGAACCGGAGCGGTTCGGCTGCTTGGGTGGGCATAAGTACTTTTACCTGGATTGGAATCTCAACCTGTACCGGTGCCATTTCTGGGAGAAGCCGATGTGCCGGATTTATGATTTCGACTCCTCGAAGCTGATCCGCGACGGTTGCACGCGCTGCATGATCGACTGCTATCGCGACCCGAGCGTCCTTCAGTTTGTGGCTATCAGCGCCAGTGACGCCTGGACCGATCTCAAAAGTGGACGCCTGCTCACCGCGGCCAAAAGGATTCTGGATCGGCGGAACCTGACCTCACTCAAAGCCGTTTGGGACGACCGCAAATGGATCGGTAAAGTCTAACGCCACGGTGGGCGCAGAAGGCGCGCGGAGAAGGTTCGGGATCACCCCTCCGGCTGGCGGGTGCGCAAGCGGTACCCCCTCAGTGAATTTGGGGTTTGATTGACTGTCTCTTCCGTTCTCTCATATCATTCTGCCCCTAATCATCCTGCCTCCGCGGCGGCGCGGCGGCGGCTTTTTGCCTCTTTACTATTACCCCCGGTCAGCTTAGCTTTTCTAAAGCATGGTTAGCTCAAGTATGAATTCGATGTTTGGCCTGTTTAACCTCGGTGGCGGAGAAATCATCCTGATTCTCGCCTTGGTTTTGATCCTGTTTGGTGCGAAAAAGCTGCCAGAATTGGCGAAAGGGCTGGGCACGGGCATCAAGGAATTTAAGAAGGCGACCCGCGAAGTGACGGAAGAAGTTTCGAGTGCCATGGATGAGACCTCTGCTCCGCCTCGGCGTTTGCCCCCCACCAACCCCACCCCTCCGACTCCGGTAGAAACCGCCCATGTTGAACCGGCTCAAACGGTGCCCCAGACTCCCTCAGGCCCTAAGGCTTAGGGGCTGAGCGGTTTCAATCATGGTAGAGGAACCCGAAGCGCCACCTCTTGACGTTATTGAGGAGGATGAGGGCGGACCGATAAAGTCGTTTCTCGAGCATCTCGAGGATCTCCGCTGGGTTCTGATCAAAAGCATCGCGGCCGCGGGCGTGGCCATGGTGGCTTGTTTCTTCGCCGGGAATTACGTTTTCAAAGTTCTGGAGTGGCCCTTAAAACGGGCTCCGATGTCCAGGGGCGGCACCGAACAGGTAATCAGGATAACCCTTGGTACCAATCAATTAGGAGTCTTCCACGCCGGTACCAACGACGCCCTTACTTCGCTGGCGGGCACGAACCGTTTTCTTCACCTGGATATCGTGCCACTCACCATAGGGACCAACACGGTTCTGGGGCTCAATGTCCTGCCGGAATCCAAGAGCCCCACCTCGAACGAATCACCCATCGATATCGTTAGCCTGGGGCCGGCAGCCGCCTTCGTAGTCGCCACTAAGCTCGCCTTTTATGGCGGCTTGATCATCTCTTCCCCCTTCATTTTCTTCTATGTCGCCCAGTTCGTGTTCCCCGCGTTGAAAATGCGCGAGAAGAAGTACATTTACCGCGGACTCGGTTTTGGCCTCGGACTGTTTCTGACGGGCGTGGCCTTTTGCTATTTTGTTTTAATGCCGGTGGCCTTGGCTGTTTCCGCCCAATACGCTGAGTGGTTTGGGTTTAAAGCCAATCAATGGCGTGCCGAGGAGTATATCAGTTTCGTGTGCAAGTTCATGCTGGGCATGGGTATCGGGTTTGAAATGCCAGTGGTCATATTGACCCTGGTTAAAATTGGGCTTCTCAATTACGGCATCCTCAAGGCCGCGCGCCGGTACGTCATTGTGATCGCCTTCGTCCTGGGCGCAATTTTGACCACCCCGGAGGTGATCACCCAGATTTTAATGGCGATTCCTTTGCTCGTGCTCTACGAAGTCAGCGTGTGGATCACCTGGTACTGGGAGCGCCAGGACAAAAAGCGCGAAGCCGAAGAATCCGGCAGCCCTGCTTAAGTTGACGAGGAGACTTTCTCTCAAGAAAATCTCTTTACAACTCTCCATCCTCGGGCTTATGGTGTTTGCCAGAAACAAATTCAGCTCTGAATTGATGAAAGTTATGCGTAAGACCCTCCCTCTTCTGGCTGTTCTGGGCCTGGCCGGATTTTTTGCCACCGGTTGTGCCAACACCGAGCGCAAATTTGGCCGCGGTATGTCGAACCTGATGGAACCCCTCCGCATGGGTGAGCTTCGACGAAGCATGGAACAGACCGCACTTTTTGACGGGCCCGATGCTTCCTACTCCACTGGCTTCATCCGTGGGCTTAACCGCACCTTGGCTCGAACCGGCGTTGGCATCTACGAGGTGGTCACCGCCCCTATCCCTCCGTACGATCCCGTCTGCACCGACTATTTGGCCCCGGGCCCGGTTTACCCGGACAGTTACGCACCTACCCTGGTCGAGGACTCGACTTTCTCCACGGACACAAACCTCGGCTTTGCCGGCGGCGATGTGAGCCCGATAATGCCCGGCAGCCGCTTCCGCATTTTTGATACGCACTAAGCGGAGCACCACATTTTTTTGAAAGGCGCTCTCCGGTATCGGTGGGCGCCCTTTTTCTTGCCCGCTATCCGCCGGCCTCCCCCGAAGTTACCGACACCCTCCTCTCCTCAGCCCTCTCAGGGGGTGGGAGATGACCCCAGGTTCCCCGAGCCGCCGTGGGTGACTCTGCCCCCTGAGCTCCCGTGCGCTCCCACGGCTTCTGACAAGGCTCCCCGCTTGCGCTATATTGCCAAGTTGGCCGACACCCGGTCCTCGGAGGCCCTGGGTCGAAATGAGGGTTATTTCACATCACGCTTTCGCACGGTTCCTGCACGGCCTGGCCGGGGCCGTATGCCGTCATGCCCGGTGGTTTGTCTTTCCCCAACTCCTGTTGGCGTGTTTGTCTTTGCTCTACGCCACGTCGCATCTGAAGTTCGACATGGACCGGGGCAATCTTATCGGACCCGAGAGCAGGTCTCACCGAAACTACCTGGCCGTTCGACGGGAGTTTCCGGGAGAAGGGGACGAACTGGTGGTGGTCGTCGAGAGCGGACGTGGGGAGCGGAATCGTCAGTTTGTGGAACGACTGGCGGCGCGGATCCGACCGGAGACAAACCTCTTTTCTGACCTGTTTTACAAAGCCGATCTAACCACGCTGGGCCCAAAAGGGCTGATGCTCGCCTCGACCAATGATCTCGAGGAAATGAGCCGCAAATTACGGGAAGCGCGTCCGGTGCTGGACCGGTTTTCCCAGGCGACAAATCTCAATTCCTTGTTCGGCCTCGTGAACCGGCAGTTTCGCCTGGCCCAACCGTCGTCAGAAAATCAGGAGGGGATGTCACTGGTCCAAGCCCTGCCCATGCTCCAGAGCATTGTCGCGGAAGGAGTGCAAGCAATGGTGCGCCCGGGGCGGCCGCCTCCACCCGAGGTGGAAGCCTTCTTTGTCGGAGACCCGCAAGCGGTGCAGCAGATTTACATCACCGTCGATGGGGGGCGCATGTACCTGCTGACGGCGCGGCCACGCAGCGAGGCGGTCACGGCCTCGGCCATCGAGCGAATGCGCGCGTTGGTTGAAATTACGAAGGCAGAGGTCCCGGGCCTGAGTGTGGGGTTAACGGGAGGTCCGGTGTTGGATTACGATGAAATGCAGCTGGCCGAACGGGACACCGCCCGGGCCAGCCTGGTGGCAACGTTGCTGTGTCTCGTGCTCTTCACGGTGGCCTATCGCCAGCTGGGGCGCCCGCTCAAAACGGTGGTGTGCCTGCTCATCGGCTTGGGCTACGCCCTGGGATTTGCGACGCTGGCCATCGGCCATCTGAATATCCTGACCGTCACCTTCGCTCCGATGCTGATTGGGCTTTCGATCGATTTTGGAATTCATTTCATCAGCCGCTATGAAGAAGAAGTTCGCAACCGCCACACGGAGTCAGAGGCTGTGGATCGAGCGATGACATTCACCGGGCAGGGCATTGTGACCGGGGGCCTGACCACGGCGGCGGCTTTCTGGGCGATGGTCTTAACCCAGTTCAAAGGGATCCGTGAAATGGGCGTCATTTCCGGCGGCGGCTTGCTCCTCTGCTTAATCCCGATGATGACCGCTCTGCCGGTTCTGCTCCGGCACGGGCGGCAGAACGCGCGGGACCGCGAAATGGGGCCGTTGGGCCAAAAGCGGCTTCAAATTGAGTTTCTCTGGTTGGGGCACCCTGCGCTCCTGGTCACGGGATCGCTGATTCTCTGCCTCTGCGCCGCCTTTGGATTTCGGCGGATTTCATTCGATTACGATTTGCTGCATATGCAGAGCCAGTCGCTGCCCTCGGTTATTTATGAAAAGAAACTGATCCAATCTGCCGGGGCCTCATCGCGTTATGGGATCGTGCTCGCCGATTCTCCGGCGCAGGCGCTCGAGTTTGGCGAAAAGCTGCGTCGGCTTCCGGCGGTAGCCGAGGTCCGATCCGCAGCTGATTTTGTCGGGCCGGACCAGGACCGGAAGATCGCCCTGGTCCGCAACGTCAAGCGCGAGTTGGCGGGCGTTCGGTTCGCGCCAGTGGATCGCCGCGGTGTTCAACCAGAGGAGTTAAGCGCCACCCTCTGGTCCTTAACCGGGTATCTAGGGCTCGCCGCCGAGGAGGCACAAGTCGCCAAACCCGGCCTCGCCCGCCAGTTGCTCGCCTTGCAGTCCAGTATTATCCAATTCCGCGGCATTCTGCTGCGCCCTCAGCCCCAGGTTCGGAGGAGATTGACGGAATTCCAGCGAGGGCTGTTTGAGCAACTCCACCGCACCATTGAAGCGATTCAAAACCAGGACACGAGCGGACCTTTGAACGCCCGGGATCTGCCGCCGAGTTTACGCGATCGCTTCCTGGGCCGGACGGGAAAGTACCTGGTCCAGGTCTATCCCAGGAAAGACCTCTGGGAACACCGGAACCAGGAGGAATTCATCCGGGAGTTGCGCTCGGTCATTCCACCTCAGCGGGTAGCCGGCACACCGCTGGAGCTCTATGAGTATACCACGCTGCTTAAGAATAGTTACGAGCAAGCCGCGCTCTACGCCTTCGCCGCGATCGTCCTGATGGTCCTGCTGCATTTTCGGTCATTCCTCGCGGTAGGGCTGACGTTGCTGCCCGTGGCGATTGGCACTTTATGGCTGATCGGTTTCATGGGTTTGACAGGCGTACCGTTCAACCCGGCCAACATCATGACGCTGCCTTTGGTGCTGGGCATCGGCGTGACGAATGGAGTCCAGATCCTCAACCGTTTTGCCGAAGAACGCCAGCCGGCGATCCTCGCCAAGAGCACGGGGAAAGCCGTGCTCGTGTCCGGTCTCACCGCCATTGCCGGCTTCGGCAGTCTAATCCTTGCCAGCCATCAGGGGATCCGGAGTCTCGGCATTATCATGAGCGTGGGCATCGCCGCCTGCATGATCGCGGCGTTGGCGGTTTTACCGGCCTTGCTGGGGCTCCTGTTGCGCCGCGGCTGGCTTTAAGGAGAGTGAGGTTGGCGTCTGGGCAAACGCACGGTAGGCCTGCTCAGTCCGCCATCGCTTCCATATCGCCGAGCGGCCGTTTAAAAGTGGCTTTGGCGGGCCGCACAACGAACACGTCAGCCAACGGCTTTGCTTTCTTGAGCGGCGCGGCGACGGGGAGGCTGATCAGAAATAGTGCGCTCCCGACCACGGTGGAAGTAAAGCAGAGGGGCCGCACCAGGACCGCGTCCGCGGCTTTGACTAAAGTCGAGGGTTTCTCCTGCGCTACCGATTGATTCATGCTCGCGCACCCGATGGCGGCGATACAGAGCAGAGTCGTTAATCGAGCCTTCATAGGCTGGGGATAGTAGTCTCGCCCCCGCGGGTTGCAAGCTTTGCGGGTGGGGCAAAATGGATTAGATCTGGTCCCGGGCGGAAGGCCTGGCATTAAAATAAATACGGCACCATCCTCCAGGTTTTGCCGGCATACGCCTGGTAATCCGGGTAGCGCTGGATTAGCAATCTCTCTTCGCAGAGCATCCGGGCCACCCCGGCTCCAAACACGAGACTGGTCAGCCCGGCCGTTATCCAACCCCAATGGGCTGCGGCGCCAACCGCAGTAAGCAGACACATGCCGGTGTAAATCGGGTGGCGTATGTGCCGGTACGGCCCGGTGGTCACCAACCCACCTTCGGTGGGATTAGCTGCCAAATGAAAACTGCGCCGCCCAAACGTAATTCGCGCCCAGATCATCAACGCGGTCGCCAGGGCCTGGAGCGCGATCACTATGGGAGACGGCGACAAAACGCGACCCGTGGCGAGCAGGGCTACCAATCCACCCACCATGGCCAGGTAGCCGAGGATGGAAATTGTTTTCAACATGCAGCTCCGGGATCCAGAACCTTGCGAACCGCGTTCGGCACTTGCCACCGCCGAGCGAATTTGTCACGGTTTCCTCGGACGCGAACGAAATCGGCCGCGCGACGAGAGAAATAAATTTGCACGCGTGATCTGTGTCGGATCGTGTGGCGTCGTCAAGCAAATCTGGAATGGCCCTGAATCATGAGCATCACAACCGTAAACCAACTCAAAGTCGTCAAAAAAAATACCCAGTCACTCACCGAGGCTGAGCTCGGCCGCACGGGCGGCTTGCTCCGATTGGCTCCGGCCTGGGTGCCCCGTTCTTTTCTCCAACCCGGCTTGCGGATCAAGCTCCATCCGGACGACACCTACGCGTACGGAGCGGATCGCGGGGGGATTGACGAGCGGTGGTTCGCCTCGACGACCGAAGCGGCCAATCAGGGGCGCGTGCCGGACGAAGGCTTGAGCTACTGCGTGGTGGGCGGCCAGCGGTTCACGCTGCGAAAAGCAGTGGAGGATTGTGGCGCCGGTATCGTGGGCAAAGCCATCTGGAAGAAATACGGTCGCTGGCCGGTCTACTCCAAGTTCTTCGACAACATGGGGCCCATCCCCTTGCACATGCACCAGAGCGCTAAACAGGCCCGGCTCGTGGGGCAGGAAGGCAAACCGGAATCCTATTACTTCCCACCGCAACACAATAATATCGGGAACAATTTCCCCTACACATTTTTCGGCCTTGAGCCGGGTACCACGAAAGCCCAGGTCCGCAAGTGCATTGAAGATTGGAACAAGGGCGACAACGGGATTTTAGATCTTTCCAAGGCGTACCGTCTCAAACCGGGCACTGGCTGGTTGGTCGGGCCGAGCATTCTCCACGCTCCCGGGAGCTTCTGCACCTACGAGCCTCAGTGGGGGAGCGACGTCTTCGGCATGTATCAAAGCATGGTCGAAGGGCGGTACGTGCCCTGGTCGTTGCTGGTGAAAGACATGCCGAAAAGCAAACACCGTGATTTGGATTTCATCGTGGAACAACTCGACTGGGAAGCGAACGTGGACCCGAGTTTCAAAGATAATCACTACCTCGAACCGATCCCGGTAGCCGACACGGCCAGCGAGGGCTATGTGGATCGCTGGATCGTCTACGGCACGATTGAAGGTCAGCAGTTGTTCACCGCCAAAGAACTCACCGTGGATCCAGGCGTAACCTGCACGATCGAAGATCAAGGAGCTTACGGGCTCATCTGCGTGCAAGGCAGCGGCCGGATCAACGGCCAGCCGTTGAACAGCCCCAAAATGATCCGCTTCTCCGAACTGACTGAGGACGAGTATTTCTGCACGGAAGACGGAGCCCGGCAGGGAATCACCTTCCAGAATACCAGCGAAACAGAACCGCTGGTCTCCCTCCGCTACTTTGGGCCGGAGGTCAACCCGAAAGCCCCCCGCGGCAAATCTACGCGGCGGTAAACCAGAGTTGCGGACGCCTCGTTTCCGCTCGACTCCCGTTCAAACGGGCGCTCCCACGAGGTCGTCCGCGGTTCGCGCGCTCAGGGCGGCGTGTTTTCCTGAATCTTGCTTCCGGCCGTCGAGATGTCCTCGCCCGCACCGTGAACGGTGTGGCAGGCGGTGACGCTGATAATCAGGCTCGCGGCGGCGAACAGC
>Ga0207695_10005912_pt1 | contig 16043 bp, 11 predicted proteins | sample KBSC54metaG_FD_184354 | JGI IMG/M metagenome (GOLD analysis project Ga0207695, IMG submission 184354) | Corn rhizosphere microbial communities from Kellogg Biological Station, Michigan, USA - KBS C5-4 metaG (SPAdes) (version 2) | ecosystem: Host-associated > Plants > Roots > Rhizosphere > Soil... | reverse complement strand
TCGCGACCGCGGGTTCTTCAGCGGGCGCCGGCGCTGGTTTTAAAGGGGCGGCGGGAACGGGCGGAGCCTCGAACACGGGTCTGGCGGGAGCCTGCTCTACCACCGGCGGGCGCACAGGCTCAGGGAGCGGGCGTTCTACCACTGGCGCCGGAGCTGCTTCGACAACCTCGTGGTGCAAGGCCGCTTCCGGCTCGGCCGGGAACGGCTCTCCCGGCCCACCGGAAACCTCGCGGTCACCACGAGCGGCGGGATTCAGACCAAGATAGCTGCGGATCCTCTCGGCTACGTCTTCGTCAACCGAACTGGAGTGAGTTTTCTTCTCGGCCACACCGAACTCGGGTAATAGCTCTAGCACACGCTGCGGCTTGACCTCGAGCTCCCTGGCGAGTTCATTGATCCGAATCTTCTTCATACTATGGAAGGACTGCAAAAGTCTCCTAGACAGGACGCACCTCGCGCCCCATACCCGATCACTCCGAATCTTTCATCCTATCAGATCCGTCATCCGCTCCCTGGTTTACAGCCACTTCAGGAGCGATTTCGCCTGTTGTTTCCAATGGTTCCGGCTCACCTGCGCCGTTCTGGGAGGCCACGGCGGGCGCCTCGGACTGCGCCGGTAAAGCGGCGTCTGTTTCGGCCGCGGCGGCGGGCTCTTCGGGGGCCGCTTCCGGCGAGTCCGAGCCCTGCTCAAACTGACCGTAATAGTTATTCACCGCGATCTGAATGCGCTCGACCATCTTGGGTCCGATGCCCGGGACTTCTTCCAACTCTTCCGGCGTCATGGCGCCGAGTTTCTCAACCGTGCCAATCCCCGCTTCCACCAGCTTGTCGGCAAGGTTCTCGGGCATTCCATGCTCGATGAGGGCGGAAACGGGCGCACCCGGCACAACCAGGGCGGCCATGGCGGACTCGACTTCCTGACGCTTCTCTTCTTCGCTCTTAATGTCGATCTTCCAGCCGAGCAGCTTCGCGGCCAGACGCACATTCTGACCCTTCTTGCCGATCGCCAGCGAAAGCTGGGTGTCGTCGACGATCACTTCCATGTGCTTTTCGGAGGCGTTCACGATGGCCACCCGGGAGATCTTCGCCGGGCTCAAAGCGTGCGTGGCAAAGACCACCGGATCGTCGGAGTATTCGATGATGTCGATCTTTTCGCCGCGCAATTCGCGGATGATCGATTGAACGCGCATGCCCTTCATGCCGACGCAGGCGCCCACACAATCGACATCGCGATCCCGGCTGAAAACCGCGATCTTGGTTCGCTCTCCGGCTTCCCGCGCACAGCCTTTGATCACTACCGTGTTGTCGTAGATCTCGGGCACTTCCTGTTCGAAGAGACGGACCACCAGTTCCGGAGCGGCGCGCGAGACGATGACGCCAGCGTTCTTACCGGTCTTGTCCACGCTGCGGATAATGCAGCGAATCCGGTCGCCCGCGGAGAAGCTCTCCAGCTTGTTCTGTTCCTTTTTGGGCAGGCGCGCCTCGGTTTTTCCAAGGTCGGCGATCAGATCCGGGCCTTCGATGCGCTTGACGATGCAATTGACCAGTTCGCCCACACGGCCGGAGTATTCCGAATAAATGGTTTCGCGCTCCGCCTCGCGCACCTTCTGAAGAATCACCTGCTTGGCGGTTTGAGCCGAGATGCGGCCCAGGCCTTCGGTGGGCTTGGGTATGCGAATCTCGGAATCGAGCCGCGCCTGAGGATCGAGACGCAAGGCCTGGTCCAGGGTAAGCTCGTTCACGGCGTCCTGAACTTCCGGCACAACTCGTTTCACCGCAAAGATTTCCAGCGCGCCGGTGTGGTCGTTGAACTCCGCGACGAGATCTTCGACCGTTCGAAAATGCTTCCTCGCGGCGACAAGCATGGCGTCCTTCACCGCATCGATAACGATCTGCGGATCAATGCCTTTTTCCTTGCTGAGGATCTCTATAGACTGATAGATTGTTGCCACTCTGGAATCACTCCAATCTGTCCGGGAATTACCACTCAAACTTCAGATGAGCTTTTTGCACCTGATCGAGGGGGATGCTGACCGTTTTTCCTGCGCCCGAATCGAGCGAGATCGTGCCTTCGGAAAACCCCGTGAGAACGCCAATCCACGCGCGCTGGTTTTCAATCGGCTGGCGCAGAACAATTTTCGCTTTCTGACCGGTAAACCGCTGAAAATCCTGGGCCTTTCGTAGAGGCCGCTCTACGCCCGGGGAGCTGATTTCGAGCGTGTACGAGCCGCCGGGAATTACGTCCTCGACGTCCAGAATGGTTCCCACCTGGACGGACATGAATTCGCAGTCGGCATGCGTTACGCCGGATGGCTTGTCGATAAATATGCGCAGCACGCGGCTGTTGCCTCCGCCCAGGAGCAGGGTCTCCACGACCTCGATCCCTTCGGAAGCTCCCGCCCGCTCCGCTATTTCCGTTACCTTCGCCGTGATGGCTTCCTTGTTCGATTCCGGCATCCAAAAAACACCAGACAAATAAAAAAGTGGGCTTTCGCCCACCTCGATAGTTCGACAACTCCAGTATACAACACGGGCGCCAAGGTTCATTTCCGCCGGGAAAAACAGAATAGGACCTGTACTCGAAACCTGTCTAGAATATAGATACTCGGCATCCGGGCAGGGAGAAGTTATCTTTCGGGACCGGTGCAGGCGCTGGCATGACTGTACGCCGCAAAACGCTGATTATTATCGGCATCACGTCAGCAGGGCTGATCGGCGTTCTCTACGCGACCTCGCGCGTCTTTCTGCTCACCAGCTTTACGCGCATCGAGCGCGAGAATGCGGCCCGCACCGTGCGCCGGGCCAGAGCGGCGTTCGATGAGGATATCCAGTCCCTGGATGTGCTCGCCGTCGATAACGCGTCTTACGATGACTCTTACGAGTTCATGGTTCATCCGGCGGACCGGTTCCTGGATTCCATGTTTGGAACGGGCGCCGGCGGATCGCTTTCGCGGCAGAATTATCAACTTGTCGTCTTTTTGAACCTGAAAGCACAGCCCGTAGCCGACCGCTGTTATACCGCCGTTTCCGGCTCGCGCTGCGAGATCCCGGCGGGTCTGGGCGATCACTTCTCGCGGGAAGATCTTCTGCTGCGCGCTCCCCTGGCCGGTCTTGGGGCCGCGGGCGTAGTGCTGCTGCCGGGGGGGCCGGCGATAGTGGCGGCGCGCCCGATTCTCCCGACCAACGGCCAGGGACCGCCCCGCGGCGTGCTGATCCTGGTTCGCGCCTTGAATGAGGCGGAGGTCGCCGGCCTGGCAAAAAGGCTGGACTTGCGCCTGATGATCCAACCATGGCGCGGCGCCGGGCTGCCGGCTGATTTTGCCCGGGCGCGAGAAGATTTAGCAACCGGGCGCGACACCTATGTGGAACCGCTGGGCGACCGCTTCGTCGGCGGATATACGGCCATCAACGACATCTACGGCAAGCCCGCGCTGATTCTGCGCATGGACGCGAGACGCGCGATTTACCAGGAAGGCCGCCTCACGCTGTTCTACATCGCAGGGACGCTCGGGATAGCCTGCCTGGTCTTCGGCATCGTCATCGAACTGCTGCTGGACCGCCTGCTGATTTCGCGCCTGAGCCTGCTGAATGAAAGCGTAAGGGCAATCAGCGGGCAAAGTGATCCTGCCGCCCGCGTGTCGCTCGGCGGAAACGATGAAATTGCCGGCCTGGCCAAAACGATCAACGGTATGCTGACGGCCATTCAGCTCTCCCACGCCGAGAAGCAGGAAGTGGAAGACCGTCACCGGGCTCTGATGAACAACAGTCCCGCGGTGGTGGCGATCAAGGATGAAGACGGCCGCTATGTGTATATCAACGAGCCGTTCGCGAGAATGTTTGACAAAACTCCCGAAGAGATGCGGGGCAGGCTGGTGACTGACTGGCTGCCCGCCGACGTCGCCCGCGTAACAACCTCGCATGACGAAGTGGTGCTGGCCGCGGGCGTTCCGATGCAATTCGAGGAGGCCGGCCCCACCGCGCGCGGAGTCTGGCGGCATTTCCTGTCTTTCCGATTCCCTCTGCCCACCGTGAGCGGGCGAAGATACCTGGGACTGATCGCCATCGACATCACGGACCGCAAGCAGGCCGAGGAGGAGCTGAAGCACGCGAAAGAGGCGGCGGAAGCGGCCGGCCGCGCGAAGAGCGAATTCCTGGCGAACATGAGCCATGAGATCCGCACGCCGATGAACGGGATTCTGGGGATGATCGAACTGGCTTCTACGACCGCGAAGCCGGAAGAGCGCGAAGCCTACCTGGATATCGTCAAGAGTTCGGCCGGGTCTCTTTTGAGAATTCTCGACGATATTCTCGACTCGTCCAAGATTGAAGCCGGTAAGCTGGACCTGGAATTCATTGCGTTTCCGTTGAAGCGAACCATTGAGGATGTGCTGAATAGCTTCGTCCCGCAAGCGCTCCAAAAGGATTTGCGTTTGAGCTGGGAAATCGATCCCAGCCTGCCGGCGCTGGTGGAGGGCGACCCGACGCGGGTGCGGCAAGTTCTCACCAACCTGCTGGGCAACGCCATAAAATTCACGGAGCACGGCGCTGTGAAAGTGGAAGCGCGGCTATCGGAAAAAAGCGAAGGACGGCTGAAGGTTCGCTTTTCCGTGACGGATACCGGCGTTGGGATTCCGCTGGAAAAGCAGTCGCTCATTTTTGCTCCGTTCTCCCAAGCCGACACCTCCACCACGCGAAAACACGGAGGGACGGGGCTGGGGCTATCGCTCTCGCTGCGGCTGGTTCACATGATGGGCGGCGACATCCGCCTGGTGGAGAGTTCGCCGGGCGCGGGCAGCCGGTTCGAGTTTTCCATCCAGTTCGGCGAGGTCGAGCCAACCGGATATCCGGCGCCCAAAGAGGAGCCGGTGGAACTGAGCGCCGGCCTGCGCATTCTTTCCGCGGAAGACAACCCGGTGAATCAGCGCCTGGTAGTCAGCATGCTTGAAAGAAGCGGACACAAAGTGAGCGTGGCGGCGAACGGAAGGGAGGCGCTCGGCGCGCTTCAGGACAAAACTTTCGACGCCATTCTGATGGATGTTCAGATGCCGGAAATGGACGGGATTGAAGCGACGATGACGATCCGAGAGCGCGAAGCGGCTACTGGCGCTCATGTCCCGATCATCGCCCTGACCGCGCACGCCATGAAAGGCGATCTGGAGCGCTGCTTGAGCGCCGGCATGGACGGCTATGTCGCCAAACCGATTCTGCGCGAGGACCTGTTTGCGGCGCTGGCGCGGGTCTGCAACGGACGCCTGGCCACCGGGGGACAAGACGGCCGGAACGGCGCGGCTACTCCAGGCTCCGCCCCCACTCGTTAGAACCCGCGATTCGGGAGAAATAGTCGTACACGATACCGGCCGCCCGGGAAACCGGGTTCAGCTTGCCGCCGAGATACGTAGACATCACCGTCAGAACGAAGGGGCGGCCTTTCAGGAAGACGATGGCCGATTCGCACTTCACACCGTCCAGATCGCCGGGCTTGGCTGCGATTTCCACGCTCTCCGGAATGCCGGGCCGCATAAAGGGGTTGTGCACTCCCTTCATGAGCGCGATCATCCGGCGGCAGGACTCGGGATCGGCTGCCTTGCCCTGTTCTATGAGCGCCAGGAGGCGGGAGAGTTCGAGAGGGGTAGCCACGTTCTCATCTCCCCGCGCCGCTGCCGCCACGTCCATCATCTTCCGGCGCAAATGCGTATCCCGAAGGCCCAACGCCCGGAGGAGGCCGTTCACGCGATCCATCCCGGCTAGGTCGATGCATGCATTGGCGGCTGAATTGTCGCTCCACTGCATCATGGCCTCGACCATTTCGCCGATGGTGAGGGTGACCGGTCCTTTCTGAAGCTTCCGGCGAAGCGGTCCCTCGCTATCGTCGCTGTTGCCCACCCACTTCAGATCTCTCTTGTCGGTGAAATGGAAACGGCCGGCCTGCGCATCGCGGAACATCTGGATCATCACCGGAATCTTGATGGAGCTGGCGGTGGGGAACTGCGAATCGCCATGGTAGCTCAGGACGTGGCCGCTGGTGAGGTCGATCGCGGCGATTCCGAGGACGCCATCCAGGGACTGATCCAGCGCCTGGATGCGGTCCAGTGTCTTGTGTTCCCAGAGAGACGAAACACTGACCTGCGCGCTCGCAAAGACGGAAATGAAGAAGAAAATAAGTGATTTGCGCAGCACGTGAGAGATGATATCGCAAACAGGAACGCGCTCCGGGCCCGTCTCTGGCATAATAGAAAGGCTCTGGTTTTCTTCCGCGGATTTGCGGATGCGGTTTTTAGGTCCCACAACCCATCGCCGGCTCAATGAAGCCGCAGGATTAGTGTTTCTGCTCGCCGGGCTGCTGCTCGCGCTCAGCCTCATTTCCTATCATCCTTTCGATCCATCGTGGAATGCTGTCAGCAGCGCCGCGCGTCCACAAAATCTGATCGGGCGCGGAGGGTCTTTCACCGCCGATTTCTTTCTCCAGGCCCTCGGCCTGGCTGCTTTCGCGCTGCCCCTGCTGGCGTGGATGATGGCGTGGAAGTGGGTTCGGTCCGAAGTAATTTCAGCGCCTGCCGTGCGCATCGCCGGCTCGGCAATGCTGGTTGCGAGTATCTGCACAGCCTTCGCGCTGGGAGTCTCCTGGCGGCCGTGGGATGGCGCGATCTCATGCGGCGGCGTGTTGGGCGTGCTGCTCGCCGAATGGTTGACTGCCGAGTTGAATCCCACGGGAGCGATGCTGAGCACGGCGCTGGCGCTGGTTCTTTCTCTCTATCTGGTTTCCACGTTCTCCGTGTTTACGCTTCAAAAATGGCTTGCCGGGCCTTTGCGCCAGTTGGACGGGATGCGCGCACGATGGGCTGCCTGGAGGGAGAAGCGGCGCATGGCCGCCGAGGCGCGGGCGGCGGAAAAGCGCGCCCAACGCGAGGAGGAACGGGCGCGGCGGCTGGCCCTGCGGCAGGCGGCCCGGGAAAGAAAACAGAAGGACAACCCGCCGCCAGAGGTTCCGGCTGAGGCCGCGCCCGCCGAGGCCCGCACCCGGCGGCGGCCCCGCAATCCGGCGGAAGAAACGCTAGCCCCGGTAGCGTCGCTGGATCAGGCCCCCTGGGAGGAGCCTCGTGAGACGGTCCCGGAACCGGCGGGCGGGCTCGCCGACATTCCGATCCATGTGCTCGAAGACGAGCGGCCCGTGCAGCCGGAGCCAGTGGAGCTGCCGGCGCCCGCGGACATTGACACACGGGCTAAGAAAATCGAACCGGTCACCGCCTTGAAGCATGCGGATTACCACCTGCCCCCAACGACGCTTTTGAACGAAGTGCCCGCGCGCAGCCAGTTCGACGGCGACGAGTTGAAGGAGATTGCCGCGCGGATCAAATCGAAGTTTGAAGAATTCAGCGTGCGCGGCTCCGTGGTGCAGATCAACCCCGGGCCGGTGGTGACCACCTTCGAGTTCAAGCCCGAAGCGGGCATCAAGTACAGCAAGATTACCGCACTGAGCGAGGATCTGTGCCTGGGGCTGCAGGCCGAATCGATTCTGATTGAACGAATTCCCGGAAAACCGACCGTCGGAATCGAGGTGCCGAATACCCGACGGGAGGTGATCAGCCTGAGGCAGATCCTGGAATCCGACGAGTTCGAAGGCTCGGCGTCGCGGATGACCATCTGCATGGGCAAGGACATCAGCGGCCGCATCAAAGTCTCGGCGCTCGAAGGGATGCCTCACCTGCTGATTGCGGGCTCGACCGGCGCGGGCAAGAGCGTGATGCTCAACTCGATGATCATGTCCATCCTCTACAAAGCCACTCCGGACGAGGTGCGGCTGATCATGGTGGACCCGAAACGGGTTGAGTTGGGAATTTACGAGGGAATTCCGCACCTCCTGACCCCGGTGATTACCGACGCGAAGAAGGCCACCTATGCCCTGAAGAACGCGGTACTGGAAATGGAGCGGCGGCTGAAGCTGCTGGCCAGCCACGGCGTTCGCAATATCGATCAATTCAACAAGAAAGTCCGGCAGGTCCAGCAGCAGCCGCGCAGTCTCTTCGACGAAGACAGCGAACAGGAAGAAGAACTGAAGCCGCTGCCCTACATCCTGATTCTGATCGACGAGCTGGCGGACCTGATGATGCTGGAACGGGCCAATGTGGAAGAGGCCGTCACGCGGCTGGCGCAGATGGCGCGCGCGGTGGGCATGCACCTGGTGCTGGCGACGCAGCGCCCCAGCGTGGACGTCATCACCGGGCTGATCAAGGCTAATTTTCCGTCGCGCATCAGCTTCCGGGTGGCGACGCGCGTGGACTCCCGAACCGTCCTCGACGTCATGGGCGCGGAACATCTGCTCGGAAAAGGCGACATGCTGTTCCTGCCGCCCGGATCGTCACGGCTGACAAGAGTGCACGGGGCTTTTGTGACCGAAGCGGAAACAAACAGCGTGGTGGAGTTCTGGAAGAAGCAGGCGCGGCCCGAGTATGACCAGACGTTCCTGATGGCTCCGCCTTCCGAAGACGGAGAAGACGAGGCTGCCGAGGAGTTCGACGGCTCCCAGGACCCCATGTACCAGGATGCGGTTCGCGTAGTGCTCGAAATGGGCAAGGCGTCTACATCCACGCTGCAGCGGCGGCTGCGGCTCGGCTACGGAAGGGCGGCGCGCATTCTCGACATGATGCAGCGGGATGGAATCATCGGGCCTCCGGACGGCAGCAAGCCGCGCGAAGTGCTGAAGCGCCCGGACTGGCTGCAGGAAGTTGAGACGGGGATGCGTTAGCCCGCGGCGGCCCGGATTATGGATGCACGTAGTCGAATTTCACGGCCCCGTCGCGATAATCCAAGGTAATGCGGAACAAAACGACCAGGGGCAGTCCCATGATGCCTGAGATCTCGGTGCCCTCGCTGCGGCTGACGCCGGAAAGGTCGATCGCCGTAACATCGCGGTTTTCCTGCCGGAAGCCGGCGAACTGCAGCATCACCTTGTCGGCCGAATAGACTTTATCCACGTCTCCCGAAACACCCGTGATCCGAACGCTGTCATCGCGGTGAACCTTGGTGACATCGTGGGCGGCCGCGGTCGACATCATGGTGGTGCTCGACCCCGTGTCCAGGAGGAAAAGGCGATCCGGACCCTCCTCGATGCGCGTGGCCACCAGAAGATTGCTGCCCGCGCGAAGCACCCGGGTAAATCCCTCCAACTCCTTTCCCTGGTAGCGATCGACCGGTGTCTCCCCGTCCCAAGCGGGGCCCGGCAGCGGGTCCAGGATCAATGAGCGGTGGACGAAATCCATCGTGATGAGAAACCGGTCAAACACGGAAGGTCCGATCAGGCCGGCCGACTCAACCACCGACTTCTTGTCGGACACGTGGACGACGCAGTTGTGGAATTCGACGTCCCCCACGCGTATGCTCTCCGCGAAACCGAGATAGCCCGTGGGATCGGCCTTGTCTCCGATTCCTCCGACGTCCAGATCGGCGATCCGCTGAACGTGGGCTTTCGCCGCCATCACGCGGTTCATGATTATCCCACCGGCGCCGGTGTCCACCAACAGTGTCTCGGGCTTAGCGCCATTGACACTAACCTCGACGCCAACCCCGTAGGGCCGCCTGGGGTCAATGAGCAAGGTGTGTAGACGAATCTTGGACGGTTGATAAGGACTGGCCAGCACCCAGGTGTGCTTTCCGGCAAGAAATTTGCGCAACTCCAGCCGGGCAACCAGCCACTGATAGTTCCGCCGGCCATTGCGGTCCAAGGACGCCAGGTATTGCTCCAGCGCCTGCGCCTGTTCCTGGTCCGTTGCCGCGAAGCGGGTGAACGCGCCGACGATGGTTTCATCGCGCGGGTTCAGCCGGTTCGCCAGCCGGAACAATCGATAGGCCGCGGCGTTTAACGAATAGGCAGCGGCGACACGGCCTACGCCGTAAACTGCGCGCGCATCCTTGGGATTCAGACGGCTAGCCGCCGAGTATTCGGTGCTCGCGACCTTCAGATGGCCCTTACGGAATTCGATATCGCCAAGAGCGCAATGCAGGGGGCCGGGATCGGCATCGGATGCCAGGCCTTTCCGCACCACTTCCTCGGCCGCTTCGATGCGGTCTTGGTCCAAAAGAACGCCGGCGAGTAGAGCACGTGCGCCGGGAGCCTGGGGAGTCTTAACCAGCAGGTCCTGAAGAACGGAGACCGCTTGCGTCACGTTGCCGGTTTGAAGAGCACTACGAGCCGGCTCGAGAGGATCGGCAGCTTCACCCGGAGCGGACTGAGCTGTTAGGTAACTAACACAAACAAAAGACAGCAGAAATGTACGCCACATAGCCAATGGGACATACTCTAACAAATAATTGGGGGCAACCGGACTTAGTCTTTTTGTTTAGTCTTTTTGTCTGGCGGACGCGCTTTCGTTGGGCTGCCAGAGGACTTCCGGAATGTTGAGCACATGGTTGGCCCACCGGCTCCACACGAACAGGGCGTCGCTCAGGCGGTTGAGGTACTGGATTGCTTCGGGTGGGACGGGCTCGAGCGCGGACAAAGCGATGGCGGTCCGTTCGGCGCGCCGGCAGATGGTGCGGCAGGCATGCAATTCCGCATTGATACGAGACCCGCCGGGAAGGACGAAGGACCGGAGAGGCGGCAGGTCCCGATTCATGGCGTCGATCTCAGACTCGAGCTGGAGGACCTCCGCCGGAGTGATCCGTGACTGGCGCGGGTGCACATCCCGCGGGAGGGTGGCGAGGATGGAGCCGAGGTTGAAAAGCTCGTGCTGAATGCGAATCAATATCGCGGCGAGCGGCGCGAGAACCGGCTCGGACCGGGCGCTGACGCAGGCGAGGCCGGTGAAAGCATTCAATTCGTCTACGGCGCCGTAGCACTCAATCCGCGCGGAATTCTTGGGGACCCTCTGTCCGCCCGCCAGAGCGGTCTCGCCCTTGTCGCCGGTGCGGGTATAGATTCGATTCAGCGCCAGGCGCGGCTCATCAAACTTGCGATCGTCCACACGACCATCTTAGAGACTCCGCGAGTTCCCGGCGCGCGCGTTACGCTATCCTGAAAACGGAAGGGGTATTCGAGAAATGGGTTGCGGAAGCGGGATGATGGGGCCGAGAGTTCCGGAGACAAGCTCGAGGACGGTTTTCTGCGTGAAGTTTCAAAAGGAGATGCCCGGGCTTGAGGAAGTGCCTTTTGAGAATCATCCTCTCGGCCAGCGCATTTACGACAACGTTTCGAAAGAGGCGTGGCGGCTCTGGCTGGAACACATGAAGATGATCATGAACGAATACCGGCTGAATCTGGGGACTTCCGAAGCGCAGGAGTTTCTGCTGAAACAGATGGAAGAGTACTTTTTCGGCGAAGGGTCGGCATTCCCTCCGGGCTACGTAGCGCCGCGGGCCAAGAACTAGATCACCGGCAGAGTGGTGCGAACGTCGAAGCGCAGGGCGTGGTGCGCCGCGTGTAGCGCGGTTTCGACGGCGTGCGAGTGGGGCCCGTTCGCGAACAGAAATCCCAAATAACTGTTACCTTCGGGCAACGGCACCAGCGACTGCCCTTCTTTTGCGGTAATCACCACCTCGCCGATTCCTGGGATGGCGGCGGCGTCCTCCACTCCCGCGACTCCGGAATAAATTCCCGCGGCCGGAATCGGCACCATCATGACCCCGGCGGCGCGGTCCTTGAGCCGGATGCCGCCCAGGGGCCTTCCGGCGGCGTGCCGCAAGATCAACTCCTCCAGGCCGGGCAGCACACGGGCGCAAAGACCGCCAATCGGGCGCGCGGCGACTTCCAGCATCCATACACCGGCGTCGTTCACACGCATCTCGGCATGAATGGGACCATGCCACAGGCCCAGCGCGTGGACGGCCCGCGCGGTAGTTTCCTCAATGGCCCGCTGCACGGGTTCGGGCGTCCGCGAAGGCGTGATATAAATCGTTTCCTCAAAGAATGGCCCATCCAGCGGATCCGGCTTGTCGAAGAGCGCCAGGACGCGCAGATTTCCCGCGGTGACGATGCCTTCAAGCGCGAATTCCCGGCCTGGAATGAAGCGCTCCACCTGAATGAACCGGTCCTCCGGGCGGTGGACCCGGCGGATCTCCGGCAAGTGGAGGAGCGCGCGGATCCGCTCGAAAGCGTCGACGAATTCCGTCGTGTCGTTGGCGCGGATCACGCCGCGGCTGCCGGAAAGACCGAGCGGCTTGAGAACGCATGGGAAGACCGCCTGCGCCGCGGCCGTGGCCGGGTCTGTTTCGAGCGGCAGGGAGAAGTACTCGGGAACCGCGAGGCCGGCGGCGCGAAATCGCTCCCGGGAGAGAAACTTGTTGCCGCAGGCGGCCACGGCATCCGGAGGGTGAAAGGGAATCCCAAGGCGGGCCGCGGCGACGGCGGCGACGTAGGCGGGGCGGTCGCCGGCCGCGATAACACCGTCCCAGCCCACGCCTCCCTGCAGATCCCGGGAGCGCGCCAGGACGCCGGCGGATCCTTCCGCGTCTTCAAACCGGAGGGCATGCGCGCGGTCGCCCCACGGATCGTCCAGGATGTGACAGCGATCCGTGGCGAGGTCGATCTCGATGTCCTCACGGGCGGCCGCGTCCGCAAAGGCCTGGGTCTGATAGCCGGTCGTGGCGGCCACCAGAAGAACGCGCGGTTTTCGGGAAGACTCAGTCATCGCTATACAAGAGCAGCCTGCTCTTCAGTAGGCTCCGCTCAACAATACCAGGGCTCGTCCAGGTAGGGGACGGCGGCTCGCGGGATGAGATCGAAATTCTCCGGCAAGGCTTCCTCGAAGTCCGCGAGTTCCCAGATCCTGCGAAAAACCGCCGGCCGCGAGGCGCCGCGCTTCTGTTCGGCATGCACCCGCTTCAGTACGGCCGCCGCAAGGTTGTCCATCGCCGGGTTGCTGTGGCGCCAGCGGTGCAGCAGCGCCAGTTCATCAAACCCGGTAATCATCGAGCAAATCTCGGGGAGTTCCAGAAGACGCGACCCGTGGGGAATCAACAACCGGAGGGCGAGTTGCACCGGACTGACGCCGGCGACGAGATCCAGATCGCGCAGGGTGCGGAGCAGATCGCGGAACCCATCCGGGGTGGTCCAGGGCGTAAACGGGATGAAGGTGGGCGAAAGAGCCAGATCGAAACGGCGGAAATCCTCGACGGTTTCCTGAAAGTCGCGCTTCGTGTGGCCCTTGTCGAGTTTCAGCAGGATTTCGTCGTCGACGGACTCGACGGCGCTGATTACGAACAGGCACCCGGTGGCTTTGAGGACGGGCAGGAGGTCGCGATGTTTCCGCAGATGTTCGATCTTGATGGTCGCGTCGTAGGTCAGGTCCGGAAACTCGGCGTGCATGGCTTCCACGAGGCGGGTGGCGTGGGAGGGCCCATTGAAGAAATCCGGATCGCCGAAGCTGATGTGCTGCGCGCCGGCGGCCACCTGGCCGCGCACGTCCGCGAGCACGATATCGCGCGGAATCACCCGGAAGGTCCCGTTGTAGACCGGGACCACCGGACAATGCCGGCACATGTGTTTGCAGCCGCGGCTGGCCTCCACGTAGCCGGCGACCTTGCGCGCCTTCCCATGGCGCAACGCCGGATACCGCTTGAGAGAGGGTAAGCCTGACCGGTCCGGAACCTGAAAAGCGAGCCTTTCGAGGGAAATCAGCGTCTGCGGCGGGCCTCCGCCAACAAACCGGACCAGTTCCGCCTCAAATTCGCCCCCGAGGATGGACTGCACTCCCAGGTCGCGCAGGAGATCCGCATTCAAGGGCGCATACAGGCCGAAGCAGCATAGACGGGCTCCAGGATTCACCCGGCGGATGCGCTCAATCACCGGGATTGCGAGCCGCGTGGCCGTATGCATGGGCAGGTGGAGGCAGGCGACATCGGATTGGCGGATCTGCTCGTCGGTCAACGGATCGAGGCTGATGTCAACGCAATCAACAAGATGGCCATCTTTGGCCAGCCAGGCGGCGGGAGATGCGAGACCAAATGGTTGACGGCCCAGTTCGTAGGTTGAGATCAGGAGAACACGCACGAAGCTAAATTCAATTATCTCAATCGTTTTGCCTCCACGCTTCGACGCGGGTTTTCGTCTACCCTTTCTTGACGTCCCGAACGCCATCGCATTGGTTTGCGCGGATCGGCTGCCTGGCCGCAGCCGCCCTGTGCGTGCTCCCCGGCGCGTACGCGCAGACCACGCTGCCGCTTCCCATGAGAATGAATGCCCCATCGAGCGTGCTGGGGTCCATTTCCGAGAGTGATCTCGAAGACGCCCGGAAGCCGCTGCCGCCCGCGGAACTGAAGGCGAAGGCGGGAAAACAGGACTTCGACCTTAAGGGGAATAGCCGCGCGCTTTTTGAACAAGTGGCCGAGGCCTTCGGCCTGGAAGTGGTGTTCGACACCCAGTATCAGCCGATTGAGCTGGTGCGTTTCCGCGTTACGCAGTTGGGCTATCGCGACAGCCTGCGGTCACTCGAAGCCGCCACGGACTCCTTCATCACGCCCATCAGCGAGCATCTGATTTTCGTGGCGCGCGACAATCCGAGCAAACGGCAGGAGTATGCGCGCACGGTCGCCGTGACAATTCCCATTCCCGATCCGGTGACCGTACAGGAAATGCAGGAGGTGGCGAACACCGTACGCTCCACGCTCGACATTCGCCGCCTGATGGTGGATAGCGACAAGCGGCTCGTGCTGATTCGCGATGTGATCGGGAAAGTGCGGCCGGCGCAGATCATGATTCGCGAATTGATGCACCCGCAGCCGCAGGTGATGATCGAGTGCGACGTGATGGCGGTGAGTTCCACTTCGCAGCTGCACTACGGTCTCGCGCTGCCGACGTCGTTCCCACTGGTTGCCTTCGGCAGCCTGAGTCACCCGAACATACTCGCATCGGCGATTCCCAGCGGCGTTTCCGGTTTTCTTGGCTTGGGCGGTGGACTGGGCTTTATCGGGATCGGGCTGACCGAGACCAGTCTGTTTGCATCGCTCAGCAAATCCTTTGCCACCACGCTCGACCGCGCCCAGGTTCTGGCGAGCCAGGGGCAGCCGGCGGAACTGAAGTTCGGAACAAAATATCCCATCGTCACCAATCAATATGTCGGGCAGACAAACGGAACAGGGCAAACGTTCAGCCCGCCGCCGACGGTTTCCTTTGAAGATCTGGGGCTGGTGGTAAAAGTGCTTCCTCACGTGCACGGGCTCGATGAGGTCACGCTGGATATTGAGACGTCGTTCAAGCTGCTGGCAGGCACGGCGCTCGATAACATTCCCGTGATTGCCGACCGCGAATACAAGGGCTCGGTGAGGCTGGTGGCTGGGCAGTCCGCGGTGATTACCGGACTCATGAGCGCTACCGAAGCGCGAACGGCCACCGGGCTGATTGGCGTCTCCGATATCCCTCTGATCGGGAAGCTTCTGCGAGAAAATACCAACGAGAAGGACAAAGACGCGACGCTGATTGTGATCCGGCCGCGCATTGTAATTGCTCCGCCCGGCGAACTGGCCACGCGCGAGCTTTGGATCGGCACGGAAACGCGGCCCGCGGAGACGCTCTGAGCGCCCGCCTGTTATTCTCAGACATTAGCATGTCGAAAATGTTAGAAGAGATCCGCCAGCAGCCGGTGGCGCTGGAGCGGACATTGAAAGGTTCCCTTCGTCTCGCGGAAAAGCTGCGCCAGCGGCTCTCGAAAAAGCGCCCGCGCCTGATTCTGCTGGCGGCGAGAGGCACGTCGGATAACGCTGCCCTTTTTGGCCGGTACCTGCTCGAAATCGCCACGGGCATTCCGGTTTCGCTGGCTGCTCCTTCGGTGGTTACGCTGTACGGGGCGTCCCTGCATCTGGAGGACGTGCTGGTGGTAGCGGTCTCCCAGTCCGGTGAATCCACGGACACGAACCTGGTTCTCGAACGGGCGCGCGAGCAGGGGTCCATGACCATCGGCATTACCAATGAGGCCGGCAGTTCGTTAATGAAGCTGGCCGAATACACGTTCCTGGTTCGCGCCGGCCGGGAAAAGAGCGTCGCGGCCACCAAGACGTTCACCGGCCAGTTGCTTGCGATGTACCTGCTGGCCTATGCGTTGGGAGGGCCGGTGAGC
>Ga0207695_10005909_pt1 | contig 16044 bp, 19 predicted proteins | sample KBSC54metaG_FD_184354 | JGI IMG/M metagenome (GOLD analysis project Ga0207695, IMG submission 184354) | Corn rhizosphere microbial communities from Kellogg Biological Station, Michigan, USA - KBS C5-4 metaG (SPAdes) (version 2) | ecosystem: Host-associated > Plants > Roots > Rhizosphere > Soil... | reverse complement strand
CCCAACAGAATGGCGCTCGGGAAAAAAAGCCACGCATGCGCCGCCCCCTGCTGGACAAGGTCATTGAAGGAAATCATAGGTGGAGTATGCCCCCATACCCCATGGAGGCAATTATTAACTTCCGGGGCATCCAGATCGCGAGTATGACTTCCTGATGGCATCCGAGACCCACCGGCATCCTGAACACGAAAAGAAGGCGCTTCAGCTCCGCCTAAGGAAGATTGCGGGACAGATTACCGCAATTGAACGCATGATCGGGGAAGACCGGGACTGTCCGGACGTGTTGACCCAGGTTGTTTCCGCACGCAAGGCCCTCAAGTCGTTTGCCGAAATAGTCATTCACGATCACCTGCATCACTGCATCGAGGGGGCCGGCAGCGCGAAAGAGAGCCAACGCAAATTAAAGGAGTTACTCACGATCCTGCAGCGCTTTGTGGAGTGATCCGGCTCCCTCCAGGCCTCAAAAAAACCGTTTACTAAGTAAGTTGAAGGTTTGCCCGGAACAAGATAGGCTTGCTTTTTGCTTCCGATGTAATCATGCGCACGTTGTTCCGTAAAATCGGTCAGTTGGGTTGGTCCCTCCCGATCATTCTCGCCCTTCTGGCGCTCTGTCTCGCATCGATTTTCGTCATCATCAGCGCCACTTACACCAACGAGGCCCTCAAGGACGCCCCCAGCAAGCAGCTCGGCTATCTCCTCGTTGGCTGCGGCCTCTACCTCACCCTCGCCTTCACCCCGTATCATTGGCTGGTGCGCATTTCCCCCATCCTTTACCTTCTCGCCGTCGGGATGCTCGTCAGCGTTTTCATGTTCAAGGCCTCTCATGGCGCGCAAAGCTGGATCCGCCTGGGTGGCTTCAGTTTCGAGCCGGCCGAATTCGCCAAGATTTCCTTCGTCCTCGGTCTTGCCTGGTTCCTGCGCGTACGCGAAAACCAGATCCACAATATCACCACCGTCCTCTGGGCGCTGCTCTTCATGGTCATCCCCTTCCTGCTCATCAAAAAGCAGCCCGCCCTCGGCTCCGCCGGTGTCTTTGTCCCGGTCTTTTTCTTCATGGTCTTCGCCGCGGGCGCACGTCTGCGTCACCTGCTGCTCATCGTCCTGATCGGGTTCCTCGGCCTCGCGGGCTACTTTTGGATCTCGGCCAAGAGCGGCCATACCACGCAGGTCGGGGGCGTCCACTCCTTCCAAGTCGACCGCATCAAGTCCTGGGTCGATCCCTCGCTCGATAAGCAGGGCGCGGCCTGGCAGATCAACCAGTCGATGATCACCATCGGCTCCGGCGGCATGGAAGGCAAAGTCCCCCTCGACTGGGACACCGCCAAGTCCATGACCGCGGCCCTTTCCGGTAAAGCAGACGTCAAGAGTTGGATGGAGGACACCCAGACCGGCATGGGTTACCTCCCAAAAAATACGAGTTATAACGATTTGATTTTCTCCGTGGTCGGAGAGTTATTTGGGTTTCGCGGCGGAGCCGTGCTCATCATTTGCGAAGGGACCGTTTTGCTATGGTGTCTATGGGTGGCGGCGCACGCGCGGGACAAAACTGGGGCCTTGGTGGCGGTGGGAGTGATGGCCATGCTGTTCACGCACATTTTCGTGAACATCGGCATGACCATCCAGGTCGTGCCGATTACCGGAATTCCGTTGCCGTTCGTCAGTTACGGCGGCACGTTCCTCATCGCATGTCTCGCCGCCATGGGCCTGGTGCAAAGTGTTTGGGTGCACCGCAAAAACTTCGAGCGGATATGAAGACGTTCCTCTTCCTTCCGCGCAACCTCACTTCTCCTGCCCAAACAGGGGAAAGAAGGATCTATGATTTTAGACAAAATACGCGGTTTTCTCGGTCTTAAGAAAAAGGGCGAAGAAAAAGAAATCGTCATCTCCTGCGAGCGCCTTGAGCGCCGCGTCGCCGTCCTCGAGGGCGGCCGCTTGGAGGAATTCTCCATCGAGCGCGAAAGCGACCGGCAGATTTCCGGCAGCGTTTACAAGGGCAAGGTCAAGAACCTTGAACCCGGCCTCAAGGCCATGTTCGTCGACATCGGCCTCGATAAGAACGCCTTCCTCCACTACTGGGATGCCATTCCCGGTCTGGATGCGGGCATCGAAGTCATCGAGCGCACCGGCAAGAAGAAGCCCCAGAAGCGCGTCACCGCCAATGACATCCCCCGCCTTTATCCTCCCGGCTCCGACATTATTGTCCAGGTGACCAAAGGCCCCATCGGCACCAAGGGTCCGCGCATCACCACCAACATCAGCCTCGCGGGCCGTTACCTCGTCCTCATGCCCTTCTCCGACCAATGCGGCATCTCCCGCAAGATTGAGGATCCCAAGGAACGCCAGCGTCTGCGCCGCATCCTGACCGAACTCGACCTTCCCGACGGCATGGCCGTCATCATCCGCACCGTCGGCGAAGGCCAGAAAGCCCGCTTCTTCGTCCGCGATCTCCATGTCCTGCTCGAGCAATGGCGCAGCATCTCCGACGACCTCGAGACCGCCAAGTCCCCCAAGCTCCTCCTCGCCGAGCCCGACCTGATCGAGCGCACCGTGCGCGACTTCCTCACGGACGAGGTGGACCGCATCATCGTCGATGACATTGACGCCGTGAACCGGATGAAGGACCTCGTCGGCATCATCTCGAAACGTTCCCAGCGCAAGATCAAGCATTACACCGAAGCGGTGCCGATCTTCGAACGCTTCAACGTCGACAAGCAGATCGACGCGGCCCTCCGTCGCCAGGTCTGGCTGCCGTGCGGCGGTTATCTCGTCATCGACGAGACCGAGGCTCTCGTCGCCATCGACGTCAACACCGGTCGCAATAAGGGCAGCAAGGACCAGGACAAGACCATCCTCACCACCAACCTCGAGGCCGCGGAGGAAATCGCCCGGCAGCTCCGCCTCCGCAACATCGGCGGCCTCATCGTCCTCGACTTCATCGACATGCGCCAGCAGCGCGACCAGAAGCAAGTCTTCAACGCCTTCAAGGACCACGTCAAGCGCGACAAGGCCCGCACCCACATCCTGCCCATCTCGCAGCTCGGCCTCATGGAAATGACCCGCCAGCGCGTGCAGGAAAGCATCAGTCGCGCGGTCTACATGGAATGCCCGTCGTGCAAAGGCAAGGGCATCATCAAGAGCCCCGAGACGATGAGCGTCGAGATCCAGCGCGCCCTCACCCGCGTCATGCGGCTGCATCCAGGCGTCCGCGAAGTCCGCGTCGTCCTCAACGCCGACGTCCTCGACCGCCTCAAGAAGGAAGATGAGGAAATCCTCATCGACCTCGAGCGCAAATTCCAGGGCCGTCTCAGCTTCCGCGTCAACGCCAAGTTCCACTTCGAGGAATTCAAGCTCGTCAACGCGCTGACCGAAGAGGAACTCAGCTAGGCGTCCGTCCGCAGGTAACCGCCGCTGCCCCCAGCGGCGGATGTTTTTCTCCTGTCCGTCATCCTGAACCTGTCGAAAGATCATTCGGCTTCTTTCGCCGTTAGCGTTAGAATGTCTTCGTGCCCTTGCTGCTGACTCTCATTCTTTTCTTCGTAGGCCTGAATCCAACTCAGGCCGCCCCCGACGAAATCGACGCCTGGGTCAAAACCTTCAACGCGGAACGCCTCAACGGCTTCTGGCCCCATTTCGACCTGCCGGCAGACGCTCCTCCCGAAAAACTCGTCGCGGCACTTGCGGACGACCTGAAAAAATCGGACGGTACCGGCCAGTTCCACAATTACCGGATCGTGGAAACCAAAAAGATGACCAACCAAATTCACCTTTGCGCGGCTACACCGTCGTCCTGATCGCTTCGGACAAAGGGAGCAAGACCATGATTCTGCTTCGCTATCTTTCACTCTATCCCCAAGTCACCGATCCCTATGTGAAAATCATCGTCCCTGATAGAGGCCCAGACACTCCGAAGTCCCTCGGCTGGTCAGCTACCTATTTTTACCTCACAACCGTCCCCTAAGCATTTGAATATCTGAAGCTTACTCATACATTCTCCTTCCGCTTGTGAGGCAACCACGACTTCGAGGATTACAAACCCGATTTTGACCCAAAAATGCAAGATTTTGACGACGTCTTGCCGCAGAAAGCCTGATTTTCCGGCGAAACCGCAATCTTCTAAAAGCCGCACCTAGTTGATACTCATCTTGTTATGATATTGCAGAACAATCGGGCATGCAGTTTGCGTCTCCTGCATCTGTTTTCGATGAAATCCATCCCCCGAAACCAAATCCTCGTCGTTGAAGACGACCGGGACGACATCTTCCTGCTGACCAATCAACTCGCCAGGGCCGAGATTAATGAGCACGTGTTGTTCATCGACAATGGCAAGGAAGCCTTGGATTTTCTTTTAAAGGCCCCCACGCCTCCCATCGCCCTTTTTCTCGACTTGCACCTGCCCGGACTCAGCGGCGTTGATCTCTTGGAAAGAATGAGGCGGGAGCCCCGTCTCCACGATGTACCGGTCGTCGTCATGACCGGCTACAATGATCCCCATGATATGAAGAGATGCCATGACCTTGGCATCACCGCCTACCTGAAGAAGCCGGTCAATCTCTCCACTTTCCTCAAGACCGTTGCCGATTTGTTTCAGAGCCAGGGCTCCTGAATCTTTTTCCAGGGATGCGATGCATCGCTGCCCGCAGTAATGCCATTGTTCCGAAGTCACCACAAAACGACTCAATGAGCAGGTGAAACGCAACTCTGATCGCTTTCCGTCCGAGTTCGCGTTTCAGCTTGAAACTAAGGAACTTGCCAACTTGAAGTCGCAATCTGCGACCTCAAGTTCTCATGGTGGACGTCGAACACTGCCCTACGCTTTCACCGAACACGGTGTGTTGATGGCCGCCAATGTCCTCAACAGTCCCCGTGCCGTTGCCGTCAGCGTGGCCTTGGTCAAGGCTTTCGTCCGTTTGCGTGAAGTCCTTGCCACGAACCAAGTCACGGGCAAGCGTCTCGCCGAAATCGAAAAGACCCTGATGACCCATGATGCCGCACTTCGCGACATTTATCAGAGGATCAAGCCCCTGCTCATACCTCCGCCGGAACCGCCCCGTAAAAAGATCGGTTTCTGAGAATACAGGTCCTTCCGTTCGTCTGAGTACATGCTCGCCGCGGTCTCGAAGGCACCAACACGTGCAATCGCGCCCCGCATTTTGATTGAAACCCAATCGAAACGCCCCAATTTCTACCCCATGGCTGCCACGTCCGAACCCCTTCCCCAACACCTCAAGGGTCTGGGCTACCTGTCGCCGCTCATCACCGTCGGCTTCGCCCTTTTCACCGACGGCTTCCTTTACGACATGCTCGTGCCGCTTACGCCGCTCTCCAAGGGCCATGTGCTCGACGAGGGCCACGAGGAATTCCTCTATGGCGGCTATGCCCTCAGCGTCCTCATCCTGACGCCCTTCTTCAGTTGGGTCGCGGGTCGCGTCGGGTACAAGCGGTGCCTCGTCAGCGGCGCCCTCGCCCAGATCATCGCCACCATTCTTTTTGCCGTCGCACCGAGTTTCGAGGTCCTCCTCATCGCCCGTTTTTTCCAGGGTGCCTCCGCAGCCATTACGTGGACCGTCGGCCTTGCCTTGATCGCCGAAGGCTACCCCGACCAACGCGTCCGCAGCTTCGGTTTCATGATGTCCGTCACCACCTTCGGTCTCGTCCTCGGCCCCATGGCGGGTGGAATCCTCTTCGAGACCAGCACCACCCTGCCCTACTACCTGGCTTGTTTCCTCACCATTCTCGATCTCGCCTTCCGTCTCATCCTCCTGCAACACATTCCCCGCCTGCAAATCGTCAAGAACCCGCTCTTCCTCCTGCTCCGCAACCGCGAAGTCCTCGTCGCCGCTACGGTCGTTGCCATGGTCGGTTGGGCCTGGAGTGGCGCCATCGAGCCTTTCCTGCCCAACGCCCTCGTCCACGATTTTCACGCCACCGCCGCCGAGATCGGCCTGATCTTTACCCTCTCCAGCGTCGCCTACGCCCTCGTCACCTGGCTCGTCGACGAGATGGAGGAACTCAAGGGACTCTGGCCCACCATCGGCCTCGGCGTCATCATGATCGCGCTCGGCATGCCGCTGCTGGCGGTTTGCCCCAACCTCATCTGCGCGGGCGTCATGCTCTCCGTCATCAGCATCGCCTACGCGTTTGCCGTCAACCCGACCCTGGCCGCGCTCGCCGATACCGTCGACCGCACCGCCACCGGCGCCTATGCGTCCGTCTATGCCATCTTCAACATCGCCTATTCCATCGGAACCATCGGCGGCGACGTCGCGACCGGCACGCTCATCCGTCACTTCTCCGTCGAAACCAGTTTTCTCGTCTTGAGCGGTCTCCTCCTCGCTTCGGTTCCGCTCATCCGCTGGGGTTTCCGCCCGCGCAAGGTCGTCGATATTGCTTGATTGCCCACCGGAAAAGCGCACGTTCCCATCTGAGATGTCCGGCCCGATCAGCAGCCCACTTCCTCTCTCCGGCGACAGCGTCACACCTGTGCCGCCCGCTCCTGTTCATCCCGCGATCCAGGCCGCGCTCGATGCCAACCACCTCTACCTCCTCGAGGTCGGATTCTACATCTCCAGTTTTCTGACCGCCCTGCGTTTTCTCTGGTTTCTCGTTATTGCCGGCTTTTTCGCGATCGCGGGCATCGGCGCCTCCTTTGCGGCCCAAAAAGCCTCCGCGCACGGCCAGGAGCCTCCGGTCTTCGTCTTCTACCTTTTAGCGGTGGTGTTCGGGACGCTCATCATCCTCACGCTTATTTTCGCCGCCCTCGAATTTTATGCCGGCATCTGCCTCAAGCGCCGCCAGCATCCGGTGCTCATCCAGGTGATCGCAGCTTTCTATTGCCTCTCCATTCCGTGGGGCACCGCCCTGGGCGTCTTCACCTTCATGGTCTTGAACCGCCCCACGATCCGCCTGCTCTTCGCGCGTCCGGGCGAACTGCCCTGAATCCTAGTTCCTCGACGGCAGCCAGCCCATCTCCAGCAGGATCCGGAACGTCAGGTACATCAACGTGCCGGAGACCGCTCCCAGCACAAAGCCAACGAGCGACATTTGAAAAACAATCTGCCCCGTCCACTTGCCCGCCTGGCCCGTCGAGTAATCCTGCAAATAAAGCAGCAACGGACAGGAAATGGACCCGATGATCAGCATCACGCCGAAAACATAGGAGAACGAGCGCAAGCTCAGCTTCTCTTCATAATACTTCTGGTCCTGCGGGGATAATGCCATGTCCCGCAAGCCTAGCGAAAAAGCGCCGGAGAGGACAAGTCTTCGCCCTCAAATTTCGCGTGCCCCGGGCAAGCTTTACTCCCCATCCGGACTTCATTATCTTCCCTGCATGGTCCTTTCCACCGCCGATAAAGCGATCGCAGAGGCCGCCCATGCCCGTCTCAGATCCGGCTCCAGGTCGCCCGCCATCATCGTGGGTGTTTGCATCCCCATTCTCGGCCCCTCGTTCTTCAGGGAACTCCGGGACCCACATGCTTCGCATGAGGAAGTGGTGCTCTATTCTGTTCTGATTGGCCTCGCCTTCGGCGCCATCGCCGTCGCCTCCTACTTCATTTCCCGCCAGCGCAAACGGGACCTCGAGCTTGTCCGCTTCTTCGAAAAGCATTTCCCCGGCGACTGCTCGTGGAAACAGGAGGAAAAGATCCTCGCCGCCGCGGAAGACCTTCGCCTCAAGGTCAAAGTCGACTTCCTCCTCCACAAGGAAGCCTGATGAAGGTCGGCAACGTCCTCGAAACCGCCCTCTACGCGGTTGACTTGGAAGCCGCCGAGGCCTTCTACACCCGTGTGCTGGGCCTGGAAGTCCACTCTCGTCTCGCAGGGCGCCACGTTTTTTTCCGATCAGGAACCGGGATGTTCCTGGTGTTCAATCCGGATCAGACCGAAAAAGAGGTCGATCCGCACGGCTGCCGCGGGCGGGGCCACGTCGCGTGGGCCGTGTCCGAGCAAGAACTCGATCCCTGGAAGCAGTGGCTCGAGGAGCACGACGTGGCGGTCAACGATTTCCACTGGCCCAAGGGAGGTCGTTCCCTCTACTTCCACGATCCCGCCGGGAACAGCCTCGAATTGACGAGCCCCTCGCTCTGGAACATTTCCTGACCGCAGGCCTCCCCTAATTCCCGGCTCGACCACGGCCTCCGCGAACGCTAAGCAAGGCGGAATCCTTTATGGCCGCCGACGCAAAATCCGCTCCCCGCACCTACCTCAACGGCTGGTTTGTCCCCAATGACATCGACGGCTTCTTCGGCCTTTTCGTCGACAACCTCGTCCAGCTCATGGCCATCGTCGGCCTGTGTCCGATCATGGCCGGACTTCCCACCTCGCTCGTCGTGGGCCGCATCCTCCCCGGCATCGCCGTCTCCCTCGTCGCAGGCAATCTCTTCTACGCCTGGCAGGCCCGCCGTCTCTCGCGCCTCACCGGCAAGCCGGTCACCGCGCTTCCCTTTGGCGTCAATACCGTCAGCCTCTTCGCCTTCATCTTCCTGATCCTCGCCCCCGTCTATCATGAGACCAAGGATCCCGAGCTGGCCTGGAAAGTCTCCCTCGCCGCGGGCTTTCTCGGAGGCGTGATCGAAATCATCACCGCGTTCTTTGGCGACTGGGTCCGCCGCAACACCCCTCGCGCCGCGCTCCTCTCCACCCTCGCCGGTGTCGCCATCACCTTCATCTCGATGGGCTTCATCTTCCAGATCTTCAACTCGCCGCTCGTCGCCCTCTTCCCCGCCCTGCTTGTCCTCATCGGCTACGCGGGCCGCGTCCGCTGGCCCTTCGGCCTTCCCACGGGTCTCATCGCGGTCATCTTCGGCACCGCCGCCGCATGGCTCCTGCGTGGATTCCACTTCATGCCAATGCCGGTCTGGCCCACCGAACATCCCAACTTCTATCCCCCCGTTCCCATCATCGGCGAAGTCTTCTCCCTCCTCACCGATCCCCATGTCTGGAAGTATGCCGACATCTTTATCCCCATGGCCGTCCTCAACGTCATCGGCTCGATCCAGAACCTCGAAAGCGCCGAGGCCGCCGGCGACAAATTCGCCACCCGCTCCTCCCTCCTTGTCAACGGCAGCAGCGCGGTCATCGGCGTCCTGTTCGGCAATCCCTTCGCTCCTACGATCTACATCGGCCATCCCGGCTGGAAAGCCATGGGCGCGCGCGTCGGCTACTCGGTCATCAACGCCATCGCCATCACCCTCATTTGCCTGACCGGCGCCCTACCCTTCGTCCTCTACTTCATCCCGCTCGAGGCCATCCTCGGCATCCTCCTCTGGATCGGCCTCATCATCACCGCCCAAGCCTTCCAGGAAGTCCCCAAGGCCCATGCCCCCGCCGTGGCCATCGGCTTCATCCCCTCGCTCGCCTCCTGGGTCATTCTCCTCATCTCAACGACCCTGCAGAAAGCCGCGCCCGGCTACACCCTCCAGGAAGCCGCCGCCAAGTTCAGCCCCGAGATTTTCCTTAACGGCATCCTTTGCCTCGCCCAGGGCTTCATGTTCATCTCGATCTTCTTCAGCGCCATCATGGCCAAGGTCATCGACCGCCAATGGCGCGCCGCCGCGATCTGGTGCCTCATCGCCTCCGCCTTTTCGGCCACCGGTATCATCCACGGTTTTGTCTTCACTCCCGATGGCTACGCCCCCGCCTATTTCCAGAAAGCCACTTTTAGCGACGTCATCCCCTCCGGCTTCGACTTCGCCCTCGTCTATTTCCTTCTCGCCGCCCTCCTCCTCGCCATGCACCGCTTCAAACCCGGCGAGATTGAGCATTAATCTTCTCTTCAAGATTCGTCATCCTGAGCTTGTCGAAGGATCAGTTCCGCCTGCCTTCTCCCCGTTCCCAAATTCCTTCACGCATGCGTTGTTTGGAAGCGCAATTGTCCGCGCAACTCAACTGCTCTTCAGTCCGCCAAAATCTTCCATCTAACAATCCTCATCGGCACAGAAAAATAGGCATTCTCTTTTTCGGGAATCGCAAATCTCGTCACCTTTCCCTCTCCCGGATCAGCCGCAATCCACATCTTGTCGCCCAGATAAGCCATGACGTGCACACCATTCTCCGTCACCGCCAAATCACCTGGCAGTAAAAGAGAGTAGTCGAGCGTGTTCAACGACGGGCATGTTGTGACCAAAGCAGTCCTGCCCGAGTACCCCTCCCCGATCACCTTCGCCGTCGTGTCATTCCAATACAAAGCGTTGCTTTCGCGAATCAGCCGGGAATTTAAAGAAACAAATCCCTGACTCATCAGCGCATCTTCCAGCCCCTTCCTCACCAGGCCCGAGCAATCGATGCCGAAGAGCCCCTCTCCACCCCAGACATACCGCGTTCCCTCATAGCCCATCATTGCCTCTCGATAGGCCTGACGCAACGCATCGCGATCCACCGTCGATTTACCCGGCAAGACAAGAAAAACGACTATCCCCAGAATGACCGCCAACAAGGCCCATCGCCCATTCTTGTACTTCCATACCCATACAATGGAACCCAAAAGAATAAAGAGCGCGACAGCCAGGGCCGCCACCCGGACACGAAACGTAATGACCGGGTAATACCAAAGGACCGCCAACAATAAAAAGGCTCCCAGCCACAGCCCGAGAAAAACACTTTTAAGGGAGATCGTATTTTTCACTCTAACGGATACTACTACATCTTCCGAAACGTCGCCAGATACGCATACCGCCCCGCGACCGATTGCAAGGTCAACTTCCCCACGCCTTTCGCATCCAGCTCCCGCAGGTGGTCAATCAGCTCGGGCCGGTAGTGGACATGAAACAAGTCCAGCCAGTATTTGAGCAGTTTCCGGAACCACGCAGGCCAATCCCCTTGGTCCCAGAAATCGACCACATAAAACGCCGACCCCTGCCGGATGTTCGCCAGCGCCGCCTCAATCGCCTTGGCCCACGGCGGAATCATCGAGAGCGAGTACGAAAAGAATGCCGCATCAAACGGCGCGTCGAGCCCGAATGTCTTCGCATGGTCGAGCTCCTCCGCGAAGCAATGCCGCAACGTGATCCGCGACTCCAGCCCCGCGCTCTTCACCTTCGCCGCCGCCGTCGCCAGCATCTCGGTCGAGACATCCAGCCCGTAGCAGTGAACATCGGGCCGCGCCTTCGCCAGCTTGATCAGGTTGCGCGCCGTCCCGCACCCGATCTCCAGCACCCGGTCCCCCGCCTTGAGGTCCATGTCGGTCAGCAACCGGTCCCGGCCCAGCAGGTAGTATTTGCGGGTGATATCGTAGACATACCGGGTCCACCGGTACATCGCGTCCATTTCTTCGGTCGTCGCCATGGGAGGCGCGTACTAAACAACAAGCCCGCCCCTTAGGGAAGCTAAACCGCTGCCCAATTCAAGTCTTCAACATCCGGCTCGCCGGCGTGATGCCGTAACCGTTCAGGAACCGCTGCGCCGCCTTGACGTGCTCGTCCGGAACCCAGACCGCCGAGTAAAAACCATCCGGGTTGATCTGGAGCGACAGCAGCTTCCAGCCCCGGTCGATGTTCCCGTTGTCGTAGCCGATAAACTGCTCCACGGTTCGCCCGGAGCGGACTTCACAGGCAAAATTCGCCGGGGCCTGCCACAACAGATAACGGTGCTTTTTGTCGGACGAATATTCCGCGTAAACGGGCATGAGGCCCAGTTTCTTCAGAAAGTCAGTCGCCATCTGGAGAAGATCAGCCGACATCCATTTGGTAAAGCCATGTTGCCGCAGGAACTCAGTCTCACCCGCAGCCAATTCCGACGGGATAAAGATATAAGGGGTTTTCATGGCCTCGACGAACCCCTTCACGTCATCCGGATAACTCTATTCCATCACGTAGAGATGGAATCCGCCGTAAATCGCCGAGCGATCTTCCTGCAACAGCGCCTTCGAGAGCGCTTCCTTGTAGTCGAACTTCGCCTTCAGGCTCGGCGGCAAGGCGGTTTCCACCGGCGAGGTCGTCGCCGCCGTGCGGAAGATGATTCGCGTGCCGGGACGTCCCACGCGCGCAATTTCCTGCCACATTTCCGCAATCTGGTCCGGACGCATCCAGTCCTGCGAATCCAGGAACACAAACCGGTCCAGCGAATCGTCCGGCTGTGACCTCATGTATTGGATCAACGTCGTGTTCGCCACCGAGACGCGGTGCAGGTTGTCCTTCAGCGTCTGGAAATTCTCCTCTTTCAGGTACTCCGGCATCGCACGGCGCGCCGCGCGGTCGTAGCTGCGGCTGAACGCCTGCCAGCCAAAATAATTGTCATCGATCGGGAAGTCACACGCCAGGCGCTTCACCCGCTCGCGATACATCCCCACCAGTCCGCCCGGCAGTTCCGTCTCCATCGCGCTGAATTGCTGCGGCGGAATCCCCAGCGAATAGAGCATCACCGGCATATTGCCGGTCGCACGGACAAACCAGTTGTCGAAAAACGGTGCGATCTCCTGCTCAAAAACCTCTTCCTGCTCCTTCCGGCTCCGGGCCGACAGTAGACGAACCGGGTTCGCCCGGCCCACCCGCGAGATCGTATGCAGGAACCGGATGAAATACCCCATCTTCGCGTAATCGTAGAAATTCTTGGTGAAATACTTGATCCGCGGGCCGTAGGTGATCTTCCGCAGGAAACTCCCCTTTTCCCAGAACGCCCGGCTGTCCGCATCGAGGTGCTCGGCCAGGTACTTGAAATAATTGTAGTGGTTCAGCTGGTCGTCCGCGCAGCCGAAGAAAAGGAAAAAGTCCTCGTAGCTTGGCAGGTGCTCAATCGCCGCCAACTTCAGCTTCAACACGCAAAGATGGCTCCGGTTCAGGTCCACCGCCTGGATATGCGCCGGCTTGTGGATCAGATAGTTCAGCACGTTACAGCCGCCGGAGGAAATCGTCAGCATCCGGCTCTCCGGCGTCAGCGCCAGGGCCTTCAGGTCGACCCGCGGATCCTCCCAAATCTGGTTGTAAACGAAGCTGTTGAACCAAAAAGTGAACATCCGTTCCGAGATGCCCTTCGGGCTTAACGGGTGATTATGGTGAACTGCTCCTTCGAGATATTCGGCGGTGGTCGAGTTCATGGTTTTTGGAGAAAATCGGGGTTGGGACGTAACGACGGGTTTTGGTCGATCTTATCCCCCCTCAAGGGAGGAACAAGCCTCATTTGAAATTACTCCGTTACATTACGGAGCAAAAAGGGGGCCATCCTGCATTGCGGCCCCGTTGCCGACAGGACTCTACCTCTGATCAATGGGCACAACTTTTTTCCCCACCGGGAAACCCACGTACTCACTACTTGGTCTAAATATCTTATTGTCCTTAAGCTGTTCGATAATATGTCCGGTCCAACCCGACGTCCGCGCGATGGCGAAGATCGGCGTAAACAGGTCCGTCGGGATGCCGAGGCTGTAGTAAACCGTGGCCGAATAGAAATCGACGTTCGCGTTGAGTTTCTTCTCCGTCTTGACGATCTCGGCGATCCGGTCGCTCATCTCGACCCACTTGGTCTCGCCCAGCTCCTGGGTGAGCTTGATCGCCATCTTCTTGAGGTGCGGCGCCCGCGGGTCGAGCACCTTATAGACGGCATGCCCCATGCCCATGATCTTTTCCTTCTTCGCCAGCTTGTCGTGCACCCAGGCATCGACTTTGTCCGGCGTCCCGATCTCCTCCAGCATGTGGATGACCGCCTCGTTCGCGCCGCCGTGCAGCGGCCCCTTGAGCGTCCCGATGGCGGTGGTCACCGCCGAGTAAATATCCGAAAGCGTCGAGGTCGTGACCAGTGCCGAGAAAGTCGACGCATTGAATCCGTGGTCCGCATGCAGGACATAAGCCATGTCGAGCGTGGCAATCGCTTCCGGTCCGGCTTCCTCGCCGTTGATCAGGTAAAGAAAATGTGCCGCCTCGTCGAGGTCCGTCCGGATCGGCGGCAACGACTTCCCCTGCCGCGCCCGGTGGAAGTAAGCGATGATCACGCCCACCTTCGCCGTCAGCGAAATCGCCCGCGGCAGCAAAACGTCCGGCGTTTGCGGTCCCACCGGCGCGATATCATAGAGCCCGAGCATCGAGACACCCGTGCGCAAAACGTCCATCACGTTCGCGTCCTTCGGCGCCTGCTTCAGAAAATCGATCACGCCCTGTGGCAGCGTCCGCGCCGCGCGAAGGTCCGCCTTCAACTTCGCCAGCTGCTCCTTGTTCGGCAACGCCTCGTGCCAGAGGAGATAGACCACTTCCTCATAGCTCACTTTTCCCGCGAGTTCGTTGATGTCGTATCCCGCGTAAATGAGGATGCCTTCTTCCCCCAGGACATCACTCAGACGAGTGGTTGCGGCGACGATACCTTTAAGTCCAGGGGAAGTGACAGCCATACTCCACCAATTAACAAGCCCCGTGCCACATTGCCACCCAAAACGGCGATAATTCGGCGATTTTAGCTCGTGCCACTACATCGTAGCAGTGCTAATGCCGTCATAAGCAACCCTCCCCCGGACGGCGGCCTTCAGGCAACTCTCTTCGATTAATTCTCCTCCAGCCCTTGCGGCCCCGCTAAGTCGCGCTTAGCTTACACACGTCAAAAGGCTCACCGTGTTGTATCCCCCGTCTCTTCGTCAATGGTTTCGCGCGTTCTTCGAACGCTGCTGTCTGGTGGGCTGGATGCTCCTGATGACTGCCAACACCGTCGTCATCGGCTGGGCCCTTGAGCTTTTCGTCTTCGGCATCATTTTCTCGTTCTATCGGATCGTGCTCATCACCGAGCATACCGCCCCGCTCCTGCTCCTCGGCATCTTTGCCACCTTCAACATCGCCATCGTCTCCCGCCTCCGCGCCTACGGCGTTGCCAACCTCAACTTCGAATTGCACGAGCGCGCCCTCAATGCCCTTGTCATCCCGCCTGCCTCATGGGGCGATCCCATCCGCGCGCTTCTCGACGAGACCTCCGAACGCTCGAACGAACTCGAAATGCTCGTTCGACACATCGACGAAGCCCCCGGCCCCGTCGAGCGCCAGGACCGCCGCGCCGAAGCCAAGGCCTGGCTCAAGCTCAACCACGACCAACTCAACGTCGAGGACCAGGAATTCGTCCGCGAGCGCCTCGGCTATCTGCACCTGTAACCGCTCCGTGGCGTTTTCTCTGAGCCCGGACTCCCAGTCATGGGGTCAACACCCCATTCCCAGATTCCACCTTGAGCTTTAGCCTCAAGATCTCCCCTTCTCTATGACCCGACGACTTCCCCGCCGAAACCTCCCGCTCGGCGGTTTAACGGCCGCTCCTTACCAACCCAGCTCGCCTCCTTCCGAAATGACTGTCCGCGTCGGCTGCCGCCTCGTTTACGAAACCACCCAACCCACCCCCATCTTTCTCGTCGTCCGGCCCCGCCTGGAAAACAACCAGGTCATGCTCCAGGAAAAACTCACCTTCCGTTGCGACGAAGGTGCCGTTCAATTTGCTGACAGCCAGGGCAACACCGTCCACCGTTGGCTCCTCTCCGCGGGACTGACCACCATCGTTCACGACGCCATCGTCCAGGTCTCTCCCCTCGCCGACGATTTCAATCCCAAGACTTATTCGACACCCGTTACCGACATCGCCGCGGATGTCCTCCGCTGCACTCTCCCCAGCCGCTATTGCGATTCCGACAAGCTTCTCTCCTTTGCCGCCACCCAATTCGGCGGACTGAACAATGGCGTCGATAAAGTCATCGCCATCTGCAACTGGGTCCAGCGCAACATCCGCTATGTGACCTGCTCCGGTCGGCCCGATCTTTCCGCCTCCGAAGTCATGGCCCGCGGCTACGGCGTCTGCCGCGATTTTGCGCACGTCGCCATCGCACTTTGCCGAGGCCTCAATCTCCCGGCCCGCTATGTCACCGGCCACCTCCCCGACATCGGCTGCTTCGATCCCGGCACTCCAATGGATTTCCATGCCTACTTCGAGGTCTATCTCGAGCACCAATGGCGCACCTTCGATGCCCGCTTCAACACCCCCCGCATCGGTCGCGTGAAAATTGCCCACGGTCTGGATGCCGTCGATGGCTCCTTCTCAACCGTCTACGGCCAGGCCGCGCTTACCTCCTTCGAAGTCTGGTCCTACCAGGTCGATCCC
>Ga0207695_10005907_pt1 | contig 16055 bp, 11 predicted proteins | sample KBSC54metaG_FD_184354 | JGI IMG/M metagenome (GOLD analysis project Ga0207695, IMG submission 184354) | Corn rhizosphere microbial communities from Kellogg Biological Station, Michigan, USA - KBS C5-4 metaG (SPAdes) (version 2) | ecosystem: Host-associated > Plants > Roots > Rhizosphere > Soil... | reverse complement strand
CGCGTCATTGCGCGCGGACCTGCAGCGCGTGATCGACGCGGGCATCGAGATTCCGACCCGCAAGGCGCTTCTCTCGCGCACTGGCGGCCGCTGCGAGGTGCACGGATGCGCGCTGGAGTTCGACCCATTCGCGCCGCACGCGCACCGCTGCCCCGTGGGCGGCGAGCTCCACCATGGTGAGCGGCACGACCTGTGGTGGACCACGTTCTTCCAGCTGTGGCTGGCTGAGCGCGCTGTTCATGCGGCGGCGCTTTACGCGCTCTGCGGCGACGTGGCCGCGGGCACGCTCGCGCGCCGCATTCTCGAGGGCTATGCGGAGCAGTATCTGCGATATCCCAATCAGGACAATGTGCTCGGGCCCACGCGGCCGTTTTTTTCGACGTACCTCGAATCCATCTGGCTGCTCCAGCTCTGCGTCGCTCTCGATCTGCTCGAGTCGAACGGGGAGCGCCACGCGCTCGCTGGAACGGTACGCGATCGCATTCTCCAGCCCAGCCTGCAGCTCATCGCATCGTTCAATGAGCATCTCTCCAATCGGCAGGTCTGGAACACAGCGGCAATCATCGCCGCAAGCACGCTGCTCGGCGACGGTGACGTGGCCCGGAACGCCATCACGTCACCATCCGGGCTGCTCGGGCTGCTCGCTGACGCCTTGCTGCCCGATGGCACCTGGTACGAAGGTGAGAACTATCACTTCTTCGCGCATCGCGGGTTGTGGTACGCTGTCGTCATGAGCGAGCGGCTCGGCGCGGAAATCCCGGCCGCGCTCCGGGAGCGGTTCGAGTCGGCCTTTGCCACCCCGCTGCTCACCGCGTTGCCCGACTTCACCTTCCCGGCGCGCCGCGACTCGCAGTACGGCATCTCGCTCCGCCAGTGGCGCTTCGCCGAGTCGTGCGAGCTGGGACTCGCGCGACGCGACGATGCACGCCTCCGGGGCGCGCTCTGGGAGCTGTACGAGCATTCACCAGTTGCGCATCGAGACACCGGCCGCTGGCGCTCCACGGCGGAGTCCGAGCGCAACGAGCCCGCTTCCGCGCTGTCGCGCGCCGATCTGGGCTGGCGTTCGCTGCTCTTTGCGCGGGAAAGTCTGCCGCCACTCTCGCCCGCGCCTGTGAAATCCGCGCTACTGGACTCGCAGGGCATCGCGGTGCTGCGACGTGACGCCGGCCGCGTCTACGCGGCACTGGACTACGGGCACTCCGGCGGAGGACATGGGCACCCCGATCGGCTCAATCTCCTCATCGCGGTCGGAGCCGATCGCTGGCTCGATGATGCGGGAACCGGCTCGTACGTGGACCCCACCCTGTTCTGGTATCGAAGCACGCTTGCCCACAACGCGCCCCTCGTTGATGGCCGCTCGCAAACCATGGTGAACGGAATCCTCCGCGCTTACGATGAGCGCGGCGCCGTGGGATGGGTGGATGCCGCCGTACCGCGGAGCGGCATTGCCCCCGGTGTGTCACTGCGCCGGTCGCTCGTGATGATGCCGGCCTACCTCGTGGATCGCCTCGAATGGAGCGCCGATCGTGTCGTCTCCCTCGCCTTGCCGCTGCACATCGACGCCGAGCTCGATGGAAGCGTCCCGCTGCATGCCGCATCGTTCGACGCCAGTCCGGCGCGCGAGGATGGATTTTCGTTCATCACCAGTGCAAACGCCGCGTCCGTGGATGCCGCGACGCTGGTTCGCCTGATGCAGGGTGACGCCGTTCGCGCGTGGGCAACGGTGAGTCGTGCCGCGCAGTGGTGGCGTCTGCGCGGCCCTGGCGCGCCCGGCAGCACGGCTGCCGACTTCGTACTCGTGTCGGCGCGCGCGGCCGACGGTGTCGTCCACGTGGTCTGGGACTTCGGGGCCGGCATCGCAAGCGTGAATGCAACGAGCGACGGAATCGTGGTGAAGACGACGCGCGGCGAGCGGCACGAACACGCCATTCGTGGCGCGCAGTGGCACATCGCGCTCGAATCGGCCGCGGCCCGCAGCAGCATCACGCTCGATGGTTCGCGCGCGAGCCCCGTGGCGGAGCCACCGCTGCCACCTCCCCACGCGCACGCGCCGCCGGTGATGGTGCCACGTATCCCGGACACGCCGCTGCGCTTCGATCTGGGCGCGGACGCGTACCGCATGTCCGAACACAGTTGGGCCGAGGCCGGACGTCCGGCGGCCACCGTGCAACTGAGCGTGGACGATGCACGCCTCATCGTCACCGTTGACGTCCGGAAAACTCCGCTCGTCTTTCGCGCCGCAAGCGCGCCGGACCCGGAGCTCGACAATGAACATCCGGACATCCATAGCGACGGCGCGCAGCTCTATCTCGCCGCCGCGCGCTGGAGCACGCCGGCCGGCTGGCTCGCGGTGCCTGCGCCCGACGGGTCGGTCCGGATGCGTGTCGTTGAAGGCATGCGCGGCGACATTCCGTGCGTCGCGTCGTGGGCACGCTCGGCGGCGGGCTACGTCATGCGATTCGCCATCCCGCTCACCGCCCTCGGCGAATTCGCCGGGGAAGCGTTCGGCCTCGAGGTGGTGGTCAATGACATGGCGCCGGATCGCACGCGACGGCGGGGACAGTTGGTGCTGAGTGGCGCGAGAGGCGAGACGACCTATCTGCGCGGGGACCGCGAAGACGCCGCTCGGTTTCTCCGCGTTCGACTCCCTGATGACTGAGCTGCCGCTCTCGCGCGTGCGCGTGGTGCTGTGCGAGCCCCGGGACCCGGTAAACATTGCCGCGGTCGTGCGCGCCATGAAGAACATGGGCGTCACGCAGCTCGATCTGGTCCGTCCCGGCAGCTACGATCCCACCGACATCGAGCGCGTGGCACACGACACCCGCGACATCGTGTCCGCCATTCGGCACTTCGATGTGCTCGACGCAGCGCTCGCGGACTGCAGCTACGTTGCCGCGTTCACGGCGCGGCGGCGCGCCGCCAAGTGGCGCGTCCTCGAGCCCAGAAGCATGACTGCCACCGTGCTCGCGGCGGCGCGTCACGGGCCTGTCGCACTGCTCTTTGGCCGCGAGGATCGCGGTCTCGCCAATGACGAGCTCGATCGTGCGCATGCGGTCGTCACGATCCCCACGACGTCGCATGCATCGCTCAACCTGGCGCAGGCGGTGCTGATCGCGCTCTACGAGCTGCACGTCGCGGTGCCCGGCGCATCCCGCGTGCTGGCGCCGCCGCGCAAGGATGCGCCCGCCGCTACGGCGGCGCAGTGCGAACGCCTCTTCCACGATGTGGATCGCGCGTTGCGTGCCGTGGATTTCTTCCGCACCCGCAACCCCGAGCTCATACTGCGCACGGTGCGCTCGCTGGTGATGCGCGCGGCTCCGGATGCCCGCGAAGTCGAGCTGGTGCGTGCCATGGCCATCGAGGTCGTCCGCGCCACCGCGCGCCTGTCGCGCGACTCTTGACTCGTCGCGCGTCGCCCCGATACTTCGAGACATGTCCATCCCGCTCGTGTCCCAGCGTTCCGGCGCGGACTTCCGCTCTCGTGCGGCCATGGTGATTCCCGGCGGCGCGTCCACCGGCAGCAAGCGCCCCGCTGCGCTCTATGGCCCCGACACGACCTTCGGGGCTGCGCATTTCGCCAGCGCATCCGGATGCCGGCTCATTACACCGGATGCCGACGAGATCGTGGACTGTACCATGGCGCTCGGCGCGGTCGCGCTTGGCTATGCGGATGAAGCCGTGACCCAGGCGGTCACGGATGCGGTCCGTGCGGGGAACGTCGCCGGCCTCTCGCACGTGCTCGAGGTGCAGTTGGCCGAGCGGTTGATCGAGGTGATTCCATGCGCGGAGCAGGTCCGCTTCCTCAAGAGTGGCGCCGAAGGGGTGGCTGCCGCCGTACGCATCGCGCGGGCCCATACCGGTCGCTCGGTGGTGGTCGGGTGCGGCTATTTCGGCTGGCTCGACTGGTGGACGCAGGCCGCCGGCGTGCCAGCGGGCGCACACGCGGACTTTCATGCCGTGCCCTTTGATGACATCGCCGCGCTCGAAGCCGCGGCGCACGCCGCCGGCGATACACTCGCCGCCATCGTCCTCGAGCCGGTGATCGAGCGGCTTCCCTCGGAGGGCTGGGTCCTGAGCGCGCAGCAACTGTGTGCGGAACTCGGCGCCGTCCTCATCTTCGATGAAATGAAGACCGGATTCCGGCTGCGCACCGCGGGCTATCAGGAGCTGGCGAAGATCACGCCCGATCTCGCGGTGTTCGGCAAGGCGCTCGCCAATGGTTTTCCGCTGTCCGCGGTGGTGGGGAAGGGCGCGGTGATGCGCGCCGCCGAGGATACCTGGATCTCATCGACATTGGCCAGCGAAGCCGCGGCCCTTGCCGCGGCGTGGGCGGTGCTCGAATGGCACGCGCGGGGCGAAGTGTGCGAGGCGCTTGCCGAGGCTGGAGCGGAGATGCGGGGCGCGGTCGAGCGGGCCATCACCGCATCGGCCATTCCGGGCGTACGCGTGCGAGGACTCGATCCCATGTGGCTCATTGATTTTGATCGGGACGACCAGCGCACGCGCTTCAGCGAGCTGGCGCTGCAGCGTGGCGTACTGTTCAAGCGCGGCGCATACAACTTCGCCAGCACGGCGCACGACGACGATGCCATTGCGGCCATCGAGACGGCTGCGAGCGAATCGCTCGTGCAGATCCGGGACGAAGCGCGTGGGGAGTGAGCTGGCGGCGCCACTGGCGGGCGCTGGCCCGCTGGTGGATGTGCACGCGCACTTTCTTCATCGCGCCTGCGGGCGCGCCGACTGGGAGGTTCGCAACCAGGCACGCTTTCGCGCCGGCACGCGCATTGGCATCTCCGTGCACGTTGCCTCCATGCTCGGCACCTTCGGCTTCACGTCGCCCACCTATTTCCCATCGCCACCGGATGTGACGCTCGGCAATACGGAGATGCTGGCGCTGCAGGAGCGCGAGCCGGCGCGGGTACGCAGCTATGTGACGGTGAACCCCAACTATGCGACTCACGCTCTGGAGGAGATGGCGCGCTGCGCAGAGCGTGGCGCGGTGGGACTCAAGCTCGCGGCCAGCCGCCGCGCGGATGATCCGCTCCTCGATCCCATCGCCGCCGAAGCCGGGCGGCGCGGATGGCCGATCCTGCACCACATCTGGCAGCATCGCACGCGCGAGTGGCCCGCCCAGGAGATCTCCGACGGCGCGGATCTCGGCCGCCTCGCGCGGCGGCATCCGGAGGTGACTTTCATTCTGGCGCACATTGGCGGCGGCGGCGATTACCGGCACACCTTCGCGGCCGTGGAGGATATCGCCAACATCTATCTCGATCTCTCGGGCAGCGGGGTGGATCGCGGCATGCTCGACGATGCCATACGCGCAGTGAGTGTGGAGCGCCTGCTCTGGGGAAGCGACATCACCATGGAAACGGGACTCGCCAAGTTGCGCGCGCTGGCCGCGGCGGGCGTCACGCCGGAGGGGATCGCGCATATTCGATGGCGCAACGCCGCACGGGTGTTTCCTCCAGGTGCCCTGCCGGGCCCGCGTGGCGCACTTGCCGCCGACACCGCCATGGCCGTGGAGCCGCGCTGAATGACGACCGATGTGAACACGTTCATCGGCGGCTTCCCGTTTCGGCACGTGCCGCACCCGGAGGCGGATTCGCTTGCGCGCGTGCTCGAACGCGAGGGAATCGCAGCCGCCTGGGTCGGCCATCTGCCGTCCGCATACTATCGCGATCCCAACGCCGGAAACGATGCCCTGTTCACGACACTCGCTCCGCACCGTGGCGTGCTGCACCCCGTTCCGGCGCTGCGTCCCGACTGGCCGCACTGGGAACAGACGCTGCGGGAACTGCTGGAGCGCGAAGCCATCGCGATTCGCGCCTATCCGCCGCAGTGGGGCATGGACCCGCACGCATCGCCCATGATGGAACTGGCTTCGGCCTGCGGCACGCTGAACGTGCCGCTGCTGCTCACGGTCCGATTCGAGGATCTGCGCCAGCGACACTGGATGGACGCTGCAAGTGATCTCTCCGGCGCGGCCATTCGCGCGATCGTGCGCGCGGATGATCGCGTTCGCGTGGTCGTCACGTGTGCGGGGCGCGCGCTTATCGAGGAAGTGCACTGGGGACTCACACGGCAGGAGCAGTCCCGGCTGTGGTGGGACATCTCGTGGATCTGGGGTCCGCCGGAGGAGGAGCTTGCGCATCTGTTTGGCACCATCGGCGCGCAGCGCTTCGTGTTCGGCAGTGCGTGGCCGCTGCGACTCGTGCAGACACCACGCGCGAATCTCGAGTTGCTTCCACATGACTTGCGTGATGCTCAACTCGCTGACGTCGCGACATTGCGCGATGTGATCGCGCAACACTAGCGCGTCCCCTTGCGCCACGCGCCCGGTCGAAACAGATTCCGCCGCGTTCCGCTCTCTGCGTGTGATGACTCACGCGACGGGCGAAGTTCCGCCCCTATATCCCGATAGGCAGCGATGACGAAGAGGAGGAAGCGGGCTGTTGTGCCAGGGCTCGCCGCCCTGGCGGTGGTTGCTGTGGTGTTGTCCGCGTACACCGGAGCCACGCAGCAGCCTGATACCGTGATCAAGGATCGAGGATCGTGGGGTTACTCCGCGGCGTCGTCGCCGCAGGGACGATCGCCGGTGCAGCCGATTGCCTTTCCGCACCCCACGCATGTGCAGACGCTGGGCATGAACTGCCTCTACTGCCACTTCTCCGCAAACAAGTCTCCGGATCCGGGCATGCCCGCCGTGGGCACGTGCATGGGCTGTCACCTGGTGATTGGTCCAAACCGGCCGGCCATGAATGGACGCCCGGCACGCAAGAGCGAAGGTATCGCCACGCTGCAGAAGTACTGGGCGCAGAAGAAACCCGTCCCCTGGGTTCGTATCCATCACGTGCCGGACTACGTGAACTTCGCCCACATGCCCCACATCAATGCGGGTGTCACCTGCCAGACCTGCCACGGACAGGTCCAGCAAATGAATCGCGTCTATCAGTACGCGTCGCTCAACATGGGATGGTGCATCAACTGCCATGTGGGCAACGTGAATCCAAAATGGAAAGCCCGCTACGACTGCAGTGTCTGTCATTACTAGGAATCGTGAATGAGTGAGAATTCCACGCCGTCGGGCGTGCGCCGACGCGAGTTCCTCAAGGTCCTTGGCGCTGGTGGTGTCGCGACTGCGGCCATCGGGTGCAGCTCGGATCGCGTCGAGAAGCTCATCCCCTATCTGAATCACCCGGACGAGACCGTTCCCATGGTCTCGAACTACTACGCCTCGACCTGTCGCGAATGTTCGGCGGGGTGTGGCGTGCTGCTCGAGACGCGCGATGGGCGGACGTTCAAGCTCGAGGGCAATCCGGACCATCCGCTCAATCGAGGTGCACTCTGCGCGCGCGGGCAGGCGGCGGTGCAGGGACTGTACAATCCGGATCGCTATCGCAGTCCCATGGTGCGCAACAGGAGCGGCCAGCTCGTCGCCGCCACCTGGGACCAGGCGCTCAAGCTGATGGAGCAGAAGCTTGGCGAGGTGCAGAAGGGGGGACGGGCGGGGAGCACGTTGTTTCTCAACCGGCATGAAAGCGGCAGCTTCCCCGCGTTCCTTGACGAGTGGCTCGCCGCGAATGGAATGCCCGCGCACCTGAGCGTGGATCCGCTGGCTGACAATGCGGTCATCGCGGCGAATCGCCAGTCGTATGGCGTGTCGTGGCCCTGGCTCGCCTTCAGCGCGGCCAGGCTGATCGTGTCCATTGGCGCGGATTTTCTGGATACGTGGGGCGCGAACGTGCCGCAGCAACTGGAATTTGCGGACGCGCGCGCACGGCTCGCCGATGCGCCGCGCTTTGTCTATGTGGGACCGCGCCGCTCGCTCACGGGATGCAACGCGGATCAGTGGATTGCCTGCCGGCCTGGCAGCGAGCTCGCGATAGCGAACGCGCTCTTGGGCAAGGGCTCGGTGAATGATGCGGCGACCGCGAGCGATGTGCCGGTCGCCACGCTGCAGGCGCTCAAGACCGAGTTGACGGGCGCCAGACCCGCGCTCGTGCTCTCCGGTGTCGCGGGAAGTGATGCCATGGAGCTGGCGCTCGCGGTGAACGAGCTGAATCGTCAGCTCGGTGCTGTCGGAACAACGGTGCAGCCTGATCGCGCCATCACGAGCTTCGACGGCATAGCCACGGATGCGGACGTCATTGCGGCCGTCGAAGCCATGCGGGCCGGCCAGGTGCCGCTGCTGATGATCCGCGGCGTCAATCCCGTGTTCACCAGTCCCAAGGCCGCCGCGGTGGTCGATGCACTGAAGAAGGTTCCCTTCAAGGTCAGTTTCTCCAGCTATCCGGACGAGACCTCGGAGCTGTGCGATCTCATCCTCCCGGATCACCACGCGATCGAGTCGTGGGGCGATGCCCAGCCCATGGCGAACGTCATCGCGGTGCAGCAACCCGGCATGGCGCCGGTGTACGACACGCGCCAGACGGCCGACGTGCTCATCACGCTCGCGAAGGCGAATGCCGGCATCGCGGCGAAATTCGCGGCACCGAATTACATGCGCTGGCTGATCGATCGCTATCCTGGCGGCACCTCGGCTTTTACCCTGGCGCTCGAGAAGGGCGTGGGAACAGGCGCGGTCGCGGCGTCCACGGCGCCACGACGTGCGACAGCCATCCCGAAAACCGCTGCGCCGATCGCTCAGACCGCCGGCGACCTGTTCCTCGTCGTGTATCCGTCGTGCTCACTCGGCGACGGGAGCGGCGCGAACAAGCCCTGGCTGCAGGAATTTCCCGATCCCGTGACCAAGATCTGCTGGCAGTCATGGGTCGAGATCAATCAGCAGACCGCGGTGAAGCTGGGTGTGGATACCGGTGACATTCTCCGCGTGGAGACGGCGCAAGGCGCGGTGGAGGCACCCGCATACGTGTTCATGGGCATCCAGAAGGACACCGTCGCCATGGCCTTCGGCCTCGGGCACACCGCCTACGGACGCTATGCCGCCGGCGTGGGCGTGAATCCGGGCGACGTGCTGCCGGTGGGATTCGACGCGAAGTCCGGATCGTTTGCCTGGACCGCGACCAGGGCGAAGGTGACAAAGACCGGCGCCTACACGCCGATCGTCACGACGGAGGGATCGGCGCGCCAGCACGGCCGCGGTATCGCGCAGGCGCTCACCGTGCGGGAGCTCGCTGATCTCGCGGCGGGCCGCGTAACGGAACATGCGGAAGCAATGCCCGGGATGCCCAACACGGAATATCTCCCGGGGTTGCGCTCGCCCATGGCGGCGGATGCGCAGGGCGTCGTCTCATCGAACATCAAGCACAAGGAACAGGGGATGTACTCGCCAGACCACTGGAGTGGAATGGCGAAGCGCCGGTGGGCGATGACCGTGGATCTGGCCCGCTGCACGGGGTGCCAGGCCTGTGTCACGGCCTGCTATGCGGAGAACAACATCCCCACGGTGGCGGCCCCGTATCAGGAATCGCACACCGCGTTTCTGCACGGCGTGGCGGGCGGCAACATCCTGAAGGGGCGCGAGATGAACTGGATCCGTCTCGAGCGCTACTGGGAAGGCGGCGAGGATGGTGGCGATTTCGAGGCCCGGTTCGTTCCCATGCTCTGTCAGCACTGCGGCAACGCGCCGTGCGAACCCGTGTGTCCGGTGTACGCCACCTATCACTCGCCGGATGGACTGAACGTCCAGGTGTACAATCGCTGCGTCGGCACGCGCTACTGCTCGAACAACTGCCCGTACAAGGTCCGGTACTTCAACTGGTTCGGCTACGGCGAGCCGGCCCGGCCGCAGTATGCGTGGCCGGAGCGGCTGAGCTGGCAGCTCAACCCGGATGTCACGGTGCGCGGCAAGGGCGTCATGGAGAAGTGCAGCTTCTGTGTGCAGCGCATCCGCGAGGCGGAACATCGGGCCAAGGCCGAAGGCCGCGAGCTGCGGCCCGACGAATTCACGACGTCATGCGCCCAGGCGTGCCCATCGCGCGCCATCACGTTCGGCGACGCGGCGGACAATGACTGGACGGTCGCGAAACTGGCGCTCGACAAGCGTGGCTACCACGTCTTCCAGGAACAACTCAATACCTTCCCAGCGGTGGTGTACTTGAAGAAGGTCAATCACCCGGCGCCCGCGGCGCCGGCCGGGGTGTAGGGGCGGACATGGCGACTGTGACCCGACCGGATGAGGAGGTCCTGAGGCTCGGACCGAACATCCCGGAGGCCAACATTCAGCTGCCCGGGGTGGAGAAGTACGAGCAGGTCACCCGGGAAATCCAGCGCACGCTCTATCCCACCAAGCTCTGGTTCGCCGGGTTGTCGGTTGCGATCATCTGCATGCTCATCGGGCTGGGCGCGTGGATGTGGCAGGTGTACATGGGGTTGGGTGTGGCCGGATATTCACCGCCGGTCATGTGGGGCGTGTACATCGTCACCTTCGTGTTCTGGGTCGGCATTGGGCATGCCGGAACGCTGATCTCCGCCATTCTGTATCTCTTCCGCGCGGGATTCCGGACCACGATCTACCGCGCCGCGGAAGCCATGACGGTCTTCGCCATCATGACGGCGGGCCTGTTCCCGATCCTGCACCTCGGCCGCCCATGGAAGTTCTTCTGGCTCATTCCGTATCCGAACTGGCGGCTCATCTGGCCCCAGTTCAAGAGTCCACTGGTGTGGGACGTCTTCGCGATTCTCACGTACCTCACGGTCTCTTCGACGTTTCTCTACATCGGGCTCCTGCCCGATTTCGCCGCGTTGCGGGACGCGGAACCGCGCCCGCTGCGCAAGCACATCTACGGGGTGCTGTCGCTGGGATGGCGCAACTCCGAGCTGGAATGGCGGCACTTCGCGCGCGCGTATCTCTTCCTGGCCGCCTTCTCCACCCCGCTCGTGCTGTCGGTGCACTCCACGGTGTCGTTCGACTTCGCGATGGCGGACACACCGGGATGGCACGCTACGCTCTTCGCGCCGTACTTCGTGGCAGGCGCGATCTTCTCCGGCATTGGGATGGTGTTCACGATCATCATCCCCATCCGGCGCTGGTTCCACCTCAAGCACTACGTCACGCTCAATCACCTGGACGCCGCGGCCAAGCTCTGCCTCTTCACATCGCTGGTGGTCGGCACGGCCTATCTCACCGAGTTCTTCATCGGCTGGATCGGCGGCAACTCCATGGAGCAGTCCTACTGGTGGAACCGCGTCTTCGGCCAGTGGTGGTGGGCCGCGTGGGTCATGCTCACCTGCAACTGCGTGCTGCCGCTCACGCTCTTTGTCCAGCGGCTGCGCCGCAACACCACGTGGCTCTTCACCCTCTCGATCTTCATCAATCTCGGGATGTGGTTCGAGCGTTTCGTGATCTTCGACCCATCGCTCTCGCATGAGTTCGAGCCGTGGCAGTGGACGCGCTATGCGCCCACGTACGTGGACTGGGCCATCCTGCTCGGCAGCTTCGGCTGGTTCACCATGTGGTTCATGCTCTTCATCAAGAACTTCCCGGTGGTCGCCATCTCCGAGGTGAAGGAGATCGTGCCGCCGCCCCTGCGCACGCCGCATCCGGTGGAAGGCATCGAAGTCACAGGCATGCGTCTCGCATTCGAACCCGAAACGCCGGGGGAGCGCGACTGATGCAAGGCATTGTCGGAGTCTTCCGCGAGCTGGATGCCACCGTGGACGCGGTGCACGCACTGAAGAAGCTGCGCGCCGGGAACATTGACATCTACACGCCCGCCCCCCGGCACGAGCTCGAAGGCATCCTGACCCACCGTCCGAGCATCGTGCGTCTCTACACGCTCATCGGTGGCCTCGCCGGCGCGACGTTCGGTTACTGGATTCCCATCTGGATCTCCGATTACTGGCCGCTCGTGGTTGGCGGGAAACCGGTCCCGTCGTGGGTGCCGTACACGATCATCAGCTTCGAGCTCATGGTGCTCATTGGATCGCTGGCGACCGTGGCGGGCCTGTTCATCACGGCGCGCGTGCCCCGCATCACCATGACCGTGGGCTACGATGAGCGTTTCAGCAACGCGAACTTCGGCGTCTGGGTGGAATGTCCGCCTGAGAAGCAGGCTGGTGTCACCGAAACCATGAAGCGGCACGGAGCGACGGAGGTGCGCGGTGAACGGTAGCCCATGGCCGGCGCGCCGCGCCCTGGTGGCACTCGCTCTGTCGCTGGCGCTCTCGGGATGCTCCTGGTTCACCGACTTCAAGGAACAACCCAAGGTGAAGCCGTGGCAGGCGCAGTACGCCGGCAACGACACCACGCCCATGCGCGGCAGTCCTGAATTCTCGGTGCCGATCACCGGTGACCCCGTGCCCGCCTTCGTGGTCTCGCATGAACCGCTTCCGGCCACGATCGATTCGATGTCCTCGCTGCCCAACCCGCACGCGCCCACGAAGGAATCGATCGAGAACGGACGCAAGTATTTCCAGATCAATTGCGAAGTCTGTCACGGGCGTGCCGGCAGGGGCGATGGCACGGCGGTGAAATACGGCATGCCGGCTCCGAGCCTGCTGACCGATATCACCCGGAACCGGACGGATGGCTACATCTACGGCATGATCCGCAACGGCCGCGGCCTCATGCCTACCTACGACCGCATCGAGGACATGGATCGCTGGGACGTCGTGAACTACGTGCGCGCACTGCAGGGAAAGATTCCCGGCGTCGTCGCGGATACATCGCCGGCGGGTTATCCCGGCGAAAATGGCACCACGGTGCCGACGTACACGCGCACGGCGCCAACTCTGCCCGCGCCGTACCGGGTGCGGGACATGGATGCCCGGCGCAGTACCGCCGACGGCGATCGCACCGATACCCCCGCCGATTCGTCGTCGGCGCCGGCGTCGGCGCCACACGATGACACGACGCACGCCGCACCGGCGCACTCCGCGGCGCACCCGGGAGCACGCCCGTGAGCCAGCATTCCGATCTCGACATGCCCAACCGCGAGACGCTCGTGGCGGCGACCTCGGCCCCGATGCCGCGCTGGGTGACGCTCGTGAGTGCTGTCTTCTCGGCCATCGGCGTCATCGTCTTCATTATCGGAGCCATTGCCGGCAACGACCGCGTCTGGCACGCGCTGCAATTCAACTGGCTCTTCTTCGCCTCCGTCTCGCAGGCCGGCGTCATCATGGTCGCGGTACAGCGCATCACCACCGCACGCTGGTCGCGCCCGATCGTCCGCCTGCTCGAGGGATACGTCGCCTTCCTCCCGGTCGCGTTCCTGCTGCTCATTCTGATTCTCATTGGCGGCAAGCACATTTTCCCGTTCTGGCAGCACCCCGCACCAGTGCCGGAAAAACGTCTCTACCTCTCGGTCCCGTTCCTCGCCATTCGCGACCTCGTGCTGTTCGGAATTCTCACGGCGATGAGCGTCTGGTACATCTACACGTGCGTCCGCCTCGATGTGGGGCTGCTCCCCGAAGGGGGCGCCGCCTGGGCCAGGGGCATTCGCGCGCGCATGCGCCGCGGCTTCGGCGAGGAGCGCCGGGAAATCCACTCCACACACTCGCTGCAGGGAAGAATCTCGGTCTGGCTCGTCGTGCTTTTCAATTTCTTCTTCATCGTGCTCTCCTGGGATCTCTCCATGTCCCTCGACATGTACTTCCAGAGCACGATGTACGGCTGGTGGTTCTACATGGGCGCCTGGCTCGCGGCCATCATGTCGTGGTCGCTGCTCGCCATGTGGTGGCGCCGCCATCTCCAGGCGGACGACTACATCACCGAGCACCATTTCCACGATCTCGGCAAGCTGGGGTTCGCGTTCACCGCCTTCTGGGGATACCTCACGTTTGCGCAGTATCTCGTCATCTGGTATGGCAACATGCCGGAGGAGACGCATTGGATGCACCTGCGTCTCATCTATCCGTGGATGCCCGCGACCATGGCGGTCGTGTTTCTCGTGTTCGTCTTCCCGTTCTTCGGCTTGCTCTCCCGCGCCGCGAAGGTCTATCTGCCAACCTTCGTGCTGTTCGCGACGTGCAGCGTGGTCGGCATGTGGCTGCTTCGGTACATCGAGGTGTATCCCTCGCTGCACTACGAGTCCCCGCACGCGGTGTTCGGCATCTGGGAAATCGGGGTCACGCTCGGCTTCCTGGGCATCTGGGGCCTCTGCTATCGCGCGTTCATGGACGCCTTCCCGCGCATGCGCACGACGCTCATGACGTCACCCTGGCGCGACGAAGTGCAAGTGCCCGTGAACCCGGATACCATGGAGCCGCTGCCCGCGCACGAATAGGAGACCGGATCCGGGCAGGGCTGTGGCAAACAGGACGGGGTCAGATGCCTGCGGTGTCTGACCTCGCGTGCTTCCTCCGCGTGCTTCTGCGGTGCAGCCGCCCTTTGCCGTTCCCCCGGTGCACGCATATTTTTCAATCACGGGGCGTTAGCTCAGCTGGGAGAGCATTCGGTTTGCAACCGAAAGGTCGCGAGTTCGAACCTCGCACGCTCCACTCCCACCGCAGATCCCGCCTGGCCTGAGCGGAGTGATCCGTCAGGCCAGTCGCATTCGTCCGAGTCCTGGAGGTCCGCTCCGTTGCCTTCCCGCACCGTTGTCGCGTCGCGCCGACGCTGGCTGATTCCCACCCTGGCGACCAGCCTGCTTCTCCTGACGCCCGCGCTGGCCCTCGCGCATCTGCACCTGGTGCGCACGGCCCCGGCCGCCGGCGCCGTGCTCGACACGGTACCGCGTGACGTGCGACTGACCTTCACCGAGGCCGCGCAGCTCGCCGTGTCGTTCGTGGACATCATCGGAACGGCGGGAGACACCGTTGCCACCGGTCCACTCGCGTTGGACCCCAACTCGTCGAAGACGCTCGTGGTGCCGATCACCGGATCGCTCCAGGCGGGCCGATACGCGGTGCGCTGGCGCACCACGTCTGACGACGGTCATCCCGTGCACGGGACGTTCACGTTCACTGTTGCGGCATCCGCGGTGGGTGTCGCGCCGCACCAGCCCGCGGCCTCAGGCGGATCTCCTGGCGCCGCCACCGTTCCCGCCGCGCAACCTGCAACTGCGCCCGCGCCGCAGCTCTCCACCGAGCCCGAGTTCGATGCCGGCTCGCCGCTCTATGCCGCACTTCGCGCACTTGGCTTCATCGCGGCGCTCGGCATGATCGGGAGCACCGTGTTTGGCCTCTTCGTTGCGCCGCGCCTTGCGCGCACGGCGGGTGGTGGCACGGCGCGCGAGTCGGATGACACCGTTGCCCGGGCGGCGCGCCTGGGCCGGGAGGCCGCATGGCTCGTCGTGGCCGTCGCGATCGGCCGGCTCATCGCCCAGTCGTATGCGGTGCACGGGATGCGCCGGGCGTGGGACGGATCGCTTCTCGCCAGCATGATCACCGGTACGATCTGGGGGCACGCCTGGATCCTCTGCATTATCGCGGGAGGGCTGGGCATCCTCGCGTTCACGATGGTGCGAGGCACCACGCGCCGTGGCTGGGGAATCGCGGCGCTGGCGTCGCTCGCGCTCTCGCTCGCATTGGCACTCTCGGGACACGCGGTGGCGACCCCGAACCGTACGGCGCTGGCCATCGTGGCTGACGTCGTTCATGTCCTGGCTGCGGGCGGGTGGCTGGGGACGCTGCTCGTCGTCGTGCTCGCGGGGATTCCCGCCGTGCTGGCCGATGCGCGCGAAACGCGAGGCGCACGGATCGCGACGCTGGTGCAGCTCTTCTCGCCGGTGGCGCTCACCTGCGCCGCGGCGCTGGTCATCACGGGCGTGGTCGCCGCATGGCTGCACCTCGGGTCGTTCGCCGCGCTCTGGTCGAGTTCCTACGGCCGTGTACTGATCCTGAAACTCGTGCTGGTCGCCACCGTCGTGGGGTTTGGCGCCTTCAACTGGCGGGTGCTCTCACCCACACTGGGCGACGAGCGTGCGGCCGCCGGCATTCGCCGATCGGCGGCGCGCGAGCTCACGGTCGGATTGCTCGTGCTGATTGTCACTGCGGTTCTCGTGGCGCTGCCACCACCCGCCGAGCAGGCTGCGGCGCCAGTGGAACCGGTGGCGCGCACGGTATCGGCTCCCACGCCGCGCAGCTAGCGGGGAACGACCTCCTCCAGTTCACCGTCGCGCGGAATGCGGATGTGGATCCGGGTGCCCTGT